>CAJDTM010000007.1_pt1 | contig 133976 bp, 108 predicted proteins | sample 7389831 | NCBI WGS metagenome assembly CAJDTM01 (sample SAMEA7055656, study PRJEB34461) | soil metagenome | biome: terrestrial ecosystem; feature: Peninsula; material: soil | place: Antarctica | collected 2016
CGCCTCCAGCGCCCGAAAAATACGGCTCCACCTACCCGAATCCTGGCCCTGGCAAACTGCTTGGGAGAACCTCCACACCGCAACCCACTCGCCACCACAAGCAGCATAAAACCCGTCAACCCAGCCGGTACCGGCACAACCCAGAAACCCAAACGTGGAACACCAACGGCAGCAAGGCCGAACGCCAGCCCCTGCCCCAAATCACAAAATCAAGAAAAACCGGGAACTGGCACGAGCCCGGCCCCGATCGGTGGATACAGGCTAAGCGGCGAGGCCCCTTTTGCCCTTGACTTTTGTCCTTGACGAGCTGGCAATAATCTCTTCGTGGTTTGACATCACACCGGGAGAATTGCTTGGATCTGGCATCCTAAACGCCAAAAATCCCCGCCTTCACAAGGAAGACGGGGATCCGGCTGACAAGCTCCTCTGGCTGGACTTGAACCAGCAACCCTTCGATTAACAGTCGAATGCTCTGCCAATTGAGCTACAGAGGATCGCGCAGGAACAACAATAACAAAGGCCGGCCCGGTTGCGAAATCGGCCCGCCGGAGCGGACCCCGGCTCAGTCACCGCGCAGTGCGCGCCGGGCCATTTCCAATTCCATGAGCTCCCGCTGAAGGAGCTGGTAGCCCTCCGGATCCACTGCCGGGTCCATGCGCTGCAGTGCACCAAGCCGCTCCTGCTTCAGCCGGGTGATCTGCCCTTCGAACAGTCTGCGCAGCATCGCCCGGCAGTACCGTTCCAGCGACTCATCCGCCTTGGTAGGCAGCGGACTCATGGCGAGCTCGGCGACGAGGTTCCCCAGCTCCTCCGGCACGTTGGCGCGCACGGCTTCCAGCCACTGGGACGACGCCGCCGGCGACTCCCCCGCGGCCGCAATCCCCGCGTGGATCGCCTTGTAGGCGGCGACCGCGAAGTCCGTGGCCGCAAAGTGCTGCCAGTTCCCGGCGGTGAGCAGCCCCGGGTGCTGCAGCACGACCTCCAGCGCCTCCCGCTCCATGCGCGCCTGGGGGTCGCGCGGATCCGGCCGCGCGAACCGTGGTTCGGGTGGCTGTTCGGCAAGCCCGACGGCGGCCCCTGTGCCCTGACCCTGCCGGTCCTGACCCTGCTGGCCCGGCGTGCCGTGGCCCTGCACCGACCGCGTGCTGCCGGGGGTTCGCGGCTGGGCAGGCCCCGCGTGGGCCTTCTTTTCGGCGCCCTTGACGGCGCGCAGGACCTCGTTTGGGTCGGCGATGCCCAGCCATCCGGCCAGTTCCTGGCTGTAGCCCATCCGGGTGGAACCGTCGCGGATGGCCGCCACGACGGGAGCCGAGGCGCGCAGCCCGTTCACCCGCCCCTCCACGGTGCTCAGGTCAAATTTGGCCAGGGTGGAGCGGATGGCAAATTCAAAGAGCGGCCGGCGGGAGCGGATCAGGGAGTGCACCGCCTCGTCGCCGCGGCGCTGCCGCAGCTCGCAGGGGTCCGCCCCTGACGGTTCCACGGCCACAAAGGTCTGGGCCACGAACCGCTGGTCCTCGTCGAACGCCTTCAGCGCGGCCTTCTGCCCGGCGGCGTCGCCGTCGAAAGTGAACACCACCTCGCCGCCGGTGCCGTCGTCGGAGAGCAGGCGGCGGGCCACCTTGATGTGCTCGGCCCCAAACGCCGTGCCGCAGGTGGCGACGGCCGTGTCCACCCCGGCGAGGTGGCAGGCCATGACGTCGGTGTACCCCTCCACGACCACCAGCTGCCGTTTGGAGGCGATGTTCCGTTTGGCAAGGTCGATCCCGTACAGCACCTGGGACTTCTTGTAGAGCTGGGTTTCCGGGGTGTTCAGGTACTTGGGGCCCTGGTCGTCGTCGAACAGCCTGCGCGCACCAAACCCGACGGTGTCCCCGGCGATGTCCCTGATCGGCCAGGTGAGCCTGCCGCGGAAGCGGTCATAGATGCCCCTCTGGCCCTCGGAAAACATGCCGGTCAGCTTCAGTTCCTCCTGGGTGAAGCCCTTCCCCGAAAGGTGCTTGAGCAGCGCGTCCCACCCCTGGGGCGCAAAGCCCACGCCGAAGTGGTCCGCCGCAGCACGTTCAAAGCCGCGCTCCTGCAGGAACGCCCGCGCGGGCGCCGCCGCCGGCGTCAGGAGCTGGGCGCGGAAGAATTCGGCGGCGATCTTGTGGGCGTCCAGCAGCCTCTGCCGCCGGCCCACCTCCTCGCGGCGCGGCCCTGTTCCGCCGTCCTCATAGCGGAGTTCGTAGCCAATGCGCCCGGCCAGTTTCTCCACGGCCTCGGTAAACGGAATGTGGTCCATCTTCTGGATGAAGGAGATGACGTCGCCGCTCTCCTGGCAGCCAAAGCAGTGGAAATAGCCCATCTGCGGGCGCACGTGGAACGACGGGCTGCGTTCGTCGTGAAAGGGGCACAGTCCCTTGAATGAGCCGATCCCGGCCGACTTAAGGGTCACATAGGCGTCGACAACTTCCTTGAGGTCGGTGCGCGTGCGCACTTCGTCTATGTCTTCCCGCTTGATCAACCCAGCCACACGGCCAGTTTACGTGAGTTCGCGCGGCACCCCGCACGGCCTCTCCGACGTGTGCGGGCCCACCGCTGGTGTCCGGAATCACCGCGGGAAACCGCGGAATCCGGGCCTGACTGCCGACAGGGAGGGATAAAATGGAACTGCCCCCAAAGGCGCGGACGCGGCCGTGCAGCCCTGCACCCCGGCCCACCCCTATTCGCAGCTGACCCCCTGGAGGTTTCCCTTGATTTTCCATGCCGCACAACGCTCCGTTGGATCGGACATCCTGTTGGCACGCCACGGCAGCGCCATCTCCTCGATGCGCCTGGACCGCGGCCGCGGCCAGGTGGTGGCCTTCCTCTCCGACGGAAGCTTCGACATGGCACCGAACCTGATCGACCCCTCCCTGCACATGCCCGGGCGGCCCGACGACGATGTGAAGATCATTGCCACCGTCTGCGCCGCCACAGCGGTCCTGTTCGCCGCGCTGGTCCTGGCGACGGGCCTGGTCATTGCCTTGGCCGGCCCCACCCAGGCGGCCGCCTTCGCCGCATCCGTGGCCACCTTCCCCTCACTGTAGTTTCCGGCAGCACTGTAGTTTCCGGCAGCACCGTAGTTTCCGGCAGCACCGTAGTTTCCGGCAGCACTGTAGTTTCCGGCAGAACTGTAGTTTCCGGTCCCATTCAAAGTGGGCCACTCCCGCTCCACATCGATCGCTGGCAGGATTTGTCTCATTGCCGGCAGACCATCCTCCGGATAGGTTTTCTGGCGCCTGAACCGCCGGAACGAGATTCATCAAATCCTGAGCGGGCTACTGTCTTGTCCCGTATGGAAACCGCCGTCCGCTCGGCGGGCCTATCTGCGGGAAGGTCGTACGGGAATCGGAGTGCGTGCAGCGGTTCGGGGTTCAGCGTGGATGACGGGGACCTGGCTGAGGCCGTGAGGCGCACTGGCGTTCACATCAGCTGGGCAGGCAATTCTCCCGATTCCGGCCTCGTTCAAGATTGCTCATCCGGTGGAACATTGTCTGCCGTCCATCGGAAAGCTGCGATCCAAGGGCCCTGAACCTTCACCTGCGCTCCAGGCTGCGACATCATTCGGGCCGATTGGGTACGTCGCCATCCCACGACAGGTCGGCATCGGGGCGAATCGACAGCACTTCCAGACCCGGAGTTTGTACGAGTTCGCGGATGAGCGCGCGCGTCCCGGCAACCAGCGTCGAGTCGAAACCAATTTCGGTGGCGAGCACCCATGAGTGGTCATCAGGCCACAGAATGCTGGGCGATTGCGCCCACATGGTCTCATTGACCCAAGGAGCCTTGTCAGGCCAGGAAGCATCCGCGAAGTCGTTGGCCCCCGCCTCGAACAAAACATAACACCGCCCGGTGTCTCCCTGCAGATCGAACCGCGGCCCGGCCGCAATCTCACGAGCGAGCAGCCCAGAACCCGGTTCAGGCTCGGCCCGGCCAAGCCCCGGAAGAGCCTCGAACATCGAACGCGCCCCGGCGATGCCCGCCCGTGCCGCTGCAGCAATTCGGTCGCCAAGCGACGGATCATCGGTATATCGGGCGGGTATCCCTTCGATCCACCCGGTTTCAAGGTAAGCGGCCCCCGCCGAACTCACAAGACCGCCCCAGCCATCCCAAACCGCTGCGACACCAGCATCCGGGGTAGTGGTGTGACGGGCGAGAACCGCGGCGGCCGTCGTCAGCGAGACCGCGTCAAAACAGCCCTCGGAGGTGTCGCCATAGCGCCAACCATCTGCGGAAATCGCCCCGTCGGCACTCCCGTAGTCGCGCCGCACGAGCCGCGGGAATTGCGCCTGTGAGTGCATGGCCGTGCCGAACGATAGTGCTGCCTGTCCCCAGGTGGCACGTTCCGTCTCCAGCATCGCAGCCATGTCCGCGACCCCGTCAAAGGACGTTGCCTCATCCACACCCATCCACGTCTTGGTGTCCCTCGGGCGGTCGCGCTCGACGGCATGAAACACACGTGCATACGCCTCAAACCCGCGAGGAACAATCGAGAGAATACTGCCAACCGGCTCAGCCTCCATGGGACGGAGCCACTCACCTCGTGCGACATCTGACACCCACACGAATCGTTCTGACATGCGCTCTTTCTCCTTTTGAGACTCCTTTTGAGAGGTCCACCTGGGTCCAATTCTCCTCCGGAGCATGGACTGGACTGTCCCGACCCCGGAAATGGGAACCAACAATTGATCTTCACCGTCTTTGACGGACCCATGCTTTGATGGACCCATGCTTTGATGGACCCATGCTTTGACGGACCCATGCGTCCACATAATGATTCTGCAAGGACTACGCGCCGCAAGATAGGCGCCAAGTGGTTTCTGACCGACGTCCCGGAAGAGGTTCCTGCTTCTGGAACGGACGTGACTTTACCGCTCCCATGTGAAATCACATCGCAGCCAGTGGGTTTCTAGCGATCAAAGACGAGGATGTTCTCGGCGATCTTTGACCAGCCCGGTTCTAGTTTTCCGGTGGCGGAGTCATCCCCACAACGAAGTACTGCACGCGCGGGCACTCAACATGGTGGCGCGACTTGCAGGCTGGCTTCGGGTGTTTGGCAGTCGGTGCATGGACCGGGAAATCGCCCGGTGGTAATCTGGGCGCCATGATCGGGCGCCTGCACCATGTGGTGATCGACTGCCCGGACCCGGACGCGCTGGCCGGGTTCTATGCGGCCCTGCTCGGCCGGTCCGTCACTTACCGTTCGCCGGACTTCGTGGTGGTAGCGGACAACGACCGCAGCTCGGGCCTCGCCTTCCAACTGGCCCCGGACCACCTGGCCCCGCGCTGGCCGGACCCGGCGTACCCTCAACAAATGCACCTTGATGTCATGGTCGACGACGTCGGCGCAGCCACTGGGCAGGTGCTCGCCTTGGGGGCCGTGCAGTTGGGCGGGCCGGAGTCCACGGTATTCGCCGACCCGGCCGGGCATCCCTTCTGCCTGATCCCCCTCCCCGGCTGGGCCGAACCCGTCAATACGTGACCACCCACACCCCACAACTGCAATCCGCCGGCTTCCAGACCAAACTTTCCGTTCGGCAGATCACCGCCCTCCTTTCCGGCCAATACGGGGTCCGCACCGCACCGGGTGCAATCCCGGACGGGCTGGCCGACACCGGGCTTGGCGGGCAACCGGGAAGGCGGTTCCAGCAGCTCTCCGGTGGACTGCTCGCCACGCATTCCAAGGAGGAGGCCCACGGCGAGGTCATCCTCGAGGACGTATTCATTGGGCTCACAGGGGGGCGATATTCGTGACTGAGACATCCAAGACAGGGGGCACCCCGGGCATCGCCGCGGCCCTCGTGCAGGGCCCCACCTGGTTGCCGACCGGTACCTGCTGCCGCACGGCGGGCCGGCGGGCCCTGCCGCCAGCCGAGTGTTAGAGCAGCGTCCGCTCGGTTCCCACGAGCCGCTCGTGCAGCGCCAGGGCCGAGACGTCCGTGAGCGAGGCGATCTGGTCGATGACCACGCGCAGCCGGGCGTCGTCGTCGTCCGCGTCCCGCCAGTCCGCGGCGAACATGGTCTCCAGGTGCGCATCCCCCGTGGCGCTGAGGACGGCGACGAGCTCGCTGAGGACGTCCTGCTGGCGCTGGTAGATGGGCTGGCGGTGGTCGGTGGTCATGACGAAGGTGGTGGCCAGGCCCTTCATGACGGCAATTTCAACGCCGGTTTCCTTGGGCACGACGACGTCCGCGGCGTAGCGCGTCAGCCGCCCGGTCCCATAGATGGCCTGGGTGGCGGCAACGGCGCTCTGGCAGAAGCGGCCGATCAGCTGGCTGGTCATGTCCTTCAGCGCCGCCATCGACGCGCGGCTGCCGTCCGCATGCCGGACCCACACCTCAGTTCCTTCCAGCCGCGACAGGGCGGCATCGATCTCCGCCGCGTCCACGGCCGGCAGGTACCACTGCTGCGTGTAGCCCAGGACACGGTTGCGCTGGTCAGGGTTGGCCAGCCACTTCAGCTGCACGTGTCCGGCGACGATGGCGTCCTCCACGTCGTGGACGGAGTAGGAAATGTCATCGGCCAGGTCCATGACCTGCGCCTCAATGCACGTCCTGCCCGCCGGGGCGGCCTGCCGGAGCCATTCAAAGACGGGCAGGTCGTCGACGTATGCGCCGAACTTGCTGGAGCGCCGGCCGTCGATCAGCGGCGCGCCGGAGGCCAGCCACGGGTACTTGGAGGAGGCGTCCAGGGAGGCGCGGGTCAGGTTCAGGCCGGCCGAACCGCCGTCGGGCCTCATGACCTTAGACTCCAGGCGGGTCAGCAGGCGCAGCGTCTGGGCGTTGCCCTCGAAGCCGCCAATGGCGTGGGAGAGGTCGTTCAGGACGGATTCGCCGTTGTGGCCGAAAGGCGGGTGGCCGAGGTCGTGGGCGAGGCAGGCCGTGTCCACCACGTCCGGATCGCAGCCCAGGGTGCGCCCCAGTTCGCGGCCGATCTGTGCCACTTCGAGGCTGTGCGTGAGGCGGGTGCGGACAAAGTCGTCGGTGTCCGGGGCCACCACCTGCGTCTTGGCACCCAGGCGGCGCAGCGCCGAGGAATGCAGCACGCGGGCCCGGTCCCGTTCAAAGACGGTGCGGAAACTGCTTTTGTGGGCTTCCTGGACCCAGCGCTCCACGTCACTGGGCGAATACTCTGGCTGCGCGGCGGTAGACATGTTCCCTAGTTTAGGGCCAAGCCGAGCCGTCCCGTGGTGCGCCGCCACCGCCGCGAACAGGGCGCAGGACAGTGTCATGCGCCCTGTTCGCAGCCAATGCGGCGCGGGATGGGACGGGTTAGCCGCCGGAGACGTCGAGCTCGGCGCCGGAGAGGTCAGTCTTTTGCAGGCCGCTGAGGTTGCGGTCCTTCAGCCAGCCCTCCGGCAGTGCTGTCCGTTTGGGGGTGCCGGCGCGGCCGCGGGGGCCTTCGGCGTCGGCCCCCGGGTAGGGCGAGGACATGTCGAGCTGGTCCAGCAGCCCGCGCAGGACTTCGAGCGTGGGGACGGCGGCCAGCTGGGCGCGCAGTTCCCCGCCCACCACGTAGCCCTTGAAGTACCAGGCCATGTGCTTGCGGATGTCGCGCAGGGCCTTGTTTTCCTCCCCAAAAGTGTCCACGAGCAGTTCCGCGTGCCGGTAGACGGCAGCGGCGACCTCGGCGAGGCCGGGCTTGTGCCGGCGGTCGCTGCCCTCGAAGGCGGCCATGAGGTCCCCGAACAGCCAGGGCCGGCCCTGGCAGCCGCGGCCCACCACCACGCCGTCAACACCGGTCCGGCGCACCATGGCGACGGCGTCCTCGGCGCTCCAGATGTCGCCGTTGCCCAGGACCGGGACGTCGGGCAGTGCCTCGCGGAGGCGGGCGATGGCGTCCCAGTCGGCCTGTCCGGAGTAGAACTGGCCGGCCGTGCGGCCGTGCAGGGCGACGGCGGCCACGCCGGCGTCGCGGGCAATCCTGCCCGCCTCCAGGTAGGTCAGGTGGTCCTCGTCAATGCCCTTGCGCATCTTGATGGTCAGCGGAAGCCCGCCCCTGGACGCCTCGCGGACGGCCGTCTGCACTATCGCGGTGAAGAGGTCCAGCTTCCACGGCAGGGCCGCTCCCCCGCCACGGCGGGTCACCTTGGCAACCGGGCAGCCGAAGTTCAGGTCGATGTGGTCCGCGTGGTCTTCCTCAACGAGCATGCGCACGGCCGCACCGACTGTTTCCGGGTCGACGCCGTACAGCTGCACGGAGCGGATTTTCTCGTCGTCGTCGTGGCTGATCAGTCGCATCGATTCCGGCGTTCGCTCGACGAGGGCGCGTGAGGTGACCATTTCCGAGACGAACACGCCGCCGCCGTGCTCGCGGCACAGGCGCCGGAAAGCGGTGTTGGTGATTCCTGCCATGGGGGCCAGCACCACGGGGGTGTCCACGGTGATGTTGCCCAGTTTCAGGGGAGGCAGGTCCAACTTGGTGTCGCTGGCGGGGATGTCGGTAACAGTCACCTGACAATTCTCTCAAATGTGTCCAAATTATGCGCGGGCAGCTTTCCAGTACGCAGCTATGGTCCCCGGCAACGGCCGGTGCCGGCCGCAGCTGCACACTCGGCGGGCGGCGGTGGGGTGGAGCGGCCTCCGGCGGGCTTCGGGAGTTGGTGGCTGGTGGAGATAGACTCGCGCTTGTGGATCGGCCGTTCGATCGTTCCGCCAAATACCGAAGGATTCCCATGCCACGCATCTCAGCCACCAAACAGGCCATCCTGGCCGCTGCCCTGGAGTTGGCTGCCTTGCGCGGGATTTCCGGCACCACCATGGAGGAGGTGGCCGAGCGGGCCGGCGTGGCCAAGGGCAGCGTGTATTACAACTTTGCCTCCAAGGACAGGCTCTTTGGGGAGTTGCTGACGTCCGGCGTCCGCTCCCTCTCCAACACCCTCCGCGAGTCACGCCTGTCAGCCACCGGATTCGCCAGCATTGAGGCCATGGTGGCGGGCATGCTGACCCTGATCGCGGACAACAAGGCGCTGGCGAAGCTCATGGCGTCGGAAATCTTCCGCACGGACCGGCCTTGGCAGGAGTCCATGTCCATGCTCCGCCGCGAGGCGCTCTCGGAAATTGAAAAGGCCCTGGTCCCGCTCGTGCCCTCAGGCACTCCGGAGGGCACCCGCCTGTTCATGGCCAGCGGAATTTTTGGCGCCACGCTCATGGGCGGCCTGGAATGGCTGCTGTTCAGCCCCGGCACCCCGTCCGGCGAGGTCGCCGGGGCCATCCTGTTCACGGTCTCAGGCCGCCTGGTGCCCACGGAGCCCTAGAGTCCCAGAATGGCCGTGGCGATCAGGAAATAGATGATGAGCCCGGTGGCATCGACAAACGTTGAAATGAACGGGTTGGAGAACACTGCCGGATCCGCTTTCACGGCCTTGCCCAGCAGCGGCATGAGCCCGCCAATGCCGGCCGCCATGGTGCACACGCCCAGCAGGGTCAGGCCAATGACCAGGCCAATGGGCACGGTGAAAACAAGCGAGGCAACAGTGAACCCCAGAGTGCCCAGCAGCAGCCCCAGGAAGGCGCCCACGCGCACTTCACGGGCCAGCACCTTAAAGACATCGCCCGGGCGCACGTCGCCCAGGGCCAGGGCTCGGGTGATCGTGGTGGCCGCCTGGTTGCCGGTGTTCCCGCCGGTGCCAATGAGCAACGGGATGAACAGGGACAGCACCACCTGCTGCTCCAAGGTCGCCTCGAAGGCCCCGATGACCTGGACCGTCAGCGTCGCGCCCAGTGCCAGCACCAGAAGCCACACCACCCTGGCACGCACAATGCTGGCGACTGGCGTGGCCAGGTAGGGGCGCCGGAGCGGCTCCGTTCCGCCGGCGCGGGCCGCATCCTCGCTTTCGGCTTCCTCCAGGATGCGCAATGCGTCGTCGACCGTCAGGATCCCCACCAAGCGCCCCTCGGCGTCAACGATGGGAAGCACCAGGACCTTGGCGTCGGCACAGTAGCGCGCGGCTTCCTCCGCGTCCCGGTTCGCCGGAATACTGATCGGCGCCTTCATGATGTCGGCCATCAGCTCGGACTCCCCGGCCCGCAGGACATCCCGGAGGGACACCACACCCACGAGGTGGCGGCCGGCATCCGTGACGGGGATCGTGTAGACGTTTTCGGCGTCGTCCAGCTGTGCCTGGACCCGGGCGAATGTCTCCCCCACGGTGAGGTGCGGATGGGTGTTGACGAACTCGGGGCTCATGTAGCGCCCCACCGCACCCTGCGGGTAGCCCAGCACGGTTCCGGTCAGGACCCGGTCCTTCTCGCTGAGCCCGGAGATCAGCCGGTGGGCAACGGGAGCCGGCAGTTCGTCGAGCAGCGCCACCCGGTCATCGGGGCTCAGTTCGGCGAAAACCTCGGCAACGTCCGCTTCCTGCAGCCCGGACACCAGATCGGCCTGCAGCGCTGCATCCAGGCGCTCAAAGACCCCGACGGCCCGGTCCTTGGGCAGCGTGCGGTAGGCCAAGGACCGGTCCAGGGTGTTCAGGCGCTCCAACTGTTCCAGTGTTTGGGTCAGGTCCAGGGGCTGCAGCACCCGCGAAACTCCGGCAACGTCGTTGCTGTCCAAGGCCCTGGCCAGGAGTTCGGCACTGGCATCAAAGGTCGGCGTGGGGGATTTGATCATGGTCCGGGTCCCTCGGGTCAAAGCACCGGCCGACATCCCGGGGAATGGACGCGGCGGGTGCAAAAAAGTAAATGGGGGCGTGGTCTGGGAACTGCCACTGCCGCACAAGCCCATGGGCTGCCGGGACGACCCGCCAACCGGCCGCGAAAGGGACGTGTTTCCCCGGCCCCGCACGCGGCAGGGACCAGCGAAACGGCACATGTCCGTGGGGTGGGGATTAGTTGGGGGTGGTTTCCAGGTGGCGCAGGAGGGGCTCGCGCGGGGTGGTAGATCGACTAGGTCCGTCATCCATGTGTGCCGCTCACCTCCATTCCCCACGGGCCCGCATAAGCGCCATGCCGGGCCGGTACAGGCAACGCACTTGCGCACCTGCCTGCCATCCTAGGCCACGGTGTCGCGAAAGTGGCAATCATGGAAGGCCTTCCCGGCCGGTCACGCACTTCCCGCCAGACCCTGCATGTGCGCGCCATTTACGGGCACAGCCACGCGAAAACGCACCACTGCGGGTGGGGCCCATTGTGTTCGATCCCGGCAACGCCTAAGAATGGACCATGCCTAAGAATGGACCATGACGGTCACTTGGCGGTCCCCGGCCTCCCGGAAGGTCCCCTGATGTCCGCGGCCGGGGTCGGCTTCCGTTCCGAACGCGGCCCGGTCCTGATCGCCCTCATGGTCAGCATGGCGCTCGTGGCGCTCGATTCCACGGTGCTGGCCACGGCGGTGCCGTCCATCGTGGACAGCCTGGGCGGTTTCGCATCCTTCCCGTGGCTGTTCTCCGTCTACCTTCTCGCCCAGGCCGTATCCGTGCCCGTCTATGCCAAGCTCTCCGACACCCTGGGGCGCAAGCCCGTCATGCTGACCGGGATCGGCATCTTCATGCTGGGCTCGATCCTGGCCGGGCTGGCATGGAGCATGCCCGTGCTGATTGCCTGCCGCACCGTCCAGGGGCTCGGTGCCGGCGCCATCCAGCCGGTCACGACGACGATTGCCGGGGATATCTACACCGTCGAGGAACGGGCCAAGGCCCAGGGCTACCTGTCGGGGGTGTGGGCGATCGCGGCCGTGATCGGCCCCGCGATCGGGGGCCTGTTTTCCCAGTTTGCGAGCTGGCGCTGGATCTTCTTCATCAACATCCCGGTGTGCCTGGCTGCCGCCGTCCTGCTCATGCGCGCCTACCACGAGAACGTTCCGCGCCGGCGGGTGCACATCGACTACCCCGGCGCCCTCCTGCTCGCCGCGGGCATGTCACTGGTGATCCTGGCCGTGCTGGAGGGTGGGCAGGCATGGGCGTGGGATTCGGTGTTCAGCATTGCCGGCTTCGCCCTGGGCGGGGCCTGCATTGCGGCGTTCGTGCTGGTGGAACGGCGCACCGCCGACGCCGTGCTGCCGCTGTGGGTTCTCTCCCGCCGGCTGTTGTTGACCACCACGCTCGTTTCGCTCGCGGTCGGGGCCGTGCTGATCGGATTGACCTCCTACGTGCCCACATTCCTGGAAGGCTCCATTGGCACGGTGCCGCTGCTGGCCGGGCTGGCCGTCGCGGCCCAGTCGATCGGATGGCCCGCAGCCTCCAGCTTCTCCGGACGCCTGTACATGCGCCATGGCTTCCGCAGCACCTCCCTGCTGGGCATGGCCGTCATCGTGCTCGGGGCGTTGGCGCTGGTGTTCACCTCGGTGCGTCCGAACGTATGGGTCGTGGCCGCGTGCTGCCTGGTCATCGGGGCCGGGCTGGGTTTTGCCTCCACCCCGGCCATCGTTGCGGCACAGTCCTCGGTGGGTTGGGGCGAACGCGGCGTGGTGACGGGGTCGAACATGCTGGCCCGGGCCATCGGCAGTTCGGTGGGCGTTGCCATCTTCGGTGCCGTGGCCAACGCCATCATCGCCTCCTCGGGCACCGGCACCACGGATCCCTCGGCCATCATCGCCTCCGCCCGTGGCGTCTTTTTGGCCGTGCTGGGCTGCGCCCTGCTGGGCCTGCTGGCGGCCGCCACCATGCCCCGGACGGTCCGGGTGGTCTCGTGAACAACCCGCCAGGGGGCTAGAGCAGCCAGCCGTTGCCTTCCGCGATGTGCACGGCCTCGGCCCTTGTCCTGGCACCGGTCTTGCCCATGGCGCTGGAGAGGTAGTTGCGCACCGTCCCTGCCGAGAGGAACGTGGCGGCGGCAATGCCGGCCACCGTGGCACCGTTGCCGGCCGCACGCAGCACGTCCGTCTCACGCTCGGTCAGCGGGCTCTCCCCCGCGGTGAGCGTCTCCATGGCCAAGGTCGGATCGACCACGCGCAGTCCGGCGGCCACTTTGCGGACCGCATTGGCGAGCTGCCGGGCCGGGGTGTCCTTGACCACGAAACCCGTGGCGCCGGCCCGCAGGGCCCGGCGCAGGTAACCGGGCCGGCCGAACGTTGTCACCATCAGCACCCGGCACCCCGGCGCCAGGGTGCGCAGCTGCGCGGCCGCGGCAATGCCGTCCAGGCCGGGCATCTCCACATCCAGCAGCGCCACGTCCGCCTTGTTAAGCACGACGGCGTCGGCCACCTCATCCCCCCGGCCCACCTCCGCGACAACCTCAATGTCCTCTTCCAGGCCCAATAGCGCGGCAAGGGCGCCGCGCACGAGTGCCTGGTCGTCGGCGATGACGAGGCGGATCACAAGATGATCCTTAGCCGGAAGCCGCCCAGGTCCGAGCGCCCCACGTCCATGGTTGCCCCGGCCGCCGCCGCACGCTCACTAAGTCCCCGCAGGCCGTTGCCGAACGTCCGCGATGGTCTGTCCTGTCCGGGGACGTCCTGGCCGGCTGCCGGAGGGCAGGGGCCCACGCCGTCGTCGTCGACCTGGAGCAGGCCTGCCGTGAGGATGACCCGGCAACGTTTCGCGTTCCCGTGCCTGATGACGTTGGTGACGCCTTCGCGCAGCGCCCAGCCGAACAGTTCACGGGACGTGGCGGGCACGGCGTCGGCCGCACCCGGAAGCTCGGCTTCGATGCCCGCAGCTGCGAGCGCAGTGCGGGCACTGGCCAGTTCGCTGAGCACGCTGGCTCCGCGATACCCGCCCACGGTGGCGCGGACGTCCTCCAGCGCCCCGCGGGCCAGGTCTTCCAGCTCGGCAATCTCGGCCCCCGCCTTCCCGGGGTCGACGGGCAGGAGCCTGCCGGCCAGCTCGGCCTTGACTGCGATGACGGTCAGGGAGTGGCCCAGGATGTCGTGCATATCCCTTGCCACCCGGTTGCGTTCCTCCGAGACGGCCAGCGCGGCCAATTCGTGCTGGGTTTGGCGAAGCAGGGCAATGGTGGCCACCTGTCGGGAAAAGGCCAGCATCATCAGCCCGAGGGAACCGATCGTAATCGACTGGGCGAAGGCGTTGGCGCTGGTGGAGCCTTGGAACATGTTCAGTGCAAAGGCGGCCATGCACAGCGCAGCCACGCCGGTCAGGGCGAGCGGGCGGGGGTGGCCCTGGCTGGCAATGAACACGGACACATACGCCCACAGCCAGGTGACGCCGAGGCTGGCGTCCTGGATGGCCAGGAACGCCAGGCTGAGGCCGAAGAAGCCGGCGGCCCACACCAGTTTGACCCATTGTGGGCGGTTCCAGCTCAGCGGCGGCCCTGCGACGAACACGGCCACGAAGATCACCAGCATGGCCCACGCTGCCCCGTTTGCGGCCCCAAAATCCCGCCAGTTGCTGGCCACCAGGATGATGCATGAAATGCCGGCGCCGGCCATCCACCGGCGCGGGCCCCGCCCGGTCAGCAGGTCCCGGAGGGTGGGTGCATGCCCGTCGAAAGCGACGAAGAATCCGTTGGCTGGCGGGACCCGGGCCGGGAAGGCCCCTTCGGCGGGGTCCCCCGCCGTCCCGGGAGTCCCGCTGTCCGTCGGGCCCGGCGCCTTGCTGGTGTGCGCAGTTGCCATGGGACCAACTGTACGACGCACGGCCGGGGGGCCGTTCACACGTGTTGGGTGTCGCGCCGGAACGCGAGGGCGGCGCCCGCGGTGAAGACAGCCAGCCAGAGGGCGATGTTGAGCACCCAGGCCCAGTCAAAGCTGCCGGTGAGGGGGCTGCGGGCAAGTTGGCCGATCCCGTAGGCGGGAGTGAAGGCAGCGACCTTGCCGAAGGTGTCCCCCATGACGGAAAGCGGCACGAACAGTCCGCCCATCATGGCCAGCACGGCCAGGATTGGACCCAGCAGCTGCATGACGTTCTGCGAGGGCACCAGGTAACCCATGAACAGCCCCAGCGCGGCGAAGATCAGCGATCCCAGCCAGGCGGCCAGACCGGAGATCAGCCAGATCGACCAGCCCATGCGGACGCCAAAGGCGAAGCCGACCACGAACTCGGCGATGACGGAGAGCAACGCCAGGGACAACGAGGACAGCGCCTTGACCGCAATGTAGGCGGCCGGCTGCAGCGGGGTCAGGCGCAGCTGGCGGCTCCACCCCAGGGCCCGTTCCACCGCGACCATGCTTCCGGCCGCCGTCGACGCCGTCATGGCACCGTAGACGGCCAGACTGATCAGGATGTAGGAACCGTAGCTTTGGCCGTTGGGCAGGTGTTCATTCATGTTGGGCAGGCCAAAGGCCAGAAAGAAGACCGCTGGAAGCAGCAGGGTGAAGATGACCGTTCTCCTGTTGCGCAGGAGCCGCTTGATTTCAATGGAGATGAAACGGGCGTTCAGGCCGCCAGCAGAAGGAGTACGTCCTTCCAGTGAGATCCTGTCCTGGCGGGCCGGTGCGGAAGTTGTGGGCATGCTCATCTCAGTTTCCTTTCACTGCCACGGGCGCCGTGGCGTCCTGGCCGGTGAGGGCCATAAAGGCGTCTTCGAGGTTGTTTGAAGTAATCTCGAGGTCGACGGCGTCGGTGCGGTTGAGCAGGTAGCGCGCCACGACGTCGGAGCTTTTGGTGTGCACGCTGACCTTGCCGCCTTGCACGCGCACGGAGTCGACTCCACCAAGGGCGGCGATGGCGTCCTGGTCCGCGCCGTCCAGGCGGGCGGTGACGGTGCGGCCGGCGGCCATGTTCTTAATTTCCGCGGCACTGCCGTCGGCCACGATCCGGCCCTGGCGCAGCAGAATGATCCTGTCGGCGTAGGCGTCGGCCTCCTCCAAATAGTGGGTGGCGAAGACCACTGTGCGTCCGCGGGCCGCATCGGCCCGGATCGCCGTCCAGAAATCGCGCCGGCCTTCCACATCCATGCCGGTGGTCGGCTCGTCCAGGATCAGGAGCCCGGGGTCCGGGAGCATCGCCATGGCGAAGCGCAGCCGCTGCTGCTGGCCACCGGAACACTTCTCCACCCTGCGGGCGGCAATGTCGGTGATGCCGGCCCTGTCCAAGACTTCCGCCACGGGACGGGTGTCTGCAAACAAGGTGGCCGTCAGCTCCAGCGTCTCCCGGACGGTGAGGTCCTTGAGCAGGCCCCCGGTCTGCATGACGGCGGAGACCTGGCCGCGGGCGATGGCACCGCGCGGGGTGTGCCCGTAGATGGACACGTCCCCGCTGGTGGGTACGCCCAGCCCCAGCAGCATGTCGATGGTGGTGGTCTTGCCGGCACCGTTGGGGCCCAGGAACGCTACGATTTCGCCGGGCTTGATGGAAAGGCTGACACCGTTGACTGCGTTGACGCCGCCGAAGCTCTTGTGCAGTTCCCGTGCGTCCACGGCGAGCGCGGGTCCGGATCCCCGACCGACGGCGGATGCCATGGCCTTTTGCAGGGTGAGGTCGGTCATGATGGTCCTTTGCGGTTGGGTGTGACTTGCTTGGGTGTGACTTGCTTGGGTGTGACTTGCTTGGGTGGGGCGGGGGTTCCTCGGGCCCGTCGGGGTGGGTCGTCAGCGCACCGGTGCGGGAGCTGCGCCGTCGAGCTGCGCCGCCCGGGACAGTGCTGTCAGGCGCTGGGCGCCCAGGCTCACGGCCAGGTAGAGCAGGATGCCCGGGGCCCCCAGCGATGTGACACCTCCCTGGTGTCCGGAAAGCAGCACCCCGGACCCGTCCAGGGCCACGTGGACGGCCAAGCCCGCCACCCACAGGACGACGGTGAGCCCGTCGCCCTGCGAGGTCAGCACGCCGTCGGCCCGCCACAGGTGAACATGCCGGCCGCGCAGCCAGCCGAACAGGGCCCCGGTGCCCAGGCCGGCGGCCAGCGCGGCGTAGGCGGCCCGGCTGACGGGGGTCTGCCCTGCCAGTTCCGCGATCTGGTACAGGCCGACGGCGGCCAACAGCACCACGAGCGAGTAGGGCCGTTGCTCCCTTACCCGCCGGGCCCTCAGCTGGCGGGAGAGGATCCACACCAGGGCGAGGACTGCCAACAGGATGTTCAGCGCGCTTTGCTGATTCATGGTTTCAATGCTCCTTGCTGAGGTCCCGGCCGGATGGTGATTGTTCCGGCCCGGGTTGTAGTTCCATCGTCCTGCCCGCCCCGCCGCTTGTCCCCACACGTCCGTCACGGCCTGTCCATGACATTTGTCATCGCCGCCGCAGTATCCGGCCCTGCCATTGTGTTCTGCCCCGGCGGCACCTAAGAATGGACTATGACGGTCACGTTGAGGTCCCTGGAAACCGCAGTTCCGCCCACCATCCTGATCCAGCCCCAGGCAAGGGACGTCTTTGCCGCCCAGCCAGGACTCACCCGCCTGGGTCAGCGCCTGGTGCGCACCTGCTTTGATTCGGCGGCCATCGACACCCGGCATACGGCCGTGGCGGAGATGAGCGTGGACTTCCACGGCCCGGACCCGGTGTTTTACGACGGCGGCTCCGGCCTGCTGCTCTCCCCCAGCACCAAGGCCCGCAACGACCTGTTCACGGTGGAGGCCACCCGGCTGTTCATCGAGGCCGCCGCCAAGGCCCTTGCCAGGTGCGAGGGCGTGTCCCCCACCGATGTCACGCACGTCATCACGGTCTCCTGCACGGGGTTTTTCAACCCCGGCCCGGACTACAAGATTGTCCGTGCCCTGGGCCTGAACGCGTCGGTGCAGCGCTACCATCTGGGGTTCATGGGCTGCTATGCCGCGTTCCCGGCCCTGCGGGCGGCCAAGTCGTTTTGCGACGCCGATCCGGAGGCGGTGGTGCTGGTGGTCAGTGCGGAGCTGTGTTCACTGCATGTGCGCACCTCCAACAACCCGGACACCATCATGGGCTCTTCCCTGTTCGCCGACGGTGCCGCCGCGGCCATGGTCACCGCACGGGAGCTGCCGGCCACCGGCCCGATGTTGGTGCTGGACCATTTCGAGACAGTCCTGACGCCGGTGGGCGAGGATTCCATGGCCTGGAACATTGGCGACGAGGGCTTTGAAATGGTGCTCGACAGCTACGTCCCGCGCATCATTGACGAGCACATTGTGGGCGCACTGGATCCCCTGCTGGCCCACGAACCGGCACTGGCCGCCCGGCCGTACCGGGATATCCGGCATTGGGCCATCCACCCCGGGGGACGCAGCATCCTGGACAAGGTGGAGGCCAAACTCGAATTGACGGCCGAACAGCTGGTGCCGGCGCGCGAGACGCTGCGCAACTACGGCAACATGAGCAGCGCCACCGTGTTGTTCGTCCTCAAGCACATCCTGGAACAACCCGCACGGCAGGCCCGCGAGGGCATTTGCGCCATGGCGTTCGGGCCCGGCCTGACGGTGGAGACCGGCCTGTTCACCAAGGTCTCACCCGTGCCCGGCGGGCCCGCATCCGGGTTCGGCGCTGCCGAACTGGACGCCGCCGAACTCAACAGTGCCGAACTGGACAGTGCCGAATTGGACAGTGCCGCCCTGGCCTGAGTCCGTGCGCTTCCTGCGGGAGCGTGCCACGGACGCGGTGGAGGAAATGGACCGGCCGGACTGCGACCCGGCAAGGCTGGAGCGAACCTACGCCCAGTTTCCACTCATCAATGCCGCGGTGTCGGGTTGGCACGGCGTCTACCGCCGACGGATCCGCCCGCTGCTCTCGCCAACCAGGACCACCACGCTGCTGGACATCGGCTGCGGGGGCGGTGACATTTCCCGGAAACTCGCCGACTGGGCGGCCCGCGAATCCCTGTTGCTGGACATCACCGCGATCGACCCCGACCAGCGCGCCCTCGACTTCGCCACCACCCTCCCCCCGCGCCCGCTGATAACGTTCCGCCGCGCCTTCAGTTCCGAGCTGGTCCGCGAAGGGACCTCCTTTGACCTGGTCATCTCCAACCACATGCTCCACCACCTCTCCCCCACCGAGTTCCAAGGCCTGCTGGCCGATTCCGAGGCCCTGGGCCGGCAGGCCGTGATCCACAGCGACATTGCCAGAAGCCGGATGGCGTATGCCCTGTTTGGTGCCGGAACGCTGCCGTTCTTCCCGGGGTCCTTCATCCGCCGCGACGGCCTGACCTCGATTCGGCGCAGCTACACTGCGGCGGAACTGCGTGCAGCGGTCCGCCCCGGCTGGCTCATCCAGCCCGAAAGGCCGTACCGCACACTGGTGCTGTTTACCCCGGGGGGCGCCCGTGGCTGAGGCTTCGGACACGGCCGGCCACGGCATGCTCGACGTTGCCATCGTGGGCGGGGGGCCCGTGGGGCTTTACCTCGGTGCGCTGCTGCTCCAACGGGGACTCTCCGTGCGGATCCTGGAGCAGCGCAGCGGTTTGAGCCCCCATTCCCGGGCCATCGGCATCCACCCGCCGGCCCTGGAGGCACTCGCGCAGGTTGGCGTGGCCGCGGCCCTGGACGCCGAGGGCGTGCACATCCGCCACGGCGTTGCCCGCAGCCGGGGCAGGTTTGTCCAGCGGCTCTCCTTCTCCGACGCCTCCCCGGCCGCCCCGCACATCCTGACACTCAAGCAGGCCCGCACCGAGGCACTCCTTGAGGCGCGGGTGCGGGAGCTGGATGCGGGCGCACTGCTGCGGGGGCTGCGCGTCGGGTCCATGCACGACGCCGGAACCCACGTTGCGCTGGCAGCTTCCCCGGACGCGCGGGAAGCCCATGGCGGAAGTTCTTCCGAGGAAGTCCCCGGCATCACGTTCCGGGCGCGGCTGGTGGTGGGCGCCGACGGCGGACGCTCCACGATCCGCCCGGCGCTGGGCATCGCAACGACATGCCGGGACTACCCCGACAGCTATTTGATGGGTGACTTTCCCGACACCGGCAGCGACGGCGCCCTGGCCGTGCTGTACCTGGAACCCGGCGGCATTGTGGAATCATTCCCGCTCCCGGAAGGGCTGCGCCGATGGGTGGTGCACACCGATTCCCTGCTTGACCGGGCGTCCGCAGGCGATCTGGCCGGCCTCATCCACCAACGCACGGGTGCCTGCGTGGATGCCAACGCCAACAGCATGCTGAGCGCCTTTGGTGTGCAGTCCAGGCTGGCCGTGCGCATGGTGCAGGGTCGGGCGGCACTGGTGGGCGACGCCGCCCACCAGATCAGCCCCATCGGAGGGCAGGGCATGAACCTGGGTTGGCTGGATGCCGCCGCGCTTGCCCCCATCATCGACGCTGCGCTGGGAGGTCGGCCCACCGCCCGGCTGCTGGAACGGTTCGGCCGGACCCGATTGGCCGCGGCCCGCCGGGCCTCACGGCAGGCGGAACTGAACATGCGGCTGGGAAGGCCCCTGCCGGCGTCGTTCCTTGACATCCGCAACGCGGCGCTGGCCCGGGTTGTGGCCAACACACGGCTTCACAATGCCGTGGCGCGCCGCTTCACCATGCAATAGCACCGGTCAGTAGCCGGCAGGCCAGGCGAAGGCAGCCGGCGCCGTGGGCGTCCCGGATCCGTGCGTGATGACGATGTCGACGTCCTCGTGATTGGCGAGCTGGATGGAGGCGGGGTCCCCGGACTGCTTTTTCCCGTTGACGAAGGTGGTGATGGTGTAGCCGCCGGACGTGGCGTAGGAGCCGACGCGGTCCGGGGACAGGGCGACGTCCCATTCCGTGAAAACCTCACCCAGGTTGAATGCCTGTTGGACGGGCGATTCAACATGGATAATTCCCGTGGCGTCGTGGGTGTGCAGCGGCGAGATCAACTGGGCGCCGAGGTCGATGCCAATGTCGCCGGGCACCGCGATCGACTTGCCGTCGGCCATGATGCCCAGGTGGGTGTGGATGTGTTCGGCGGTTCCCTCTGCGCTGAGCATGGTCAATCCCGCTGCCTTCGCACGGGCCGACGCGTCGGCGGGTGCCCCCCACGGCGGCGTCTGGCTGGAACCCTGCGATGCGGTGCCGGCAGCCGCACCGCCAACCGGGCCGTTGGCAGCAGCGTTGCCTGCGGAGTGGGTGCTGATGACCACGGCGGCCACGACCACCACGGCAACACCCATGCCGGAGCTCACCATGATTCGGCGCCGCCGCCTTTTCAACTTTTGCCGGGCCCGCACGGATGCGGCCTGCATGCGTGCGGCCTCAATCCCGGTGGTGGTCTCCCTGGATTCCATGCCTGTCCCCTCGCGGTCGTCACCTGATCTGGTTTCGATGGTCCCATGGCGATGGGAGGGAAACGCAACTTTCCGGGATCTTCACAGACAATGCAATGCAAATGCCCAGTGGTGGAAGGCTGGCGGTGTCCGAACCCTGTGGGGGTTCAAAGCCCCGTGGCCACCACTGGTGAGGTTTGAGATCATGACGGCTGCCGGCCGGGTTGGCTGGGCGGCGTGGCGGATGGACCGTTTGGGGAGGCTGCACCCAAGCGCGAACGGCCGGGCCGGGCGCTGTCCGGCGAATCCGGCGCCCAGGCGGCCGGCTGGAATCTCGCGGACCGCCCGGTGGCCTTGACCACGGCGACGGCGACCGCCGTCGTGACCGGGATGGCCAGGACCAGGCCGATGGAGCCGACCAGGATACGGACCACTTCCTCCGCAAGCTCCGAGCTGGTCAGCGCGTCCAGCAGCGGCCTGTCGTACAGGGAGACGAGGATGAGCACGGGCAGGGCGCTGCCGGCGTACGCGAACGCGATGGTGTAGACCGTGGAGGCGATGTGGTCCCGGCCGATCCGCATGGCCGAGGTGAAAAGCGCCCGCGCGCCGGTTTCCGGGGCCAGCTCGTACAGCTCCCAGACGGCCGAAGACTGGGTGATGGTGACGTCGTTGAGCACACCCAGGCCGGAGATGATCAGCCCGCACAGGATCATCCCGGACAACGACATGCCCTGGGTCAGGTTCAGCAGCTGGTAGGCGTCCTCCCCCGACGTTCCGGTGAGTGCGGCGGAGTCCACGGCCCAACCGGCCAGCCCGGCCGTGGCGCCCAGCCCAAACAGCGTGCCCAACAGGGCTGTGGACGTCCTGGCGGAGAAGCCGTGGGCAAAGTACAGCACCCCGAACATGATGGCCGCCGAGCCCACCAGCGCAATGAGCAGCGGCGGCCTGCCCTCCACCAGGGCGGGCAGGATGAACCAGGCCAGCACCGCAAACGCGCCGCCCAGGCCCACCATGGCCCGTAGCCCCCGCCACCTGGCGACCGCGATCACCACCACGGCGTAGAGGAGTGCCAGCAGTCCCAGCGGCACGGTGCGCACAAAGTCCATGAACATGAACTGCGGACCGGCCGGAGCCACTCCGGGGGTCGGATTGGGCAGTTTGAGGTAACGGATGATGTCGCCGGCGCTGACGCCGCGCGCCTGCACGATGTCCGGGGTGACCACCACCGGCACATCGGCACCACCGGTTGCGGCCGTGTAGGCGATGAAACAGCTTTGCGACTGCTGCGCCGTGCCGGGGCAGGCCTGCGTGGCGGTGCGCTGCACGGTGCCGGTGGCGAAGGACGCACCGGGGGCCGCCGCGTACGGGTTGCCCGCAGCCGGAGCCTGCGTGCGTCCGCCGGGCCACAACAGCACCATGGCCGTGACCGTCAGCACGGCCAGCGGCACCAGGATCCAGCTCAGCAGCACCACGGCGCGGCGTCGCACGGCAGTGCGGCGTCGCAGTTCGGAACGGCTCAGACCGGAGTCATCAGCATGCGAATGGGAGTGGCCCATGGGCAGTTAACAATCCTTCGATAGTTCACCCGGTATTTCACTCAGAGTGAGGTCATTTTCTCGAACTTCAACGGGGTTGGTGCGGGGGTTACTCGCCGAGCACCAGGGTCTCGTCCCCGCGGAGGGTGGCCGCTCCCACCTCAATCATGGGGTTGACGACGGCTGCCACCGCTTCCATGGAGTCGTGAAGTTCCAGCAGCACCGGGTACTGGTGGGTGATCAGTGCCAGGAGGTCGTACACCGCGCGCACTGCGTCCTCGCCGGCCAGGGCCGGCTCCACGCCCAGGAACACCTCCGACGCCGGTGAGGCCGAGACGGGAGAGTCCGGGGACACGGGGCCCTGCGAATAGCTGACGGCAAACGCCTCGATGCGGCCCTTCCCCACGGCGGCCACGCCGGGCGCACCGTCCGGTTCGGCCCGCAACACCAGGGCGCCATGGGCGCCGGTCAGGTCGTCAAGGAACATCCGCTGCACCGCGCCCGGGGTGAGCGGGCCCGTCGGGTCCCACCGGTTCACGGCCTCGTAGTAACGGCCCACCACATCCGTCAGCTCGACGGAACCCGTGGCCAAATCCTGCACACGCGCGGTGGCCTCGGCCTCGGTGCCGCTGCCAAATACGGGCAGCTTCAGCGCACCCGGCCCGACCTCCACGACACGGTTGCGCTGCAGCACGGCCAGGCCCATGGCCTCGGCAAACCCCGCACCCGAGGTGCCGGGGGCAACCTTGGTGCGCAACGCCGTCGTGCCCACCAGGCCGGCAGCCACGGCACCGTCGGCCTCGCGGCGCAGCATGGTCGCCAGCGTGGCGCCCAGCCCGGCGCGGCGGTGGTCGGCGGCGACCTCGACGTACGCCCACAACCGCTGCGGGTGCAGGGTGGTGGAATACACGACGCCGGCCGCGACCGGGATGCCCTGGTCCTCGGCGACGATGGTCCTTCTCCACGGCTTGGCGTCCTGCCCGGGCGCCAGTGCGGCACGGAACTGGCCGGCCGCGGCGGAGTCGGCGTCGCCCCAGATCTCATTCAGCGCCAGGTCGTCGCCGTCACGCCACGGCCGGAAGTCCAGTGCGGCCATCAGCTACGCACCCAGCAGGCGGGATGCCAGGTAGGCCTGAACCTTGTCCAGGGAAACGCGCTCCTGACTCATCGTGTCGCGTTCGCGGATGGTCACGGCGTTGTCCTCGAGCGTATCGAAGTCCACGGTGATGCAGAACGGGGTGCCGATCTCGTCCTGGCGGCGGTAGCGGCGGCCGATGGCGCCCGCGTCGTCAAAGTCGATGTTCCAGTGCTTGCGCAGGGTGTTGGCAAGCTCCTTGGCCTTCGGGGAGAGTTCCTCGTTGCGCGAGAGCGGCAGGACCGCGGCCTTGACGGGCGCCAGGCGCGGGTCGAGCCTGAGCACGGTGCGCTTGTCCACGCCGCCCTTGGCGTTGGGGGCCTCATCCTCGGTGAACGCGTCCACCAGGAACGCCATCATGGAACGGGTCAGGCCGAAGGAGGGCTCAATGACGTACGGGGTGAAGCGTTCGCCCGTGGCCTGGTTGAAGTAGCTCAAGTCCGTTCCGGAGCCCTTGGTGTGCGAGGAAAGGTCGTAGTCGGTGCGGTTCGCCACGCCCATGAGCTCGCCCCACTCGCTGCCCTGGAAACCGAACTTGTACTCAAAGTCGATGGTGCCGGCGGAGTAGTGGGCGCGCTCGTCCTCGGGGACGTTGAACTGGCGCATGTTTTCCGGCTTGATGCCCAGATCAAGGAACCAGGCCCAGCAAATGTCAACCCATTCCCTGAACCAGCGCTCGGCGTCTTCGGGTGCGGTGAAGAACTCGATCTCCATCTGCTCGAACTCACGGGTGCGGAAGATGAAGTTTCCGGGCGTGATTTCGTTGCGGAACGCCTTGCCGATCTGGCCGATGCCGAACGGGGGCTTCTTCCGGCTCGTGGTGAGCACGTTGTTGAAGTTCACAAAAATGCCCTGCGCGGTTTCCGGGCGCATGTAGTGCAGGCCGGCAGCGGAATCAACGGGGCCCAGGAACGTCTTGACGAGCCCGGAGAACAGCTGCGGCTCGGTCCACTGGCCCTTGGTGCCGCAGTCGGGGCACACGATCTCCGCCATGCCGTCCTGGGGTTCGCGGTTCTTCTTTGCGGTGAACGCCTCGATGAGGTGGTCCTGGCGGTGCCGCTTGTGGCACTGGGTGCACTCGACGAGCGGGTCCGTGAACGTGGCGACGTGCCCGGAAGCCTCCCACACCGCCTTGGGCAGGATGATCGAAGAGTCCAGACCCACCATGTCCTCGCGCCCGCGGACAAAGGACTGCCACCATTCGCGCTTGATGTTTTCCTTCAGCTCCACGCCCAGGGGCCCGTAGTCCCAGGCCGAGCGCGAACCGCCGTAGATTTCACCGGCCTGGAACACAAAGCCGCGACGCTTCGCGAGGGAAATGACCTGGTCGAGCTTGGATTGGGGCGCCACTTGCTACTCCTAGTATTTACGAGGCCGCTGGGTGCGGTCCGTCCGCGGACAAGCCTACCTTCCGGCGGGGCAGGGGCGGGAACTGGGCGCGCCCGCACGGAATCCACGCCGGTTCAGTCGGCCATGCGGGGAATTCACGCCGGATCGTGCGCATGAGCGTCCATGCGCACGACTCACGTCGTATCCCGCGCATGGGGGACGACGCCGGCCGGCCGCGGTGCCGCTTAGGGCAGCAGAACGCAGGTGGGGCTGCCAAAGTCCAGGGTCTGCACCGGTTCCGGGCCCGGCAGGCCGTCCCGGTCCAGGGCAAACACCGTGACGCTGTTGGAACGCTGGTTGGCCACATACATCATGTGCCCTCCCACCGCGAAGTGCCGCGGCCAGGCGCCACCGCTGGAAATCCGGGCCAGGAAAACTGGTGCCAACCCCTGTTCCAGGCCGGACACGTCAAGGACCACAAGCGTGTTGGGGCCGCGGACGGCGGCGTAGAGCCTGGTGCCGTCGCCGGAGAGCTGAAGGTGGGACGGGAAGAATTCCGCCGCGTCCGCAACATCCTGCGCCGTGGGGGCCAGCGGCACCTTGGACAGCCACCGCCAAAAGTGTCCGTGGCCTTCTCCCCCGGCCGGGTCCAGGGCGGTGCGCCGGAGCAGGTGTACGTGGCCGTCAAGTTCACCGGCCACCAGCAGGCACTGCCCCTTGATGGCCACGTGGCGCGGCCCCGTGCCCGGCGGCAGCTCCGCCGAGCCGAGCCGCACGCGGGACCCTGCTGAATATTCATCCACCCGGTCGGCGCCCAGGTCCGAGACCAGCACCGTGCCCCACGGTGTGGCAGTCACCTGGTGCGCATGTGACGCGTCCTGCCGCTCCGCGACCGGGCCGCTGCCCGGGTGGGACACCAGCACGGGAGGCACCGGCGTCGCACCTCCCCGCAGGCTGGCGAGCGGGGTCACGGACGCCGTGCCGGAAGCGTAGTTGGCCGCCCAGATATCACCGTCGAGGAGCATCAGGTGGCAGGGGTCCCCACCCCCGGAGGGTGCCCGGGCAATGACGTCCAGGGTTTCGGGGTCCAGTGCGGCGATCCGCCCGTCGGCCTGCTCCTCCACGGCGAGCAGTCCGCCTCCGCCGGCCACCATGAACGACGGATTCACCGCTCCCGTGCCATGGCCGGTGTGCTCCCCCACCGCACCGCCCGGCTCCAGCGAAAAACGCACCACGCCCGGACCCGCACCGTAGGGCGCCTTGGTGTAGCCGCTGACAATGACGTGGCCGGTGGTGTTCATGGGGGCCTCTCCTGTGGACGGGCGGGTGTCATGGACCACGCTATCCCCGGCAGATGTGTGCTTGCCCGTCCGTGCGGCACAATTGACGCATGAGTTCACACCAGATCATTGACATCCCCATCCGCGACGACATGATCCGCCTCGGGCAGTTGCTGAAGCTGGCCAGCCTGGTCGAGGACGGCGTGGAAGCGGCCGATCTCATCAAGAACGGCCTGGTGCAGGTCAACGGCGAAATCGACGAGCGCCGCGGCCGCCAGCTGCACGACGGCGACACCGTCACGGTCAATGGCGAAACGGTGCGGATCAGCACGGCCAGGCAGCGCTAAAACAGCACTTTCATGGTCAGGAATTCGCCCACATGGGCCATTTCCTGGGCGTTGATGCCGTGCCAAATCCCGGTGTAGAGGACCTTGGTGAGCCCGGTGTGGGCGCGCAGCCACGTGTTGGTGTATTCGATTGCTGCGGCGGGGATCACGGGGTCGGCCTGGTCCCGGCCCCAGAACAGCTCGGGTTTGGCGGCGGCGGTGGCGTCATCGTCGAACCACGGGTTGCCGTCCGCTTCCACCACAAACCCTGAAAGCCCGACGACGGCTGCATAGTCCGCGGGCCGGTGCCGCAGGAGCGTGGTTGCCATGCACATGCCCTGGGAGAAACCGAACAAGGTCACCGACGTGTGGTCCCCGCGGACGCCGTCCAGCCAGGCCTGGACACCGGTTGCCGCTTCGGTCACGGTGTCCAGCGTGTAGGAAAGGTCGTCGCGCAGCGGGAACCAGGCACGGCCCGGGCCCGCCTGCAGCGGTGCCCGGACGGAGGCAACCGTGAACGCGCCGGGCAGCTGCGCGGCCAGGCCGAACAGGTCGGCTTCGTCGGCGCCGTAGCCGTGGAACATGACCAGCAGCGGTGTGCCGGCCCGCTCGTTTTCGGGACGGGACCAAAGGACAACGGGGGATTCACTCATGCCCACCATCTTTTCACGGGCCCGCGGAAGCGGCGAACCGGACGGACTGGCCGCCGGGCCCGGCCCGGGCGCTGCGGAGGTGGCGCAACCTGCCGGCCAAGGGCAGGATGGGGGTGTGAGTGAATTTACGACATCCGAAGAAGCACGGCGTGCGGGCATCCTGGACAAGGCCCGCCACCCGTGGACCCGCTACATTGCCATGGGCGACTCCTTCACCGAGGGCATCGGCGACCCCGAGCCCAGCAGCCCCGGCGGGCATCGCGGCTGGGCGGACCGGCTCGCCGAGGAACTGGGCCGCGGGCAGGAGGATTTCCGGTACGCGAACCTGGCCATCCGCGGTCGCGTCCTGCAGCAAATACTGGACGGCCAGCTCGAGCCCGCCCTGGCCCTCAAGCCTGATTTGGTCAGCATCTCCGCCGGCGGCAACGACCTGATCCGTCCCGGATCGGACCCCGATGCGCTGGCGGGGCAGCTCGATGCCGCGGTGGGCCGGTTGGCCGGTGCCGGGGCGACCGTCCTGTTGTTCAACGGCCCCGACATCGGCACCACACCCGTGCTGGGAATGGTCCGCGGGCGCGTGGCCATCTACAACGAGAACCTGCGCATCATCGCGTCCCGCCACGACGCCGTGGTGGCGGACATGTGGTCCATGCGCGAGCTGAAGGACCCGCGGATGTGGGCCGGGGACCGGCTGCACTTTTCCGCGCTGGGACACCACACCATCGCCATCATGGCCCTGAACGCCCTGAACATCCCCCACGGGCTGGTCCCCGAACTGCCCGAGCCGCTGCCCCCGCAGACCTGGCAGGCGGCCCGGGTCGAGGACCTGGTATGGGCCCGTGAATTCCTCTTCCCCTGGGTGCTGCGACGGCTTCGCCACCAGTCCTCCGGTGACTCCGTCTCCCCCAAGCGCCCCACGCCGGGTCCGGTCTTCGGCCCCGGGATTGGTTCCGCCGCGCCGCATCCGGACTAGGATGGAAGCAGGCACAGCAAGCTGCGCCGCCGGTGCCGAAAGGGGTGTGTTGTGCTGACTTTGCTCGACCCGACTGCGGCCGGAGACGTGGCCGCCTCCTCGTCCAATGTCGCAGCACTTCCGCCGTGGCTTGTCCTGGTGGTCGTCGGCGTCGTGCTGGTGGCGAATTTCGCCCGGTCTGCCAGCCGGCGCAAGCGCGCACGCAATGCTTCGCCGTATGCCCCCGCGCCACACCGGGCCGGGCCTCCCCAGCCTGGAACAGGCCGGGCGCCCGCCGCTCACCGGCCTGTCCCCTACGCCGGAACACTGCTCAACGGTGTCCCGATGAAGGGGTACGACGCCCTCCAGGGCCACCAAACCATCGGGTTCGCCAACGAGCGCATGCAGGCCGAGGCCGAACTTAAGCGCCAGCTTGACGCGCTCGACGCCGCACGCCGTGCCGGCCAGGTCACGGCGGAGCAGTACGCCGTCCACCGCGAAGCGATCTTCAGGAACTTCTAGGCCGTAACTTCCAGGCCGTGCCGCCCCCAATGCGGCGCGACCTTGGGTGCGGTCCCTATTGCGTGAAGAACGATTCCTTCAGCAGCCCGCCCACCGTGGCCACCTCGGTCAGGAAGCCGTCGTGCCCGATCGCGGAGTCGATGCTGCGCACTGTCACGTCGCCGGGCAGCGCCGCGGCCAATTCCTCCGACTGCGCCGGGAAGTACAGGCGGTCGCTGTTGACGGCCGCGACGAGGAATTCCACGCCCGCGGCCCGGGCAAGGGACTCGCGCAGCGTTCCGCGCCCGCGCGTGACGTCGTGGCTCATCAGCGCCTCGGTGATGGCTACATAGCTGTTGGCGTCAAATCGGGTCACCAGCTTGCGTGCCTGGTGGTCCAGGTAGCTTTCCACCTGGTAGCGGCCCTCGACGGATCCCCCGGCGGCGGGGCGCAGGCGGGCATGGCCCAGCGGGTCCTCGCCGGGCTGGACGGCACGGCCGAACCTGGCACCCATCTCGGCCTCGGACCGGTAGGTGATGTGGGCGATCCGGCGGGCCAGGCCCAGGCCCACGGTGGGGGCTGCGCCGTCGTAATAATCCCCCCCGGCAAAGTTGGGGTCCTGGCGGATGGCGAGGACCTGGGCCTGGGCGAAGGCGATCTGCTCAGCGGTGCTGGCCGCGCAGGCGGCCACCACGGCGCAGCGGCGCACCCGCTCCGGGTAGGTCACCGCCCATTCAAGGGCGCGGGCGCCGCCCATCGACCCGCCAATGACGGCATGCCAGGCGGTGATGCCCAGCGCGTCTGCCAGGCGCGCCTCGGCATGGACCGAGTCACGGATGGTGACAAAGGGGAAGCGTGAGCCGTACGGTGCGCCGTCGGCGGCAATGCTGGAGGGGCCGGTGGTGCCGTAGCAGCCGCCGAGCATGTTCGCGGACACCACGAAGTACCTGTCCGTGTCGATGACCTCCCCGGGGCCCACGAGGCCTTCCCACCAGCCGTCCTCCTCGGAGTCGCCGCGGCTCACATGGGTGCTTCCGGTCAGGGCGTGCTGGATCAGGACGGCGTTGCTGCCCTCCGGGTTCAGGGTGCCCCAGCATTCAAAGGCGACGGTGACGGCGGGCAGTTCGCCCCCCGCCTCCAGCGCCAGCCGGCCGATCTCCACGGCGCGCAGCACGCCGCCGCCCTGCCCGACGGCGGCCGCCCAGCCCGTCCCCTCCGGTGCCGGTTCGGTCCGGCGGGAATCCACGCCGTGCTCCGCGGCCGGCCGTCCGACGGCGCTCACGCCGACTTTGCAGCCCGGAACCCGGCCTCCAGGTCGGCGATGATGTCCTCGACGCCTTCGAGCCCCACGGACAGGCGCACCAGGCCCGGGCGCACCCCGGCGGCGAGGCGCTGCTCCTCGCTCAGCTGGGCGTGCGTGGTCGAGGCCGGGTGGATCACGAGTGAGCGGACGTCGCCCAGGTTGGCCACGTGGGAGTGCAGTTCCAGTCCGTCCACGAACCGCCGGCCCGCCTCCAGGCCGCCCTTGATGTCAAAGGAGACGATGGCGCCGGTGCCCTTGGGCCCGTACTTGCGCCCGCGCTCAAACCAGGGGCTGGACGGGATGCCGGCATAGGCGACGGCCTCGACGTTTTCGTTGGCCTCAAGCCATTCGGCGACGGCGACGGCGTTGCTGACGTGGCGTTCCACCCGCAGGCTCAAGGTTTCAATGCCCTGGGCAATCAGGAAGGCGTTGAACGGGGAAATGGCCGAGCCAAGGTCGCGCAACAGCTGCACGCGGGCCTTGAGGATAAAGGCAAGATTGGCGCCCAGTGCGCAGCCGACGCCGAGGTCGCGGGCGTAGACCAGGCCGTTGTAGCTTTCGTCCGGGGTGTTGAAGCCGGGGAACTTTTCCGGGCTTGCGGCGAAGTCGAACTTGCCGCCGTCGACAATCACGCCGCCGATCGCGCTGCCGTGGCCGCCGAGGTACTTCGTGGCGGAGTGGATCACGATGTCCGCGCCCCACTCCAACGGGCGGATCAGGTACGGCGTGGCCAGGGTGTTGTCCACGATCAGCGGAACGCCGGCCTCGTGGGCGATCGTGCTGATGCTCTCCAGATCCAGCACGTCCTGACGCGGGTTGGAGACCGTCTCACCAAAGAAGGCCTTCGTGTTCGGGCGCACGGAGGAGCGCCATTCGTCCAGGTTGTCCGGATCGGACACGAACGTGACCTCGATGCCGAGCTTTTTCAGTGTGTGGGCCAGCAGGTTGAAGGTGCCGCCGTAAACGCTGGGGCTGGAAACAATGTGGTCCCCGGCCTCGGCCAGGTTCAGGATGGCGAAGGTGGTGGCGGCCTGGCCGGAGGCGAGCAGCAGTGCCCCGACCCCGCCCTCGAGGCTGGCGACGCGCTGTTCGACGGCGTCGGAGGTGGGGTTGCCGATCCGCGTGTAAATCGGTTCCAGCTCGGAAAGGGCAAACCGTGCCGCGGCGCTTTCGGTCGAGGGGAACACGAACGACGTCGTCTGGTAGATCGGCAGCGCCCGGGCGCCGGTGGCGGCGTCAGGTGCCTGGCCGGCGTGGATCTGACGGGTTTCAAATGACCAAGCGTTGCTCACTGTGAGCTCCTTACACACTAGAGGCCGGACGATTTCGGCCCACCCGCGTCCGGGAGGGACACCGGATGGGCCGGGATTGGACGTTGCGGCCCGCGCTTGCGTTGGGACCGGATGGCCCAACGCCGGGTCTTCACCCGGGGCACCCCACCGCGGAAGGAGGGTTGCCGGCCAGCGAGCCGGGGCTTGTCGCTGGCACTCATGACCTGGTACCAGTGTGCGAGAATGCCCCGTCCTGCCGCAACTTTGTGACGGCTATATGACCTTCGCCGAACATGTGCTGGACATTTGGCGGGAAAACTGCCTCCGACCGAACGGTTGGCCCTCAAAAGCCCGCCACGGCGTCCGTTCATGCACCTCCCCCTTCGTTGAGATGTCAGATAATGACGCCCCGGGGGGCGTCATTATCTGACATCTCAACGAGGGGGGGTCGGGGGCCCGGATTAGGCTTTTTTGTCCAGGCCCGCGCGGCGCAGGGCTTCGGCCATGGCAGTGTTGTTCCCCGCCGGCGGCCCGGCCTGCCGGGGCCCCCGTGGTTCGACAGCGCGGCCGCCCGGCTTTTTCGAACGGTCGCGGGACGGGGCGGGCGCGGGGCCGCGTGCGCCGTCGTCGTTCTTCCCGGTGCGGGGGTCCTCGTCCAGGCGGAGCGTCAGCGAGATGCGCTTGCGCTCCGGCGCCACCTCAAGCACCTTGACGCGGACCACCTGGCCGGACTTGACCACGGTGTGCGGGTCGGTGACGAACTTGCTGCTCATGGCGGAGACATGGACCAGTCCGTCCTGATGCACGCCGATGTCCACAAACGCGCCAAAGGCGGCCACGTTGGAGACCGTGCCTTCCAGGACCATGCCCGGTCGCAGGTCCCCGATCCGCTCAACGCCCTCGGTGAACGTGGCCGTTTCGAAGCGCGGGCGGGGGTCACGGCCGGGCTTTTGCAGCTCGGCCACAATGTCCGCCACCGTGGGCAGTCCAAACGCGCCGTCCACAAAGTCCGCCGGGTTGACGGCTGCCACGGCTCCCACGCCGGCGGAAATGGCCGCGGCCGGGGCGCCGGCCGCGGCCAGGATCTTCCGGGCCACCCCATAGGCTTCGGGGTGCACGCTGGAGGCGTCCAGCGGCTCCGCCCCGCCCGTGATGCGCAGGAAGCCGGCACATTGCTCGTACGCCTTCGGGCCCAGGCGTGCAACCTTCAACAGGTCCCGACGCTTGCTGAACGGGCCGTTTTCGTTGCGGTGCGCCACAATGTTCTCGCTCAGCAGCGGCCCGACGCCGGCCACCCTCGCCAGCAGCGCCGGGGATGCCGTGTTCAGGTCCACGCCCACCGCATTGACGCAGTCCTCCACGACGGCGTTCAGGGACCGTTCCAGCTTGGCCGGGGTGAGGTCGTGCTGGTACTGGCCCACGCCAATGGACTTGGGGTCGATCTTCACCAGTTCGGCCAGGGGGTCCTGCAGGCGGCGGGCGATCGAGACGGCACCGCGCAACGAAACGTCCATGCCGGGCAGTTCCGCACCGGCCAGCGCAGAGGCGGAGTAGACGGACGCGCCGGCCTCGGAAACCACGAGCTTGGCGACCTTCCGCTCCGGATGGGAGCGCTTGAGCCCGGCCAGCAGCTCAGCGGCCAGCTTGTCGGTTTCGCGGCTGGCCGTGCCGTTGCCGATCGCCACCAACTCCACGCCGTGTTGGGCGGCGAGCAACTCCAAGGTGGCCAGTGCCTCCTGCCAGCGGCGGGCCGGGGCATGCGGGTAAATGGTCTCGGTGGCGGTGACCTTGCCGGTGCCGTCCACCACGGCCACCTTGACGCCCGTGCGGAGCCCGGGGTCCAGGCCCAGGGTGGCGCGGTTGCCGGCCGGGGCGGCCAGCAGGACGTCGCGCAGATTGGCGGCGAAGACCTTGACCGACTCTTCCTCGGCGGCCTGGAACAAGCGCACACGCAGGTCCACCGACAGTCGGGTGAGGATGCGCGTGCGCCACGCGAGCCGGGCCCCCGTCATCAGCCACGTGTCCGCGGCGCGGCCGGAGTCGGCAATGCCCAGCGAACGGGCCACGGCGCTTTCATAGCGGGTGCGCGCCCGGATGTGCGCCTCGGCGTCGCGGGTGTCCGCCTCGGAAAGGTCCAGGGCCAGCACCCCCTCCTTTTCGCCGCGAAGCAGGGCCAGCACGCGGTGGCTGGGAACCGTGTGCGGCGCCTGGGAAAAGTCAAAGTAGTCCTTGAACTTTTCGCCGTCGCCGGCCTTGCCGGCCTTCACGCCGGAGCGCAGCCTTCCCGTCTTCCAGAGCCGTTCTCGCAACTCCCCCACCAGGGCGGCGTCCCGGCCTGCCCGCTCGATGAGGATGGCGCGGGCGCCGGCGAGGGCGTCGTCGGCCGTGGCGATGGCGTGTTCGCTGTTGAGGTAGGCGCCGGCGGCCACGTCCGGTGCCAGCGCCGGGTCCGCCAGGAGCGAGTCCAGGAGGGGCTCCAGGCCGGCCTCGCGGGCGGCGTCGGCCTTGGTCTTGCGGGTGGACTTGTAGGGCAGGTACAGGTCCTCCAGGTCTGACTTGGTGGCGGCCGCCTCCATCGCCGCGCGCAGGGAGGCGGACAGCTTCCCCACCCCGTGAACGGCTTCGAGCACGGTGCGTCGGCGGGCTTCCAGCTCACGCAGGTAGCGCAGGCGTTCCTCAAGTTCGCGCAGCTGGGCGTCGTCCAGCGTCCCGGTCACTTCCTTTCGGTACCGGGCGATGAAGGGGACGCTGGCGCCGTCGTCCATCAGGCCAATCGCGGCGCGCACCTGGGCCGGGCGCACGCCCAATTCGGCGGCGATGGCCGTGCTGATGCGCGCCTCGACGGCCGCGGCGCCGGGCAGGGCAAGGGCGGGCTGGGCTGGCTGGGAAGGGGACGGCACTGCGGCAACGGATTCACTCACCCTTCAATTCTGCCCCACAATTATGCGCCGGCGGGGCGGGGCGTACATCCGACATCCCATGTGACTTAGGGGATGCTAAGTCGAGAGGCCGATCACAAAGTGCCAAGATGAACGCATGCGAATGGACCATGTTTCTTACGCCTGTGAATCAGATGGATTGGCTGCCACGGCGCAGCGGATCGCGACCGCGCTCGGGGTCGATGCAGTGCGCGGTGGGGTGCACCCGCGCTTCGGCACCCGCAATATGATCATTCCCCTCACCGACCACCACTACCTCGAAGTGGTGGAGGTCCTGGACCACCCCGCCTCGGACAAGGCGCCGTTTGGCCAGGCCGTGCGGGCCCGTTCAGCGGCAGGCGGCGGCTGGATGGGCTGGTGTGTGGCCGTTGACGACCTCACCCCCTTCGAGGAGCGCCTGGGCCGCAGCGCCGTCCCCGGCAACCGCAAGTTCCCCGACGGCCGCGAGCTCGTGTGGCAGCAGATCGGCATCAAGGGCCTCATTGCCGACCCGCAGGTTCCGTACATGCTCAAGTGGGAGGGCGACCCCTCCCTGCACCCGTCCCTGGCCCGCGAATCCACTGTCCGGCTCGCGTCGCTGACCATCGCCGGCAGCGCCGAACGCCTGACTGAATGGCTCGGCAAACCGGTGGAACAGCCGCTGGAGGACGTCGCCGTGGAGTGGATCGCCCCGCGCGGCACGCCCGGCATCATGTCCGTCACCTTCGAAACGGCCAACGGCAGGGTCACCATCTAACATTTCACGCCCCGGCGCCCCTTGGGAGGGTGCCGCTTCCGGGACTGGTGGTCAGGCTTGGGCGGGCTTGCCCGGATCCGGGATCCACTTCCACCGTGCGCCGGATCCGGGGCAGGTTTTGCGCAGAAGCGCTCATGCGCAAAATCCGGCCGGAGTGGTGCGCACGCTGAAAGCCCAGAGCGATCAGCCAAAGCCGAGTGCGGGGCCCATGGTGAAGGCGGCAATGTCCACCAGGGAGTGGGCCACCACCAGTGGCATGACCCGCCCGTATCGCTTGTACAGCCAGCAAAACAGCAGGCCCAGCACAAAGTTGCCAAGGAATGGCCCGAACCCCTGGTACAGGTGGTAGGTGCCCCGGATCAGGGAACTCAGCAGCACCGCGGCGAGGGTGCCCAGCCCGATCCTTTGCAGCCGGTCCAGCAGCCACCCGACCATGACGACTTCCTCCAGCAACCCGTTGTGGATGGCGGAGAGCACCAGCACCGGAACTGTCCACCAATACTGGTTCAGGGCGCTGGGAATGATCTCCGTGGTGACGCCCAGCGCCCGGCCGGCTGCGTACAGCCCCAGCGACGGCACCCCGATGACCACCAGCAGCCCCAACCCCCCGAGCCCGTCCCTGACCGGGCGACGGAAGTCCAGCCCGATGCGCCGGAACGCCGACCTGCCCGGCTCGGCCAGCAGGTAGAGCACCAGGAACACCGGCACCACGGCAAAGAATATGTCCAGCAGCTGATAGGCCAGGTCAAAGAACTCGCGGTTGCTGCGGACCACATTCAATGTGGACGTGCCCTGGGCCAGCGGCGCCCGGGACATTTTGTCCAACAACTGAACCACCGCATACACGGCTGACTGGCCCAGCGACAGGCCCAGCACCAGCAGCACCTCCAACACCAGCCGCTGCCGCGCCTTGGCCCCCCAATCCCACCGCACGACGGCGGTCCCCCCACCCCCGGCGGGCGGGGCGCCGTCGAACTGGCCATTGCGGGGCACGGAGTCACTCATGGACTAAATCATGCCCGGACTTGGGCCGATCGTGGCTGAGGCTGGCCTGGGTCCTTTGATACTAGGCTTTTGGCTATGAGCGCCCCACACCAGATCATCATGGTCCGCCACGGACAGTCGGCAGCCAACCAGGACCAGTCCATCTACAACAGGATCCCCGATTACCGGATCCCGTTGACGGACCTCGGTGTGGCGCAGGCCCGGGAGGCCGGGGAACAGGTCCGCAGGCAGCTGGACGGCCAACGGGTGCGCGTCTACGTCTCCCCCTACCTGCGGGCCCACCAGACCCTGGAGGCGATGGACCTTGGCGACTTGGTGGAACAGGTCATGGAAGAGCCCCGGCTGCGTGAGCAGGACTGGGCGAACTTTCAGAATCCGCTGGAGATTGCCGACCAAAAGGAGCTTCGGAATGCGTACGGGCACTTTTTCTACCGATTCCGGGAGGGCGAATCCGGCTCGGACGTGTACGACCGCGTTTCCTCCTTCATGGAAACCCTGCACCGCCACTGGTCCCGGCCCGGCTACGCACCAAACACCCTGCTGGTCACGCACGGGCTGACCATGCGCCTGTTCTGCATGCGCTGGTTCCACTGGACGGTGGAGTACTTTGAGTCGCTGAACAACCCCGGCAACGCCGAGGTGCGCACGCTGATTGCGGGCAATGGCCGCTACACCCTGGACACCCCGTTCGAACAGTGGATGGACGCGCTCCCCGGCACCACGGTCCTGGACGCCCCGGACAGGCCCTGGTAGCCCGGCCCGGGCAACGCTTCCCCCGCACCGCCCCCGTTGAGGTTTGAGATCATGACAGTTTGAGATCATGACAGTTTGAGATCATGACGTCATGATCTAAAACCTCAACGGGGTCAGGCGTCGGGGGCGACGACGACGTCCCTGCCGGCGTCCTGGAAGGCCGCCAACTGCGCGGCGGTGATGCCGTTGTCCGTGATCAGCTTCAGGAGGCCGTGGTCCTCCAGCGTGGCAAAGGCCCGCCTGCCGATCTTGGAGGAATCCGCGAGCATGTAGGCTTCGGACGCGCGGCGGGCCATGCGGGAATTCACGCTCGCCTCACCCTCGTCGTTGATCGTGGGGCCGGTGCCGGGCTCAATGCCGTTGACGCCGATGAAGGCAATGTCCAGCGCCACCTTTTGCAGGATCGAATCCGCGTACGGACCCACCAGTTCGTACGACCGCGGGTTGACGATGCCGCCGGTGACCATGATCTTGAAGTTGGGCCGGATGGCCAGCTGCGCGGCAATGTTGATGGCGTTGGTGACCACCGTCAAGGTGGGCCGGTTGGCGGCCTCCATGAGGTCCTCGCGCGTGGAGAGAACCTGTGCCAGGGCTGTGCTGGTGGTGCCCCCGCAAAGGCCGATCACGGCGCCCTTGGGAATCAACGCACTGGCGGCCAGGGCAATCTGATGCTTCTGCGCGGCGTGGTCGTCGCGGTTGTACCGGCCGGGCAGCTCGTAGGAGACGGAGCCGGAGGTTGCCCCGCCGCGGGTGCGGGTGAGCAGGCGCTCGCTGGCCAGCGAGTCCAGGTCTCGGCGGGCGGTTGCCGGTGACACGCCCAGCTTGTCGACAATTTCCTCCACCTCCACCTGCCCGTCCGCAGCCAGGATGTCAAGGATGGCGCCCAGCCGTTCGGTCCGGTTCATCGAAACGCCCCTCGTGAAGTTTTGTCGTGTTATGGAGGCACGCCCTAGTTGGACGTGGCCCCTGCGCCTGAAAACAACGCTAACAGCCGGGCAACCTCGGGAACCAGTGCGGCGCGCCCGGCGCCGAGGTACTTGCGTGAATCCACCACGGCCGGGTTGGCGTCCAGGTATTCCCGCACGGCCCGGGTGAAGTAGCCGTTGAGGTGCGTGGAGACGTTAATCTTCACCATGCCGGCGGTGATGGCGGCCACGATGTTTCCATCGGAGACACCCGACGAGCCGTGCAGCACCAGCGGCACGTCCAGGGCCGCCTTCAGCTCCGCGATGCGGCCCAGGTTCAGCTCCGCGGACCGCTCCGTCATGGCATGGGAGGACCCGACTGCCACGGCCAGCGCGTCCACGCCGGTGGCTGCCGTGAACGCTGCGGCCTCGGCGGGGTCGGTCAGCACGCCCGGTGCGTGGGCGCCGTCCTTGCCGCCAACCTTGCCCAGCTCAGCCTCGACATACACGCCGCGTGCGTGGGCGTAGGCGGCCACCCGCGCCGTCACCTCCACGTTCTTTTCATACTCGAACCGGGCGCCGTCGTACATGATGGAGCCAAAGCCCAGGTCCACGGCCTCATACGCGAGGGCCTCGTCCTCGGCGTGGTCCAGGTGCACGGCCACCGGCACTGACGCCTGGCGGGCGGCCGCCAACGTGGCCACGGCCACCGGCTCCAGGCCGCCGTGGAACTTGGCGCAATTCTCCGAGATCTGCAGGATCACCGGCAGCCCGGCGGCCTCGGCGCCGCCGATGAGCCCTTCGAGAGTTTCCAGGTGGATGACGTTGAAGGCGCCCTGGCCGGTGCCGGCCTGCGCGGCCAGGTCCATGATGGTGCGGGTGTTGGTCAAAGCCATGAAGGTTCCTTAGTGGTCGCTGATGATCAGTTGCTCGGCAAGGTCGCGGTGGCGCGCGGAAATTTCCCCGGCACCCGGCATGAGCACGGCTGCGGCGCTCCAGGCCGTGGCGAGGCGCAGGATCTCGCGGAGATCGGTGACGCCGTGGGCCAGGGCGACGGCGGCCGCACTGACCGCGGCGTCCCCGGCCCCGGTGGGGTTGCCGGCCAGCGGCGCCGGCAGCTTCGCCTGGAGGTATCCGTTGGTGTCGGCGCTGAACGCCAGCATGCCCTCCTCCCCCACGCTGACCAGCACCCGCCGGGCGCCGAGGCGCATGAGCTTGCGGGCGGCCGCGACGAGGTCGTCCTCACCGACGGCTTCGCGCAATTCGTGGTTGTTGGGCTTGAGCAGGTCGGCCCCGGCCTCGGCGGCAGCCAGGATGCCGCTGCCGGAGGTGTCGATCATCGCGGGGATCCCGGCGCCATGGGCCAGTGCCACCAATTGCGGATAAAAATCGGCCGGGGCGTGCTCCGGCAGGGACCCCGAACCCACCAGCACCCCGGGCCGTCCGGCGCTGCCGCCTGTTGTGCTCCCGGCCAGGCGGTCGGCCGTCCTCCCGGCCAGACAGTCGGCGACGGCGGCCGCCAGGGCCTCCCATTCGGCGCCCTGGAGCGCGGGGCCGGTTTCGTTGAAGATGCTGGTCTGCCCGGCCACCGTGTCCACCAGGGCGATGGTGCGCCGGGTGGCGGCGGCCACGGGGATCAGGTGGTGCGGGATGCCGGAAGCCAGCAGGTCGTCCCGAAGCTGTCCGCCGGACGGACCGCCGGCCGTCGCCACGGCCAACGTGGGAAAGCCGAGTTGGTGGGCCACGCGCGAGACGTTCAGGCCCTTGCCGCCGGCCCGGCACAGGGGCGCCGGGACGCGGTGGGACGCGCCGAGCTCGATCCCGGCCACCGTGTAGGTGACGTCGACGGCGGGGTTGGGCGTGACGGTCAGGACGACGTTGCGGCTGCTCATGGCTGGACCCCTTCGGCGGGTGCTGGCTGGCCGGACGGGGGCTGGCCGGACGGGGACTGGCCGGACGTGGGCCGCCTCGATGCTGTCAGGGCGCGGGCCTGCAGCGCCGAGCCGATGAGGCCGGCGTTTTCACCCAGGGCCGCAGGCACATATCCGGGGCGGCGCTGGAAGGTGAGGAGGTCGTCCACCCGCCTGGCCAGGGGATCGAACAGGGCGTCCCCGGCCATGGAGAGCCCGCCGCCAATCACGATCGTCTCGGTGCCCAGCAGGGCCACGCACTGGGCGACGCTGAAGGCGAGGGCGTCAACGGCGTCGGCCCAGACACGCCGGGCCACGGCGTCGCCCTCCCGTGCCCGCGACAGCACCTCCCGGGCGCCGTCCACCACGTCCCCCGAGGCCTCGGCATAGCGCCGGGCCACGGCCCCGGCCGAGCCCAGGGATTCAAGGATCTGCAGGCTGCCGTCCGGGGCGGGGACCAGGGCGTGGCCGATCTCCCCGGCATACCCGGCCCCCGAGATGCGCCGGCCATCGCACGCGAAGGCCCCGGCGATGCCGGTGCCGATCACCAGCACGGCGACGTCGGCCTTGCCCGCGGCTGCGCCGATCGCGAACTCCGCCTCCCCCGCCATGGCCACGTCGTGGCCGAAGGCAACCGGCAGGCCCAGTGCGTCGGCAAGGACGGACCGGAAGGGGTAGTCACGCCACCCCAGGTTGGCCGAGTACACGCCCACGCCGTTGGTCTCGTCCACGATGCCGGGCACTGTCACGCCCACCGCGGCAATGGTGACCTCGGGGTGGGCGGAACGGTAGGTGCCCGTCAGCTCAACGATGCGCGCGCAGACCGTGTCGCCGGAGCGTGCCCCGTCCAGCGGGGTCGGGTGTCGCTGCAGGTCGGCGATGGCATGGGACGCTGCGGACAGTTCACCTTGCACGAGTCCGACCTTCATGTCCGTGCCGCCGACGTCGAAGGCCAGCACGGCTTCGGGGGCGTAGCGGTGCGGTGCGCCGTCGGCCGGCCGCTGGGTATGAGCGTTCATGGGCTGGTTACCTTCACGAGGGTGTTTCAGGCTGCACGGCCGGTGTGCGGCGGTGGGACAAGTCAGGCACCCCACCGCGGGAGAAGTGGGGTGCCTGTCATTTTAGCCAGCCGTCCGGGGCGGCGGGCGCAGGCGCGTCAGGCCGGTTCGTCCAGGATGACCGATCGGCTCAGGTTGCGGGGCAGGTCCGGGTTCATGCCGCGGGCACGGGCACGCTCCAGGGTGACGCGGTGTACCCGGGCCAACTCGGCCAACGGGTGCGTGGCGTTGTTGATGTACAGGGCGCCGGTCTTGGCCACGTCGCGCTCCAGGCCCTCGGGCTGGTCCCCGAACATCCAGGTGACGCGGTTCGGGGCTGCGATGGAGATCGGCCCGTGGCGGTATTCCTTGGCCGGGTACGATTCTGTCCAGCCCTGGACGGCCTCGCGCATCTTCAGCCCGGCCTCGTGCGCCAGGCCCACGGTCCAGCCGGTGCCCAGGAAGGTGAATTGCTCGGCGTCGATGAGTTCCTGCTCCACGGGGGCCGTGACAGCGGTCTTGGCATCCTCGACGGCGGCCGACAGGTCCACGCCCACGCTGGTCAGCAGGTAGGCCAGGGCCGTCGTGGCGAACCGGGTCTGCACCACCGACTGCTCGTCGGCGTAGGGAAGTCCGACGACGGCGTCGGCCAGGTCGATGATCGGGGAGTTGACGTCACCCACCACGGCAACGGTCCTCACGGTGCCCTTGATGCCGGCGAGAAGTTCCAGCACCTCGGTGGTGGTGCCCGAACGGGTGATGGCAACGACGGCGTCGTAGCCCCGTGCGGCGCCCAGGAAGGCCTCGGAGGCGGCGAACGCGTCGGTCACGCCCTTGCCAGCGCTTTCACGGGCGGCGGCGTAGCTCTGGGCCATGAACCAGGAGGTGCCGCAGCCGACGACGGCAACGCGCTGGCCGTCGGCCGGCAGCAGGTTCTCCTTGCCGGCCTGGGCGATGGCCCGGACCCAGGCTTCGGGCTGGCTGGTCAGTTCGGCGTCCATGTGGCCGCCCAGTTCCGTGGTCAAATCAGTCATGCCGGGATACTCCTTGAGGTCACTGGCGGTGCCGGAAGGGCGGACGCCAAGCGGACTATTCGTTAACCACAGCCTAACAGAAAATGATTGTTTATGACATAAGGGCTGTCCGTTCGATCATCTTCAATCCAAACAACAGTCCCCGGCACGCTCCACCCCCCCGTCGAGGTTCGAGATCATGACGCCTCCGCACCCGCGTCGAGGTCATTATCTAAAACCTCAACGGATGGCGCTACACCGCCCGGACGCCGGCCCGCCAGACGGCGTGGGTCAGGGGGATGCCTGGCCGGTAGGCCAGGTGGGTGGCGGAGGGTGCCTTGAGCATGTGCAGGTCGGCCCGGTGCCCGACGGTGATGGAACCGACAGCCCGACGGCCGTCCTCATCCAACCCCGTTTCCCGGTGCAGCGCCAGCGCCCCTCCCCAGGTGGCGGCGCGCACGGCCTCGTGCACGGACAGGCCCATCTGGAGAACGGCCGTGGTCACGCAGTACGCCACCGAGGAGGTGTACGACGTCCCGGGGTTGCAGTTGGAGGCGATGGCGACCGGCACGCCGGCATCCAGCAGCCGCCGGGCCGGGGCCAGGGGCTGGCGCGTGGACAGGTCGCAGGCCGGCAGCACCGTGGCAACAGTCCCCCTCGCCCCCGTCCCCTGCCCCGCATCCCAGCCGGACCACGACTGCGAAAGACTGGCGACGTCGTCGTCCGTCAAGTAGTTCACATGGTCCACGCTGGCCGCGCCGAACTCAACGGCGAGCGCCACCCCGGCGCCGGGGCCCAGCTGGTTGCCGTGCACGCGCAGGCCCAACCCTGCATCGCGGCAGGCGGCGAGCACCCGGCGCGACTGTTCCGGGGTGAACGCGCCCGTTTCACAAAAAACATCGGCCCATTTCACGTAGGGCCCTACGGCACGCAGCATGTCGGCGCAGACCAGTTCCGTGTACTCCTCGGCGTCCGCGCCGGCCGGCACCAGGTGCGCCCCCAGGAACGTGACTTCGTCCGCCACCGTGGCGGCTATCCGGGCGCTGCGGGCCTCGTGCTCCACGTCCAGCCCGTAGCCGGTCTTGGTCTCCAGATAGGTGGTCCCCTGCGAAACGGCCTCGGCCACCCGCCCCAGGGCCAGCCGCGTGAGGTCATAGTCGCCGGTGGCGCGCGTGGCGGCCATGGTCACGCCAATCCCGCCCGCGCTGTAGCTTTCCCCGGCCATGCGGGCCTCAAATTCGGCCGTCCGGTCCCCGGCGAAAACCAGGTGCGTGTGGGAGTCCACCCAGCCCGGCAGCACGGCCCGGCCCTGGGCGTCCGTGGCAGTGTCCGCGGCCGGGGCGTGCACGGCGTCGCCCACCCAGGCGATCCGCTCCCCCTCAAGCACCACGGCTGCGTTGCGCCGCGTGCCCTGTTCATGGTCCTGGGTCATCAATTCACCGATGTTGGTGATTAGTTCACTCATGCCCCCAGCGTACGACGCCGGACGGCCGGCCCGGGCGGGTCCGCGGCGGTTCCGTCTGGGATGGCAGACACAGGGCCGCCATGCCCGCAGTGTCCTGCGCCGAATTCGCCGCCAACGCAGCGCAGGACAAGCCGGCGGGGGTGGATAATTGGACCATGACGCTCTTTTCCCTGCTGGCCTTTGCCGGCCTGTGCCTGCTGCTCTCCGTCACTCCCGGGCCGGACACCTTCCTGGTGCTGCGCATCGCCTTGAACCGGGCCAGTGCGGGCGTGGCCGCGGCGGCGGGCTCGGCGGCGGCCTCCGTGGTCTGGGCCGGGCTGGTCGGCGTGGGCCTGGCCGCCATTCTGGAGCAGTCCGCAGAAGTGTTCCGGTGGTTGAAGATTGCCGGCGGCATCTACCTGGTCTATCTTGGCGTGTCCTCGTTCCTGAAGGCCCGCAAGGCTGCCCGTGCCGACCTGGGCGGGGGCCCGGACGCCCCGCTGCCGTACAGCCGCCGGGCAGGGTTTGGTGCGGGCGCACTGTCCACGCTGCTGAACCCCAAGGTGGGCCTGTTCTATTTGGCCGTGGTGCCGCAGTTCATCCCGCATGGCGGCAACACCCTGGGCACGGCCATGGTCCTGGGTGCTGTCGAGGCCGTCATTGCCTTCTGCTACCTGGCCGTGGTTGCCGTGGTGGCCTACAGGGCGATGAAGTGGCTGCGCCGTCCCAAGGTCAACAGCACCATGGAGCGCGCCAGCAGCGGCATCATCACCGTCCTGGGCGTGGGCGTGCTGGCCTCCGGCGCAGCCAGCTAAGGGAAGAACTTCCGGCAGGCCCGGAGCCGGCTGCCGGTCCCCGCACCGCCACTTCCGGCATGCGCTGGGTCCAGTGGCAATTCAGCGCATGTGGCACCATGCGCATCATTTGGCCCCGATTCAGCGCATGCCCGAACAGCGGCTGGCGGCGGCTAGCCCAGGCCCGCCCGCTGCGGGCTCAGTGCTGCGGCCAGTTCGGCGTCGCCGTCCCCGCCCGTGATGAGCCCGGCAGCCAGGGTGGCCAGGGCCGCGGAGGTCTGGATGCCGTAGCCGCCCTGCCCGGCGAGCCAGAAGAAGTTCGGTACGCCGGCGTCAAAGCCCACCACGGGCAGGCCGTCCACCGGCTGGGTGCGCAGGCCGGTCCAGGCCCGCACGACGCCGGTGATCCCCACAGTGGTGACCTGGTCTATGCGTTGGATGAGTTCGGTGATGTCCTGGTCCACCACCTGCGCGTCCCCCGGTTCCGCCGGGACGGACTCGCACGGTGAAATGAGCAGGTGGGCGCCGTCCGGGCGGTAGTAGAACGATTCGTCGGCCGGCTGGACCATGGGGCCGGCGGGATTCACGGGGTTGTCCGTGGCGACGATGGCCACGCTGCGCCGGTGCGGTATCAGCCCGCGCGGGCGGACGCCAAACTGTCCGGCCACGGTATCCGCCCAGGCGCCGGCGGCGTCCACCACGGTCGCGGCCGTGATGGCATGCGAGCCGGCGGCGACTTTGAATCCCCCGCCTGTCACGGAGACCTCGGCGAGGGGCGAATGCGTCAACACCACGGCACCGGCAGCGACGGACTGGCTGCGGTAAAACTCCAACAGGGCCGCCACGTCCACCTCCAGGGCCGTGCCGTCCAGGGCCGCGGCCTCAAACATGCCCCCGCGCAGCTCCGGGCTGCGCTGCAGGGTTTCGGCGTGGGTCAGGGCCGCGAGGTGCGCGTTCTCCGCCACCAGCTGCTCCACCTGGGCCGCCGTGCCGAGCGTCAGCAGCGGCCGCGGCATCAAAATGGGCGCGGGCAGCCGTGCCGAAATCCCCTCCACCATGGCAATGGCGCTGTGCGTCAGTTTCTGGATGGGCGCGGGCCCGTAGCTGGGCTGCATTTGCCGGGCCGAGCGCGAGGACGAGTGGTGGGCCAGGAGCGGTTCCGCCTCCACGAGCACCACCGCGCAGGACGGCGCCAACCGCCACGCCAGGGACAGCCCGGCTATTCCGCCGCCAACAATCAGTACGTCACAGTCCATGCCGCCATCGTGGCACAGGAGGGCGCACCCCAGCCAATCGGGATCACAGCACTTGGAGGAAAACCACCGGTTTTGCCTTGTTTTCGTCCAGGCGCTGCGTTATGCACCCAAAGGGTCCCGTTTCGACGGGCGCGCCCCGCGGGCGGCGACGAAGGCGCTCACGCACGCTTCGACGTCGTCCGCACTGTGGGCCGCGGAAAGCTGGACCCGGATGCGGGCGGCGCCGCGGGGCACGACCGGGAAGCTGAACGCCGTGACGTAAACGCCGTGGGCCAGCATGGAATCGGCCACCCGGGCGGCCTCGACGGCGTCGCCGAACATGACGGGGACGATGGCGTGCTCGCCGGGCAGCAGTTCAAAGCCCTCCTCGGCCATGCGGCGGCGGAACAGGGCTGCGTTCTCGAACAGGTGCGTGCGCAGCCCGGCGGAGCCGGCCACGAGCTCCAGGGCCTTGAGCGTGGCGGCCACGATGGCCGGGGCGAGCGAGTTGGAGAACAGGTAGGGGCGGGCCTTTTGGCGCAGCATGGCGACGATCTCCGCGCGGCCTGAGACGTAACCGCCGGATGCGCCGCCCAGGGCCTTGCCGAAGGTGCCCGTGTAGATGTCCACGCGGTCGGAGACGCCGGCGTGCTCGGGCGTGCCGGCGCCGGTGGCGCCCATGAAGCCGACGGCGTGGGAGTCGTCGACCATGACCAGCGCACCGTACTGCTCGGCGAGGTCGCAGATGGCGGCCAGCGGTGCCAGGAAGCCGTCCATGGAGAACACGCCGTCGGTGACCACGATGGTGCGGCGGGCCCCGGCGCCGTCGTTCATCCGGGCCGCTGCCTGCAGCTGCGCTTCCAGGTCCGCCATGTCCTGGTTGGCGTAGCGGAAGCGGGCGGCCTTGGACAGGCGGATCCCGTCAATGATGGAGGCGTGGTTGAGGGCGTCGGAGATGATGGCGTCTTCCGCGCCGAACAGCGATTCAAAGACCCCGCCGTTCGCGTCGAAACAGGAGGAGAACAGGATGGTGTCCCCGGTGCCCAGGAAATTGGACACGGCGGACTCCAGTTCCAGGTGCAGGTCCTGCGTGCCACAGATGAAGCGGACGCTGGCCATGCCGAAGCCATGGGAGTCCATGGCTGCCTTCGCGGCGGCGATGATGTCCGGGTGGTCGGCCAGGCCCAGGTAGTTGTTGGCGCAAAAGTTCAGCACGGGGGCCGTGGCGCCGTCGAGCGGGCCGGCCTGGACGTGGCTGGACTGCGGGGAGGTGATGCGGCGTTCGGTCTTGAACAGCCCGGCGCTGCGGATTTCCTCCAGCTCGGCGGCAAGCTGGTCCTTCATGGCGGTGTACATGGTTCTCCTTGGTTGGGTGGGGTGCTGGGAGGGACGACGGCGGCCCGGTTCCGGCGTCGTGCCCGGAAGGGTTGCCGGGCCTAGGAAAAAACAGTCCAGTCCAGGACCACCTTGCCGCCGCGGCCGGAGCGTGCGATCTCAAAGGCCTGCTCCCATTCGGTGGCGGGCAGGCGGTCAGTGACCACGGAGGCGACGGCCGCCCGCAGCACCGGGTTGGAGGAGAGCATGGCACTCATGGCATACCAGGTTTCGAACATTTCACGGCCGTAGATGCCCTTGAGGGTGAGCATGTGCGTGACCACCTTGCCCCAGTTGATGTCGATCGATTCGCTGGGCAACCCGAGCATGGCGATGCGGCCGCCGTGGTTCATGTTGTCGATCATTTCCGGCAGGGCGGTGCGGTGGCCGGACATTTCCAGGCCGACGTCGAAGCCCTCGCGCATGCCCAACTCCCGCTGGGCGTCCCTGAGCCGGGTGGTGGCGACGTTCACGGCAAGGTCCGCGCCCATGGCCGCGGCCATGGCCAGCCGGGGTGCGGAGACGTCCGTGATGGCGATCTTGCGGGCGCCGGCGTGGCGGGCCACGGCCACGGCCATCAGGCCGATGGGCCCGGCGCCGGTGATCAGCACGTCCTCGCCCACCAGCCCGTAGCTCAGCGCTGTGTGGACGGCGTTGCCCAGCGGATCGAAGATGGCGCCCAGTTCCGCCGTGACGGTCGGGTCGTGGTGCACCCAGACATTGGATTCGGGGATGACCACGTATTCGGCGAAGGCGCCGTCACGCTGCACGCCCACGGAGACGGTGTTGATGCACATGTGGCGGCGCCCGGCACGGCAGTTGCGGCACATTCCGCACACCACGTGACCTTCGCCGGAGACCTTGTCGCCCACTTTCACGTCGGTGGCCTCGGCGCCGACCTCCACCACCTCGCCGTAGAACTCGTGCCCTGCCACCAGTGGCGCCTGGACGGTTTCGGCCGCCCACGCATCCCAGGCCTGGATGTGCAGGTCGGTGCCGCACAGCCCGGCCGCCGCGACCTTGATCTTCACGTCGCGCAGGCCCGTCTCCGGTTCGGGGCGGACCGGACTTGAACAGAGCTTTCATGGCGTGCTTTCCCCTTGCTGTCGGACGGTTTACCTGCGTCCATTACAACCCGCCCTACCATTTAGCACAATCGAAAATTACTCCATCATCGATTTAGCATTTACTAAATGATAGTGTGGCGCGGTGGAACTCCATCAATTGCAGATGCTGCGCGAACTGGGCGAACTGGGCAGCGTCAAGGCCGTCGCCGAAACGATGTCCGTCACCCCGTCGGCCGTCTCCCAGCAGATTTCCCTGCTCCAGCGCCAGGTGGACACCCCGCTCACACGCAAACAGGGCCGGAACCTGGTGCTGACGGAGGCCGGACGCGTCCTGGCCGACGCCGGCGCCGACGTCATCAACGCCATGGCCGCTGCGAAGGCCGCCATCGGCGCCTACCAGCACGAGCGCAGCGGCACCGTCTCCATCAGCGGCTTCCACAGCGCCGGACAGGCCCTGTTTGCGCCCTTGGTGCGCCGGCTCGACACGCTGCGCCGGGGGCCCGCCGCGGCGGACGGGGTGCCCCGGGTCAAGTTGAGCGACGAGGATGTGGCCCAACACGACTTTCCGGCGCTGACGGCCAGCTACGACCTGGTGCTGGCACACCGCATGGACCACAGCCCCCCGTGGCCGCAGTCCAGGGTGCGGGTCATCGCACTGGCACACGAACCCCTGGACATCGCGCTCGCCGTGGACCACCCGTTGGCGGACAAGGCGGAGCTCTCCCCCCGCGATGTGGTGGACTTTCCCTGGGTGGCCAGCCGCAGCGGCTACTCCCCCGCGGATGTGCTCACGGCGGTCGGGGCGGTGGCCAGCCGGCCCGTCAACGTGGTGCACCGCATCAACGACTACTCCACGGTCGCCGCGCTGGTCTCCACCGGTGACGTGATCGGCCTGCTGCCCCGCTACACCTCCAGCCCGGCACTGAACCCCGGCGTGACGCTGCGCCCGCTCACCGGCATCAGCACCCGGCGGCGGATCGACCTGCTGGTCCGCCCCGAAAACGCCAAGCGCGCCTCCGTCATGCTGGTGGCGCAGGCCCTGCAGGAAGTCATGGCCGAACTGACGGTGACGTAGCGTCCGCGTGCACCCACCTGCGCCGCATTCGGGTCCGAACGCGGTGCGGGACAGTGCAGCATCTAGCGGCGCGGCTGGCCCTCCGCGAAGTATTCGACGAGGTCCGCCGGCAGCTCCGGCACGTCCAGGGCGCCGCCGCCCGTGCGCAGCGACCGGGCGGCCAACACCCCCGCTGCGACGGCGGCGCGCGCCGCGACCGGGGAGGTGGCCGTCGCGCCGCCGTCGCGGGCAAAGCGCAGGAACTCGGCGATGAGCAGCGGGTCGGCGCCGCCGTGGCCGCCGTCGCCCTCGCGGATTTCGACCTTTTCGTCTGGTTCAACGAAACCGCCCTGGGAGCGGGTGGTCCAGACCTGGATGAAACCGCCCGGGCCGTCCCCGAAGTTCTCGATCCGCCCCTTGGTGCCAATGACCGTGTAGTTGCGCCAGTAGTCGGGGGTGAAGTGGCACTGCTGGTAGGAGGCCAGGACGCCGTTGTCCAGCACCATCTGCATCATGGAGATGTCCTCAACGTCGATAACCGGGTTGAGGTCCGTTTGCTCGGTGGGCGGCCAGTTGTCCAGGGAAAACCAGTCGCCCATGCGGCGGTCGCTGTTGTCCCGGCGGCTGGTGACATCCCCGTAGACCGCGAGGTCGCCGATGGCGGAAACCCTCCGGGAATAGCCGCCGGCCAGCCAGTGGATGACGTCGATGTCGTGGGCGCCCTTTTGCAGCAGCAGGCTGGTGGTGTTGGCCCGTTCGGCATGCCAGTCCTTGAAGTAGTAGTCACCGCCGTTGCCCACGAAGTGCCGGCACCAGACGGCCTTGACCTCGCCGATCGTGCCGGCCTGGATCAGCTCGCGCATCTGGACCACCACCGGCATGTGCCGCATGTTGTGCCCCACGTACAGCCGGGTCCCGGACTGGTGTGCGGCGGCCAGAACGGAATCGGCGGCCTCCAGCGTGACGTCCAGCGGTTTTTCGCAGAACGTGGGAATGCCCGCCTTCAGTGTTCGCACGGCCACTTCGGCGTGGCGGTTGTCCGGGGTGAGGACCAGCACCGCGTCGAGTCCGGCCCCCAACAGCTCCTCAAGGTCGCCGGTGATTGCGGCGGACGGGATTTTTGCTGCGGCATCGGCGCGGCCGCGCCCGGAGGTGTCACACACCATGACCACTTCCGAGCCCTGTCCGGGCTGGTGCACGTGCTTCCACAGCGACGCCCGCAGGCCGAATCCAACAATGCCGACCCGCATGTCCCGCACGGGCTGCCGGGGTTCGGCAACAGCCTCCACCAAATCAGTCACAACACATCCACTTTCTTCTTCTTGGTTCATCAATGTCTGCAGCCGGCCGGCGCGGAGTCGCGCACGAACAGCTGCCAGGGAAATTCCACAACCTGGCGCGGTGCGGCGGGCTCCGCCGCACGTTCCACCAGGAAGTCGGCCAGCCGGGTGAAGAAGTCCACCGGGCCGACGCTGCTCAGCGATGGCACCATCAGTTCACCCTGGAGGGTGTTGCCGACGCCGAGCACCGCGACGTCGCCGGGCACGGAGCGGCGCAGCCGCAAGGCGGCATGGATGGCGGCAATCGCGGCGAAGTCGGACGTGGCAAAGATCGCGGTGGGCGGGTCGGGCTGTCCCAACAAGGCGACGGCGGCCTGGTAGGCGCCCATCTCCTCGCCCTCGAAACCGGCCACATAATCGCTGCGGAAGCCAAGGCCTGCCCGTTGGAGCCCCTCCAGGTAGGCGCCGTACCTGGGCGGTGCGGCGGAGCGCAGGCTGTGCGCCGGGACCAGGCAGGCAACTTTTTCATGGTCGGCGGTCAGGTGGTCCATGGCAGCATCCAGGCTGCTGCCGGCCACGGAACGGATCACGTCAAAGCCGTCGGGCTCCAACGTTTCGCTGAACACCACCAGGTTGTTGCGCTTGGCCAGCCCGGCCAGGAGTTCGCCGTCGCCGTCCTGCTCGGCAGCATCGATGAAGATGACATCCGCGCCCTGGCGCTTGATCGCGGCCCGCCAGTCGGTGTCGGCCAGGATCATCGGTGTAATCCCGGCCGGGGCCACAGCCGCCCCGACGGCCTTGCTGACGGACAGCGACCACGGGTCCGAGAGCATGGTCAGCGAGAGCATCATCAGGTTTGACTTGCCGGTCCGGATCGCCCGCGCCGCCTGGTTGGGCCGGTACCCCAACCGCGCGGCGGCGGCCCGGACGCGCTCGGCGGTGGCGGTGGAAATGCCCGAACCGCTGCCCTTGGTGCGTCCGGCCAGGACGTAGGAGACCGTTGCGGTGGAGACTCCCGCCTCCGCCGCCACCGTCTTGATGGTGGGCATGTTCATGCCAACTGCCTCCTTGCTTCGATGCTTCCGGTTGAAATGCTGTCGGTTCGCCGGAAAGGGTGGCGGTCCCAGTTCATGTCTAGCCGCATGCGTGCGAGTCCGGGTGCCGACACACCGGGGCGGCATGCCGGCATCCCCGGACGGGGCGGGCGGCTACTTTGTGACGGGCTGCAGGGTGAACACGGGCGCCTCGGGGTTCAGGCCGGCCGCGTATTCCTGGCGAATCTTGTCCCCGCCTTCCGCCTTCCAGCGCTTGAGGACGTCGGCGTGCTCGGAAACCTTGGCGCGGCCGGTGATGATGTCGATGGTCTTGTCCCGGACGATCTTGGTGATCTTGGGGCCGACCTTGGCGTTGGTGTCCGAGTAGGAGCCGTTGGTGGGGTTGCGCCACGCGAATGCGAGCAGTTTCTTTTCCGTTTCGTACACGTACTTGGTGACTTCGGGGAACCCGGGGTTGAAGTTCACCCGTTCGGGGGCGGTCATGATGTTCAGGGCACTGACCACCCCGGGCAGGTCCTTCAGCCCGTCCCTGGTCGGGATGGGGTTGCCGTCCTTGTCCAGGTCAAAGTCCTTGCCGGCAACGCCGTAGTTCTTCATAAGGTATTCCTCGGTGCCAAAGGGCGCTGAGAGCCAGTTGACCAGCGCCAGTTGTTCCTTGATGCGCTTTTCGTCGGCCTTCTTGAACGCCGTGTACCCCACCGTGCCGTAGCCCATGTCGTAGGTGGGCTTGATGGTGCCGTCGAAGCTGAAGGGCACCAGGATTTCAATGTTGGTGTTGGCATCGAGGGCACGGTAGCTGCCGAGGTCACGCGGGCCGGATGTCACGACGGCGCCAAGGGAGCCGTTGATGATCTTGGCCTTGGTGTTCGTGACGTTCACGTCCGGGTAGAAGGCACCTGCGGCGAACAGCTTGGCGGCGTACTCCAGGCCGGCCAGGTAGGCGTCGGTCTCGTACAGGTGCGTCAGGGAGCGGTCGGCGTTGACGGCCCAGCCGTTCGGGGCGCCCAGCCATTCGGTGATCATGTGCAGCATGTTGATGTAGGCCGGTTCCAGGGCGTACTGCTTCTTGGCGGGGTTGCTCAGTTCCTTGACCTTGTCAAAGAACTCCCCGGCGTCCTTGGCAGTGAGCCCGCCCACCTTGGACCACGTGTCCTTGTTGCCGACCATGACCTGGCCAAAGGGCGTGCTGGGAATGGGGGCGCCCCAGATCTTGCCGTTGACGACGGCGGTCCGCCAGGAGTCGGGCTTCAGCGCGGCCAGGTTGGGGTACTCCAGGACGGCGTCGCCGGCGAGGTACGGGGTCAGGTCCGCGAACTTGGCCTCCAGCATCGGCCCGACGTTCGGGATGCCCTGGTTCGGCGGGATCCACATCAGGTCCGGCAGGGTGTCACTGGCCAGGATGGTGGCGAACTTGGCAGGGTAGCCGTCCCCGATGTCCTCGACGATCTGCATGTTGAACTCCCCGCCCAAGGCGCTGTTCAGGCGCTGCCAGAACGGGTTGTCCGGCATGGCCGGGGCCATGACCTCGAAGGTTTCGGACAGCACGCTGACAGGTCCGCTCAGCGGTTTGGCCGTGGTCGAGGCAACGGGCTTGGGCATGGTGAGGAAGCCGGCCTCCAGGCCGTCGGAATTGCCTGGCAGCTCCGCGGTGACGGCCGTGAATTCCTTGTACGTTGGGAGCGTGACGGACTTGGAGGCCGCGGCCCCGCCGTCCTTGGCGCCCCCGCTGCCACAGGCTGACAACGTTCCGGTGAGCGCCACGGCGGCGACGGAGACGCCGGCGAGCCCCAGGAAGTTTCGTCGGGAGACTCCAACGCCGTTGCTGGACCGTTTCATGGTGAACCTCTTTCTCGTGGCTGTTGCAGATGGTTTCTATGCGTGTTGCCGGCCGCCGGGTGGCGGTCAGCCCTTGATGGCGCCGGTGATGACGCCCTTGTTGAAGTGCTTTTGGAGGAAGGGATAGACGAGGAGGATCGGCAGCAGCGCGATGACCACGATGGCCATTTGCATTGACTGTGGCGGCGGCGCGGACGTGACGCCGATGGCTTCGGCCATCGAACCGCCCTGGACCACGAAGTTGCGCAACACCAGCTGCACGGGGTACAGGGTCTGGTCGTTGATGTAGAGCATGGCGTTGAAGAACGCATTCCAAAAACCCACCGCATAGAACAGCCCCACGACGGCGATGACGGCCTTGGAAAGAGGCAGGACCACCTTGCGCAGGATCATGAAGTCGCTGGCCCCGTCAATCCTGGCCGCTTCGATGAGCTCGGCGGGGATGTTCATGAAGAAGGAGCGCATCACCACAAAGTTGAAGGCGGCGAACGTGCCCGGCAGGATCAGGGACCATACGGTGTTCAGCAGGCCCAGCTGCTTGACCATGAGGAACATGGGGATCAGGCCCGGGGCAAAGAGCAGCGTGAAGAGCACCAGCAGCAGCACGGGCCGGCCAAATATGACCGGCCGGCTGGTGGCGTAGGCCATGGTGATGGTGATGAAGAGCGCCAGGACGGTGCCCACTGCCGTGATGAAGGCGCTCACGCCCAGCGCCCGGAACATGAACTCCCCGCTAAAGATAGCCTGGTAGGCGGCAAGGGTCGGGTGTGAGGGCCACAGGACAAAGCCGCCGGCGGCGATGAGCTGCTTGTCATCGGCGAGGGACGTGGACACCACAAGAAGTACGGGGATCACGATGGAGAGGGTGATCCCGCCGATGATGACGGCCTTGACGGCGTTGTAAAACGGTGACGCCGGTTCCTTCCAGACGGGCCGGTCCGGGTTGAACGTCAGGGCCTTGACTTGGCGTTTGCTGGAGCGGCGTTCCTGAATTGTTGTTGCCATGTTTGTCTCCTTTTACGGCTATGTCCTGGCGGGGGCCGTGGACTAGCCGGCCTTCTTCTGAAAGATTCCGGGTTCGCCCATCTTGTGGGCCACCTTGTTGGCGGCGAAGATGAGCAGGGCGCCAACCACGCCCTTGGCCAGTCCGGCGGCGGCGCCCATGCTCCAGCCGCCGCCGACCACGCCGGCGAAGTAGGTGAACGTGTCCAGCACTTCCGCGGCACCGGGCCCGACGGCGTCGTGCTGGAGAAGGAACTGTTCAAAGCCGACGCTGAGGATGTCCCCGATGCGCAGGATCAACAGCAGGACAATGATGGAGCGCAGTCCCGGCAAGGTGATGTGCCACAGGCGGCGCCAGCGGCCGGCGCCGTCGGCTGCGGCCGCTTCGTAGAGGGAGCCGTCAATGGCGGCCAGCGAGGCCAGGAAGATGATCATGGCCCATCCGGCGTCCTTCCAGACGAGCTGGACGGTGGCCAGCAGCGGGAACGTGTCCGGGTTGGTCATGAACGGGACGGTGTCCAGGCCCATGTCGCGCAGCGTGTTGTTGACCAGCCCGGCGCCGCCGAGCACCTGCTGGAACAAGGCGATGACCAGTACCCAGGACAGGAAGTGCGGCAGGTAGACCAGGGACTGGAACCAGCGGCGGATCTTGGTGCTGATCAGGGAGTCCACAATCAGGGCCAGGCCCAACGGGACCGGGAAGAAGAGCATCAGCTGCCATGCGGCCAGGACGATGGTGTTGCGCAGCGCCACCCAGAAGTCGGGGTTGAAGTAGAGGTCGGCGAAGTTTTGCAGGCCCACCCAGTCGCTGCCGGTGATGCCCAGGAACGGCTGGTAGTCCTGGAACGCGATGACGTTGCCCAGGATGGGGAGGTAAAAGAACAGGGCCAGAAACAATACACCGGGCACCATCATCAGCAGCATCTGCCGGTCGCGGCGCAGGCGCACCTTCCAGGGGAGTTTGCGGACGGGAACCCCGCCGTGGGTCTGCGTGCGGCGGTCGGCCTTCTTCCGGCGCGGCCCCTTGCCCGTCTGGTCTGCGCGGGGAAGATCAACGGCCGCGGCAAGCTGCTGCGCTGACTCCTGCTGCATCTGGCTCATGGATACTCCTGCTTCCGTGGAACGGCACGCCCCGTTGTGCGGGCCCTGGCGGACGCCGAGGCCGGTCCTTTAGTTAACCGTTTAACACACAATAAGTGTCACAGGTCACTGATGCAACATACTGGAGAGTATTGTTTTGAATCAATCATGAACAATCACTTTGTGGCGGCAGTCGCAGTCCGTGGAAAGCCTGTCAGGGCAGCGCCGGGATGCCTCGGTTCCCGGCGATGGTGCAGACTGGAAACTGCCAAAACTTTCTCCGTCCCGCAGGTTCGCCTGCCCGGGCCGGAGCGACCAACAAGAGGAGAATGCGTGTCAGGCTGCTGCAGCCCCGCCCGGACGCCGGACGGCGAATCCCACCAGCACCGGCCGCCGGCACCGGCCGCCACGGTCCGCGCAACGCCGGTCCACGCAACGCCGGTCCACGCAACGCCGACGCACAACGACGTCCCCGTCCCCGCCGGCACCTTCGCCATGGGCGACCCTTTTGGGGAGGGCTACCCGGCCGACGGCGAAACTCCCGTCCACCAGGTCAGCCTCTCCGCTTTTCGCATTGATGCCACGGCCGTCAACAACACCCAGTTCGCCGCCTTCACCGCTGCCACCGGCTACCGCACCGAGTCCGAGGCGTACGGCAGCTCCGCGGTGTTCCACCTGGCCCTGGCCGCCGAAAAGAAGGACATCCTGGGGACCGCTGCCGGCACGCCGTGGTGGCTGAACGTGCGCGGCGCCGACTGGGCGCACCCGGCCGGTGCGAAGTCCGCGTGGCAGGACATCCCGGACCACCCGGTGGTCCAGGTGTCCCATTCCGACGCCCTGGCCTACTGCGCATGGGCCGGGCGGGCCCTGCCCACCGAGGCGCAATGGGAGTACGCGGCCCGCGGCGGCCTGGTGCAGGCCCGCTACCCGTGGGGCAACGAGCTGCACGGGACGGCGGAGGACGGCACCGCCGTCCACCACTGCAACATTTGGCAGGGCACCTTTCCCACGGAAAACACCTGCGACGACGGCTACCTCACCACCGCACCCGTGCGCAGCTTCGAAGCGAACGGCTACGGGCTGTTCCAAACCAGCGGCAATGTGTGGGAGTGGTGTGCCGACTGGTTCCTGCCCAAGTACTACAAGGGGTGCCTGGCCAAGGGCATCGTGGCCGACCCGCCCGGGCCCACGATCGGCCGGGGAAGGGTCATGCGCGGCGGGTCCTACCTGTGCCACGACTCCTATTGCAACCGCTACCGCCTGGCGGCGCGCAGCTCCAACTCACCCGAATCGGCCAGCGGCAACTGCGGATTCCGGACGGTCTCCGCCCCGCCCCGTTGACGTTCTCCGCCCCGCCCCGTTGAGGTTCGAGATCATGACACCTCCCGCAAGGTAACGATCCGAACCTCAACGGGGGCCGGGGTGCTAGAGCCGGGTTTTCAGCCAGCCGAGCAGCGCGTCGCCCTGCCGGCGCTGGAAGCCGCGCAGGGTGGGGATGCCGGGCGGGGCTGGACGGCGGGACATGTCCATGAAGTAGCCGGCGAACCCCGCCAGGACCGCCTCTACGTCGCCTGCGCCCACCCCTGCGAACACGGGATGGCAGCCCAGAAGCGGCTCCAGTCCCCGCCCCGGGTCCAGGGTCTTGACGTTTACCAACACGGCCAGCGCATCCACCCAGGGTGCGCCGACGGCGGCCCAGGGCCAGTCGACCAGCACCGCCCCGCTGTCCGTCAACAGGATGTTGTCCGTGCGCAGGTCGCCATGGACCAGGGTGTTCCCGGCGAGACACCCCACACCGTGGCGGGCCCGTTCCGCCAACAGGTCCAGCTTTGCCGCGGCCCAGGGCTCCAGACCTTCGAAAGGTCGCTTCCGTATTTTCTCCCAGCCCAGGAATGCGCCGCGAAGGGCGTCCTCGCAGCGCGGCAGCACCAAGCCGCCGGGCACTTCCGTGCGGCCCATGGCCGCCAGCGCATCCAGGACCGCTCCCAACTCGGCGTCCACCCAGGGTTCCGCCGGATGCCTGCCGTCCACATCCGTGAGGACCAGCGCAACCCAGCTGCCGTCGTCGTGCACGCCCAAAAGCCGCGGGGCGGGCACGCCGTCCGGCAGTGCTGCGGTGACGGCCGCCTCGCGCCGGTGCAGGGCGGCGGAGGCGGCGTTGATCTCGCCGGAGACGGCCTTCACAAACGCGCGGCGGCCCGACGCCAGCAGGACCCGGTCCGCCGAGCCGGGCGAAAAACCACCGGATTGCGAGTTGGCGTCGATGACCGGCTCCCCCAGGACACCCTCGACGCCGGCGCGGACGTCCGCCGGCAGCCCGGCCCAGCCGGTCCGCTTGTTCATGCCCGCCGCTCCGGGGCCAGGGCGAGGACAGTGGCGTCGTCGGCCACCTCGCCGATCTCCGACTGCCGGGCACGCAATTCCTGCAACAAAGTGAGGGCGTCCAGTGTGGTGGCGGTCCGTTCCAGGAATTCTTCGGGCCCGCTGGCCAGGCCGAGATCGACGGCGCGCCAAGCCCCATCCGTGGCCATCACCATCCGCTCTGGCGGGCCCAGCTGGACGACGTGCGCGTGGTCCGCAGCCTCGGGTTCGCGCCTGGCCACCCACAGGTTGCCGGGGGTGTTGCGCAGTTCGCGGTCCAGCCGGAACAGTCGCGCCCGTTCAGGCAGGTCCGCGCAGCGGCGGGCCGCGCGCAGCTCAACCCGGGCATCGGCCAGTTCGGCCCGGACAACGTGGGTCATGCCGTCGCCCGTGCGCACGACGACGGTGCAATCGGCCAAGCTGGCCACTTCCACCCCGGCGGTGTTCAGACGGGCAACGGAGATGGCGGCGCTGGGAAAGCGGGTGCGTTCGGCGCCCACCAGCGGCGTGGCCGCGGCGTCCACGGCAGCCAGTGCCGCGGCCAGCCGGGCCCGGACGCCGCCGGCGCCCGGGCCAGGCAGCGCGAGGAACGTGTTCAGGGACTGTGCCAGCCACTGCGGGTCGGACGCCGCCGGCAGCCCGAGCGGTTCGAGCAGCGCGGTGGCCCCGTCAATGACCCACGCGTCGGAGCCGTTGAAGCCGCAGACATCCTCGATCACGTGTGCGTCGCCCTCAAACTGCACGCGGGCACGGATTTCCCAGCCGTAAGTCATGGTTTCATCCTGCCATGAGGGGCTGCCGGTGCGGGAGCGTCCGGGAAAACCGCCCCGCAAGTGCAGGAGCGTCCGGCAGTATTGGGCAGTGGCGGCGGTGTTTCCGTGGGCGACGTCAGGGAGGCCGAGGCCGCCCGCGGCCGATTGGCCGGAAAGTCGCCGAGGCAACACCGCCTCCGCGGCCGCCAATGCGCGCTAGCCTTCGACGCCGAGTGTCTTGAGGATCAGCTCGCGGACGCGGCCGGCGTCGGCCTGCCCGCGGGTGAGCTTCATGACAGCGCCCACGATCGCGCCGACGGCCTGGACCTTGCCGCTGCGGATCTTTTCCGCCACGTCCGGCTGTGCGGCCAGGGCCTCGTCGATCGCCTTCTGCAGCGCGCCGTCGTCGGAGACCACGGCCAGGCCGCGCTTGGCAACGACCTCGGCGGGTGTGCCTTCACCGTCCAGGACGCCGTCGAGCACCTTGCGGGCCAGCTTGTCGTTGATGGCACCGGACGCAATGAGCTTTTCGATCTCCACCACCACGGCGGGGCTGACGCCCAGCTCGGCGGGGTCGACGTCGGCCAGCTTGGCGCGGCGGGCGATCTCGCCCATCCACCACTTGCGGGCGGCGGCGGCCGTGGCACCGGCGGTGACGGTTTCCTCGATCTCGTCCATGAGCCCGGCGTTGACCACGTCGCGGAACTCCAGGTCCGTGTAGCCCCAGTCGGCCTGCAGGCGCTTGCGGCGCTCGGCCGGCGGCTCGGGCAGGCGGGAGCGCAGTTCCTCCACCCATTCGGCCGTGGTGACGATGGGCACCAGGTCCGGCTCCGGGAAGTAGCGGTAGTCGTCGGCGTCGGACTTGGGCCGCCCGGACGTGGTGGACTTCGTGTCCTCGTGCCAGTGGCGGGTTTCCTGGGTGATCGCCACCCCGGAGTCCAGGACGGCGGCGTGGCGCTGGATCTCGAACTTCACTGCGTTTTCCACTGCGCGCAGCGAGTTGACGTTCTTCGTCTCGGTGCGGGTGCCGAACTTTTCCTGCCCGTACGGGCGCAGGGAGACGTTGGCGTCGCAGCGGACGTTGCCGCGTTCCATGCGGGCGTCGGACACGCCCAGGTTCTTCACGATCTCCCGGATCGCCGCGACGTACGCCTTGGCCAGTTCAGGGGCGCGGGAGCCGGCACCCTCGATGGGCTTGGTGACGATTTCCACCAACGGAACACCGGAGCGGTTGTAGTCCACCAGGGAGAAGTCCGCGCCCTGGATGCGGCCGGTGGCCCCGCCCATGTGGGTGAGCTTGCCGGCGTCCTCTTCCATGTGGGCGCGTTCGATCTCCACCCGGAACACGGTGCCGTCCGCCAGTTCGATGTCGATCCAGCCGTCGTGGCAGATGGGGTCCTCGTACTGGGAGGTCTGGAAGTTCTTGGGTGTGTCCGGGTAGAAGTACTGCTTGCGGGCAAAGGTGCAGTGCGGGGCGATCTTGCAGTTCAGCGCCAGCCCGATCAGGATCGAGGACTCCACGGCTTGTCTGTTCACCACCGGCAGCACCCCGGGCAGGCCCAGGCAGACTTCGTTGACGTTCGTGTTGGGCTCATCGCCAAATTCGTTCGGGGCGGAGGAGAACATCTTGGTCTTGGTGTTCAGCTCCACATGGACCTCAAAGCCGAGGACGGGGTCATACTTTTCCATGGCTTCCTCGAAGCTCAAAACAGTGTCAACACCCATCAGTTAGCCTCCTTGGCTGCGGTCGCTACGGTCGTGGCCAGTTCCGGGGCGCGGTCCAGGATCGGGCCTCCCCACCGCTCCTCCAGGAGCGACTCGAGCACGGCCCCCACCTGGTACAGCCGGGCGTCCTCGCGCGCGGGGGCCAGCAGCTGGATGCCCACGGGCAGCCCGTCCTCGTCCGCCAGCCCGCCGGGCAGGGTCAGCCCGGGCACGCCGGCCAGGTTGGCCGGGATCGTGGCGACGTCGTTCAAATACATGGCCAGGGGGTCGTTGAGCTTCTCCCCCAGCTTGAACGCCGTGGTGGGCGCCGTCGGGGAGATCAGCACGTCGACCTGGTCAAAAGCGGCGGCGAAGTCGCGCTGGATCAAGGTGCGCACCTTTTGTGCCGAGCCGTAGTAGGCGTCGTAGTAGCCGGCGGAGAGGGCGTAGGTGCCCAGGATGATGCGGCGCTTGACCTCGTCGCCGAAGCCGGCGGCGCGGGTGGCGCCCATGACGCGCTCTATCGTGAGCGGGCCTTCGGCCGGCAAGGCGCGCAAGCCGAAGCGGACGCCGTCGAACTTGGCCAGGTTGGAGGACGCCTCGGACGGCATGATCAGGTAGTAGGCGCCCAGCGCGTAACCAAAGTTCGGGCAGGAGACTTCCACGATCTCGGCCCCGGCGCCGCGCAGCAGCTCCAGGGATTCGTTGAAGCGGTTTTCAACCCCGGCCTGATACCCCTCGCCGTGCAGTTCCTTGATGATGCCGATCTTCAGGCCCTTCACCTGCCCCAACCGGGCGGCGGCGGCGAGCCCGGTGGAGGCGTCGGTCAGCGACGTGGAGTCCTGCGGGTCGTGCCCGCCGATGACTTCCTGCAGCAGGGCCGAGTCCAGCACGGTGCGCGAGACCGGGCCGATCTGGTCCAGCGAGGACGCCATGGCGATGGCCCCGTAGCGCGAGACCGCGCCGTACGTGGGCTTCACGCCGACGGTGCCGGTGACGGCGCCGGGCTGGCGGATCGATCCGCCGGTGTCGGTGCCCAGCGCCAGGGGTGCCTCGAAGGCGGCGACGGCGGCCGCGGAGCCGCCGCCGGAACCGCCGGGGATGCGGTCCAGGTCCCAGGGGTTGCGGGTGGGGCCGTAGGCGGAGTGCTCGGTGGAGGAGCCCATGGCGAACTCGTCGAGGTTCGTCTTGCCCAGGATGGGCATGCCGGCGGCACGGAGCTTTTTCACGACGGTCGCGTCGTACGGGCTCATCCAGCCTTCAAGGATCTTCGAGCCGGCCGTGGTGGGCTGGCCCTTCGTGACGATGAGGTCCTTCACGGCGACGGGGACCCCGGCCAGCTCGTGGAGCGCTTCCCCGGCGGCGCGGCGGGCGTCGACGTCGGCCGCGACGGCGAGCGCCTCCTCGGCGTTGACGTGCAGGAACGCGTTGATTCCGCGCCCGCCGCCGTCCACGGCGGCGATGCGGTCCAGGTGCGCCTGTACCAGCTCGACGGCACTCACCTCGCGTGCGGCCAGCTTGGCGGCCATCTCGGCCGCGCTGAGGCGGATCAAATCATGGGCGTTCATGGATTAGCTCTCCTCCAAAATTGCGGGCACCTTGAAGCGGCCGTCCTGGGCGTCCGGGGCGCCGGAGAGCGCCTCTTCGGCGGTGAGGACGTGGCCCACCACGTCCTCGCGCATCACGTTGGTCAGTGGAATCGGGTGGGACGTGGCGGGGACGTCGTCCCCGGCGGCCTCGCTGACGCTCTTGACCGAATCGACAATCACGGCCAGCTCAGTGGCCATGCGGTCCAGTTCGTCGTCACTCATCTCGATGTGAGCCAGTTGCGCCAAGTGCGCCACGTCCTCACGGTTGATCGCAGCCATGGATCTCCCCTGCAGAAAGTAAGTATTGTGTCTTCCCTAGCTTAGTCTCCAGCGGAACGCGGTTGGTCACCGCGGCGGTCCGGCCGTGCCCGGGCCCAGGTGCTTGCCGCTTCCGCAGACAGGGCGAGGAGCACCAGGATGTCCAGCGGGAGGCCGAACAGGTTTTCGCGCAAGGTGACGTTGCGGCCGTTGAAGAAGTCGACGGCGGCCAGCAGCACCAACGCCCCGCTAAAGGCCATGGAGGCGATCCTGGCCCAGTTGCTGCCCCTGAACACCAGCACTGCCAGCAGCAGGTAGGCGGGGAAGCCGGCGGCGGCCACGGCAACCGCCATGTCCCATTCCCCGGCCACCCGGACCACGGTCACGATCCCCACCACGATCCGGACCCCCATCAGGAGCACGCCGAACATGGTGGAGACCGGCCGCCGGCCCTCCCGCTCCGCCAGGCGGGCCCGCCAGCCCCGGCCCCCCGGCAACTCGATGGCCGGCACCTTCCCGACGTCCACGATGGGCAGGTCCCCGTCGGTTTCAATGGTGTCTCCGCCACCGTTGCGCGCGTGGTAGCCGGTGGCGAAGTCCTCGATGGTGCGCACGCTGACATTCTGGCCGCCGCCCGTCAGGGTTTTGACGATGTGGTCCCGTTCAATGTCGGTGTTGGCGGCGATCTTGTGGGTGATTTGGAGCGTGAACAGGGAAAAGCCCACTGCCCGGTCGAAGGTGCCGGCAGCCAGCCAATCCACCCGGTGTCCGCCGGGCAGCATCCAGCCCTCCGGGCTGTGCCAGAACCGCACGTGGTGGCGCCTGGCCGGGTTCCCGGCCACTTCCTGCTGGTAGGCCAGGTCCTGCTGCCGGCCAAAGAGCAACAGCGGGCTCACGGGCGCCTCGTCGTAGCTGTGCCGGAACACGGTGGCGGTGATGATCTTCGCGCTCGAACGCAAGGTCACCTCGTCGGCCCGGATCCATCCGGCGTTGGTCATGGCGGCGTGAAGCTGGCCCTCGGTGCCTGCGGCGGCCAGGTTGATGGGATCCCCCAGCAGCCCGTCGCTTGTCCGTGCGCGGCCGATGAAGTAGTCGGGCACATAGATTGCCGTGAGGATCCGGTGGATGCGCGGGAGCACCAAGTAGGCCAGGACCAGCCAGAACAACACGAACCACGGCACCATGTACCAGCCGACCGTGAAGGTGACCGACAGCAGAAGCCAGGCGAGCCAGAGTGCGGCCACTCCGCTCAAGGCAAAGACCAGGTTGTCGACGGCGATGTTGGCCGAGCGGCGCCGTGATGTCCGTCGCAGGGCCCACGCGGTGGTCAAGGTGCGCTGCACGGCGGCCTTCCCGCGGCGCCCATCCGGCTCACAGCTCCCGGCGGTAGACGCGCAGCATCTTGCCGTTTTCCGGGATGGGCCAGTCGCGCTCCGGCACGCGGGCGAAGCCGAGCTTGCGGTAGAGGGCGTGGGCCCCGTGCCAGTCGTCGCCGGTGGTGAGGCTCACGGCCCGGATGCCGTCCGTGGCGCAGGCCAGGTCCAGGATGTAGCGGACCATGGCCGCCCCCGCCCCGCTGCGCTGCACCGCCGGATCCACCACCAGCAACCGGAATTCAAGTTCGCCGGGCAGGGCGATGTCCGACCATTCCTCACCATTCACTGCCAGCGTGGCCGAGCCGACCACCACGCCCTCGCTCTCGGCCACGATCACCGGGGCAACAGCCGCCCGCTCGGCAACCCGCATGATCTTTTGCATGTACGGGTACTCTGCGCTGTCAAAATACCCGGCCCCCAGGTAGGCGTCGGCGGTGATGCGGGCCACGGCGTCGTAGTCATTGGCGGTGGCGGGGCGGACGGTCAGGTTCATGCGTGTGGGGTTCCTGTGATTGATGTTCGACGGCGGGACTCGCCTTCTCCATTTTCCCGGCCGTTCCGCCTGCCCGCAAGCTCGCACGGGGTCCCGCGCGGGCGTGCCGTGCGGCCGGGTGCCGGGCGGATCAGCCGGTGGGCCACACTGCGTTGGCGGAACCGTAGCCGCGGGCCTCCACGCCCGTCCAGGCCGGGACGCCGTCGATCTCCACGGCCGGCGCGAGCCGCAGCCCGGGGCCCCAAACCGTGGTTTCGGGTTCACGGGGCAAGGTTTCCGGGTCGGGGAGACTGGCGGGGTCCAGGCTGGGGGCGGTGCGCATGAGCTCCGCGGCAGTGCGTGCCAGTGACAGCCGTGCGTTGCGCGCGTCCCCGTCCAGCCTTTCGCGCCAGGCGTCGATGGCTGCGGCGGCCAACAGGTAGCCGGTGGCGTGGTCGAGCGCCTGGACGGGCAGCGGGAACGGCCGGTCCCGGCCGAAGTGCTCCATGCCGGCGTGGGCGATCCCGCAGCTCATCTGCACCAGCGAGTCAAAGCCGCGGCGCTGCGCCCACGGGCCCGCCCAGCCGTAGGCGTCCAGGGCGATGCTGACCAGTCCGGGGTGGCGTTCGGCCAGCGCGGCGTCGGAGAGGCCCAGCCGGTCCAGGGCGTCCGGGCGGTAGCCGTGGATGAAAAGGTCGGCACCGGCCAGCAGCCCCTCCAGCCGGGCCAGCCCGTCCGGCGTTTTCACATCCAGCCGGGCGCAGTGTTTGCCCAGCGTGATTTCGGCCTCCAGTGCCGGCTCGTTCCAGTCAGGGGGGTCGATCCGCAGGACCTCGGCGCCGTACAGGGCCAGGAACCGGGTTGCGACGGGACCGGCAATCACCCGGGTCAGGTCCAGGACGCGCACGCCGGCCAGCGGGCGCCGCGCACTCGCCGCACTCGCCGCGGGCCCGGGGCGCCGGGCTCCGGCGTCGTGCCGTCCGAACGGCGGAACGCGGCGCTCCCGGCCCCAGTGCACCAGGGGCTCCCCGGCCAGCTCAGCGCCTTGTGGATGGGTCTGCCACTGCCGGCGCGTGCGCATCAGCGCGGCACACCCGCCTGCGGCAACGATCCCGGATTCCAGTTCTTCCCCCGGCCGTGATGCGACCGCCACTGCAACGCGGTCGCGGTCCGCTTCCGGGGGCAGTTCCAGGACGGCGAGCGCGGCGGCGCGGTGGTGGGGGGCGTTGGTGTGGAGGCGGATCCAGCCGTCGGCGCAGCGGTAGTCCCCGGCGATGGCGTCCCACACCGGCGGGAGTTCCCAGCCGGCGGGGGCGAAGGAAAGCCCAAACCAGGCCGACGCCAGGCTGCGGTCCACCGTGACGGCGGGCAGGGCTGCGCCAAGCCGTCGGGACAGCAACGCCACCGCCGTCCCGGCTGCTGCGAGGGAGGCCACGGCCAGCCCGGTGACGTCGAAGGCGGAGGGCAGCGAGCCTGCGCCGGTGAGCTGGACGTTGTCCGGGGCGGTGAAGTTCGCGTTGACGACCGTGAGGTTCATGGCCTCAGGCTACGCCCCGGCGGGCTGCACCGGGAGGGGCGTGCCCGGCACGCCACGCCAATCCAAAGGACAGCACCTGCGGGTTGCCGTGCGGGTGGAAGCCCGTTGCCGTGGGCACGGCCTCGTTCGGGCCGACCTCCGCGCACCAACCGCCGTGCAGCATCAAACCGCACGGCTCAGTCCGCGGGGGCGAAGTTCCCTTCCAGGCCGGGCACGCAGGCCCCCGTCCAGGCGGACAGCGTTTCCTCCCGCGGCGGCAGGCCATTGACGGCCGGGCTCAGTTCCGGCCGGCGGACCCAGGCGCCCGCCTCCTCCGCGATGAGCGCGCCGGCGGCAAAGTCGTGCTCGAACAGGCCGTATTCCAGGTAGGCGTCCACGCCGCCGTCGGCCACGGCGCACAGTTCCAGCGACGCGGCGCCGAGCCGGCGGAAGTCGCCGAACTTGTCCAGGCGCCCGTCCAGTTCCGCGACCAGCCGGCGCCGGATGGCCGGGTCATTGGTGAGCGACATGGAGAACAGCGTGCCCCCGCGGGCTTCCACGGGACCACGCAGCGGACGTACGGACTGTTCGCCGTCGGCCCGGATCTCATCAAGCCAGGCCCCTCCCCCCAGGGAGGCAAAATAGCTGCGCCGCAGGGCCGGGGCGTTGACGACGCCGGCCAGCCAGGCGCCGTCGGGCCCCATGACGGCCACCGAAGTGCCGTAGTAGGCGATGTTGCGGATGAAGTTCATGGTGCCGTCCAGCGGGTCGATGCTCCACCGGTAGCCGGTCGGATCCGCGGGAAGTGCGGGGGCCAGTTCTTCGCCGGTGACGACGTCGTGCGGGCGGGCGTCGGCGAGAACCTCGCGCACGGCGCGCTCGGCGGCCAGGTCAAAGGCCGTCACCCAGTCGGCGTCGGAGGATTTTTCCGTGGCGACAAAGGCGGCAGGGTCCCGGGCTGCCAGGACCGCGGCCCCGGCAGCCGCTGCACGCAGCGCCACCTCCAGCAGTTCATCCACGGTTACCGACTGGCTCATGCGTCCTCCTGTGCGTCATCAAGTTCAGGGTCCGACTCTACCGCAGGGCCTTCGGCGAGCAGGCGCACGAAGCCGTCCTCGTCCAGCACTGCCAGACCCAGCGATTCGGCCTTGTCCAGCTTGGTCCCGGCGTTCTCCCCCGCCACCACGTAGGAGGTTTTCCTGGAGACCGAGCCGGAGGCCTTGCCGCCGCGGGTGATGATGGCCTCCTTCGCCTCGTCGCGGCTGAAATTCGGCAGCGTCCCCGTGACCACAATGCTCAGGCCCTCGAGGGTGCGCGGGGTGGATTCGTCGACGTCGTCGGCCATCCGCACCCCGGAGGCCGCCCAGGCGTCCACGATCTCCCGGTGCCAGTCCACGCCAAACCATTCAATGAGGGCCTCGGCAATGATGGGTCCGACGCCGTCCACGCCCGCCAGGGCTTCTTCGGACGCGGCCCGGATGGCGTCCATGGAGCCGAAGGCGGTGGCGAGGGCGCGTGAGGCCGTGGGGCCCACGTGCCGGATGGACAGCGCCACCAGCACCCGCCACAACGGCTGGGACTTGGCCTTCTGCAGTTCCTCAAACAGTTTCTCGGTGTTCTTCGTCGGCACCGAGGGCTTCTTCGCCGTGGCCTTCGTGTAAAAGTACGGAACCAGTTGGAAACGGCCGGTCCCGGCGCCCTGGGATCGGATTTCCCGCCACACCCCGACGCCGGACAGGTCCAGCTCAGCGATCCTGAAGACGTCCGCCTCGCTCGTCAGCGGGCCGGGGCCGGACGGGGCGGTGACACCGCCGTTGTCGGCCGGGTCCGGGCCGGGGCCGGAGGTGAGCGCGGCGGCGGCCTCGTAGCCAAGCGCCTCGATGTCGAAACCGCCCCGGCCGGACAGGTGTGCCACGCGCTCGGTCAGCTGCGCCGGGCAGGACCGGGCGTTGGGGCAGCGGATGTCTATGTCGCCCTCCTTGGCCGGGGCCAGGGTGGTGCCGCAGGACGGGCATTGGGTGGGCATCACGAATTCGTGCAGTTCCGCTTCCCGGCCTTCGCGCAGCGCCATGACCGGGCCCACAATCTCCGGGATGACGTCGCCGGCCTTGCGCAGGACCACGACGTCGCCGATGAGCACGCCCTTGGCCTTGACCACGTCCTGGTTGTGCAGGGTGGCCATTTCCACCGTGGAGCCGGCCACCTTTACCGGTGTCATCACGGCGTAGGGGGTGACACGGCCGGTGCGCCCGACGTTGACGCGGATGTCCAGCAGCCTGGTGTGGACCTCCTCCGGCGGGTACTTGTAGGCCACCGACCAGCGCGGCACCCGGGAGGTGTTGCCCAGCGCCCGCTGCGTGGCAAAGTCGTCGACCTTGACCACGATTCCGTCAATTTCGTGGAGGAGGTCGTGCCGGTGCTCTCCGTAGCGGGCGATGAAGTCCAGCACCTCCTCCAGCGTGTCCAGCACCTGGTAGTACGGGCTGGTGGGCATGCCCCATTTCTTCAGTTGCGCATACGTCCCGGACTGGCTGGTGGTTTCCAGCCCCTCCCGGGCGCCGATCCCGTGCACAAACATGCTCAGCGGCCGCTTGGCGGTTTCCGCGGGGTCCTTTTGGCGCAGCGAGCCGGCCGCGGAGTTGCGCGGGTTGGCAAACGGGGCCTTGCCGGCGGCCACCATCTTCTCGTTCAGGGCGATAAAGTCCGCCGAGGCGATGAACACCTCGCCGCGGATCTCCACCTCGGCCGGAAAGCCGGTCCCGTGCAGGCGCTGGGGAATCTCCTTGATCGTGGCGACATTGTGCGTGATGTCCTCACCCGTGGTGCCGTCGCCGCGCGTGGCCGCCCGCACCAGCACGCCGTCGCGGTAGAGCAGGTTCACGGCCAGCCCGTCGATCTTCAGCTCCGTCAGCCATTTCGGCGCCGGCCCGTGCTGCTTTTCCACGGACGCCCCGGTCTTGCGCAGCCAGGCTTCCAGCTCACCCAGGGAGAACACGTCCTCCAGGGAGTACATGCGCGCCAAATGGTCGACGGCGGCAAACGCCACCGAGACCTCCCCGCCGACTACCTGGGTTGGGGAGTCGTTGGTGACCAGTTCCGGGTGCAGGGCTTCAAGCTGTTCCAGCTCGCTGTAAAGCTCGTCGAAGTCGGCGTCGGAGATGATCGGGGCGTCGTCGTTGTAGTAGGCGGCCCGGTGTTTTTGGACCAGTTCCACGAGGTCGGCGTGGCGTTCGCGCGCCTGCCGGGGAGGCACCGGACCGGCGGCAAGGTCCGCTCCGGCCGCTTCGGGTGCGGGCACAGTGGTCTCAGGGTCATTTGGCTGGCTAGTCACGGTTCCATCTTGCCGTAAAACGTCCCCGGGCGCTGCCGTGTCCGCGGAGCGTTCACCGTCCAGGGATCGGCGCGCCAGCAGAAGCCGGAACCTGCATGTTTCCGTCAGCTTCCTTCGCCTCTGTCGCCACCCTTGACATAGCAGACCACCGGTATAGACTGATGGTCTAAAGAGAGCGAAGGCGAGGCTTCGTCATGAAAGTCTTGATTGTGGGCGCCGGCATCGCCGGCCCGACCGTGGCGTTCTGGCTGAACAAGGCCGGGCACGCGGTCACCCTCGTCGAACACGCACCGGAACTCCGCCGCGGCGGATACCTCATCGACTTTTGGGGTGCGGGGTTCGAGGTGGCCGAGAAGATGGGCATCGTGCCCGAGCTGAGGCGGCGCGGATACGTGATGACGGAAGCCAGGGCCGTCAATCGCGAAGGCCGCAAGGTGGCCTCCTTCAAACCCGAGGCCATCATCGAATCCATGGAGCGATACTTGAGCCTGGCACGCTCCGATCTGTCGGCCGTGATCCATGAGGCTCTCGGCGGTGCCGTGGAGCTGATTCTGGGTGAGACGGTGCAGGAGCTGACGGACGACGGCGAACGGGTCCGGGTCACCTTTCAGGGCGGGAGCGCCCGTGACTTCGATCTGGTCATCGGCGCCGACGGCCTCCACTCCCGCGTGCGACGGCTCGCGTTCGGCCCGGACGGACAGTTCGAGAAGTATCTGGGCATGGTCGTTGCCGCGTTTGAAACGGAGCACTATCCGCAGCGCGATGAACTCGTCGCGATGATGTACGCCGACGTCGGGTTCCAGGCGCTCCGGCTGACCTTGCGCGAGGACGCCACACTGTTTCTTTTCACCCTCCGGCACGACGGTGACGTACCCACGGACCGCCCGGCGCAGGAGAGTCTGCTGCGGGCCAAGCTGGGCGGCAAGGGGTGGGAGGTCCCCGCCATGCTGGACTTGATGGCCCAGGCGAAGGACTTCTATTTCGACGCGGTCAGCCAGATCCGCATGCCCTCCTGGACCACCGGGCGGGTTGCGCTGGTGGGCGACGCGGCAGCGTGCCCGTCGTTCCTGGCGGGGCAAGGCTCCGCACTGGCCATGGTGGAGGCCTACACGCTGGCGACGGAACTCGCAGCAACCGGCGACCACCGTGTCGCATTCGCCCGCTATCAGCAACGGCTGGCCCCGTTGCTACACTCCAAGCAGGATGCCGCGCAGAAATTGGGACTGGCGTTCGCCCCGAAGAATGGCCGCCAACTTTTTGCAAGGAATATGGTGATGCGAATGATGGGACTTCCCAAGGTTGCCGACATCGTGATGGGCAGGAGCTTTCACGATGCCGTTGAGCTCCCCCCATTTCCCGAAACCGAGCCGGCCCACTAGGGGAATGGTCAGGCCACGCTTCACGAAACTGCCCCCGCAGCAGCAACAGGCGATCCTCCGGGCAGCCCTGGAGGAGTTCGCGGCGCACGGATTCCACGACGCCTCCCTCAACCGGGTGATCGAAGCGGCCGGCATCTCCAAGGGCTCGATGTACTACTACTTCGACGGCAAGGAGGACCTCTACTCCTATGTCGCACGCACCGAGCTGGCCGGGCTGTTCGTCCTGGTCGGGCCGCTGCCGGAGTTGGACGGTGGCACCGCCGACGCGTTCTGGTCGGTGTTGGAGGACTATTACCTGCGGCTGATGAGGGCCCTCACCGCTTCGCCGCAGCTGGCAGCACTGCTTCGGGGTTGGGCCGCCGCGTCGAAGAATCCTGCGTTCCAGACGGCACAGGGCGACCTCAAGCAGGAATCGCTCCCCTGGATTGAGCAGGCGCTCGCGACGGGCCGGCGGGTGGGCGCAGTGCGCAGCGATCTGCCATCCACCCTGCTGATCACGGTGGTACTGGGAATGGGTGAGGCGATGGATCTCTGGCTCATGTCCCAGCAACCTGACGACGACGCACTGCCGGGCCTGATCAACACCCTCATCAGCATGATCCGGGGAGCGGTCAGCGCGTAGCGGCCCCACTCCACCCGACGTGCCCCGCAAGAAACGCTGACCGCATGGCCGGTCAGTTCCCGCCGGCCGCCGTTGGAGTGGGCGACGGCGTTGACGGGTAGCGTTGGACAAGCCCTGCGCCCGACTTTGCGGAGGTCCTGTAGGGCGCCACGTTCGTGCCGAACCGGGCGCAGGACAGTGTCCGGCGCCTGGTTCGCTGCGAATCCGGCGCGGAACAGGTCACGGCGTCCCGGGGCCGCCCGCCCAATCTACCCGGTGGACCCCTGCGGATGGCCCCGTCACGGGCGCCGCCACGCCACCAAGGCGCTGTAGGCGGCAAAGCACCACGTGGGCAAACCAGCCGTGAAGACGCACACCATCAGCCAGCATCCGCCACATCCGTTTGGGGAAACTTCACCGGACCGCTGAAACCATGCCGGGACGAATGGCTTTGGTGGAATGAAGTCGGAGTTCTGCATGAGGAAGGTGGCGCGTTCCCGAGGGCGTGCAGCGTCGAAGTAAAGACCCTGTCCGCCAACGTACCGGCGCACCGTGGGATGCTCCGGGTCAGGATTGCTGCAGTTGCGAACCGAAGGCCGGGCTCGATGCTACTGGGTAACGCTGGACCAACGCACGGCGGGACGGGGGTCCAGGGACACCATTGCCTTTGGGCCGGCGTGTGTTGTCGTCGGCGACAGCGTCGAGCTTGCGCTCCAGCGCGGCGCAATCGGCGGCGTTCGTGCACAGTTCAAGGGCGTGCAGGAATGCGGACCGTGCCTCCTCGCGCCGGCCGGGCCGGGCGGGCATCTCCCCACGGATTGCGGGCCGGCAGGGCATACTGTTCCTCGCGCGCCGCCAGGCTTCCGAAAGTGTCGATCGCACGACGACACAAGCCGAGGATTCTTTGCCTGCTTTCCGCCGGGGATGGCCCCACACCCCACGATCAACGCCGGCCGGACTGGCTGCGACCGTGGTGTCCACCACGCGAAGTGTCCGATCAGCCCGCCGGATGCGGGCCCCGTTTTCACGCGACGGCCTGCGGAAATGCCCCGTTCCCGACGCCACACACGGGCCGTTGACCCGGTGCCCGAGCGGGACGACGGGGGCACCCCCAGCCGTGCTGCGCTTCACCTTGGCCTTCCACCCCCTGGCCCCGGCCAGGATCACAGCGGCCCGTCCTGCGCCTGGTACGCGGCGAACGGTGCGCCCGCAACCAGCCCCGACCGGATACGCACTTACGGACAAATGAATCATGGGCAATGCCAACGCCACATCGAATGCCTCGGTTTGGGTGACAAAGCTTGAGCCCAGATGGCAAAGGACAGCCAGACAGCGCAGGCCTAACGCGACGCACTCCGGGCCCTTGACCGCCCTGCAGACCCGAAGTAATGTACAACCTTATGGTTGTATATATGGATTTGGGCGACGCCGAGGTGGACCGGATCTTCCGGGCCCTGGCCGACGCGACCCGGCGTGACATCCTGCGCCGCACCTTGGACGGCGAGGCATCGGTGTCGGAATTGACCGCAGCGTACAACATGTCCTTCGCAGCCGTGCAGAAGCATGTAGCCGTTTTGGAAAGGGCCGGACTCGTGACGAAAAAACCGAAGGGCCGCGAACGTGTCGTCCGCGCCAACCCCGAAACCCTGGCCCGGGCACGCGAACTCCTGGACCGTTACGAACAAATTTGGCAAGGCCGCATCGCCCGGCTCGACGCCCTACTCACCGAAGATTGAAAGGAACCTGCCATGCCCGTCTCCTCCGTCACCCAAGACCCGGCAGCGCTGACCATGACGGTCGTCGCCGATTTCCCCGTCCCCGTACGGCGTCTTTGGGACGCCTACGCGGACCCGCGCCAGCTGGAACGGTTTTGGGGCCCGCCAAGCCACCCGGCACAGTTCACCCGCCACGACGCCGCGGTGGGCGGCCGGTCCGCCTACTCGATGACGGGGCCCGACGGCGACGTCTCGCACGGCTACTGGCAGTGGCTGGCGCTCCAGCCGCAGGCATCTTTCGAGGTTCTTGACGGCTTCGCCCTTGCGGACGGATCCCCCAACACGGGGATGCCGTCGATGCGGATGGTTTTCACCTTCGAGACGACGCCGGCGGGTTCGCGCGTCACGACGACAACGCACTTCAACACCGCGGACGAACTCGCCGCGCTTCTCGGCATGGGCATGGAGGAGGGCCTGAAGCAGGCCATGGCACAGATGGACGAGGCGCTCGCCGATCTGCGCTCCTTCGCGGCGGAACTGCCGACCATGGCCCAAGTTCTCAGCGACACCCAAATCCGGATCAGCCGCATCGTCAACGGCCCCGTCGACGCCGTCTGGCGGGCACACCACGAGCCGGCCCTGTTGCAGCGGTGGCTGCTTGGCCCGGACGGCTGGACCATGCCGGTCTGCGAGGTGGCGGCAGGGGTTGGCGACTCCTACCGCCATGAATGGGAGAAGGGCGGGGACCGGTTCGGTTTTGAGGGTGAGCTGGTCGAATCACTGCCGCCGTTCCGGGAGGTCACGACCGAGAGGATGATCGGGGTCGCCGGAGAGAGCACGATCAACGAGTTGACCCTCACGGCCGTTGCGGATGCCACGCTGCTGTCCCTGCTGATCACCTACCCGAACGTCGGACTGCGCGACCTGGTCCTTGGCACCGGAATGACCGACGGAATGGAAGCCAGCTACCGCCGTCTGGAGGCCAAGATCCTCCTCCCAGCCTAAAAAAGGCGCCACGCGGTCCACTGGACGGCCCGGGAGACGGATATTTTCCGGACCCGAAAACGGCCCCGGTGTACGCTGGTGGCGTGACGGCGCAGGTGGAGAGGCAATCAATGGACATCGCGGCTCCGGCCGAGGTCGTCTTCGCCATCCTCGCCGATCCCGCGCAGCATGTGAAGATCGACGGGTCCAACATGGTGCGGGGCATCCGCACGGGCCCGCCCCGCCTGTCACTTGGCGCAACGTTCAACGTGTCGATGCGGCTGTGGGGTTTCCCTTACCATGTCACGAATCGGGTGGTGGAGTTTGAGGTGAACCGGCTGATCGCGTGGCGGCACTTCGAGCCCCAGCGCTGGCGGTATGAACTGGAAACCAGCGGTGCCGGCACCCGGGTGACGGAGTCGTTCGACTACTCCTACTGGTCCCTGCCCGGCCGACAATTCATCAGGCTGCTCCGCTGGCCTGAGCGCAACAGGCGCGCGATCGCCCGGACGCTTCTGCGGTTGAAGGCGGTGGCAGAGGACCAGGCCCGACCCTGACCCGGGGGTCCTGCACCGGCCGGCAGCTTTGCCGACAAACCGGCGTGCCGCCTTGCGCCGGGCGCAGGGATGTCTCGCATTGCCGCGGCTGCGCCCATGGCAAATGTCGCCCACCGAGGGTACGCTCCCACCATGGAAACCAATCAGCTGTTCCTCGCCTCGGACGCGGCCCTTCGGAGCGTCATCGACCGCATGACGCCGGAGGACCTCGACAAGCCCGCTCCCGCCGAATGGTCGCAGACCCCGGATCCGACCATCCGCGACATCCTCAAGGCGCACGCCTACGACGAGGCCTGGGTGCCCGGCGTCCTCGCCGGTGCGTCCAGCGCCGACGGCGACGAATGGCGCGACCGCGACCTGCTCGGAGACGACCCGATCGCCGCCTATGACGCGCTGAACGACACCGCGACAGCTGCCGTACGCGCCGGCGTCGCGCCGGATGCGACCTTCCACTTCCAGTACGGGGACTACCCGGCGCAGGAGGGCATAGTGCACCTGGCGCTCTATCGCGGGTTTCAGGCGTGGCTGATCGCCAAGCACCTCAACATCCCTTTCCACCTCTCCGGCGAGCTCGTTGCCGGGATGAACGAACACGTCGTGCCCAAAGCGGAGGAGTGGCGCGCCTTCGGGGTGTTCCCGCCGGCCCTTGAACCCCCTGCCGACGCCGACGACGAGACGCGACTGCTCTGCGCCGTCGGATACTGGGTTCCCTGACCCTGGCCACCCTGGGGGCCGGCGCCGGGGTGGCGGCTCCACAGTTCCCGGCGCGTTCGGGGACACCGCAACATCCTCCAGGGGCCCTTGCCTGCCGGGCCCGGATGTGACAAGTTCATACCGTGCATGATCTGCGGATTCATCGGCTTGGGCCCCGTGACGTGTCCGTCGCCCGCGAGGTGTTCGCGATGATGGTGGACGTCTTCAACGAGGACGTCTCGAAAGGGGACGGCGGGGAAGGGGACGGCGGGGAAGGCCGCGGTGGGCGGCTCACCGACGACTAGGTCCGCCGCATCCGAGGGGATCGGCGAGGTCTTTGTCCCGGCAGACAATGAGGACACCCATGCCCTCGACTTTTACCGGGCCCAGGGCGCCACCGAGTCGCCCGTGACATTCTTCAGCTTCACGTCGACGTAGACCGTTGCCCTGGCGCCGCCGGAAACTATCCCCGATGGTGCCTGCTGCTGTACGTCCTGCAGGCTCTGGGAGACGCGGGCCAGCTGTGACTTGTCGGTGGGCCATTCGCTGTGCTTGAAACGGTTGGCGTCCGGGCCCTGCCACTGCACGGAGTTCGCCTTGCCGTCCAGGGTGGAGGTGATCTGCCGGATCCGGTCCACCGCGTGGCCGATCTTGCTCGCCAGGTCCGCCATGTCCTCGGGGTTGTTGCCCATCAAACCAGCCACGCTGGACGTCCTTTGCCAAGTTCGCGCCCCGGACGGCTCATCCATCCGGTTGACTACTGGCAAGCTACCAACTGCCGACGCCTGGGACCGGGGCTACCGGGCGTGGTCCATGGTGGTGGCGACCTGGAGCTTGTAGGCCTTGCCGCGGCCCACCACGTAGCCGCGGCCCGGGATGAACTTGTTGTTGTACAGCCGTCCCAGCGGCGTGTTCATCAAGGTGTCCCCCTCCAGGTCGCCCGGGTTCATGAGCAGGCCCCGGCGGCCGGCCTTGAACAGCCCGGAGAAGTTCCAGGCCCCGGACCAGGTGGAGGATTCGGCCTCGCCCACCACAAAGTGGTTCAGCCTGACGGCGGCCTTGATCAGGTTCACCAAGTCCATTTCCAGCAGGGAATCGGCAAATTCGGTGACCCCCTCAATGAACAGCGCCACCTGTTGCGACTCTGACTCCACGAGTTCGGTCAACCGCGCCAATTCCGGCTCCACCCCGGTGCCGGTGGTGAACGCCTCGTCCCAGACCGGCATGCCGGCCACCGCGGACTTCCGTGAGCCGAGGTACACGCGCCGGGTGCCCGGCGTCGAACGCTTCAGGGCTTCGGCGAGGGTGACCAGGGCCGTGGTGCGCCCAGACCCCGGCGGGCCGGTGAGCATCAGGGCGCCGCTGGCTGCCAGGCCCGCCGGTTCGAGGTTGTAGTCGTCAACGCCGACAATGGGGTGTCCCGGGGCGCCGGCGGGCAGGACGTTCAGGTCCAGGGCCTCCGGCAGGGACTCGATCCGCGGCGCCTCCGCCACGCCTTGGCGGCGCATGGCCGCCGCCAGTTTTTCCACCTGCCGCGACTGCAGGGCCAGGTTGGCGTTGCCGCCGAAAATGGCCAGTTGCACCTCGCCCTCCTCGATCAGGCCGCGGCCCGGCGGCGACGCCGGGGTGAGCACGTCGCGCGGGAACCCCAGGTTGGCGTAGTCGTCCGCTGCGGCCAGGCGCAGGACCAGCGTGCGCTGCATGGAAGCGGCGAGAGAGGCAGGAAGCGACTTGGCGCTGTCGCCGGCGATCACAATGTGCACGCCCATGGGACGGCCGTCCGTGGCGATCTGCTGCAACGTTTCAAACTGGGTCATGCCGGCCCGGAACTCGTAAATTTCCCGGAAGGCGGCCAAGCCGTCCACCAGGACGATGATGCGCGGCTCTTCGGGCTTGCCGGCCAGCCGCCGGTACTCGGCAATCGTGCCGGCCTTGACCGCCGCGAAGCTCTCCGCGCGTTCGTCGATGAGGCCGCGCACGTACCGCAGCACCCTGCCGGTGCGTTCGTGGTCCTCGGCATTGATGACCCCGCCCACGTGCGGGAGCGCTGCAAGCATCGCCAGTCCGTTGGAGGCCGCGTCGATCCCGTACACCTGGACGGGTCCGCCGCGCGGGGTGATGGCCGCGGCAATGGCGATGGTGCGCAGCGCCGCGGACTTTCCGGAACCGCTGGCGCCCAGGATGGCCATGTTGCCGTCCCGGTCCGGTTCAAAGAACACGGTGGGCTGGGCCTGGTGGGCAGGATCGTCAAGGACGCCCAGCAGCAGCTTTTCATCCGTGCGCGGGTTGGGGAGCTTGGAGAAATCGTAGGTGTCCGGCAGTTCCCCCAGCCACGGCTTGCGCGGGGGCTTGACGCCCAGTTCGACGGCGGCCAGGGAGACGTTGCCCACCACCCGTGAGATGTCGTTGGGCCCGGCCGACTCCTCCGCGGGCGCCGCGGCCGCCTCCTGCTCCCAGGCGGCGCCCGAGCCAAAGTCCATCTCCACAATGTCAATGCGCGGGCGCTGCGGGGTTTTGGTGGTCCAGCCGCCGGCATAGCCGGTCTGGAAGCCTTGGATGCGGCCCGGGCCGGTCTTGGCGGCGCCGCGCCCGGGGATGGCGGGGCTGAAAAACGCTGCCGTGGCCTCGCCCAGGATGTCCTGGGAGTCGTCGACGTCGGCCATGCGCAAGGCGATGCGCATGTTGGTGTTGGCCCGCAGGTTGTCCTTGATGACGCCGGAGGGGCGCTGCGTGGCCAGGATCAGGTGCAGGCCCAGGGAACGCCCGCGCGCGGCAACGTCCACCACACCGTCCACGAATTCCGGCACTTCCTTGGCCAGGGCGGCAAACTCGTCCACCACAATGACCAGCGACGGCGGCGCCTCGGGGTCCGCCTCACGCTCCAGGGCCAGCAGGTCCTTGGCTTTTTTGCGGTTGAGCAGGTGCTCGCGGTAGTGGAGTTCAGCGCGCAGGGAGGTCAGCGCGCGGCGCACCAGGTGCGGGGACAGGTCGGTCACCAGGCCCACGGTGTGCGGCAGCTTCACACAGTCGGCAAAGGCGGCCCCGCCCTTGTAGTCCACAAACAGGAAGGAAAGCCGGTCCGGGCTGTAGGCCGCCGCCATGCCCAGCACCCACGCCTGCAGGAATTCGCTCTTTCCGGCGCCGGTGGTGCCGCCCACCAGTGCGTGCGGCCCTTCGGCCTTCAGGTCCAGATACATCGGCTCGACGCCCTTGGATCCCACCAGGGCACGCAGCGAACCCTGGTACTTGCGGTTCTTCACGGCCCGGGCGGACACGGAATTGTTTTCCAGCCAGCGGTCGGCGATGCCGGAGGTGCCCTCGATGAGGTCGTGCCCGGCGAGCGCCACATAGGAGACGCTGCGCGGCAGGTCGGATTCGTCCTCGACCGGCTTGGCGATGTCCACCACGGGTGCCAGCATGCGGGCCAGGGTGGCGGCCAGCCCGGCATCGACGCTTTCGCAACTGACCGGGAACGCAAGCCCTCCGAGCCGGACCTGGCCGGTCGTGGCCGTCTCCGCAACGTGGATGAAGTCGCGGCAGGAGGCCGGAAGCGCTTCAACGGAACCGGCCACCCAGAGCACGTGCACGCCCACGTCGGCGCCATGCTCGGCCAGGCGGCTCAACCGGCCCCGGTCCACCTTGACGTCGTCCTCGACAATGACCAGCAGCGCCGGAACGGCCGGCGGCGGCACCTCTGACTTCTCCGGGTCCAGCACCCCGCGGTGCGCGGCGGAGTTGGCGGCCAGCCTGGCCCCGCGCGTGACGATCAAGTCCTCCAGCGCGGCCAGGAGCACGCCCGCGGCACCTGTACCGGCCGCCAGGTGGTCCGAAGCCAGCGGCGAGTGCACGGATCCGGCGTGCGGCAGCCACGCCAGCCATTCCCAGCGGTCCTTGGACTCCATGGAGGTCATGGCGGCCAGGGCTAGTTCAGCCGGGGAATGCAGGCCCACCGCCTGTAGCACCAGGGCCCGGGCGACGTCGTCCACCACGCCGCGGGGGCCGGCCACGCCCAGCGCTCCGCAGTGCCGCAGCTGCGCCACCACGGGCACGGCGTCAATGTCGCTGAACTCCGTTTTCAGTCCTTCGATCTCGGCCATGAATTCCGGCAGGGTGTTGTTCTCCCCGGACGTCTTTAGCGGCGTGCGCGAGGACTGGCGTCCCACACCCAGCCGCAGCGACAGGAATGCCGTGTGCTCGGGGCGGTGCGTCCACAGCAGCGGACCCAGCTTGTAGATGGCGTCCACCGTTTCGGCGGTCGAAGGGCTTTCAGCCAGCCGGACGGCACGCTCCACCTGCTGACGGGCCGTCATCTGGCGCCGGAACTCGGCCGCGGCAGCACGGAAGTGCCCGATGCTTTCCTGCAGGTCCTTCTTCATTTGGGACTTCTGGTCCATGTAGCTGCCGATCATCATCATCGGCATCATCGCCATGAACAGGATGCTGTACAGGCTCTTGGTGATGGCAAACATGACGGCGCCCATGATGACGGGGGCAACCATCATCACGATCGGGAAGCGTTGCCGTTTGGGCCGCTGCGGGCCGCTGGGAACGTTCTGTTCCTCAATCTTGAAGCGCGGCACCACACGGGGCGAGCGGTTGAATTCGACCAGCGGGCTGGTGGGCCCGGACTGGGCGCCGCGTCCCAATCCCACCACGGAAATGGTGGTCTCCCCCAGGGTGACCTCGTCGGAGGAGCCCAGCACGGCCCGGGCAATGCCGATCCCGTCCATCAGCATCCCGTTGGCGGAGCCTGTGTCGGCGATTTCGATCGTCTCGCCGACGGTGATGCGGGCGTGGCGCTTGGAGGTCAGGGGGTCCGAAAGGCGTATGTCGGCGTCGTAGTTGCGGCCCACATAGCTGGTCCCCGACGGCAGGGCGAATTCCTTGCCCAGATCGGGCCCGGCAACCACGCGCAAGGTGGCGGCGGCCGGTCCGCGGTCCTGGTTTGGCTGGTGGAAGGTGTCGCTGACCTGGGTCAGGGAGATCGTCGCCCCGGGGCGCAGCCCGGACTCCAGGAGGTTTCCTGCCGGGTCCAGGGTGCGCCCGCTGACACCTCCCACCACGGACTCCTCCACCGTCAGGGAGAGCTTGGGCGGGGCGGCGGCCCCCTTCCGGGAGGGGTCCGAAAGGTACAGTTCGGTGGCGATGTCCCCCACCGAGGCCAGCCCGTCCACCGTGACGGCGAGGTTTTTGTCCTCCAGCGGTGCCCGCCGCAGCGTCAGGCGGATCTTCACTCATCGTCCTTTCCGCGCGCTGCATCCAACAGGGGCAGGTCGTCGGGGGTGACCAGGTGCGAGGTGACGGCGTGCTCCACGAGCCGGGTGCGCCGGTTGGTGGCAAGTTTTCCGCCGCCGCCGCGCAGCCCCACCACTCCCACGCGGTCGAGCTTGTCGCACACATTGTCCAGTTTGCGGTTGAACCGCGTCAGCGCCCAGCCCAGCCGCCTGGCGGCCTCCGCCGAGGACGGGATGGAACTAAAGCCTGTCCCGTCGCGGCGCAGCATGGGCTCGGCCAGTGCCACAATCAACGCCTTCTGGGCATCGGTGAACACAACCGGGCCGATGGTGGTGGATCCGGCGGAGTCCTCGCCGCGGCTCTGGGCCATGAAGGACGGGGACTTCACGTGCACCGAGAATTCGTAGGTGGTGGGCCCGGCGGTGAACACCACGTTGGTTTGGGCAAACACCAGCGGAATGCGGGAGCCGGGGGCCATCCAGGCCTGCATGCCACCGGCTGCGTCGGCAATGGTGGCCGAGAGCATGGTGCCGGCGTTGGTCAGCCACCAGATTCCGTCGTAGCGGCTGACCTCCAGGAACTTGCGGTGCAAATACGGGTTGTCGTCAATCTCCAGGTCCCCCTCGCGCCCGATGCTGAAAACAGCATCCGGCGTCGGCTCGTACCATTCCCCGCAAAAATCAATGGCCAGCTCCCCCATGGTGCCCTCCACCTTTCGTGTGATCGCTGTTGTTACGTTCGCTGATTTCCCGCTTGCGTCCCGCGTCAGGGGAAGCACTTCTTCGTTTCCGGCGAGGTCTGCCCGTTCTTGCGCACCAGCTTGACCGAGACGCACGACTGGCCGGTGGACTGGTTGGTGGTGACAAAAACCTTGGCGCCGGTGACCGGCGTGAACGAGCCCGAATCAACCGCGCTGACCGCCGCCCACAGGTAGGCGTCCCCTGGCTCCGGTGCCGGATTGTTCCAGGTCCAGATGGCACCGCCGTTGCTGGGCGCAGCCCGCAGGCTCGCCACGGGCGGCACGTCGGCCCCGGCAATGAGGGCCGGCGGCGGCGTGGTGCCTTCCGAGCCGTCCGTCCCGGCGGGAGCCGGGGACCCGACGGTCAGGAAGACGGCAATTCCCACCACGACGACGGCCGCCAGGACCGCGCCCGCCCCCAGTCCCAGCCACCGGCGTTTCCTGGATGGCTGCGCGGCCACGTCCGGTGAACGCGCATCATCGCCCTGCCGGCCCGGCCCGCCAGGGCTGACGGGCCCGCCAGTCCGGCCGGGCCCGCCAGGCGCGCCCGGCGCAAGGGAGCTGCGGTGCACCGTGGAGGCCAGCTGCGCCCCGTCACCATGCGCCTCCGGTGCCTGGGCGGCGGCGTGCGGGACCGGGTTCGGCCGCTGCACCGCTGCACCGCCGGCAGGCAATGTGGAACCGTTTTGTGTCAGCCCGGCCGTGGAACCATGCGTCCCGTCCTGGATGCCCGGGATGCTGTTGACCTGCGGGCTTTGGGTAAAGGATCCGTTGCCGGCGGCGCCGGGACGGAACAAGGAAGGGAAAGTGGGGCCCGAAGGCTGGGAGTCCGGGTCGATCGAGACCACGCTGCGGACCCGGGTGGCCTCAAAGCCGGCGCCGGGGTCCGCCTGCTCTGCCGGCACCTCCTCCTGGACCTCGAACGGGGTCACGGACAGATTCAGGTCCACCTGGATCCGCATGAGGGCCCGGGCAAGGGCCTTCGCCGAAGCGTAGCGGGAGGACGGGGCCTTGGACATGGCCGTGGCCAGCACCAGGTCCAGGGCTTCGGGCACATCCGCCCGGCCCAGCCGCGGCAGCGCTGCGGAAGTGATGCGGGAGATCAGTTCCCGCTGGGAGTTGTCCGCCCCGGGAATGACGAAGGGGGAATGCCCTGCCAACAGCGTGTACAGCGTTGCACCCAGGGCCCAGATGTCCACCCTCACCCCGTCCGTGGCTCCGGCGGCGAAGGATTCCGGCGGCGACCAGGGAATGGACATGCCGGCATCTTCGTCTTGGGCCGCATCCATGGTGCCGGAGATGCCGAAATCGGTCAGGGCGGGCCGGTTGTAGTCCGTGACCAGGATGTTGGCCGGCTTGATGTCGCGGTGGGCGATCCCGGCCCGGTGCGCGGTCTCGACGGCGGAGGCCACCTGGATGCCCACGTTGAGGGCCTCGTCGACGCTGAAGCGGGCACGCCGGTAGCGCACATCCAGGCTGGGACGGGAGCAGTACTCCATGGCCAGGTAGGAGTGGCCGGCACCGGTGACCTGGGCTTCGTAGATGGTCACGATGTAGGGGTGCGAGGACAGTTGCGCCATCAGGTTGGCCTCGGATTCGAAGCGGCGGCGGGCGCCGTCGGTCTTCAGGTCCGCGACCAGTACCTTCACGGCCACCCTGCGCCGTGGCCGGTCCTGTTCGTACAAGTAGACATCCGAGAAGCCGCCGGACCCGAGGACCGAGAGGAAGTTGTACCCGGGGATCTCCGGGGGCGGGGCGGGGGGGCGCTTGCTGCTCACAAAAGTCCCTCAAAGAGCAGCGAGACGCCGTCGCCGAGCTCGGCAATGTCGCCGTTGAGCAGGATGGCCAGCTCCCCCTGGCCCAGGCGGCGCGGGGCCTGGCCTTCGCGGACCAGGACCGTGCCGTTGGTCGCCTTCAAATCCACGAGCAACACGTCCCAGCCATCCAGGCGGACTTCGACATGCGAGCGGGAAATGTCGCCGCTGGCGCTGTGCACCTGGACCAGCCGGGGCATGACGCCGCCCATGACCCGCGAAACGGACGGCTGGCGGCCAACGACCAGCGAATGGTCCAGGTCGAGCACCTCACCGGTGGAGATGTGCATGCGGCCCAGCCGGGGCCGGCCCACTTCGCGGGGTTCGGAAGTGATGGCGGCACCGCAGTCGGAGCACTGTGAACGGCTTGGCGGGTTGGCGTGTCCGGCCGGGCACAGCCGGGCCAGCACCATGGGCCCGGTGGGCGGCCGCGGCTCCAGCGGTGCCGCGCCCGGCACGGCACCGCTTCCGCCAAACTCGCTGCGCATGACCGTGTGGCCGTCATGGTCGGTATCTTCGGCGTTCTCCACAGCCCCCTCCCCGCCACCGCTGGTCATGCCGGCGTTGCCGGCGTTGCCCCAGGGCACCGAGTCAATCAGGAAACCCGACGGCGGCTGCCATGCGGGTGCCGCGTCCCCTTCCAGGACAGGCGCCGGCCCGGTGGCAGGCTGCCCGGCTGCGGGGGGCATGGATGGCTGAGGCGGGATGTTGGCCGGGAACTGCGCATCCTTGGCAATTTCCTGGCCGTTTTCGTCCAGGCGAATGGCCGCGTCCTCGACCGAGCGCAGCTCGGTGGCACCGAAGAGGTGGTCGTAGTCGGAGGTGTTGCCTGCCTCGGCCTGTTCCAGGTCCCCGGCACCGGCTCCCGTGCCGTCTTCAGATCGTGGCGCGTCCTCCGCCTCGCCGTCGTCCGCATCGGCCGGGCCTGGCTGGGCAAGATCCGGCTCGGCGTCGTCGTGTCCCAGAGGGGGATAGATGGTCTGGCCCAGGTCCGTGTCCAAGGGCCCTGCCAGTTCCGCGGTCCACTCCGCGTCAGCGGCCATGGCGAACCCGGCGTAGGCGTCCTGGTCCGGGTCAGGGTCCTGGTCCTGGTCCCACGTGATGCCGCCATCGCTTGGGTCACCCAGCCCGGGTTCCTCCCGGGCACCGTCGGCACAACCCGTTGCAGCAGGCTCGGTGTCAGCGGGTTCGGTGTCAGCAGGCTCTGCCCCACGTGAGTCGTCGTCACCGCGTGCGGCGGCTGTCAGGCCGGGCACTGCCCGGCGCAGCGCCGAAAGCATCACCACGGCCTCCCCCAGTGGCAGCAGCGGAAGACCCGGCGCGCCAGGTGTTTCGCCGTCGAGCGTCAGCACCAGGGAATCAGGCAGGGCCAGGGAGCGCTCGCTCCAGGTGGTGACGTCGCGCCCGGACACCGTGTCCGGGACTCCGGCGGTTTCCACGGCCAGGGACAGGCCGCCACGCAGAATGACGTGCAGCCGGTCGGTCGCAACCAGGATGCCGAATTGCGGCATGCCGGTCAGGTCCGGGCCGAAATGGGACGTTACGGCGTTGAGTACGCCGTGGATGGTGGGCGTGTCGCGGCCGAGGTACTCCCACAGCTGGTCCACGGTGGAGGGGTCGGTTCCGGCCTCCATCACAATGACGGAACCGGAGCGCACAATGCCAAGCCAGCGGCCTGGGCGGTAAGTGGTCTCAACCATGGTTCTCCTCGTGCGCGATGGCATTGGCGGGGGTCCGGGGATCGATTCCACCGGATACCTGCAGGGCAGGCCGTGCCCCAGGCACTTCCCGTTCTTCCGCCCCGTCCCCTGCCGGTCTCGGCAGCGTGTCTTCCTCCACCATCTCCGCCGGGGGCTTGGTCAGGTTCTCCGGTTCCGACCCCGCCACATTGCTGGCGTCAACCACCACCACCGTGATGTTGTCACGGCCGCCGGAGCGCAGCGCCGCCTGGATCAGCGAGTCCACCACATCCTGCGGGTCGGGCAGGGCGCTCAGTGCACTGTGGATCCCGTCATCGCTGACCTCCCCCGTCAGGCCGTCGGAGCAGACCAGCATCCGGTCCCCGTCCTCGAGGGGGACCAGCCAATAGTCCGCCTCCGTCTCGGTGCCGGTGCCGAGCGCACGGGTCACCACGTGTCGCCGCGGGTGGACCTGCGCTTCGGCCTGGGTGATGTAGCCGCCGTCGACCAGTTCCTGGACCTCGGAATGGTCCACGCTGACCTGGCCGAAACTGCCCTGGCTCAGACGGTAGGTGCGTGAGTCGCCCACGTTGAACACCAGCCAGTACGGTACTCCGCGTTCCTCCACCAGGACCACGCCGGCAACGGTGGTTCCGGCCCGGGCATTGGCCAGTTCGCGGATGCGAAAGTCGGCCTGGCGCAGTGCCTGCTGCAGGTCCACGGCGGTGGCGCTGCGGGAGCCTGCGGCCAGCACGGCCTGTTGGCTGAGCACGCTGATGCATTCGCGGCTGGCGACCTCGCCCGCCTCATGCCCGCCCATGCCGTCCGCCACGGCAAAGATGGGGTCTGCGGCCAGGAAGGAATCCTCGTTAAGTTCACGCCGGAGACCCCGGTCCGAGCCGAAGCCAAAGTTGAGCGTCACCCCGAACATCCCGGCCTGCCCTTCCTCCAGCCGGCCGTCCGGCGTTCCGTTGGGGGGAACGTGCGCCCCTGCCCCGACGCTCACGCCCCGCCTACCTGAAAGGAACGGTCGCCGAAGTGGACTGTTGCGCCCACTTCGGCCAGGGCCGGCGTGCCGCCCTGGAGGGTCGACTTTTGTCCGGCGGTGTTGATGATGAAACTGCCGTTCGTGGAGTTTCTGTCGGTCACCCACAAGCCCTCGCCGGCGACGCGGATGTGCAGGTGGGTCTTGGAGACGGACCGGCCGGAGTCCGGGACGGAGACGAGGTGTTCGATCATCTCACCATCGTATCCGGCAGGGTTGCGGCCAACGAGTGCCACCGACCGAATCACTTCAGTGCGGCCGTCGTCGAAGGTCAAAAACAGTCCGGCGCTGCCGGGCGCAGGCCGGACACGGGTTTCCCCCGCCTCGTCCGCGAAGCCGGCCGCCGGGGCAGGCGCAGCAGGCGGGGCGAAGCCGGACAACGGAACTGCCGTGATTGGTCCGGAGTCCTGCTGCGTTCCGGCCGGCTGCGTTCCGAACGGCTGCGAGGCGAACTGCCGTGCGGGGACCTCGGGCATCGGGGATGGCACCTGCGCGATGGCCGGCATTGCCGCCGGCGTGTAGGCCTCACGGCCGGCAATGCCGCCAGTTTCCAGCGGATTGCGGCCGCCCTTGACGTTGAAGACCAGGGTGTTCGCCACTTTGTCGTGCCAGCCCTGCCAATGGCCGTTGCGGTCCCAGGCATTGGAGATGACCACCACCGCCATGCCCACGTAGAACGCCACGGAGCCCAAGGCAACGATCAAGTTGCGCAGGAAGATGGCCAGCACCCCGGCCGGCATGCCGTCCATGTTGGTGGTGCGCAGGCCCAGCATCACGTTGCCCGGAGTCTTTCCTGTCTTCGCTTCCCAGAACCACAGCCACAGGCCATAGGCCAGGGAGAGCACCGAGGCCGCGCCTGCCAGGATGCCCAGCCAGGTAAAGTCAATGGTCCGGTACCCGTTGGAGACCTTGACGGACAACAGGGCCGTGCCAACGCTAAGGGCGGCGACCACAAGGGCTGCGGGGAGGACGCCGTCAACGATCTTCGCCACCAGGCGGCGGCCGGCACCGCCCGCGAGCAGTTCCCTGGCGGCGGCAACGCGGGCATCCCCGCCCACTTGGACAGGTTCGACCAGGGGCCCTGACAGACCGGCCCCTGACAGACCGGCCCCTGACGGACCGGCACCAATCGAAATGATGCCAGGAACGGCCCGCGCGGGAGGGGGCGCGCCGTCAGTGGCTGGGTGGCCGGCGGCACGGGCGGCCGGGCCGGCGAGGGGAACCGAATCCGGGGCCGGGGACGCTGCACGGTTGGCCACCGCCGTCCCGCAGAGGGTGCAGAAAGCCGAGCCCGGAGCCAGCTCCGCCCCGCAATTCCGGCAGCTTTCGGCCACTTTGCGTGCCATTTACCTCGCACCCCTTCGGGTCTTGTCCATCATCCGTGCCAGCCAGGGCCTCTGGCCGGGGTTCGCCGGGCCGTCCGCAGGGCCGTTGTGGGCGGCTCCGCGCTTCAGCCGTGCCGTAGCCTCGACCAGCAGCGACCGCGGCGAGAACTTTGCCCGCTGCCGCTTGAAGAATCCTACCGACCCTTTCATGCCCCTCACCGAATGGTCCACGTGCACCCAGTAGTCAGCGACTTCTTCCTCGCTGGGCTGGCCCGGCCCAAAAATGGCGGCATCGGCCCGTTCGGCGAGCACCGCCGTCGTCCCACGGCTTTGGGGGAACTCACCGCAAAGGGCCGCCGCGGTCTCCCTCCGTGTGCCGTTGGCCCTCTGCCCGGCACCGAGATCGGTGGCCAGGCTCACCACCTCGGACCAGCCGCCGCTGACCCGGTCGGCGGGCAGTCCGGTGGTGAAGCGCTTCTTCCTGCGGCGGGTTTTCAGCACCACAATCAGAGCCAGGGGAATGGCAATCGCCAGCACCGGGATCGCTGCCACGCCCAGGATCATCAGGAGTGCGCCCAGGATGCCGGCCGGCCCGTCCTTCTTACCGTCGGTGTCCAGCGCATCGGGGGCGGTGTCCGGGGGAAGGTCGGCCGGTTCCTGCGGCGGTGGCGGTGGTTGGAGCACCTGCGGCTTCGGCTTGGAGGCGTTTTGCGGTTCGGGCGGGTTCGGAACATGGTCCTTGTCCGGCGTGGGGGTGAACGGCACCCAGCCGGACCCCGCAAAGTTCACCTCGACCCAGGCGTGCACGTCGCCGCCCCTGATCTTGACGGACCCGCTGCCGTTGGCGGGGTCCTTCTCATCGAGATGGAAGCCCATGACGACGCGGGCCGGGATGCCCAGCTGGCGTGCCATCAGGACCATGGCGGTGGCGTACTGTTCGTCGTCTCCGACCATTTCCTTTCCGGATAGCAGCTTGGTGATGCGGGCGGCACTGTGCCCGGACGTGCTGGGCACCTGGCCCTCCAGTCCGTTGCTGAACTTGCCTTCGCGCTGCAGGGCGCCTTCCAGTGCCTGCACCTTTTTCAGCGGCGTGTCCGCCTCACCGACGATGTCGTTGGCCCGGGTGGTCACCACCGGCGGCACGTTTTCCAGCTTGGGCAGGCGCACCGAGCCGAAGTCGGCGGCGGCCAGGTTTTTGGTGTCCACTTGAGGAATCTGCACGTCCATGGTGTAGCGGTCGCCCTTCGCCACGCCGGCCAGGTTCAGCGCCGTGGCGGATTCCTTGTTCAGGTACAGGGTGGGGGCGGGGTGCCCGGCACTTTGGTATTCCAGGCTCTCCGCCACCGACATGCTGGGGATCCAGGGCCCCGTGTAGCCGGCAATGGAAACCCCGACGACGGAGCCGTTTCCTCCCGCCGCCTGGTTCAGCGCCCGGGGGTCCCCGATGGGGGAAAAGGAGCCCGAACTGTTGGGATCGACGTTGAACACGACGCCGTCGTAGCTGTCCATGGCGGCGAGGCGGATGCGCCCGTTTCTGGGCAGTCCGTCCACCGTGAACAGGACCGTGTCCTTCTCATTTTTGACATAGTCGCGGAACTTGGCCAGCGGCGACGGCAGATTGTGCAGGTCCGGCGGCGGCACCACGGTGTCGCGCAGCACGTCGCGGGTGGAGCCGGTGGTCAGCACCGGCGCCGCGGCCATGGTGAGCGCACCGGCCACCAGGACGACGCCGGCGGCCAGGCCGATGCGCCGAAGGATCGACGTGCGCGAAGCCGCTGCGTCCCGGACCGGCTCGTTGGCCGAGACGGCCCCGGCACTCTCGCGGCGCAGCATCTCGTTCCGGTAGGCCAGCCAGCCGATGGCGCCCGCAGCCAGGAGCGAACCGCGCAGCACCGGCAGGAACACTTCCGCCGTGCCAAGGGCGATGGCTGCCAGGAAAAGCACCAACACGGCCAACACCGCCCAATAGGCCCGGCGCAGCCGCCACGCCAGGGTGCCGGCCACCGCGGCCGCGGCGAAGGCTGAGAGGTAGGGGACCACCAGGACCTCGACGCCGGTGCCCACCGGCGGCGCCAGGGTCAGCAGCTGTTTCCACGAGAGCATGATCCCCAGCAGCAGTCCGCGCAGGGACGCCAGGCTGGGGATGAAGCCGAGGATTGCCTCGCCGGGGGCGGCCAGGGCGCTGCCGAAGAACATGTACACGCCCAGGGCCAATCCCGCCATGGTGGCCAGGCCCAGGCGCCAGTGCGCTCCGGCCGCGCCAACCACGAGGCCCAGCGCAATGCCGCCAAGCCCGGCCAGCAGGTAGCGGGGGTCGTGGCCAAAGGTGGGGCCGAACCCGAGCACGCCGATTCCCAGCAGCACGGCCAGGACGGCGGCGTCGGTGGCAAAGTGCCACCACCTGCGCCCGCTCATGCGATGGCCTTTCGCAGGACGGCAGCCAGGTCTGCCAGCTCGCCCAGGGTGAGCACCGTCAGCTCGGCAATGTTGGCACGGGCGGATTGGGCGCCGGAATGGCAACGGACGGCAATGGCGCGCACTCCCGGGGGCACCGACGCGCCGGCGGTGCGCAGCTGGGCCGGGGTGACCTTGGAGCCGACCACAAAAAACACCACGGAGGCGTTGGGCACGGAGTCGGACAGCGACCGGGCCAGGTCCACGGCGTTGCCGCGGCGGGTGTGCCCTGCGAGCCTGGTCATCTCGTCCAGCAGGTTTTTGCCGGTCTCGCAGCGGACGGGGCCGCGCTGGGTCACCACGCTCAGTTCGCGGGCTTCCTTGATGGCCTGCCGGCCCAAGGACGCGGCGACGGAAATGGCCAGCTCAAAGTCCTCCTCGCGCCCATATTCATCCGTGTTCACCGAAAGGGCCACTGCCATGTGGGCGCGGCGCGTTTCCTCGAACTGGCGCACCATCAGCTTGCCCGTGCGGGCGGTGGTCTTCCAGTGGATGTGGCGGCGGTCGTCTCCTGGCACATAGTCGCGCAGGGCGTGGAAGGAGACGTCGGCGCTGGAGAGTTCGGTGGTCGGCAGCCCTTCAAGGTCCTTCAGGAAGCCGGCTGCGGGTCCGTCCAGCGCCGTCGTCCGGGGATGGACGAACAGGTCAGCCGGTTCGGTCCACACCAACTGGCGGCGCAGCAGGTGCAGCGGATCGGCGCGGACGGAGCGGACCGGACCCACCGTGATGACCGCGCGGCGGGTGGTGGGAATGGTGAACAGGTCCTCGTGCACCTGGCCCGGCTTCATCCGGGGCAGGTGGAACAGGGCCGTGGCCGCCCCCACCGGCAGTTCCAACGCGGACGGCAGCACGGCGCGGGTCGAGGCGTTCGTCACGGCAAGGCTGCCCACGGCGCTGTCCCCCACCGCCACACGTGTGCGGGCCAGGTCCAGCTGCACGGAGTACAGCGAGCTGCCGGCAATGAAGGCAGTGGCGATCAGCACCAGCAGCGTGCCCAGCATTGCCGCAACCTTGGCCTCCTGCCATCCAAGGCCTGCCCCCACCATCCACAGCAGCACGACGGCGCCGATCACCACCGCACCAAGCACGCTGACCGTCGCCAGGACGGGGCGGACGCGCAGCTGAAGCCAGGGCCGCACCCGGGCCCACGCGGGGGCGGCGTAAAGCCCTGCCACCTTGCCGCCCTCGGCCCACAGGGACGTCGGATGCAGGCGCGTGGGCGCGCCGTCGCGAAGGAACGGCCGGGCCAGGACCGCCCCTGCCTTCCCGGCGGTTGCTGTGATGTTCATGGTCTCCCTTGGGCCGCGCCGGTCAAACCGTGGCACGTTGTTGCGGCGCGGCAACCTCGGCCAGGACGCGGCGGAGAACAACTTCCGGGGTGGAACCGGCGAATTCGGCCTCCGGATCCATGACGAACCGGTGTGTCCAGACGTAGGGTGCCAGTTCCTTGATGTCGTCCGGCAGGATGTAGTGGCGGCCCTTGGCGGCGGCCCACACCTTGGCCATGCGGACCATGGCGATGGCGCCGCGGACGGAAACGCCCAGGCGGGTTTCCGGTGCGTTGCGGGTTTCCTCGCAAAGGCGCGAGACGTACTCCAGGACCGCGGCGTCGGTGTGGGTCGTGGCGGCCAGGTCGGCCATTTCCGCGACGGCCTGCGGGGTGATGATGGCCTGCAGGCTCGAAGTCCTGTCCCGCTGGCTGGAGCCGGAGAGCAGCTGCACCGTGGAGGCATGGTCCGGGTAGCCGATGGAGGTCTTGATCAGGAAGCGGTCCAGCTGCGCCTCGGGAAGGCGGTAGGTGCCGGCCTGCTCGATGGGGTTCTGGGTGGCCAGGACCATGAACGGGCGGCCGGTTTCATAGGTGGTGCCGTCGACTGTGACGCGGGATTCCTCCATGACTTCCAGCAGCGCCGACTGCGTCTTCGGGGAGGCCCGGTTTATTTCATCGGCCAGGACGATCGTGGCGAATATGGGTCCCTTGTGGAACTCAAAGAGCTGCGTTTTTTGGTCGTAGATGGTGACGCCGGTGACGTCGGAGGGCAGCAGGTCCGGGGTGAACTGGATGCGCGAGTGTGTGCCCCTGACCGTGGCCGAGAGGGCCCGGGCCAGCATGGTTTTGCCGGTGCCCGGCGCATCTTCGAACAGGACGTGGCCCTCGGCCAGCATCGCCGCAAGGGTCAGGCTGACCACCCGCGATTTGCCCAGGACTGCCTGGCCCACGTTGGCAACCAGCTTCTCAAAGGTTTCGGCGAACCAGGCGGCCTGTTCCGGCGTCATGGACATGGTGCTTCCTCTTTCGTTCGTATTTCATGCGTGCATCGCAGGATGCGTGAAGAGCCGGACCAGTTTATCCGGCGGGTGCCATACCGGCCTCGGACGCCTAGCAGGTCACGGCGTTGCCGTTCCGGTCCACGGTGACCGCCTTGACCCAGCGACCGCTGAGCGGTCCGCTGGTCATGTGGTACCAGGTTTTCCCGCCGCCGCCATACGGGTTGGCGCAGCGGTCCACCGTGACCCAGCCGTCAGCATAGTCCAGCCAGTGCCCGCCGAGGTTCACATTGCCCCCGGGGGAAACGTTCCCGTCGCAGGTGGACGGGTTGCTGCTGTACACGCCGTCGCGGCCGTTGGTGGTGCAGGAATGCCAGGTACCGGCCTGCACCCGGACCTCAGTCGAGGGCGGTGGGGGCGGTGACTTGGCGCCGCTCGTGAGCGTGATGGACTTCACCGGTCCAAACGTTCCCACGGAATTCTTCGATCGGGCCGAGATGGTCACCGATTTGCTGTAGCCGCCCGTGTCGTAGACGGCGCTTCCATTGCCGCCCTTGGACTGCCAGCTTCCCCCCGAACCGACCTTCACCTGGAGATCAGCGGAGTCCGTGGCCCCGCCGGGGTAGCTCCAGCTGTATGACACCGTTGGGCTGTCCGTTGCACCATTGTTGCCCGACAGCCCGGGGGTCCCGGGCGCACCGTACGGGCTCACGGCGTTCGACGGCGCCGAGGCGTCGCCGGCCGTGGCGAACGCGGAGGATTTCGCATACACGGTGACCTTGGTGGACGTGCCGTTGGGCGCGTTCACCTGGCTGCCCGGGGTGACGACGACGTCGGCACCGGTGGAGGTGACCTTGGCGTGGTAGCTCAGCTCCCCCGCCGAGGATCCCCCCGTGTCGGCGCCACTGAGCCGGCTGAAGTTGACCGTGACCCGGCCGCCGGCGGCTGCCGTGTTGGCCGCGGAAATCGTCACGTTCCGCACCTGGCCGGGCCTGCTGACGGAGCGCCTCGGCGCGGACGGCGGGCTGGGGTTCGAAGCGGACACTTCGGTGGCCGCCACAACCCGGAAGGTGTAGTTGCCCGTACCGTTGGCCAGGTGGACCGTGGCCGTGTCGGAGGTCGTGTTCAGCGATCCCTGCGCCGTCCCGTTCAGGTAGGTGGTCAGGGTGTAGTTCTTCAGCACGCCGCCGTTGAGGTTGGGCTCCGTCCAGTCGACCCGCACCTGGTTCTGGCTGCCCACCGTGTCCACCAGCGCGGTGGCGGGGGCGGCCGGGGTGAACGGCTGGCCGGCGGGCTTGACCGGCGTGGCGGTGTACGGGCTCCAGGCGGAGGGCTTGGGTGCGTTGTTCACGGCCTGCACCCGGAAAGTGTACGCGACCCCGTTGCTCAGCCCGGCCCAGGTGAGCCGGTTGCCCTTCACCGCCGTCTTTTGCGGGTTCTGCCCGGCCGGTGCCGGGGAGATTTGGACATTGAACGCCTTCACGGGCGAATACTCGCCCACGGGGGTGCTCCAGCTGACGTCCAGTTTCGTGTCACCCCGGACGATTTTCGGCGCCGCGGGGGCGTCCGGCTGCTGGTCCGGGACCGCCTTGGCCGAGGCGGGCGAGTACGCGGACTCCCCCACCGCGTTTTTGGCGCTGACGGTGAACGTGTACGTCTTGTTGTTGGTCAGCCCGGTGATGAGGCAGGTGTTGGTGGCGCAGTCCTGCCTGGCGCCGTCGCTGCGCAGCACCGTGTAGCCGGTGATGGGCGAACCGTTGTCCACCGGGGTGGCCCACTTAAGCATGGCCTGCTTGCTCTTGACCTCCACAATGCGCGGGGCGGAGGGCGTGCCGGGCTTGCCCTTGACATTGAGGGTGATGCGCCCGGTGGCCCACCGGGCACGGTCCCCGGTCTTGTCCTCCACCGTGTAGCCGACCACGACCGTTCCGGTGAAGTCCGCCGGGGCGGTGACGTTGACCCGGTCCGCGGTGGGGTTGACCACGGTGCCGCCGGCACCGGAAACCAGCTTCGCATCCACAATCTTCAGCGGCGTGTCGGGGAAGGGGTTGGTGTCGTTGGCCAGGACCGGGACGCTTTCCAGGCGGCCGGCGTGGGCGTCGGTCACGGTGTCGGTGTTGGCCACCGCCTTGGGCCTGTTCGAGGACGTCACTGTCACGGTGACGGCGGCCTTCACGGGCGGGTTGTGGCCGTCGGAGACCTCGACGCCGACCGTCTGGACGGAGCCGCGCACCGCGTTCTTGTCCGCCGCTACGCTCAGCGTGGCGTCCTTGAGCCCGAGTTTCAGTGCGTCGGGGGCGTTTCCGGACAGGCTGAATTTCAGCGGATCCTTTTCGGGGTCGCTGGCCAACAGGGCCAGGTTCACGTCCGCGGATTCGAGTTGGGCCACGTTCAGGGCTGTGCCCGAGAGTTTCGGTGCCACGTTCTTCGCGGGTGCCGGAGCCACCTCGGTCATGACCGTGAGCGTGGACTTCAGGCCTGCGGGATCGTCCGGACCGGTGCCGTCCGTGACCTCGAAGGTGATGGATCCGGGCCCGTAAAAGTCCAGGTTGGCCCGATAGTTGATGGTGCGCCCGTCCTTGGCCAGCACGTCCGTGCCGGCCGCGCCCACGAGCTTGATCTTGTCCACCTGGGTCACGTGCGGCGTGCGCCCGTCACGAACCTTGACGTACTCCGGGATGTTCAGTGTCGCCGTCTTCCCGGCCTGGACCTTGATGGGTCCGGTCTTGGCCAGCACGGGGTACTGCTGCCCCTGCCCGGGCACCCACACGATGGCGGTGGAGTTCAGCCCGTCCCGGTCGGTCACGGTGTAGGGCACCATCTGCGGGGCCTCGGTGAGACGGAGCTGGATGCTGCCGTCGGCGTTGAGCGAAGCCGTGTCGGCGGGCCGGGTCAGCGTGACCTTCAGGGCGGCGGCCACGCCGTCGGGGTCCTCATCGTTTTTCAGCACGGGCACGTTGACGGTGTTGCGGCCCAGCGCCTCCGCCGTGGTGACGGTGTCATCACGGGCGATGGGGGCGCGCAGCGGGGCGTCGGCGGTGACGTTCATGCGGATGTTGGCCCGGGCCGTGGCCCCGGAGGGATCGGCCACGGTGTAGCCCATGGTGGCGATGCCGGTGGCGGCGGGCGCCGTGATGAGGACCCTGCCCTGGTCGCTGAGGTGCGGGGCCATGTCCCTGGGCCCGGTGAAGCCGTCCTTGACCACGGCCAGCCTGTCGCCGTCGGGGTCTGAATCGTTGAGTGCCACGTCCAGGGCCACTTGGCGGCCGGGACGCATGGAAATGAAGTCGTCCTCGGCCCGGGGCGGATGGTTGGTGGCATCGGCCTTGGCCACGCCCACTTCCACGGTGCCCACGGCCTGCGCGCCGAGCCGGTCGCGGACCTTGTAGGTGAAGGTGTCCGTTCCGGCGGAGTTGCCGGCGGCCGTGTAAAGGATGAACCCGTTGGCCTGTACGGCCGTGCCAAGGGAAGGTGCGGTGTCGATGCCGGCCAGTTGGACGGAGTCGCCGTCGGGGTCGATGCCGTCCAGGGGAATCTGGATCCGGGTCTGGCCGCCGGCGATGACCCGTCCCAGGACCTCCTGCGGGGCGGGTGGCAGGTTGTGTTCGGGGTCGGGGGCGATGATGTTGATGGTCACGGCCGCGGAGTCGGACTGGCCCGAATCGTTGGTGACCTTGTAAACGGCGGACACACTGCCCGCCGTGGGGCCGGCGAGGAAGCGCAGCGAATCCTGGTCCACCCAGAGCGTGCCGGCAGCCTTGTCCGGATGCTGGGTGATGGCGGGGTGTTGGAGGCGGTCCCCGTTGGGGTCGGTGTCGTTGGCGAGGACCGGGATGCGGACCACGTCGCCGGCGCGGACGGTGACGGTGTCCGGGTGGGCCGCCGGGGGTTGCAGGGTGGAAGGTGCGGGGATGCGGACCACTGAAATGGACCCGGTGGAGGTGCCCTGCCCGTTGGCGACGGTGTAGTTGATGGTCACTGGCCGGCCCGGGTCGCCCAGGTCGGTGAGCTTGACGATGTGGTGGTCCAGGACGCTGGCGGCCACGCCCGCCTCCGCGGGGGCGTCAACGGACTTGACCACCAGCACTCCCCCGGCAGGGTCGGTGTCGTTGCCCAGGACGTCGACCAGGGTGGAGCCGCCCACCGGCAGCAGCGCCGTGTCCTTGACGGCGATCGGGGCGGAATCCTCCCGGACCGGCACCACGTCGACACGGATCAGGCCGGTGGCGCTCTGCGGGCCGTTCGTCACCTGGTAGCTCAGGTAGGTGGCGCCCACGGTGTCGGCGGTGAACGTGAAGGTGCCGTTGTCCGCGATGGGCCCGAGCGTGCCGGTGGCGGGCTTGTCCACGCTGGCCAGCCGCAGTTCACCGCCTGAGGGGTCCTGGTCGTTCTTGAGCGGCGCCACGGTCCCGGTCTGGCCGGCCACCACGCGCAGGTAGTCGGCGTTGGCCACCGGAGGGACGGCGCCGGCAGGCTTGACGCTGACCTTGATGGTTTTCTCGGTGATGGCGCGGTTGTCGGAGACCTTGACGGTGACCGACTTCAGGCCGGTGTCCTGGCCGTTGTCCAGATAGCTCAGCTGGCCGTCCGGGGTGAATTTCACCTCGGCGGAGGCGTCCCCGGCCGTGGCACCCACCAGGAAGATGTCGTCGCCGTCGGGGTCGATCATGTCCGCCAGCACGTTCTGGGTGATGGACTGGCCCTGGGCCACCACCATGGTGGTGGGGCGCAGCGAAACCGGCGCGGAGTTCTCGCTCTCCGGCACCACGCGGACGGTGGCCGAGGCCTTGGCCGTGCCGCCGCGCCCGTCGTCGGCGGTGTACGCAAAAGACTCCGTCCGGGCGGGCGCGCCGGCCGGGGTGACCAGTTGCAATCCCGTGCCGCCGTAGACGGTCTGCACCGTCCCCAGCGCGGTGTCCGTGGCACTGTCCCGGACCGTGAGGACGTCGCCGTCCGGGTCCGAGTCGTTGTACAGCACGGGCAGCAGGGTGGTGCTTCCGGCGCGGACGCCAAAGCTGTCGGGCACCGCCACGGGCGGGCGGTTGGGCTTGGTCCGGTCCGGCAGCGTGTTCACCACGTTGGGGTCCGAGGATTCCTTGTCCGCATTGTCGGCGGCTTTTTGGGCCGTGGTGAGGTCCTGCCAGTTGTTGACGAGCATCAGGTTCTGGTTGACGAGCCAGACGTTGCCGCCGGTCATGTCGTTGAGCACCACCACGTCCCGGTTTTGCCTGAACACCAGATCAGACTGCCCGGAGGCCTTGGGAATGGCCACGGGCTTGGGGTCCTGGCCCTTGCAGAACAGCAAATACCTGTTGGCGCCGTTCCACGCCGCGTGCACGCAGCCGTCCTGCTGGACGGGGGCGATGGCACGGCCGGTGGCGCCGGAGGCAACACCCGTGCCCTGGCTGCCGTCCAGCGGCTGGATGGCCAGCCCGCGGCCCGTCTCGACGGCGGCGAAGTCCCCGCCGGCGCTGCGCTGCTGGAGCATTCCGCCGGCTCCGTCCGGCACGGCCGCCTTTTTGTTGCCGGGCAAAAAGAGTGTGGCGCTCGCCGGATCGAACACCACCGGCTTCCCGCCCACCGCGCTCAGCTGCAATGTGCCGGAATCGGGCAGTCCGTCGATCACCTCGTCCCGGGAGTCCAGGGTTTTGCCGTCGGCGTCCATCCTGGCGGTGGTCAGGATCCCGGCCTTCGGGTCCAGGATGAAAACGTCGCTGGCGCCGTCGTCGTCCTTAAGCCCGACGGCGGCCTGCACCTGGGTTTTTTTCGCCACCAGGGGCTTGCTGGTCTTGTCGTTGAACGTGGACACCGCCGAGTGGGGCAGCGCCCACACCTTGCCCGCGGCCGGGTCCGCGATGACGGCCAGGGCGGTGCCCAGCGATACCCGCTTCGAGCCTGCCAGCGCGGTGTCCTCCCCCAAGGCCATGGAGGGAACATCCACCTGGTTCAGCAGCGTGCCGGAATCGTTGTCCATGAACACGGTGCCGGCCTGTTGGAGGACGTCGAAGCCGGAGGTCGTGGCTGTGAAGCCGCCGTCGAGCACCTTGGACTGGGCGTTGAGGTGGCCCACCAGGTTCATGCTGCGGTTGGTGACCCAGACGCTGCCATCGTTGAGGTCCACATCGGCGGTGTTGAATCCGGGGTACATGATGGCGCCTGCCACCACGGCCGCCGTTACTGCCAGCGCCGTGGAAGCTGAGAGCAACTGCCTCTTCCCGCTCCGGCTGGACAACCGCTGCAAAGCCATAAAAAACCTCACCCCGCCCGGCCCCCCGGGACCGGACGTGAAATTGCTGCTGACAGGGACCTGCCGGGGTGTCCGGGGTCTGCGGACACGGGGCCTGGGACCCGGCTCACCATTCCCAAGGTCACCGTGGCGCGCCCGTGCCGGGGCCTGCACCATGCTACCGGATTGATCCAGTCGATGGGTTAGTGACCGCCGGCCTGGGTGCGGGAAACACCGGTCCGGCGGTCCGGTACCAGCTCGAGGACATTCTTCTCCACGTAATCCAGGGCCATGCGAACGGCGCCGAGTGGCACGATGGCGGCCCCCAGCGTGGAGACGGCGACGCGCGGCGGAGTCGGCATGTGGTGGGCCAGCTCCTCCGCCAGCGGGCCGAGGAGCACGGTGGCGGACTCCGCCACCGCCCCGCCGATCACCACCAGTTCCGGATCCAGGAACGTGCCGAGCAGCGCGATGACGCGGGCCATCCGCCGGGCAACCCGGTCCAGGATTGCCTGTGCCTGCCTGTCGCCGCCGGCCGCCGCGGCAAAGACCGCCTCGGCCGTGACAGCTTCGGGGGCCGCCATGTCCGCAATGGCCTGTTCGCGGACCAGGTGGGCGATGCCGTCCGGGGTGCCCACGCCGTGGACCAGCTCCAGTTCGCCGACCTCCCCCGCCCGGCCGGACGCGCCGTGGAGCAGGCGGCCGGATTCGATCAGGCCAAAGCCGATGCGTTCGCCGGCGAGCATGACGGCCAGGTCCGCCACCCCGGCACCGGCCCCCATCCAATGTTCGGCGGTGGCTGCCAGGTTGGCATCGTTGGCCAGGAGCACGGGCCAGCCGTGACTGCCGTGCAGCTCCTCCCGGATGCCAATGTCAAAGTGTTCCCAGAAAGGCTGGCTGCGGGGGATGTTCCCGGCCCGGTCCACGGGGGCGGCCACCCCCACGCCGGCCGCCAGCACCGCCTCCGGTGCCACGCCTGCCGCCGCCAGGGCGGTCGAGACGGCATGGTCCAGGGCGGCCAGGCGCGTGGCGGCGGGGTCCTCGAACGCCCCGAAACTTTCGGTGGCCTTGGCCAGGACGGCGCCTCGCAGGTCGGCGACCAGGGCGGTGGTTTTGGAGGCGCCAAAGTCAATGCCCACCACGGCCCCTGCCCGGGCGTCGAATTCAAAAACACGCGCCGGCCGTCCCTTTTGCACGGCCCGGCGCTGGGCGGGCAGCTCACGGACCCACCCGGCACGGATGAGGTCCCCGCACACGGCAATGACGGTGGCACGGGCCAGGCCGGTTGCTTCGATGAGGTCCGTTCCGGTCACTGCTTCATTGCGGCGCATCACGGCCAACACGGCGGCCATGTTGGTGTGGCGCAGCTGCTGGGGGGTGCTTGCCGTAACTGCCAAAATTCTTCCCCTTGACGTGCGGCCGTGTGGTCCCGCTAATATTATCAGCATATAAATTTATGGTCTAAATAAAATATTGAAACGCCAGCCGCGGCTGCTGCCCCCGGCAGCGGGCCCCGCCCGGACTGCGGCAGCCGGCCCCGCCAGCCCACACCAGAACAGGACTCCATGCACACCTCCACAGCTCCCGCCACCGGCCTGCCTGCCTCCTTCGCGGACCCCAGCTGGTGGCGCCAGGCCGCTGTTTACCAGATCTACCCGCGCAGCTTTTACGATGCCAATGCCGACGGCCTCGGGGACATCAAGGGCATTACAGGCAAGGTTGCCTACCTCCGGCAGCTGGGCCTGGACGCCGTCTGGCTGAGCCCCTTCTACCCGTCCGAGCTGGCCGACGGCGGCTACGACGTCGCCGACTACCGCAACGTCGACCCCCGCCTGGGCACGCTGGCGGACTTCGATGAGATGGCTGCGGCCCTCCACGCCGCCGGGATGAAACTCGTGGTGGACATTGTCCCCAACCACTCCTCCAACAAGCACCCGTGGTTTCAGGAGGCACTCGCGGCCGGGCGGGGCTCCGCCGCCCGCGACCGCTACATTTTCCGTGACGGCCGGGGCACCGGCGGTGAGCTGGCGCCGTCGGACTGGGTTTCAGTTTTTGGCGGGCCGGCGTGGACGCGCGTGCCGGACGGCCAGTGGTACCTGCACCTGTTTGCCGCCGAGCAGCCCGACTTCAATTGGGACAACCGGGAAGTCCGCGACGACTTCCTGGCGACCCTGAAGTTCTGGTCCGACCGCGGCGTGGACGGCTTCCGCATTGACGTGGCGCACGCGCTGGTCAAGGACCTGGGCGAGCCGCTGCCGTCGCAGGCGGACATCGACGCGCTGGAGAAGTTGCATGACGGTTCCCACCCGTTCTGGGACCGCGATGAAGTCCATGAAATCTATGCAGAGTGGCGGGCCCTGTTCAACCAGTACGACCCGCCGCGCACCGCCGTCGCCGAGGCCTGGGTGGACCAGACCCGGCGCGCCCGCTATGCCTCGACCGGGGGCCTGGGCCAGGCCTTCAACTTCGACCTGCTGCAGGCCGACTTCGACGCCGGCCAGTTCGCGGCGATCGTCGCCAAGAACCTCACCGAGGCCGAGGCCAGCGGCGCGTCCTCCACGTGGGTCCTCTCCAACCACGACGTCGTCCGGCACGCCACCCGCTACGGCCTCCCCCGGCCGCCCCACCCCGACGCAGCCGGCCCCGACGCAGCAGGGCCGGACGCAGCGGGCCCCGACGCAGCAGGGCCGGACGGCAAGGCCTGGCTGCTGGCCGGCGGCCCGGAATCAGGGCTGGACCGCGGCCGAGGACTGCGCCGCGCCCGTGCCGCGACGCTGTTCATGCTCGCGCTGCCCGGCTCGGTCTACCTTTACCAAGGCGAGGAACTGGGCCTGCACGAGGTCGCCGCGATCCCGGACTCCGAACGTCAGGACCCCACGTTCTTCCGCAATGCGGGCGTGGAGATTGGCCGCGACGGCTGCCGCGTGCCGCTGCCCTGGACGGCAACCGGGCAGTCCTTTGGCTTTGGCGGCGCCCCCGCGCACCTGCCCCAGCCGGAGTGGTTTGCCGGGGTTGCCGCGTCGGTACAGGACTCTGACCCGGAGTCCACACTGAACTTGTACCGGGAGGCACTGCGGCTGCGCCGCCGGCTGCAGTCAGCGGAACAGCTTTTCTGGGTGGGCCAGGCCAACCCGGACGTGCTCGCGTTTCGGCGCCCCAACGGCTGGACCGTGGTGACCAACTTCGGGCCACGGCCTGGCTCTCCCAGAGCTACCGTGGCGCGGGTAGGGTGTGATTTAGAGGATTGTAGTGGCCTTGCCGGGCTCGGTGGTGGTGCTTCGGCACCAGAGGAAACGCCCGATGACCTGTTTCTGTTCTCAATACAAGAGCTGACGAAGGGAGGTCATCAGGTAGTTGATGGTGGGTTGGAAGAACCATTCCGGGGGTTCGGACTCTGGATGTCGATCCCTCTTTTGAGCCGACGACGGTGAGGCGGGGATGGGGAAGGTGGCTACGACGACCTTTCGTACTGCTCCTGCTGCCAAACGAGATCTGCCGTGCCAGAACGGTCGCTAAATTTCGCCGGGTTCGAGCCTCGGTGAGCCGAATACCGCGGCACCGCTGCTGCAAGCCCAAGGCGCCGTCGGTACCCTGTCCAGCCAGTTCAGGAAACCCAGTGGGAACTACAGAAAGGGGACCTCAGGACAGTACGCAAAATAGGTTCTTTCAAATGATTGCCAAGCGCGAAAGTCCAGGTTAGCGACCACGCACCCAGTGCGGCACCTCGACGCTGAATCAGCCACGCGGCCAGTTCCCGTAGGCGTGGAAAAAGTTATATGTGCTCGAATCCCACCGGCGGACCTCATTCCAGACGCGGGGCGGGTTCGTGGTATACCACTGGGTCGACTGAATGCCGTTGACCCGGCTGTCACCATTGTCGTATGTGCCGGCTCCGCTGTCCCCGGGGATGACATCGATGTTGTGCTCGTAGCGGCTTCCGGGGGCGGCTGTGAACACCCCGCTCTTAATCCACGACGACGGGGTCGGTTTATCCAAGGGGTATCCGATCATTGTCTTCATGCCATTGAAGTTCTGTCCGGTTCCAAACCAGCCGGTCTGTCGACCGATGTCGGGCCGTGTCGGGCCGAACTCCAGCACCGCGAAATCCCAATCCCACTCGTTCGAGTTCCACTGGCCAGGTATGGTGATCGAGTCGAACACGAAACTTCCGAACGGCGCCTTGGGTTCTGTCGTGTTGGCACCGAACGTCACACTGCGCGTCGGGATCCACGCACCGTTTTTGAAGAAACAGTGTGCGGCGCAAAGTGCCGTGCTGGGTCCGATCATTGTCGCTGTACACCCCTGCGACAAGGAGGCGAACGCGCTGCCAGGGTAAAACTGCGGGCTATCCACACGGCGCCGATCGTCGGATCCGACGACGAAGCGGTCCGGAATCGGGCCCAACCCAGGGCTGGCAAGATACTTTGCCCGCGCAAACGCGCTTGCGTTCCCCCATGACCCTTCGGTGCCGGGAGGTTCGGCCATCGCATGGATCATGTCAGCGACTTCGTAGTCGGGCTCATCGAGGCGGTATTCGATCCCACCGACGAGCCGCCTCGGTTGCAGGGCCCCGGCGAGGGACTCTCGGGAAAGCATTCGCGGGTCCTGTCCAGGCGCTGTGTCAGCGTCTGGCGCGAGCCGGACTTTCTCGGTTGCCGGGATATCGACTTCTTGGAGGTCTGTCCGCTCTGCGGCGACCCAGAGCCTTCCTTTTGCATCAGTGAAGTCCTTACCGGCTTCGTGGTTTGAGGATGGCCCCAGCATCGGGTCCCCGTCGTTGTGAATGCTCATGCGTGTGCCTCCATTTTTCCGGGTGTCCGCTCGAAGGACTTAACGGACTTGTTTCGGCTGTACTTTGTAAAATCATCGGCAGATGGCGAGTGGATTCCGCTTAGTACTCGGTAGACCGGGCGGCCGTCTGGGAAGTGTCCGGCAGGGAGCCGGCAGCCACGATGACAGTTGGCTCGACGAAGCTGTATGGCCGCACGAACCGGATCGGGGTGCCGTTGATGTTGGTAAGATGGCCGCTCCAAGCCATCCGGTAGAGGTTTTTCAGATCGTTCAGGTCCGCTTCCGTGAGTTTGCTCATTGGTCCGTAATTCATGATGGAGAACGGGCTGTGCGTCCCGAATATCTGGGAGGGCCACGCCGTCTCACTGACGTTGGCGAAGAAGTGTCGAAGTCCGAAGACGTGTCCGAACTCGTGGATCAACGTCTCGATCTGCTCAGCGCGGACCTGGTCGAACATTGTCGGGTAGATGGTCAGTTCGTGTCGCCCTGCGTCGGGGAAGAAGGCGCTGGCCAGGACGCAGCCGGCAGGGGTGCAGTCAGGCGCGTTACGCAGAACGATCTCAAAATCCCAGAGGTCGGTGTCACGGGTGAACCTGACCGGCGCTGCCGGACCCCACTGCAATAGTGCCTCACTCATGAGTTCGACTACGGCTTCCTTGCTCTTCTCCGGGTCGGGAGCGAGCGCGAAGGACCGTTCCTGAAAGCGCCACTTCAACATTGAATCCGGATGCCACAAAGGAATGAATCCCGCCGTTGCATCGACAACGATCTCGGCTGGCGGACGTCCTCCCGGGGTTGCATGCCCCCGACCCTCGGTATTACAGACGAACCCGTCCGCAATCAAGTGGACCAGATCTGCGGCCGTCGACTCCATGACTCTGCCCAACCTTGTAATTATTCTCCAAACTCCTTGTACGTGCGGATGTTAGTCGGCCGACCGTTACTGCCGCGTTATCGCGGAGCCTGAGTGGCCGTACGAGGTGCCGGACGAGGGGCTGGGCACTGATTGGGTGGAACTGGGGCGCGGGCCTGCCGCGGCCGTGTGCCCTCTCAGTCCCAGTCGGTACGCCGATGCGGCACAGCCCGTCCTACCGGTACCGGAGGCTGCAAAGCCCGCGGTTGACCAGCACCAGGAGCCGGTCGAACTCGTCGGCTGCGATGGGCTTGATCGTCGGACCGCCAAGCCGCAGAACCAGGTCAGGGATGGTGTTGGAGTGGCCGACGACGAGCACTGTCGTGGGGCCGGCCAGGTTGCCGATCGCATTGACGATCAGTGCCGGGTCGTCCTGGATGGTCGGCTGCAGGCCGAGATCATCTGCCAACGGTTGGGCGGTCGTCCGGGTCCGTTGCAGCGAGGTCACGAAGATTGCCGTGATCCCGGAGTCTGCTAGTACGTGGCGCAGTTCCTGCGCCCTGGCGGCGCCGGCGGCGTTCAGCGGGGGATCGTTGCCGGCGTCGGAGGTCACGTCCGCGTGCCTGATCAGGACCACTGCGGGCCCGGGGCCTGCGGGCCGTCTCCTTGGTGTCACCGGGACCCGCCTGTGGCGGCCAGGTAGTTCAGGACCATGCGTGTCTTGGTTTCCTGGTCTGATTCAGGGTCGACGCCGAGTTCCCGGAACAGGTTTTCGAATCGTTGCTGCGCCGCCGGGGCGTTCTCCGGTCCGACCCGGATCGAGAACTCCAGGAAGCGCAGCCCGTCGCCAACCACCCACTGTTCGGCAGAGATTTCCTGCCCGTTGCGGCTCAGGTCCCATTTCGTGGCGTCAATCGGGCCCAGCGGGATCAGCCGGGACAGGTCCACGGACGCCCGTGCGCACTCCTGCAGGAAGCTCCGTTGGACCGGTGTCAGGGGAACCCCGCGGCCTTGCCCCACCACAGTGTCGATGATGCCCTGCTCAAGCTTGGCCTCCAGGGACGCGGAAGTGACCCGGCGCGGACCCGCCCAGTCGTCCTCGACACGGAATTCCCAGCCATCATCCCCGCGTTCAGTGACCCACCGCTGTGTGAGCTGGGAGTCGCCACAGGGCCGCAACTTGACCGTGACATCGTCCCGGCGGCCCTTGTTCTTACGCAGGCGAAGAATAATCCCGGCTGTGAGCAGGGGAAGTCCGGCGGGCCCTTCCGGACCCGCGGGGTCCTCCCAAAAGTAGATCGTCCGGCGACGCTTTTCCGCATTCCCAAGATCGAAGGCCTTTGCCGCAGCCTCGATGCCATCCGCCCCGATAGTGACCTTGATTTCCACGGCATCAAGGCGCCGCGGCTGCTCATGGTTGTCCATCGTCGCTCCCCGACACTGGAACGGACGGCTGGCGGGTGCCGGGCCTGCTCCGCTGCTCTAGGTCTATGCCCATGTCCATGTGTTTGTCCATGTCTTTGGGATCTTCACGGCCACAATCCTTCCCGGTCATCATCCAGTGTTTTGGGGACTGACCAGCGGTAGCCGGCGCTGCTGGCTTCGCGGGCCGGCAAGCATCCAGATTCCGCGAGCCGTCCGCGAACCGGAAGTGTGTGGGTGACGACAACCCGGAATACCCGGAGTTCGTTAGTTGCGAGTGCTTTGAACCGGTTGAGGTTCCGGGTCGGCAGGAGCGCCGGGTTCTTCAGCCGCCCCCTTCGAGGAAAACGAGGATCTTCCAATAATCGGGCGGCAAAAGTGTTCCCTGATAGTCGCGGTCATCGTCATGAAGCGCCAGTCCGCGCAACACGCTGACCTTTAAGTCATCGACGTCGACGCCGGCGAATGCCGAACGGGCTTCCAAGCCAACAGGGTATTCCCGATGTGGAGTGCTTTCCGGCAAGCTGCCAGTTGTGGCTGGTCCTTCTTCTTCCCAAACGCGTGACCTTCATGGAGGCTTTCCTGCCCGGCTCCGGCGGACAGGCGCGCATCGCGTTGCACATCGGTGCTTAGCAATCCACCGGCTCATAACCCGCATAAATCGTCAACAACTAGCCGTGACGCCTCGGTAACGCTGGTAGGTCCATAATGATCTGCGTCAACATCTGCGCATTGTCGGTCCGAAGTTTCCCATATTTCACGGGCGACCCAAGGTCTCTCAGACCCCTCGGTGCACCAGGTAGAGGAGGAGGTTCTCGTGACGGATGTTCCAGCAGCGTATCTGCCAGCACAGGGAAAGGTCATCGATTGCGAGTCGGAGCTGGAGGGCCTCAATGACGAGCGGAACAATGCCAATCCGCCGCTGAATTCGGCGCAGAAAGCTGCGCTGGGCAAGAAAATAAACAGGGCCCTTGCCGATCTTGAGAGAGCCCGCACAGAACTGAAAGCATGTATTGCGCTTCAAGACCCGCCCCAGCCTGTCAATCCCCAGCTCATCATCCTTGACATAGAGGCGGTGAACTCTGTGCAGCGCCGCGGCAATCTCATGCGTTTGGCACAGGGCCGTTCAGCAATCGTTCGTATTTTCGTTTCCTCCGGGATCACCAACGGGTTCGATTCGGGCTTCGGGCCCGGACGGTGGGGCGGGGTGGCCGGAATGTTGCGGGTTGTGGATGCAGATACCGGGCTGGAACTGCTCAACAACGCTTCACCGCTGAATGTGGGCGGCGCCATGGTGGCACCCACCACAGCCGAATCGGATCGCAATATCGGAGCACACTCCTTGAACTTCCGAGTCCCGGGCATTCTTCTGCTGTCCACGCGGGTACGCTTTGAAGCCCGCGCCTTTGTCAAGGGGCATGAGCTTGATGGGGGTGGATGGGTAGCAGACCGGGCGGTGACGGTGGAGATTCCCGCACGCCGTGACCCACAGCTGATCGAGCCTATCCTGATTGGCGAAACAGTCTCCGGCGACGGGATCCCGCCTAGTTTTGCAGAATTCGTCAGCACACTCCAAGGCGCGATCGACAGGCTTCCCATTCCTTCCTTCACCCTCGCCAGTCCCCGCACCATCGCAACCAGCCGGGACCTGGCCACGTTGGATGGCTGGAAAGGACTGCTCTTCGACTTACATAATTGGGCCGGAACCAGCAGCCAGTACCCTGGAATCATCGTTGGACTGGTCAAGTTCAACGGGGCACATCCCATAGGGGGCATCGGAATCCAGCGATACTTCTTCGCTCACCGGCCAAAATTCATTTCCAACCCCGACCCCGTCACCTTTGCGCACGAAATGGTCCACAGTTTCGGCATCAGCCACGCCAACTGCGGCAACGTTGGATCGGCGACCGTGGACGGCAGGCTGCCGCCCAACGGGCTAAGCGATGAAGCCGGCGCAAATGTCACTACTGGTGGAATAGTCCCGGCGGGACGCGGTGAACTGCAAAGCTACTGCAGTGGAACTTCACGCTGGCCATCCGTCGCTACGTACGACATTGTTTACGACAACATGCCCATCTAGGAACGTCATGCCCAACTTTTCCTTATTCGGGAACGGCGAAGAGTGGATTCTTGTCTCAGGTCTGCTCGATTCAGACAGCGCGCTTACGCTTTCGCCCTTTTTCCCGACCACACCGCCACGATCCATGCCCCGTCTGCCCGAAGGCACAGCCGGTACCCTGACGATCTCGTTCCTTGACAGCCGGGGGCGCCTAATCCGACAGGCGGTTGTTCCCACCGAAGTGATCTGCATGCACCAACCAGTCTCCGGCGTGACCGAACTGAGCCGTACATTCAGCACTCCCGTCTTTCTGCCGCCAGCCACCCGGGCGATCAGAATAGCCACCGCCAAAGGTGAGGTATTGGAGGAGATCGACGTGCCCGACCAAGGACCGGCAATAGCGCTGGACTGGGCGCCGGCGGGTCCCGAAACAACCGGCGCCACCACTATTGAATGGCGTGCCGATCACCCAGCTGACATCCCGCTTACATATCAGGTCTTCTATACTCATGACGGGCAACACTGGCAAACTCCCTCACTGCCGGATCCTTCCCCTTCGGTTTGCCTGGACTTTGACGAATTGCCGGGAGGAGCGGAAGCCCGAATACGGGTGGTTGCCAGCGACGGGGTCAACTACTCCGTCGCCCAGACCCAGCCCTTCCGGGTTGCGCGCAAAGGACTACTCCCGACCATACTCTCCGTCGAACCCTCCTCTCCGGTGCCTCCTGGAGAACTGCTCCTATTAAGGGGCCAGGCACTGGATCTCGAGCGGAATGTCTACGTTCCCGAGTCCCTGCGGTGGACTTCCTCACGTGACGGCGAACTGGGAACCGGAGACACGCTCCTAACCCGGCTTTCACCGGGACTGCATGAAATTCGGCTTGACGTAGGGCAAAGCCGTCCCGACGCCCCAGCCGACGCGAAGAATCTTCCGAACACGCAGTCACCGTTTGCCGTCTGTGATGTCCAAGTACTTCCGCCAGGCTAACCGCTGGACGGTCTGTGCCTCGTGATCGCAGTCCCCTCAGCGCCGACAGCCTTATGGCCAACGCGCAGCCGGCATGCCGGGTCCTGCGCTTTCTGCGCAAACTGCGACTGCTGAGGATACGGTCAGGGCCCAGAGCCGCCACGCAGGACAAGCTCCCGGTGGTCGGTGAGGTTACGTCGTAGCCCGGATCGTTCGAAGCAGGCAGATCCTTCGCATCCCCGCCGGTATCGATTTGAGGACAGCTCTATCGACTGCGATGCCACGAAACGAACCTTCGCCGAGTGAACTCGACTTTTCAACTTTCGGGCACCCACGACGGGGCACTGACCCCGGCACCCGTGAGGTCCCCACAGCGGACAAATTGAGTGCCAATCCGCGTCAAAGGGCACTGCTGGCCGTAGCAGGGCGGCGGCGGCAAGGCCCGCCCACCGCGGTGCACGATGTACAACAAACATGTTCTTGCCTTTCAATGGATGTGTAACTGATCAATGGATGTGTAACTGATGTCTTCACACTCCTCCCCCAACCCGCCGCGCAGCATCCGGAACTGCACCTCAGAAATGCACCGAAAACCCTCAGATTCCGTGACTGCCGGCCGTGGCGGTGCGAAACTTGTGGGGTGGGCGAAAAGGAGTGCGCTGACGGCGCGGACTTGGAAGGTTCGGAAATCCTTGTCGGGCGGGCAACGGAGTTGGGCGCCTTGGGCACATTTCTTGCCAGCGCCGCCGCAGGCACGGCCGGCACCCTGGTGGTCTCCGGCGACGCCGGCGTCGGGAAAACCGCCTTGGTCCAACATGCCTGCCATTCCTCCGGCCCCGCGGCCTGGATTTTCGCCGGTGCCTGCCTGCCGTTGGCGTCCCTCACCGTGCCGTTCCTTGCCCTGCGATCGGCCTTCCGCACCGCTCCCCGGTTCGACGGCGATGCGCGCCCCACGCTGCCAAAATCCGGCGAAGCGCCACACGATGTGCCCGTCGCGATTGACGGCTGGCTTGAGGAACTCTGCCGGCGCCGTCCCGTGGTGCTGGTCATTGACGACCTGCAGTGGGCGGACCAAAGCACCCTGGATGTGCTGATGTACCTTATCGCCGGACCCACCAACCGGCGCTTGGCCATCATCACCACCCTGCGCACCGGCGGGTTCGGCGAAGACCACCCGCTGCAGCGCTGGCTCGCCGACATCCGGCGCCTGCCCCGCGTTGACTGGCTCGACTTGGAGCCCCTTGACCGGATGGACACCGAAGCACAGGTGGCGCACCTCTTGGGCGCTCCCCCGCACCAGTCCCTGCTGCAGGACGTTTTCACCCACACTGCCGGAAATGCCTACCTCAACCGGCTGGTGGTTTCAGGCCTGGCACCTTCGGCACGGCATTTGCCGGCCGTGCTGCCCCCCGACCTGAAGGCCGCGGTCCTGCGCTCGTGGCGCGGCCTGTCCGCCGAGGCCCGGCGGCTCACCCAACTCATGGCGGTCGGCGGCCGGCCAATCGGCGCCCGGGACCTCGACGCCGTCGCCTACCACGGAAGCCGTCCGGACGGCGTCCTGGCCCTGCTCCGCGAGGCGGCCGAAGCGGGCATCGTGGAGTGCAGCACGGAAGGAACGCACTGGTGGTTTCACCACCCGCTGATCGCCGAGGTCCTCGAGCAGCGTCTGGACGCCGGCGAGCGGATGCGTTGGCATGGCGCATTTGCCGAGCATGGGCAGAAACAGCTGGCCGGGCAGGAAGCACCGGATTTTGAGTCGCTGGCGGCACTGGCAGACCACCATTTCGCGTCGGGCCACACCGGCGACGCCTACCGGTGGGCCCTGTGCGCATCCGCGGCGGCGGGGCACGCGGGCGGGGCTGCGGAGATGCTGCGCCTGCTTCGACGGGCGGTGGCCCTGCGCAGCGCCCTGCCGGAGGCGGCGGAGAGCCTGCAGGAGTTGTGGTCCAGGCTGCGTTTAGCCGCGGAGGAAACGGGCTCCATGGACGAAGAGCTGGAGGCGGTGGAGGCACTGTTGGCCGGGGCCGGCGACAGGCCACTGGATGCGGCCGAATTGCTGGTGCGGCGCGCGCACCTGCGCTTTGCCCTGGGACATTCCTTCATGACCGTCGAGGAGATGCGCGAGGCGGTCCGGCTCTCCGCCGTCGAGCCGGAAAGCTGGCAGCATGCGCTGTCGCTGGCCGAACTCGCCCATGTCGGTGCGTGGAAAAGCGAGGCCGGGGCCGCCAGTCAAGCCGCCCGGGCCCTGACCATTGCCCGGGCGGCCGGCAGTCCCCGCGCATTGTCCTTCGCACTGACGGCGAACGCCATGATCGCCGTGATCGGCACCCGGGCGCAGGCGGCACGGGCCTTTGCCACCGAGGCGAGGACAGCCGCCGGGGAGGGCCGGGACTTCTGGGCCTTTGTCCACGCCACGATGTGGTTGGCCAATGCCACCGAGACGTGGACCAGCCAGTTGTTTGCCGAGCTCATGCGCACAGGGAGGCAGCAACTGGCCAGGCTTGGGGCTCCGCACGTATATATTGCCAAAATGGCAGCCGCGGAGGCGGACAGCTACCTGGCCGTCGGCCGGTGGCGCGACTGTGAGCACGCACTTCGTTTAGCCCTGGGTTCGGATCCGGGCACGATGGGTGACGTCTCTGCCCGGCTGACGGCCGCCCGCCTGGCCACCTGGCAGGGGCGGCAGGCGGAAGCGCAGGCACACCTGGCACGGGCCGAGGAACTGTACGCGCAAAGTTCCGAGTTCCCCAACCTTGACTTCGACACCGTCCGCGCCGAAGTGCTCCTGGGGGCCGGCAACCCTGAGGCAGCCTACGAGGCGGCGATGACCGGCGCCACGTCCGACGGCATGTCCCCAACCATGTGCGAATGGCTCATTCCCCTGGCTGCCCGCGCCCTTGCCGACAGGATCCAGCTGGCCCGTGACGCGGCGGGGCCCACCGCCAGCCTCATGGCACGCACCGACGAACTTGTCCGGCATTTTCCCTCGGTGCTCAGGGAACCCGGCGACTGCACCGGGCTGTATACCTTGCAGCTTGCGGCGCTGAACCTGCTGTATCACGCCGAAGTGGGCCGGGCCCGCGGGCGCGCAGGCAACGCGCAGGACTGGGCCCGGGCGGCAGACGCCTGCCAGACCGCAACCCTGCGGTGGGAGGAGGCCTACACGTGTTGGCGGGCTGTGGAGTCGCTGCTGCTGCACGGACGCACCCAGCGCGGGCCGGCCGCCTCCCTCCTTCGGCGCGGGCTGGCCCTCGCCGAAGAACTCCAGGCCGGGCCGATCCGGGAACAGCTGGGCGAACTTGCCGTACGCGCCCGGATCGCCGTCGACACCGCGGTCGCGGACCATCCGAAGCCGGCCTATGCCGAACTGCCCGGGCTCACCCCTCGGGAGCGTGAGATTCTCGACCTCGTTGTCGCAGGACGCACCTACGCGGAGATTGCCAGGTCCCTGGTGATCAGCGAGAAGACCGTCAGCTCGCACATCTCCAACCTGCTGCGCAAGACGGGCGCCGCCAACCGCCTTGACCTGTCCCGGCTCGCAACGCGGCCCGCGGCCTCATAGTTGCCGTGTCAGGGAGACCGAGAGGGCCGGCGGTGATGCGAGTGTCTGGAAGACGACACAGTACCGTTCGGTCAGGCGCACCAGTGCCGCCATTTTTTCCTCATCGGCATCAGCGACCAGGTCAAAGCGCAGCCTGATCCCATGGAAGCCGACCGGCACCGTTTTCTCGACCGCCAGCGTGCCGCGGAAATCCAGGTCACCCTCGGCATGGACCGTCCCGGCGACCTCGATGCCCAGTGACGAGGCAACCGCGCCCAGTGTCACCCCGGCGCAGGCGACAAGAGCCTGGAGCAGCATGTCCCCGGAACAGATCGAAAGGCCGTCTCCGCCCGTTCCGGGGTGCAGGCCGGCTTTCACCATGGCCTGCCCCGTCTGGACCGAACAGGACACCCCCGCGCCGAGATCGCCGTCCGCCTGCAGGGTCACCAGCGCGGCCGCGGGGTCCGTCCTGTAGTGCTCCTTGATCGGTTCCTGAAGTGCCCGTAAATCCTTCATGGCCATCGCCTCACTTTCTCCTCGTTCGCTTGATCTGCTGCCGGTGCCACCACAAACAGCCCGGGGGGCTAAACGGCCGCCCGGTCCCACAGCCCGTGGTCCAGGGCAAATAGGGTGGCGGAGACACGGTTTCCGGCACCGATCTTCAGGTAAATGTGCTCCACATGGTTGCGGGCCGTTTTCGGCGCGATGAACAGGGCTGCGGCTATGTCGCGGTTGTTCATCCCCCGGCACAGGAGCCTGAGCACCTCAGCCTCCCGTTCGGTCAAGCCCTCAGGCAGGACCCGCCGCCGTCGTTCCTTTTGGCCTGCGGCCACGAGGACGGCATCCACGGCCCGCTCCTCCAACCGGCCGGCTCCAGCCTCCGCGCGGAGCCGCTCCCCGGCCGCCTGCGGGGACATCCCCGGTCGGTGCGGGCGCGGTTCCAGGGACGCCTGATAGGCATCCGCGGCGGCCAGGATCCGTTGGCTGGGGTCCAGGTCCGCACCCCTTCGCCCGCGCGGGTAACCGGACCCGTCCAGGCGCTCGTGATGGGCCCCGGCGATCCCGGCCACACGCCACATGCCGGGCACACGGCCAAGAATCCGTTCGCTGAGATAGGGGTACATCTGGATCCGTTCCCGGTCCATGGAAGACAACGGCGCCTTCTTGTCCCACACACCGTTGGACACGCCCATCCGGCCGAGGTCGTGGACCCAGCCGGCGCGCCGGAGCACCGCGACCTCACCCGTTTTCAGCCCGTACTCCGCCGCCGCTTCGGCCACCAGCGTGGCCACGGCCCTGGAGTGGCCCGCCGTGTACGGGGACTTCAGGTCGGCAAAATCGCCGACGGCCGCCAGGACCAGGTCCAGTTCCTCCCCCGTCAAGGCACGGTTGTCCGGCGCCTGCGCCAATGCTGCCGGCCACGGGTCGATCTCCAGCAGCGACTCCGTCAGCTCCGGGGCGTGCTTGCAGAAGAGGTCGGCGAGTTCCGGATCAAATTGTGTGCCCCGGCGATTGCGGACCACGCCCGTTGCGGCGTCCAGGCCCCGGGTCCGCAAGAAGACCTCTGCGACGTCTGCCAGCTGCGCAATGCGCATTTCGACGGGAATTTCGACGCCGGTCCGCCCCTCCGGCAGGCCCTTGCCGTCCCAGCGTTCGAAGGTGTTGCCCAGGACGCCGGGCATGCCGGCATCCAGGCCAACCCTGATGGCCAGCTGGCCGGCCGACGTGCAATGGGACCGGATCAGGGAGCGGACCGCCGTGGCCGCGGTTGCCGCCAACAGCGACCGGCGGGCCGTGCGCTGCAGCGGCGGCAGGCCGGCCCCCGAATGACGCAGCATCAGCGAAAGCATCGGCAGTCCGCGGGCATCGATCATGTAATAGTCGGCCCGGAAGGCGATGTCGTCGCCGAAGAGCTCGGCCAGTTCAAAGGAGTCCGCGTGGCAGCCGATCCAGGCCAACAAGTTCGCGTAATAGATTCTCCCCCGGGCGGCCGGGCCAACGCCGGCCCGGTCCGCGATGCGCAACCCCAGCAGGGTCGCCCGCAGCATGTGTTCCATGGGCTGTCCGAGGCCCAGGTCGATGGCCAGGGACAGTGCCGCCAGTATTTCGGCGCGGTGCGGGAGGCCCGCACGGGACACCGGGCCCGGTCCCGGCGCGCCGACGGCGTTGGGCGTCCGGTCCGCCGGCCCTGAACCAAACGGTGGTTCCGTCACAGTTTCCAGTATACGGCGGGGCCCTGCCGCCTCTTCGAGGACGTGGACGGGGATCAGCCGGCCATGGATTCGGTGGTACCCAGGGGATCCAGCAGGGCGCGGCTCAGGGCCGCGCTGAGTCCGGGAGGGACGTCGACGTCAACAGCCAGCGCCTGCAACACCCTGCTGAGGTAGTTGCGCGCGGCGGCGGCGAGGGCGATGTCAACGATCTCCCGGTCGTTGAACCCGGCCACGCGCAGGCGCAGGCTGTCGGCGTCTGTCATGGCTGCGGAATCACCACTGAGCTTTTGGGCGAATTCCATCATGGCCACTTCCGCGTCGGAAAGGCCGGCGTCATGATAGTCACGTGCGATCCGGACCAGTTCCTCTTCGGCCATGAAGGTCAGGGACTTGTTGCCGTGCGCGAGCCGGCAGTGCCTGGATCCGACGCCCAGGGCCGCGGCCAGGGTCACGAGTTCGAAGCGGCGCATGCCCAGTGATCCGGCGATCGCTCCCTGCAGGGCCCGCCAGGCGGCGAATGCGTCGGGATTCATGCTCAAGGCCATGGTGTGGCTGGGCACATAGCCCAGGGCTTCCCGGTCTTGCGCGTAAATCTCGGCTGTCCGGCCCGCGGCCCGGGCTTCCGGGACAGTTTCGATGATGCTCATGATGGTCTTCCCTTTCTTCAGGGGGAGCGTTGTGCGTTGGATGAGTGCTCGTCCACGTTAATAGCTGAAGGTCACGGCCGGGTCCGCGCCGATCCACTCCCACAGTTGGACGGTGCCGCCCGCCTCGGCATTGGCCATGAAGCCGGAGCGGTCGACCTTGCGCGCATCCAGGCAGATCGGGCAGACCAGGTACCGGCCTCCGGCCTTTTCATAACGTTCCAGGAGTGCGGCCAGGGGCGGACAACCATCGCAGGCCACGACGTGCGCGAACCCCTCCAGCACCAGCCGCACGGCTTCCTTGGTCAGGAACATCCTGGTCTCCCGGCCCTGTTCGGCGGCGCCGACCGCCACCAAAAACGCGACGGTGACACGCTCCGGATCCTCGAGCCCGGTCGTCAGGCTGACGACCGCCTTGTGCAGTTTGTTGTTCATGGTGCGCTCTTTTCCGCGGTGCTTGCCGATGGTTGGACGGCACTGTTGCCCGCCGCCGTGGAGGGGAAGGCCACACCAAGGTCGGCGACGAAGAGACCCCGCTGTGGAAGCCAGAAGTCACGCAGGTGTTCCTGGTGTGGAAGGCGTCCCGGGCGGCCGGCGTCGATGCCGTCAATGGCGGCGGAAGCGGATTGGACCACCCACACGCGCCGCGGCTGCGCCTGGAATGTTTGGCCGTTCGGGACGACGCCGGCGAATCTCAACTTCCCTGCGCGAAGGACCGGGCCGGCCATCATGCCCATTCCGTGCAGCACGGAACCGCTGCTGAAGAGACGTTCCGGCAGCCGTGCCGCCATGGCCCCGACGGCCCTTGTGGCCGGGGACGTCGACAGGGCAAAGCGCCATTCCAGGACCCCCGGCACAGTGATGGTGGCGGTGGACGGGCCGTCCCAGGACTCACCGACGTCGGCGGACCGGGCTGCGCTGAGCGCGGAGCCGAAGTAGCGTGCGCAGCTGCGGTCCGGGGGCGCGTCGGCGTAGATCGTCCATTGTCCGTCCGGCCGGCGCACCCAGACGGACCGGTAGCCGGGCCCGATCGAGCTGGCCGGAAAGTGCCGGAACGCCAGGTAGTGTCCGGAACTGAAAGGCATGCCCATGAGGGCGTAGCCTGCGAAACGTTCCGCCGTGCCAGCGGGCAAAGCCGCGCCGGAGGCTGCCTCCTCGGCAGATTTCCGGGGTGTCGTTGTAACCATGGCGATCTCCTTTTTCCAGTGTCAGGGAGATCGTATGGCCGCACCGGCGCGCGGCGCATGGGGCATGTGCCCCATTTCCGCCGGCGGCCCCGCTCGGGTGGCACCCTTCAGCCGGCGTCCTCCGCCGTGATGGCCAGCTCGACGGCGGCCAGGGACGCGGCCACGTCGTCGTCGTCCGTGGCCCAGTTGCTCACCGAGATGCGCAGGACGTCCCGGCCGGCCCAGCGGGAACCGGACATCCAGGTGGTGCCGCCGGAGATGATCCTGGCGGTGATGCGGCGGGTCCGCTCGTCCGTTCCAAAACTCACGCAGACCTGGGTGAAGACCACGTCGTTGAGCACTTCAACGCCGGGCATGCGCGCCAACGCTGCCGCAAAGGCCTGCGCGTGGGCAACCAGCCCGTCAACGAGGGCTGCGACGCCGGAGCGGCCGAGCGAGCGCAAGGCCGCCCACACCGGCACGCCGCGGGCACGGCGGGAAAACTCCGGCACCTTTTCGAACGGGTCCCCGGGTCCACGGTCGTCATTCACGATGTAACTGGTGTGCACGCCGAAAACCGAACGGACCACTTCGGGCCGCGAGACAATGGCCACGCCGCAGTCGTAGGGCACATTGAGTGTCTTGTGCGCATCCGTGGCCCACGAATCACAGTCTTCGAGCCCGGCCAGCTGGCCGCGCAGCGTAGGACTGGCGGCAGCCCACAGCCCGAACGCGCCGTCAACATGCACCCACGCCCCGTGGCGGTGCGCGATTTCAGCCGCCTCGGCCATGGGGTCAAACGCTCCGGAATGCAGGTTTCCGGCCTGGAGGCAGACGATCGCCGGACCGACGGCGGCCTCCAGCGCCTCGGCGAGCGCGCCCGTGATCAGGCGCCCCTGCGCGTCGACGGCCACTTCGGTTGCCTTGCCGAGCCCGAGGTATTTAAGTGCCAGGTCGATGGACGCGTGGCGCTCCGCGCCGACAAAGATCCTCACCCGGGGCGCTCCGGTCAGCCCGTCGGTGGCGAGATCCCAGCCGGCTTGGTTGAGGACGTGCGCCCTGGCCGCGGCAAGTCCGACGAAGTTGGACCCGGTTGCCCCCGTGGTGAATCCGACATCGGCCCCGGCCGGAAGTCCCAACAGTTCCAGAAGCCAGCCGCCGGCAGTCTCTTCGGCTGCCGCGGTGGCCGGGGTGGAGTAGCGCATGACCGCGTTTTGGTCCCAGGCAGTAACGAGCCAGTCCGCCGCCATCGCCGCGGGGAGCGTGCCCCCAATGACCCAGCCAAAGAACCGGCCCGAAGGCATCGCCATCAGCCCGGGCTCCGCGAGGCGTGCAAGTTCGTCCACAACGGAGGCGGCGTCCATTGGCTGTTCCTGCAGGGGTGTTGAAAACCTTGCGAGCATCTGATCGGCGTCCATCCGGGGCCCGACGGCACGTGCCGGAAGGGACTCGAGCCAATCGTTTGCGTGCGCATGTGCCCGGTCAAGGGCGGTGCGATACCCAGCTGCCCGGCTGTCGATTTTCATGACCTCGATGCCTCCCATTTGCCGTCAGGACAAAACGAACGGAACGTTGTTTTGCCGGTGGCTCACTACGGTACGCCGGCAACAGTGCCACGGACAGGGTCACACAGACAGGGCCACACAGAATCGGGGCGAGCATGGGGAGCGCCGGCCACGCGGGCGGGAGGCAGGTGGCCGCCGGCGCGGCTCAGTCCCGCCGCAGGTGGAAAAAGTCCGCCACGGCTTCCATGGCGCTGAGGTCCTGCGTGGTCCGGCCCAGGACAAAAATGGCCCGCTTGCGCCGGTTCGGGACCACGTGTCCGCCGCCCACCACGGTGTACAGGGTCACCGGGGCGTGGCCGGGCTGCGCATACGCCAGCGCGCGGACCCACGTGCGCCCGCTGGCGGGCCGGTGCGGCAGGACTGTTTCCGAGGGCGCTTCGGTGATGCCGTTCCGCCGGGCAAAGTACCGTGCCGTGTCCGGGGCGGACGGGCCCGGGTGGCGTGCCCACCGTCCCCAGAACCGGCCTTCTCCGCGGTAGGGCACCACCAGGTCGCGGGTGCCGTGGATCAGCAGCACGGGCAGCGGCAGCCCCTTGTCGGCGAAGGCCAGCCCGCCCGGGCGGGGCAGCGTGGCACTGACGATGGCGGCGCCGTCGAGCTTGTCGGGGAGCTCATGGATCAGCCGGATCACCATCTGCCCGCCGTTCGAATAGCCCGCCGCGATCACCGGAACCGGTCCGTACAGTGCATGGAAGTGGTCCGCCAGGGCCGAAATGAAGGCGACGTCGTCAACGGTGTGGGCGTCCCGTGCCGCATGGTTCCAGGCCTTTTTCAACCCGTCCGGGTAAACCACCGCCACGTGTCCGCCGGCGGCGAGGGAGTCAAAGCTCTTCCCACTAAAGGCCCTGACCTGCAACCCCGTCTGGCTCGATCCGTGCAACACCAGCAGCACCGCCGACGGCGTGGCCGGGGCGTCTTCCTCCCCGGCAGGCGCGGCCGTGGCCGTGGAGAACGTGCGTGCGCGCCCGTCCACGGTGAGTGCCTGGCTGCTGATCCGGGTATTGGGGCGGGGCTGCGTCCGCGAAGTCATCACGGCCTACTTCGCCTTGGCGGCAGGCGTCGAATTGATTTCTTCCTTGATGAGCTTTTCCAGCTGTGCCTGCAGGTAGCGCTGGCCTGCGACGGTGGGGTGCACCCCGTCGGGCCCGACAAGTTCGGCCACCTCGCCGATGAACCAGCCCTCCGATATCGGATCCACAAACAAGGCACCGGCATCCGTTGCGGCGTTCTGGACGGCGTCCCTGACGGCGAGCCGTGCGGCCTTTGGCTGGGACGTGTAGGCCGGCGGCCCCACGGCCAGGACGACGGCGTGGGGAGACTTGGCCTTGGCCGCGGCGAAGGCGGCCGCCGCCGCGGCGCCGATGTCCGCGGACGAATGGCCCATGTCATTTTCGGAGCCGAAGAACACCACCAGCGCGGTGTCGGAGGTGACGGCCTGCTCCACTTGGGCGCCAAAGGTGGAATTGTTGGCCCCGACCGTGACATAGCCGCTGCCGTTTTGGGAGGCGTTGACCACGTCGAAGCTGTCGTCGGGGTCAAGCGGCTCCGCACTGATCAGGGACGGCCAGGCGTCCCTGGCCGAGGACCCCATTCCGGTGCTGAGGGAATCGCCCACCACCACCACCTTGTGTGCCTGCGTGGAAGCGGGCGCCGCGGCAGGGACTGTGGCAGACGCAGTGGCGGGCGTGCCGGGGCCGCCCGGCGTCGTGCCCCCGGCGCCCTCGCAACCGGTCAGCACGAGTATCGCCACCACGGCCAGCCACGCCAGCACGCCCCAGCGGTTTTCCCGGCCGCCCTCCGGCGCGCGTTTGCGCATCCCTGCCCGCCCTTCTGCCCGTAGCTGCCTTGTCCGCCCGGCGGGGAGCACCCACGGTGGCAGACCAGTCCGTTGGAATCCAGCGTACGCGGACCACCTTGGCGTTTGCCATGGAAACCGTGGCGGCAGGTGCATTAGGGTTGGCATATGCGACGGCTTCCGGATGAGGCGGGCGGGCACCTTGGTGCACCTCCCTCTCCGGGGATACCCCGGGGGACGAAGACTGGCCTCCAGCATGCGCCTCGGGCGCCTCTCTGCGCTCCGCGCAGCTACGCGCCCGAACAGACTGACAGGTCATCCGTGAAGCCGTCGCACCCATGACACCCACCCGCGGCGCCGCCGTGCTGGCCAGACGCGTCCGGCCCACCCCGGACGTACTTGCTGCGGCCCTGGCCCATGCGTTCCTGGCGGCGGAGGAATGGTCCGCTGCGGGCCTCGCCACCGCCGGCGCGGGCGTCCTGGGGGCACGACGCCGCTGGCTGGGTCCGCTGGCAGGGCAGGTTCTGGGCAACTACCACCGGCGCCCGGCAGACGCGCCGCGCGAGCTGGCCGCCGTCGTGCTTGGCTGTGAGGCCTTCCGGGAGGCCGTGGAAAGGGCTGTCAGGCAGCGCAGGCCGATCACACTCGTCCGCTACGAGGCCTCCCCTGCAAAAGCCCGGGAAACTGCGGTGGCGCGCCTGGACACCTTGGCCGGGCTTGCCGGGTTCCTTGGCCTGGGCATCGGCGAGTTGGAGTGGTTCGCCGATCCACGGCGCTGGAACCGCACCGCCGCACGCCCTGCGTTGCAGCATTACCGTTATCAGTGGCGGAGCCGGCCGGGACGGGTGCCGCGGCTGCTGGAGATCCCGCATCCGCGCCTGCGCAGGATCCAACGCCAGGTCCTGCGGGAGTTGCTGGCGCCGATTCCGCTGCATCATGCCGCCCACGGCTTTGTGTCCGGGCGAAGCGCCGTGAGCGGGGCTGCGCTGCACACCGGCGCCGAGGTGGTGGTCAACTTGGACCTCGCCGCCTTCTTCGCCCATGTCACCCCGGGAAAGGTGTTTGGGGTGCTGCGCCAGGCCGGTTTCACGGAGGCTGTGGCGCACCGGCTGACCGGGCTGTGCACGCATGCGGTGCCCGTGGGCGTCATTGCGGAGATGCCTCCCGGGGGCGGTCCGGCGGACCGTTTCGCCCTGCGTCAGGCGCTGGCGGCAGCCCACCTGCCGCAGGGGGCGCCCACCTCGCCCATGCTCGCCAACCTGGCGCTGCGCCGCCTGGATTCCAGGCTCTGCGGATGGGCGGACGCGTTCAACGCCGTCTACACCCGCTATGCCGACGACCTCGCCTTTAGCGGGGACGGGAAACTGGCCCGCCGCCCGGACGCCTTTGTCCGGGGCGCCGGACGGATCGTTGCGGATGAAGGCCACACGCTGAACCGCTTGAAGACAAGGGTCCACCGGGCCGGGGTGCGCCAAAGCGTGACCGGTGTGGTGGTGAACGAGCGCACGAATGTCAGCCGCCGCGATTTTGACCGGCTCAAGGCGATCCTGCACAATTGCGCTGTTCACGGGCCGGAAGGCCAGAACCGCGAGGGGCACAACGATTTCCGGGCCCACCTGCTGGGGCGCATCGCATGGGTGGCCCACGTCCACCCTGCCCGCGGAGCTACGTTGCGGGGCTGGTTCGAGGGGATTGACTGGTCCCAGGCCGGGCCCGGGGCACCGCGGTAGCGCGTCCGCAGACACCTTGGCAGCGCGCCGGGACGTCAGCACGCCAGGACATCAGTCGACGATGATGCCTTGGCCCAGCCCGCGCCGGAGCAGCACGGGGGAAATCTCACCGAACCCGCGCACGTGCTCCATGGGCAGCCCGGTCAGGATGAAGCGGTCGTCGCCGGCCAGCGCCGTGGCCGTGACGGAGTCGACCAGCACGGTGCCCGGCTCGGCCAGGGAGGTCAGGCGGGCCGCCAAATTAACTGTCGGCCCGTAAATGTCGCCCAAACGGGACAGCACACGCCCCCACACCATGGCGACGCGGGCTTCCGGCAGAAAATCATCAGCTGCCATGGCCTCCGCCAGGGCAAGGGAAATTTGGGCACCTGCCACGGGGGTTTCACAGTTGAACAACACTTCGTCCCCTATGGTTTTGACGAGGCGCCCCCCGCCAACGCTGATGATTTCCGCGCAGATGTTTTCAAACCGCTGGACAAGTTTCGCCAAGGTCTTTTCATTCATGCGCCGCGACAGCGCGGTGTAGCTGACCAGGTCCGCGAAGCCCACGGCCCGGGCCAGCGGCAGCGGGGTGTCGTCCTCGTCGCCTTCGCGGCCCAGGGCGCTCTCGGCCAGGCCTTCGGCCGCACGGACGGCCAGCCGTTGGATGCCGGCGTTGAGCTGGCGGCGGTAGGAATAGATCAACAGTTCTTCCAGCGGCCCAATCAGGTTCGGCAGCTCGGACACCACGGCGCGGCGGGCTTCGGCATCGCTGACGTCGTGCTCCGCCACCAGGTCCTCCACGAGCGCCTCGATCTGCCAGACGGCCATGCGGTCCGTCATCTGGCCAATGGAACGGGTGACCGAGATGGCGGTCTCCTCCGTCAGCAGGCCTTCCCGGACCATGGTGACCACCGTTTCCAGGGCGTCCTGGTCGCGCTGGGTGAAGGCGACGTCGTCGTCCCCCAAGTTGGGGAAGCCCATGGCGCGCCAAATCTTCCGTGCGGACAGCAGTGAGACGCCGGCCCCGGCTGCGACGTCGCGCCGTTTGAGCGTGCGTTCGCCGCCCAGGAGCTGTGCTTCCAACGCTTTGGTCTGGTTTCGTGAGGCGGGCGGGAGCAGCGGCACGGGTGGGTCAATCGTCTCGTCCAAGCTTCCGCAGCTCCTTTCTGGTCATTTTTCTTCGTATTCCGTCCGCATCAAGGCCAACCCCATCAGCGTAGTACCCCGGACCCGGAGGTTGCTGAATGGACGACCGGAACAAGTGTGTCCAGGCACGGTGGGTGTGATTGCGGAATTCAACAATGTGCGGGACGTCGTGGATGGTCCCGACACCGCCGGCCGTCATGTGGAAATCCAGCTCGCCGGCACCCACCATGCGCTGGCGCAGCTTTTGGCGCATGTCTACGCTTTCCACCCGCGCCAGGTAATAGTCTTCCTGCAACAGGCGCAGCCTTCCCCGGCGCACCACCACCCGCTGGCTGGTCAGCACATAGCTCGTGGTCGCCCACCTGGCAACCCGGCGCAGCGGGTAGGCCACCAGGAGCAACACCACTGCCGTCAGCACGAGGACGATGGCGGGCTGCCGCAGCTCCGAAGCGTTGGGCGCCCAGCCGGCAAATTGTGCCGGCTGCAGCTTGGCCAGGGCCGCCGAAGCAGCCATGACCAGCAGCAGCCCCACCGCAATGGGCCAGACCAAAATCCGGGCGTGGGGCCGGCATTTGAGCAACACCTGCTCCCCGTCCAACAGCCATTTACGCATAGTTGACACCGCCGCCGTGCCCGGCGCGGCGCAGGTGAACCACGTCGCCGGCACTGACGGCATGCACAGTCCCGCCGGCGTCGCGAACCTCCAGTTCGCCCCCCGGGCCCAGCCCCACCGCGGTGCCGAACAGCATCCGGCCCCCCGGAAGCTCGGCCCTCACGTCCGTGCCGAGCGTGGCCATCAGCTCCGAGGCCAGCACATGGACGGATGCACCGCCGCCGAGCGGTCGGCGGGCATCGCCGCCCGCGGCCACAAAATCCTGGTACAACGCGGCGAAACGGAGCAGGTACGCCGGCAGCAGGACGTTCCTGTCCACCGCCGCACCCGTTTCCAGTTCCAGGGACGTCGCCTGCTCCACCGGCAGCTCCGCCCGCTGCTGACTGATGTTCACGCCAACCCCCACCACGACGGCGGGGCCGGGCTTCGCGCCGTCGTCCACCGGCGGGCGCCCTGCCGCCCCGGGCGCGGCCTGCCGCGCCGCCCCTCCGCCGGCCACGAGCTGGGCGAGGATGCCGGCCACCTTGCGGCCGTTGAGCAAAACATCGTTGGGCCACTTGAGCACGGCCCGGGCACCGGTTTCGGCGGCCACCGCCTGGCACAGGGCAATGCCGGCCATGACCGAGAGCCACGGCAGGCCCGCGGGGTCAAAGGCGGGTGCGCCGGGGTGCGCCGACGTGTCCGTGGGACGGAGCAGGACGCTGGAGATCATGGCGGCACCGGCGGGAACTTCCCACACGCGGTCCAGGCGGCCCTTGCCGGCCACCTGGGAATTGGCCATCAGCACGCTCATCTCCGGCCAGGCGGCGGGGTCCGCTGCGGTCCCGGCGGCGAGATCGGCGTTCGTGGAGCCGGTCTCCCCCACCACGTCCACGCGGCGGAACGGCCCGCGCGGGTGCGTCAGTGCAGAAGTGAGGGCACGTTCGTCCAAGGAGGGGGCTGTGCGGCTCATGCCACCAAGCTTATCCGCCCGCGGCCTGCGCGCAGTCGCGTCCGGCCGGTCCGGACCGGGCCCGCCCGGCCGTGGAGGAACAGCGATTCACCACGGCCGACGTTGTAGGTTCTCTACACAGGCGCAGCCTGTTTCCGTTATTAGACTGTCAGTAGTGTTTGCCCTTTTGTGCGGTTCCTACTGTTTGGTTCCCACTGTCTGTTTGGTTCCCACTGTTTAGTTCGTACTGTTTAGTTCCTCCTGAAGGGAACGCAAGTTGCCACCTATCGAGCCGGAGTACTGATGAGCCACGACCTTTCGACAACTGCAGGCAAAATTGCCGATTTCCGCGACCGGCTGGCACAGGCGGCAGTTCCCTCCGGCGAGGCGGCCGTTGAAAAGCAGCACTCCAAGGGCAAGCACACGGCCCGCGAGCGCATCGACCTGCTCGTGGATCCGGATTCCTTCGTGGAGTTTGACGCCTTGGCCGTGCACCGCTCCACCGCGTTTGGGATGGAGAAGAAGAAGCCGCTGGGCGACGGGGTGGTGTCCGGCTACGGCACGGTGGACGGCCGGCTCGTTGCCGTCTACAGCCAGGACTTCAGCGTCTACGGCGGCTCGCTGAGCCAGGTGAACGGGGAGAAGATCGTCAAGGTCCAGGAATTTGCCTTGCGCAACGGCTGCCCCGTGGTGGGCATCAACGACGGCGGCGGGGCCCGCATCCAGGAGGGCGTGGCGTCGCTGGCGATGTTCGCGGACATCTTCCGCAACAACGTCCATGCCTCCGGCGTCGTCCCGCAGATTTCCCTCATCATGGGCCCGTGCGCCGGCGGCGCAGCCTACTCCCCCGCGCTGACCGACTACGTGGTCATGGTGGACAAGACCTCCCACATGTTCATCACCGGGCCCGACGTCATCAAGACCGTCACGGGCGAGGACGTGGACATGGAGACGCTCGGTGGCGCCCGCCAGCACAATGCCAACACCGGCACCTCCACCTACCTGGCCACCGACGAGGCCGACGCCATCGAGTTTGTGCGCGAGCTGCTGGACTTCCTGCCCTCCAACAACCTGGCCGAGGCCCCCGTCACCGAGCACGACCAGGAGTTGGAGCACGACGACGCCGACCTGGCCCTGGATGCGCTGATCCCGGATTCCGCCAACCACCCCTACGACATGCGGGCCGTGATCGAGCAGGTCCTGGACGACTCCCACTTTTTGGAGATGCAGTCCCTGTACGCGCCAAACGTGATCATCGGCTACGGCCGCATCGAGGGCCACACCGTGGGCATTGTGGCCAACCAGCCGCTGCAGTTCGCCGGGACCCTGGACATTGCCGCCTCCGAGAAGGCCGCCCGCTTTGTCCGCCACTGCGACGCCTTCAACATCCCCATCATCACGCTCGTGGACGTCCCCGGCTTCCTGCCCGGCAAGGACCAGGAGTTCCAGGGCATCATCCGCCGCGGCGCCAAGCTGCTCTACGCGTACGCAGAAGCCACCGTGCCCAAACTGACCGTGATCACCCGCAAGGCCTACGGCGGTGCGTACATCGTCATGGGTTCGAAGAAGCTCGGTGCCGACCTGAACCTGGCCTGGCCCACCGCCCAGATCGGCGTCATGGGCGCCCAGGGGGCCGTGAACATCCTCTACCGTCGCGACCTCGCCGCGGTCCAGGCCGACGGCGGGGACGTCGAGGCCCGCCGTGCGGAGATTGTGCGCGGCTACGAGGAGGAACTGCTCAACCCCTACCAGGCGGCCGAACTGGGCTATGTTGACGCCGTCATCGCCCCGTCAGACACCCGCATCCAGCTCATCGTGACAAACGGGCCACCCTGCCTGCCAAGAAGCATGGGAACGTGCCGCTGTGACCAATGATTCCCCGGCTGAGCCGCAGTCGGAACCGCTCCTCTCGGTGACCCGCGGCAACCCGACGGCCGAAGAACTCGCCGCGGTGGCCGCCGTCGTGCTGGCACTGCAAGCCGGGGCCGGGGCCGCACCGGCCAGGCCGGCCGTCAGGGCCTGGGCCCGCCGCGCCCAACTCCACCTGTCCCCCAAGCCGGGGCCCGGTGCCTGGCGGCGTTCGGGCCGCTGACGCACGCCGGCCAGGCAGCAGGGGGGCCTTTCCCTCAGCCTCAGTCCTTCGGGGCGCGCCGCTCCCTCAGCAGGTGGGCGATCGTGTCCAGGGAGTTGGCGATCCGGTCTGCCGCGTCCAGGACGGCCAGCTGCACCGTTTCTGCCTGTGCGGGGTCTGCCGCCATCGCGTCCTTGAGCTCCACGTACGACGCGCGGAGGGCCACGGTGCCGCGCGGCGCGGCACCCCGGACGACAGCCGTTTCGCAGGCTTTCAGGGTGGTGGCACAGTCGCCAATGAACGGCCCCAGCTGGCGCATCAGCCCCTCGACCGGCTGTTTGCCGGCCCGGAGCGATAGGCGGGCGGCGTCGATGACCATGGCGGCCTGCACCAGGACGTGGCTTTGGACCAGGACACCTTCTCCCGTGAAAAGTGGGCCCTGCCCGGCCACGGGCTCGGCCTGCGTGCGCTGCAGCGAAGCCTGGGCGTTGGAGCGGGCCAGGCGCGCCCGCACGCGGCTGGCGTCGATCCGCTCCTTGTTGGGCTCCGGGGCGGTAACGGCCACCAGGTAGTGCCGGTACGCCGCCAGCAGCTCGGCGATGCGTGCCGGCAGGTATGTCCGCTCCCACGCCGGCCACACCACGGTCGCCCCAACGGCCAGGATCCCGGCCACCACCGTATCCAGCACGCGCGGCACCGCCACGTCCCCTGACGGTATTCCGGCCAGCTCCAGCAGTGCCACCAGGTAGGCTGCCGTCCAAATGCCCATGAAGAACGCGTTGGGGGCGCCGGAGAGCCGGACGCCAAACACAAAAACCACAATCACGGCCACCAGGGCGTAGGGGCTGCCCTGGCCCAGCAGGTACGTGGCGCCCGTGCCCACCACCAGTCCCACCAGGGTCCCGGCCAGCCGCGAACTGGTGCGTTGCAGGGTCGCAGCGAAGTCGGGGCGCAGGAGCAGCAGCACCATCAGCGGAATCCAGTAGCCCCTGTCGCTGCCGGGCAGCAGCCGGGCCAGCCCGTCCGTGGCAGTCACCAGCACCGTCAGCCGGATCGCGTGCCGGGCCACGGCAGAATCAAGGCGCAGGTTGGCCCGCAGGACATCCAGGGGCGCCTGCAGGGACATGCGCACCCCGCCCACCCGGGCCGTCTTCTCCGCAACCCGGCCCTCCACGGCGCCCGGAGTCGCCATGCGCGCACACGCACGCAGCTGCCCGGCCAGCGCCCGGGCGTGCAGTGAGGCAAAGCGGCCGGTGGGTGAGTCCGGGTAGCGGTCCATGACATCGATGAGCCTCCCCGCAGCCTCCGCGACGGGCGCCAGGACGCCGTCGTCGAACACCCTGCCCTTGCGCAGCGAGCCGGCAACCTCCTCCAGCGCCAGCCCTGCCTCCCGCAGGAGGCGCCGGACGGCGTCGAACTGGTCTGTTTTCCCGGCCCGTCCCAGACGCTCCAGGCAGTATCCCAGGGCCATCACCTCCAACCGGATCCGCTCCGCTTCATCCAGCAGGCCCCGGTAGGACTGCATGCTGGGGCCGTGTCCGTGGCCAAACCCGGTGACCGTGGACCGCGCCTTCTCCAACAGCACGCCGGCGCCGGGGGACGTCATCTTGGGATGCTCGGAGCGGGTCCGGGCGGCCAGCGCGGCATACAAATCTGCCAGGACGGCGCGTTCGGGGGCGTGGCGGTGCAGCGGCCAGCCGGCAATGGCCAGCAGGCTCTGCAGCAGCCCGGCCGCCGTGACCACCGCTGCGATGCCGAGCGCGCCGGACGGCGGGAGCGGGAACCTGTTGAGCACAATGGCCACGGCGGTCCCGGCAATGCCCACCTGGGCCACGTTGGCACCCAGCGACAGCAGCATCCCGGAGGTAAAGGCAAACACCGCCACCAGCAGCAGTGACAGGGGCACGGAGTGGGCGCACAGCACGGACAGCCCGCCGCCGATCCCCACGGCCACCGATGTGCCGCACATCCTGGCGAACCTGAGCCGGTAACTGCCCGGACGGTCCGCGAACGCCGCGAACAAGGCCCCCACGGCCCCGAACACGGCGATCGCGAAGTTCCCGCTGGCCACGCCGATGACCAGCACAACGGCGACCCCGAAAGCGTTGCGCGCCGCAACCACGGGGTCCGACTGGGAAAAATCGAGCCGCAGCGACTTCTTGAACGTCACCTTCACGGCCTGCATGGCGGACACGAAACCCAGTATGTCAGGCGCCGGCACGGAAGGCGCCACCCCATCCCGCCAGCCGCCGGAAAAGGGGCGATAGGCTCGGGGAATGACACTTGAAGCCTCCCGCCTGACCCGCCCCGCGAGCGCCATCGACCGCGCTGCCAACGCCTATACGGAAAGGCTGCTGGAACTCGACCCGGGCTTTGCCACCGAACTGGGGCGCCCCGGCCACGAAACCAAGTACCGCGATTTCTCCCCGGCCGGCCTCAACGCACAGGCCGACGCCGCCCGCCATGCCCTGGCCGAACTTTCCGGCCTGGAACCGGTGGACAGTGTGGACTCCGTCACGCTGCACGCCATGCGCGAACGGCTGGGCCTGGCAGTGGAACTGCACGGGACGGGCTGGCCGCTGGCCGAATTGAACAACATCGCCTCCCCCGCCCAGGGAATCCGCGCCATCTTTGACCTCATGCCCACCGGGTCCGTGTCCGACTGGGAACACATATCCGGGCGCCTGGCCAATGTGCCGGCAGCCGTGGATGGTTACATTTCCTCGCTGCGGGAAGGGGCAGCCCGGGGCCAGGTGTCCGCACGCCGCCAGGTGGAAACCGTCATCGGGCAGTGCGGGCGCCACGCCGCCGCGGACGGCTTCTTCACCAATCTGGCCGCCGGCGCCGCCCTGGATCCCACCCCCGACACGGCTGACGCCGGCACTGCCCTGCCTGCCGAACTGGCCCGGTCCCTGGCCGCGAATGCCGAGCTGGCCCGCGCAGCCTACGGCTCCCTCGTCGCCTTTCTGCGCGCGGAGCTCCTGCCGGCCGCCCCGGCCAAGGACGCCGTGGGCCGGGAACGCTACGCACTGGCCTCGCGGGAATTCCTGGGCTCCGCCGTCGACCTGGAGGACACCTACGCCTGGGGTGTGGCGGAACTGGACCGGATCATTGCCGAACAGGAGGCCGTGGCCGGGCAGGTCCGCCCCGGCGCCTCGATCGCTGAGGCGAAGTCGCTGCTCAATGCCGACCCGGCCCGGCAGATCCACGGCACCGCCGCGCTGACGGGGTGGATGCAGGAACTCGCCAACACAGCCGTGGCGGACCTGGCCGGATCACACTTTGACATCCCGGAGATCATGCGGACCCTGGAATGCCGGATCGCACCCACCCAGGATGGCGGCATCTACTACACCGGCCCCTCCGAGGACTTCTCCCGGCCCGGGCGCATGTGGTGGTCCGTGCCCGAAGGCGAGGACACGTTCACCACCTGGGCCGAAACCACCACCGTGTACCACGAAGGCGTTCCCGGCCACCACCTCCAAGTCGCCACGGCCACCTACCAGAGCGGACTGCTCAACGACTGGCGCCGGAATGTGTGCTGGGTGTCCGGGCACGGCGAGGGCTGGGCACTGTACGCCGAACGGCTGATGGACCAGCTGGGCTACCTGTCCGATCCGGGCGACAAAATGGGCATGCTGGACGCCCAGCGCATGCGGGCCGCCCGGGTCGTCTTTGACATCGGGGTGCACCTGGAACTTGAAATGCCCGCGCAGTGGGGATCCGGGACGTGGACGGCGGATGCCGGACTGGAGTTCCTGCGCCAGAACCTGGATATCTCCGCCGGGCAGCTCGACTTCGAATTCAACCGGTACCTGGGCTGGCCGGGGCAGGCGCCGTCGTACAAAATCGGCCAGCGCCTGTGGGAGGACATCCGCGACGCCCGTGCCGCGAAGGACGGCGCCGCGTTCTCACTGCGCGACTTCCACACCCGGGCCCTGAACCTGGGTTCGGTCGGGCTGGACACGCTCAAGGCGGCACTGCTGGAGTTCTAACCGGCCCCCGTCGCGGATGCGTGGGATTCACACCGACGCAGAGGGACGACTTTCCGGATGCGTGGGATTCGAGGTGAATCGGGCGCCGGGCGGCTCATGCGCACCATTGGCAACCAATCCTGCGCATGGACAAAGGCGGTGCGCGTAACAAAGGCGAATTCACAGGCGTAATACAGGGAAACACAAATTCCGTGATGCTAATGTGCACCGCCTACCGTGGGTCCATGACTTCCACAGCAACCGCCCCGAAGGCCGCCCGCCTCCCCCGCTGGGCCGGGAACTTCGGCATCCAGATCATTGCCGGGCTCGTTGCCGGGCTCGTCCTGGGCCTGGTGGCCCGCCAGCTCGGCGGCGACGCAAAGACCGACCCCAACGCGCTGACGGCCACGCTGACCGTCATCGGCTCCAGCTACGTGTCCCTGCTCAAGGCCGCCGTCGTGCCCCTGGTGTTCACCGCCGTCGTCTCCTCGATCGCGAACCTGCGCCAAGTGACCAACGCCGCCCGCCTCGCCTGGAACACGCTGCTCTGGTTCGCCATCACCTCCCTGATCGCCGTGAGCATCGGCATTGTGCTGGGCCTGCTCTTCCAGCCCGGCGCCGGCACCGGCCAGGCGGCCCCCAAGGACTACTCGGGCAAAACCGGCGACTGGTGGGCGTTCCTCACCGGCCTGATCCCCTCCAATTTCCTGGGCCTGGAAGCCGCCACCAAGGCGAACGACGCCGGCTCCCTCGCCACCAGCGTGAACTTCAACGTCCTGCAGGTGCTGGTCATCGCCATCGCCGTCGGCATCGCGGCGCTGAAGGTCGGCAAGGCCGCGGAGCCGTTTCTGAAGCTCAACGGCTCGGCGCTGGCCGTCATCCAAAAGGTGCTGTGGTGGATCATCCGCCTGGCCCCGCTGGGCACGGTGGGCCTGATCGGCAAGGCCGTGTCCACCTACGGCTGGACCACCATCGGTGCCCTGGGCAAGTTCTCCATTGCCATCTACGTGGGCCTGGCCCTGGTCCTGTTCGTGGTCTACCCCGTGCTGGTGAAGTCCCACGGCCTGTCCGTCAAACAGTACTTCTCCGGCGCCTGGCCGGCCATTTCGCTGGGCTTTGTCTCCCGCTCCTCGATCGGCACCCTGCCACTGACCGAGCGGGTCACCGAGCGGAACCTGGGCGTCCCCCGCGCCTACGCCTCCTTCGCCGTGCCGCTGGGCGCCACCACCAAGATGGACGGCTGCGCCGCGATCTACCCGGCCGTGGCCGCCATCTTCGTGGCCCAGTTCTTCGGCATCCAGCTTGACCTGGGCCAGTACCTGCTGATCGTTCTGGTCTCGGTCCTCGGTTCCGCCGCCACGGCCGGGACCACCGGCGCCGTCGTGATGCTCACGCTCACGCTCTCCACGCTGGGACTGCCGCTGGCCGGCGTCGGACTTCTGCTCGCCGTGGATCCCATCCTTGACATGGGCCGGACCGCTGTCAACGTGGCCGGGCAGGCCCTGGTACCCACCATCGTGGCCAAGCGCCAGGGCATCCTCAACGAGGAGCTGTACAACGCCCGCCGCAACGGCACGCCCTTCGCCGAGGACAGCACCGCCGACGCTGCGGACGCCACCCGGGACGACGCCGTCGTGCCCGGCCCCGGGCGCGAGCTCGCCAACGCCTGAGCCCGCAGGCACACGCAGGCACACGCCGGGAAGCACGAAGCTCCCGCCACGAACCGCAGCACCGGTTCGCGGCGGGAGCTTCGTGCGTTGGCGGGCGTATGATCGTGCCCATCGGCCAGCCCCGGCACCCAAGCGGCCGGGCAAAGGAAAGGCACCCCCTTGATCATCGTGACCACCAACGACATCCCCGGCTACAGGATCGACGCCGTCTTCGGCGAAGTCATGGGCCTGACGGTCCGGGCCCGCCACATCGGTGCCCAACTGGCCGCCGGATTCCGCTCCATCGGCGGCGGCGAGCTGCCCGAAATGACCAAGGCGCTGTATGAGAGCCGCCTCGAAGTGGTGGCACGCATGGTCACCGAGGCCGAGCAAAAGGGCGCCAACGCCATCGTGGCCGCGCGCTTCGACACCTCCGAGATGGGCCAGAACTGGACCGAGGTCTGTTCGTACGGCACAGCCGTTTTTGCCATCCCGATCCCGGAGGGCGAGCCCGGGGCCACAGGCCAGTCGGCGTATTTGGCAGCCAATCCGCAGGCCGGTTAGGGCCCAGTTGGGCGGGGCCGAGACTTTAATTTGCATGGAGTGCAAACTTGCACTTAGTGTAGAGGGGTGACACGTTCCCCCGCACTCCCCGCTGCGTCCCCCGCGGCTCCGTCGCGCCGCGAGCTGAACAAGGCGGCCACCCGGGATGCCATTGCCGGTGCAGCCCTGGAGTTCCTGCGTACCAAGGCGCTCAACGAGTTCACGGTCGACGACGTCGCCGCGGCCGCCGGTGTTTCCCGGCGCACCTTCTTCAACTACTTCTCCTCCGTTGAAGCGGCCGTGGCCAGCTTCACGCAAAGCTACCTTGACTCCGTCATAGCCGAGCTGGAGGCCCGCCCCTCCGACGAGCCGATCCTGGATTCGGCCCTGCACGCCCTCTCCGCCGTCGGCAGCCCCCGCGAGCTGTCCATCCTGGCCGAGACCTTTGGCCTCACCCAGGACCCCCAACTGGGCCGGTTCCAGTTGCAGGCCTGGGAAGAGTGCAGCGTCAAAATTGCCCAGGTCGCCCGACGCCGCCTTCCGCCAACAACGGACGAACTGTATATCCAGGCCCTTGTGGGGGCCCTGGTCGGCAGCTGCCGCGCAGCCGTCCAGATCTGGTTCGACGACAACGGCCCCGACACCTCCGCCGGTTCCCTGGCGCACCTGCGTGAGCTTCTGGCCGGCACCATTTCCTTGATCCGCAACGGCTTCACCCACTAACGCTCCACCCCGCCTGCCCCCGGCCCGCGCCGGTCACCGAACAAAAGGACCCATCATGGCTTTATGGCTTTACCGGCTTGGCCGCTTTTCGGCCCGCCGCGCGTGGCTCGTGATCGCCGCGTGGGCGCTGATCCTGGGCATGGTGGGCGGGGCCGCCGCCCTGTTCATGGGCACCACAAGCAACGACTTCCAGATCCCCGGCACCGAGACCCAGCAGATGGCGGACAAGCTCAAGGCCGAGCTGCCCGAGGCGTCCGGCGGCTCGGGCACGGTGGTTTTCACCAGCACCGACGGCCTGGCCCTGACGTCCGCCCAGGAAAGTGACATCTCGGAGACCCTGGCCGGTGCCGTGTCGATCCCCACCGTCAAGCGCGTCGTGGACCCGTTCACCACCACCGCCACGCTCAAGGAATCCACGGCCAAGCTGGCCGAGGGCACCAAGGCGCTCACCGCCGGTGAGGCACAGCTGGCCGATGGCAAGCAGACCCTCGACGCCACGGCGGCCCAGCTCGCCGACGGGCAGGCACAACTGGCGGCAGCTCAGGCGCAGCTGGACGCCCAAAAGGCCCAGGTGGCAGCACTTCCCGCCGGATCGCCGCAGGCCCAGGCCGCATCGTCGCAACTGGCCGCAGGGCAGGCGCAGCTGGACGCCCAAAACGCCCAGCTGGCCACCGGACAATCCCAACTTGCTGCCGGCCGGGCGAAGTATGAGGCCTCCGTGAAGGAACTGGCCGCCAAGAAGGCCGAACTGGCCACCGGTGTCCGCTCGGCCAACGCCGCCGAAGGGCTCCGCTTCGTCTCCGAGAACGGCAAGGCCGCGATCGCCCAGATCCAGTTCAGCACGTCGATGGACGGGGTGACCCCCGCCAACCGCCAGCTGCTCCAGGACAAGTTGAACACGCTGTCGGACAAGGGCGTCACCGTGAACTTCAGCAAGGAGATCACCCAGGACGTCTCAGCCCTGTTCGGCATCAGCGAGGTGCTCGGCATTGCCGTGGCCGCTGCGGTGCTGATCATCATGCTGGGCACCCTCATCGCCGCCGGCCTGCCCCTGCTCATGGCCGTCATCGGCGTGGGCATTGGCGTAGGCGGGACCATGGCGTTGACCGGCGTCATCCCGATGTCCTCCATCTCGCCCATGCTGGCCCTCATGCTGGGCCTGGCCGTGGGCATCGACTACTCCCTGTTCATCGTCAACCGGCACCGCCAGCAACTGCTCGCCGGAATGGACCTGCGCGAATCCATTGCCAGGGCCGCCGGCACCTCGGGCAACGCCGTGCTCTTTGCCGGGCTTACGGTGGTCATTGCGCTGGCCGCGCTCTCCGTCACGGGCCTGCCATTTTTGGCCATCCTGGGCCTGGCCGCAGCCGCCACGGTGGCCATTGCCGTGCTGGTCGCGCTGACCCTGACCCCGGCCGTGCTGTCCCTGATCGGCCGCCGCGTCATTTCCCGCCGGGCCTGGGCGAAGAATGCCGCCGCCAGGAAAGTCCACGACGCGGCCGGGCTGTCCGCCGGGGAAGCCGGCGCACGGGACCGGTCCGCAGACATCGCCCGCAGCGCCCGCGGCTGGGGAGGGCTGGTCACCCGCCACCCGGTCCTTGCCCTCATCACCGCCGTGGTGGCGCTGGCCGTCGTCGCCATTCCGGCGGCGGGACTGCGCCTGGCCCTGCCCGACGGCGGCTCGGAACCCGTCGACTCCAGCGCCTACAAGGCGTACACAATCACCGGCGACAACTTCGGTGAGGGCATGAACGGGCCCATCATCGTGGTCGGTTCCCTGCCGGCCGGGCTGGACAAGGCCGGCGCCACGGTGCTTAACCTGGATGTGGCCGACCAGCTGCGCAAGGTGCCCAACGTCGAGGCCGCCATCCCCGTCTCCGTGAGCAGCAACTTCCGCACCGCCGTCTACCAGGTCATCCCGGCCGAGGGGCCGGCCAGCGCCAGCACCGTCCAGGTGGTCCGGGACCTGCGGGCCGAAGGCATCCAGATCAAGGCCACGCACGACGTCAGCATCGGCCTGACCGGCCAGACGGCGGCCAACGTCGATGTCTCGGCCAAGCTGGGTGCGGCGCTGCCGCCCTACCTGGCAATCGTCGTCGGGCTGTCCCTGGTCCTGCTGGTCCTGGTGTTCCGCTCCATCCTGGTGCCGGTCCTGGCCACCGCCGGCTTCCTGCTGTCCCTTGTCGCGGCGTTCGGCGGCGTGGTGGCCGTCTACCAGTGGGGCTGGCTGGGCGGCATCTTCGACGTGCCGAACCCCGGCGCCGTGCTCAGTTTCCTGCCTATCCTGCTGATCGGGGTGCTGTTTGGCCTGGCCATGGACTACCAGGTGTTCATCGCCTCGGGAATGCGTGAGGCGTTTGTGCACGGGCAGGACGCCAGGCAGGCCGTCCGGACCGGGTTCAAGCATGCGGCGCCGGTGGTGACCGCCGCGGCCATCATCATGACCAGCGTGTTCTCCGGTTTCATCTTCTCCCATCTGACCATGGTCCGCCCGCTGGGCTTCGCGCTGGCGTTCGGCGTGCTCATCGACGCGTTCGTGGTCCGTATGACCATCATCCCCGCCGCGATGCACCTGCTGGGCAAATCCGCGTGGCGGATCCCGAAATGGCTGGACAAGGTGCTCCCTGATGTGGATGTGGAGGGGGCAAAGCTCGTGGCCCCCACGCACGCCGCAGCGGACGCCGAAGCTGAGCCGCAACCCGCCGCCGCCGGCTGACCCGCTCCGGTCCGCTCCGGTCCG
>CAJDTM010000005.1_pt1 | contig 110803 bp, 93 predicted proteins | sample 7389831 | NCBI WGS metagenome assembly CAJDTM01 (sample SAMEA7055656, study PRJEB34461) | soil metagenome | biome: terrestrial ecosystem; feature: Peninsula; material: soil | place: Antarctica | collected 2016
CCGACAACCAAACCGTTGCCGCCAGCACCCGCACCCCCATCAACTAAGACGCAGAAGGTGCACGAAATTCGTCAATTTCGTGCACCTTCTGCGTCACAGTTGGACAGTTGGTGAGGGCGGGGTCAGGGCTTGGCGACCGTGAGCAGAAACGTTGAATCCTCCAGCGCCTTGACGGAGTGGCGGGCGTTGGGCACCACCAGGTGGTCCCCGGCGGAGCCCTCCCACGAGACGTCACCGGCAGCGAGCACCAGGCGTCCGCTGAGGACCTGGACGGTGGACTCGCCGGGGTTGTCGTGCTCGTCCAACATGGACCCGGCGACCAGGGCGATTACCGTTTGGCGCAGCACGCGCTCATGCCCGCCATAGACGGTCCGGGCGCTTCGCCCGCTGGTCCCGGCCCTGGCCGTCCCCAGCAGTTCCCTGGCAAGTGCCGTCAGCGATGATTTTTCCACGGTGATCCTTCCGGTGCGCCCAGTTCAGTAACTTTCCTCACCTTACCCGCAACGGTCAGCCCACGTGGCGTTCGTCCACGCCGTTGTAGGCGCTCAGCGGCCGGATCAGGGCGTTTGCCGCCCGCTGCTCCATGATGTGCGCCGTCCAGCCGGTGATGCGCGAGGCGATGAAGATGGGCGTGAACATGTCGATGTCAAAGCCCATCAGGTGGTAAGTGGGGCCTGCCGGGTAGTCCAGGTTCGGCTTGATCGCCTTCGCCTCGGCCATGGCCTGCTCCAGGCCGTCGTACAGGCCCAGAATTTCCGGCCGGTCGAAGTACGTGATCATCGCATCAAGCGCGCCCTTCATCGTGGGCACGCGGGAATCGCCATGCTTGTACACCCGGTGGCCGAAACCCATGACTTTCTTTTTCTGTGCCAAGGCCTCTTCCATCCACGCCTTGGCACGGGCGGCGGCATCTTCGCGGGACTCTTCCTTGCGGATCCCGATCTCGTCAAAGGTATGCATGACGGCTTCGTTCGCGCCGCCGTGCAGCGGGCCCTTCAACGCCCCGATGGCGCCGGTGACGGCCGAGTGCAGGTCGGAGAGGGTGGAGGTGATGACGCGGGCCGTGAACGTGGAGGCATTGAAGGAGTGTTCGGCGTAGAGCACCATGGAGATGCGGAAGGCGTCCACCACCTCGGCGGGTGCCTCCTGTCCGAACGCCATCCACAGGAAGTTCGCCGAATAGTCCAGGTCCTCGCGCGGCTCCACCATGGCCAGGGAGCGGCGCCGTCGCTGGTCGTAGGCGACGATGGCCGGGAAGTGGGCAAAGAGCGACTTGGCCTTTTCCAGCTCGGCTTCCGGCGAGGAGTTTTCGGCCAGCGCGTGGTTGGCGCCGAGCACGGAGACCGCCGTGCGGGCCACGTCCATCGGGTGGCAGTCCAGCGGCAGCAGGTCGATCGCGGCCCGCACGTTGGCGTCCAACGCCCGATTGGCCCTTTCGAAGGCCTCGAAGACCGTCAACTCCTCCCCGGTGGGCAGTTCGCCGTTCCACAGCAGCAGTGCCACTTCCTCAAAGGACTTTTCGGCGGCCAGCTCCTGCACCGGATAGCCGCGGTACAGCAGGGAGTTGGATTCCGGGTTCACCTTGGAGATGGCCGTGTAGTCGGCCACGACACCGGCCAGGCCTTTACGTACGTCTTCGTCGCTCACAGTGGGTGCTCCTTCTTAACAAAGCAATTGTGATTAGAGGTTAGCGTTGTTGGTGGTGATGTCCAGGCCGGGGACCTGAAAGTTGAATATGCCTGTATCAAATTGGTTGTACGCTTCGTAGTCAACCAGTTCGTAGAGCCGGGCGCGAGTCAGCATGTCCGGAACGGCAGCTTCCTGGGTGCCGTGTGCGGAAATCGCATCGAGCACGCGTTCGGCCGCACCCATGGCGCTGCGCAACAACGTGACCGGGTAGATGATCATGGCCACGCCGGCCGCGGCCAAGGCGTCGCGGGTGAACAGTTCGCTCTTGCCAAACTCCGTCATGTTCGCCAGCACCGGCACGTTCACTGCGTTGACCACGGCCTCAAATTCCGCAACGCTTTTCATGGCTTCCGGGAAGATCGCGTCCGCCCCGGCGTCGACCAGCGCCTTGGCCCGGTCAATTGCCACGGCCAGGCCCTCCACGGCGCGGATGTCGGTGCGGGCCATGATCAGGAAGTTCGCATCGCGCCGGGCGTCGGCAGCCGCGGCTATGCGCTTGACCGCGGTGTCCAGGTCCACCATGTTCTTCCCGTCCAGGTGGCCGCAGCGCTTGGGGTTGAACTGGTCTTCGATGTGGCAGCCGGCCAGCCCCGCATTTTCCAGTTCCTGGACGGTGCGGGCCACGTTCATCGGCTCGCCAAAGCCGGTGTCGGCGTCAATGAGGCAGGGCAGGTCCGTCATGCGCGCGATCTGACCCCCGCGGGACGCCACCTCGGTCAGGGTGGTCATGCCAATGTCGGGCAGGCCCAGGTCGTTGGCGAGGACGGCGCCGGAGATGTAGACGCCGTCGAACTTCTTTTCCCCAATGAGCCGGGCCGAGAGCGGGTTGAACGCGCCGGGGAATTGGCAGGCGGCGCCCGGGACCAGCATGTCCCGCAGGTCCCGGCGCTTTTGCTCGGCTGTCTTCTTTGAGTACAGCATTTAGAACAGCCCCTTGGGCGCGTTGTCCAGATTGACGACGCCGGGAGCCGCCTGGATGTTCAGCTGGTCCAGTTCCCCGGCGGCCAGGTTGGGCAGATTCTCCGCGGCCGCGAGGAACCGGTCAATCTCCGCTTCCTCGACGAGGCCGGCGGCCAAGGTGCGGAACTTGTTGATGTACTGGGCGCGGGCAAACGGGCGGGCACCCAGCGGATGGGCGTCGGCCACGGCGATGGACTCGGTGATCACGGCGCCGTCGGTCAGGGTGATCTCCACGGTGCCGCCAAACGCCTTCTCCGCGATGTCCAGGGAGTGGTACCGGCGCGTCCACTCGGCGTCCTCCTCCGTGGTGACCTTGTGCCACAATTCCACGGTGTCCGGGCGGCCGGCACGCTCGGGGGAGTAGGAGTCCACATGGTGCCAGGAGCCGTCCTGCAGGGCCACCGTGAAGATGTACGGGATCGAGTGGTCCAGGGTTTCCCGTGATGCGGTGGGATCGTACTTTTGGGGGTCGTTCGCGCCGGAGCCGATGACGTAGTGGGTGTGGTGGCTGGTTTTGATCAACACGCCCTTCACATTCGACGGGTCGGTGGCCTCCGGGTGCTCCTTGTGCAGCTTTCGGGCCAGGTCGATCCACGCCTGGGCCTGGTACTCGGCGGAGTGTTCCTTGGTGTATGTGTCAAGGATGGCGCGCTTCGCCTCGCCGTCGGCCGGCAGCGGCACCGTGTACCGGGCCTGCGGACCATCGAGCATCCAGGCGATGACGCCGTCCTCACCTTCGTAGATCGGCACCGGCGAGGTCTGCCCGCGCATGGCACGGTCGGCGGCCTCGACGGCCATCTTGCCGGCAAAGGCGGGGGCGTGGGCCTTCCAGGTGGAGATCTCGCCCTTGCGGGACTGGCGGGTGGCGGTGGTGGTGTGCAGGCCCTGGCCCACGGCCTGGAAGATGGTCTCAACCTCCAGGCCCAGGAGGGTGCCGATGCCGGCGGCTGCGGACGGGCCCAGGTGGGCCACATGGTCGATCTTGTGTTCGTGCAGGCAGATGGACTTCACCAGGTCCACCTGTATCTCGTAGCCGGTGGCGATGGCGCGGATCAGGTTCGTCCCGGAAGCTCCGGTGTGTTGGGCGACGGCGAGGATCGGGGGGATGTTGTCGCCCGGGTGGGAGTACTCGGCGGCCAGGAAGGTGTCGTGGTAGTCCAGCTCGCGCACAGCCACGCCGTTGGCCCAGGCCGCCCATTCGGGGGAGACCTTCCGGGCGATGCCGAAGACGCCGGCACCGGCACCGCCGGTGGAGGGGGCATGGGCCAGGGCCTGGGCGCGGGCTGCGACGATGGGGCCGCGGTTCAGGGAGGCGATCGCCACCGAGGCGTTGTCGATGACGCGGTTGATGATCATTTCCGCCACCTCGGGCGTGACAGGGACGGGGTCGGCGGCCACCTTGGCGATCTTGTAGGCGAGCTGGCCCTCGCGGGGCAGCTTCTCTTCGCTCTTGTAAACACGGACGTTGTGCTGGATAACCATGGGATTCCTTTTCAATGGCGATGGCGAGGGCAATGTCGGCGTGTTCCCTGGCGGCGTCGCGCAACCGGGCGGGGTTGTCCTTGGAGAGCCGGCGCACGCGCACCAGGTGCACGCGCAGGCTTTTCAGGGCTTGGGCCAGGTAGTGGTTTCCGGCGGCGGCGTCGATGGCCACGTCGAGGTCACCGGCCAGCCGGTAGTAGTCGTGCCGTGCGGGGTCCGCCTCCGTGATGAGCCGGCCGGCATCGCGGAGCTGGCGATGCAGCCCGTGGAACACCTCGGGGTCGCGGTGCCTGGCGGCCAGCTCCGCGGCCCGGCACTCCAGGGCCGAGCGGAGCTCAAAGAGCTCTTCCACATGGTCCAGGGAAATGCCGCTGACTACGGTGCCGCGGCCGCTTTGCGGTTCGGCCAGGCCCTCGGCGGTCAGCCGGGCGAGGGCTTCACGGACGGGGGTGCGCGAGACACCCAGGCGTGCTGACAGTTCCACTTCGGCGAGCACGGTTCCCGGCGGAAGCCGCCAGTCCACGATGTCCCCGCGCAGGGTGGCGTATGCCTTCTCGCTTGCCCGCATGCCCGCGCCCTCCGTCCACTTCCCGCGTCTGGCGGCTGACCGCCACCCTTCCCCACAGTGTATACATAGAAGCCGTTCGGGGGTAGTGAAATCCGATATATACAAAGTTATCAACAGCTATGTATACAGAAATGCTTGTTTTGTTCCGCTGCCGACGGCTAGCATGGCAAGCATCACATCAGCGCAGATGGAGGACCCCAATGTCCCTGAACGGCCCTAAGTACAATGATGAATACCGGCGGAGCCTGGCGGACCCGGAAGGGTTTTGGCTGGACGCGGCACAGGCCGTGGACTGGGCCACACCGCCCACCCGGGCCTATAGCGACGCGGATGCACCCATCAGCCGCTGGTTCCCGGACGGCGAATTGAACACCGCCTACAACGCCCTGGACCGGCACGTGGAAGCGGGCCGCGGGGATCAGCTGGCGCTCATCCACGACTCCGCCATGCTGGGGGAGGTCCGCAGCTACACCTACAGCCAGCTCACCGGGGAAGTGGCCCGCTTCGCCGGTGTGCTCCGCGCGCAGGGCGTGGGCAGGGGCGACCGCGTGGTCATCTACCTGCCCATGATCCCCGAGGCCGCGATCGCCATGCTGGCCACTGCACGCCTCGGCGCCATCCACTCGGTGGTTTTCGGCGGCTTTGCCGCCAACGAGCTGGCCGTGCGCATCAAGGACGCCGCTCCCGCCGCCGTCGTAACAGCCTCCGGCGGGCTGGAACCGAACCGCCACGTGGAATACCTGCCCACCGTCCACGAGGCCCTCGCCACGGCAGGTGCCCGGGAGGTGCCCGTGATCGTCAAGCACCGCGACGGCTTCGCCACGGACCCTGACAGCCTGGATTGGAACCATGTGGACTGGGACGCAGCGCTCGCCGGGGTGCAACCCGCCGCGCCGGTCGCCGTGAAATCAACGGATCCGCTCTATGTGCTGTACACCTCCGGAACCACCGGCACGCCCAAGGGGGTGGTCCGTGACAACGGGGGGCACGCCGTCGCACTTCTGTGGACCATGGCCAACCTCTACGACATCCATGCCGGCGACGTGTGGTGGACGGCGTCGGACGTCGGATGGGTGGTGGGGCACTCCTACATTGTGTACGGGCCGCTGCTGGCCGGTGCCACCACGCTCATGTACGAAGGCAAGCCGGTGGGCACCCCGGATGCCGGCGCGTTCTGGCGGGTTATCGCACAGCACGGCGTGAAGGCGCTGTTCACCGCCCCCACCGCGCTGCGTGCCATCCGCAAGATGGACCCGGAAGCCGCGCTGTTGAAGGAGCACGACGCCGGCACCCTCCAAACGCTGTTCACGGCAGGGGAGCGGCTGGACACCGACACGTTCCACTGGGCCGGCAAGGTGCTCGGCGTGCCCGTGGTGGACCACTGGTGGCAGACCGAAACCGGCTGGGGCATTGTGGGCAACCCGCGCGGCCTGGACCCGCTGCCCATCAAGGCCGGTTCGCCCACGTTGCCGATGCCCGGCTACGACCTTCGCATTGTGGACGGCCTGGGCGCACCCGTTGGTGTGGGGGAGGAGGGGAACATTGTGCTGCGCCTGCCGCTTCCCCCGGGCACCCTGACCACCTTGTGGGGCGATGACCAGCGCTTCATCGACTCCTACCTGCACGCCTTCGAAGGGTTCTACGCGACCGGCGACTCCGGCTATGTTGACGAGGACGGCTACGTGTTTGTCATGGGCCGCACCGACGACGTCATCAACGTCGCCGGGCACCGCCTGTCCACCGGCGCCATTGAACAGGTCGTGGGCAAGCACCCGGCCGTGGCCGAATGCGCCGTGATCGGGGTGGCGGATGCGTTGAAGGGCCAGAAGGCCGTCGCGTACGTGGTCCTCAAGAGCGGCGTGTCCACCGACGCGGACGTGCTGCAGCGGGAACTGGTGGCCCTGGTGCGCAAGGAGATCGGCCCGGTGGCTGACTTCAAGAACGCCACCATCGTCGAGGCGCTGCCCAAGACCCGCTCCGGGAAGATCCTGCGCAAAACCATGCGCCAGATCGCCGACGGCGAGGACTACACGGTGCCTTCCACCATTGAAGACCGGTCCGTCATTGACGCGCTGGCCCCGCTGCTCTCGTCGAAGTTTTAGATAATGACCTCTGCGCGCCCCGCGACGGGCTGCTGGGGCGTCATCATCTCAAACCTCAACAGGGGGGAGCCTTGACGACCGGGCGGGCCGGAGTAGGGTGCCTACTATGGCCCCCGCGTCAAGGGTGCAGGGGGCGGCGGCATGGCAACGCCCGCTGCAACGGCGGCAGGGCCCGGCGGAGGGGACGTAACATGGCGTACGATGCGAGCCGTTTCAAGGACTACTTCGAACACGACTTCACCTACGACGCCGGCTTCCGCCGCAACGTGGGCAGGTTCGGCCGCCAAACGGCCATCCTCGACCCCCCGTCCGGGCGCCAGTGGACGTACGCTGAACTGGACGCCGACGTCAGCAAGGTCGCGGCCGCCCTGGCGGGGCTGGGCGTGGGCGTCGGCAGCCACGTGGCCTACCAGCTGTTCAACGGCGTCGAATTTGCCCGGCTCTACCTGGCCACCCAGCGCCTGGGCGCCGTCGGGGTGCCGCTGAACTACCGGCTGGCCTCCGGCGAAACCGCGTTGATCCTGCGTGACAGCGACCCGTCCGTCTTCATCTTCGACGCCGCCGTGGCCGGTGCGGCGCTCGCCGCAGTGCAAGCCTCCGGGTCCCCCGCTGCCTTGCTGTCCGTGGGAGCGGGCGCGGACGACGCCGGGCTGCCGGACACCGTGCCTTCCTTCGCCGACGTCGTGGCCGCCGCCCCGGACGAACCGCCGCAACGGCCCGGGCGGGCCTCGACCTACGAGGAAACCACCCGGCTGTACACCTCCGGCACCACCGGCCGGCCCAAGGGCGTGTCCCTGCCCTCGATCGTGGAAGTCATGAGCGCCCACGACGTCATCATGCACTTCCCGCTCACCCCGGCGGACCGGACGCTGAACATGACGCCCTGGTTCCACCGGGGCGGACTGTATTCCGGCGGCCCGAACCCCCTGTTCTACGTGGGCGGTTCCGTGGTGCCGATGCGTGCCTTTGACCCGGCCACCGTCCTGGACTGGGTGGGCAGCTACGGGCTGACGTTCCTGATCGGCGCACCCGTCTCCCTGGCCATGCTCGCCGACGAGCAGGAGAAGGACCCGAGGGACCTCACCGGGCTGCGCGGCATCGTCACCATGGGTGCACCGCTGACCCGGGCCGCCGTGCTGCGCTACCAAGACCTGCTCACCCCGCGCATCTTCAACGGCTACGGCACGACCGAGGCCTTTTGGAACACCTTCCTGCGCCCCGAAGACCTGCCGGCCCATGCGGGCACGGCCGGGCGGGCCTGCACCGACGACGACGTCGCCGTCGTCAAGTTCTTCCCGGACCGGCGCGCCGAGCCGCACGAGCTGGCGGCCCGGGACAACGCCGAACTGGGCGAAATTATCATGCGCACGCCCAAGTCCGGCTTCAGCTACGTGAACCTGCCGGCCGTCAACGAGGAGAAGTTTGTTGACAACTGGCTGTATTCCGGGGACCTGGGCACGTGGGACGACGACGGCTTCGTCACCATTGCGGGGCGCAAGGATGACATGGTCATCTCCGGAGGGGAAAACATCCACCCCGTCCAGGTGGAGGAGGTGCTCGGTTCGCACCCGGGCGTGAAGGACAGCGTGGTGGTGGGGCTGCCCGACGACCAGTGGGGCAGCCTCGTGGTGGCCTATGTGATCCGCCGTGCCGGCACCACCGCCACCGCCGACGAACTGGACCGGCACTGCCTGGCCAGCGCGGAGCTGTCGGACTTCAAGCGGCCCCGAGCCTATGCCTTTGTCGACAGTGTGCCGCTGACCGCCACCGGAAAGAAGATCCACTACCAGCTGGCCCGACAGGCCGTGGCCGACCATGCGCGCGGCCTGTTCACGAAACCGGCCGCCCGGAAGGGTGGAACCGGGCGGCGCAGGTGAACGGAAGGGCCGCCGCCGACCGGGTTGTCATCACCGGGATGGGGGCACTCACCCCGCTGGGCAACAGCGCACCGGCGACGTGGGAGGCGCTGCTGGCCGGGCGCAGCGGCGTGGGTCCCATCACCGCCTTCGATGCCGCAGGCTTTCCCACCACCATCGCCGCCGAAGTCAAGGGCTTCGACCCGTCCGCCCTGCTTCCGGTCAAACGGCTCAACCGGTCCTCGCGCTGCACCCACCTGGCGATCGCGGCCGCCCGTGAGGCATTGGCCGACGCCGGGCTCGGGACCACGCTGGAGGGGACCGAATCCGCCGTCGTCATCAACTGTGCGGTCTCCGGCTTCCCGGAGATCGAGGACGCCGTGCACGTGCTGGGCGATCGAGGGGTGCGGTTCGTCAGCCCCAGCTTCGTGGCCTCGTCACTGACCAACATGGCCGCCTGCGAGGTGGCGATCGACCTCGGCGTGCACGGCTGGGTCAACGCCAGTGCGCTCGCCTGCGCCAGTGGCACGCACGCGCTGCTGGAGGCCCGGCGTATCCTGCTCGACGGCGACGCGGACGTGGTGGTGGCCGGCGGTGCCGACGCGGCGATCACCCCCGTCATGTTTGGCGGGCTCTCCGCCATGCGCGGTCTGTCCCGGAACAACGATTCCCCCCGGGAGGCTTCCCGGCCGTTCGACGCCGGCCGGGACGGCTTTGTGTTCGGAGAAGGCGCCGTCGTGTTCACCCTGGAACGCCTCTCCGACGCGGCAGCCCGCGGTGCGCGGGTGTATGCCGAGGTGTCGGGGGCCGCCATGACGGCCGACGCCTTCCACATCGTGGCTCCCGAACCCGGCGGCACCTACGCCGCCCGGGCCATCACCAAGGCGCTGGACAAGGCCCGGCTGGACCCCTCCGACGTCGGGCTGGTCTGCGCGCACGGGACCTCAACGAAGGCCAACGACAGAACCGAAACCGCCGCCATCCACCGGGCCTTTGGCGCCCATGCCGCGGCGCTCGCCGTCACGGCGCCCAAGTCCATGGCCGGTCACCTGATCGGGGCGGCCGGGGCGCTGGGGGCGTTGGTGTGCGTGCGGGCGATCGCCGACTCTGCCGTGCCCCCGACCATCAACTACACCACACCGGATCCGGATTGCGACCTCGACTATGTGCCCAACCAGGCCCGGGCCATGGCCGTCCGGCACGCGGTGACCAACGCGTTCGGCTTTGGGGGTCAAAACTGTGTGGTGGCCTTCTCCGCCGTATGACCCGCCCTTCGTTGAGATTTGAGATCATGACGTGCCGGGCGGCGGGAAATCCGCCCGGAGCGGTGCTGATCTAAAATCTCAACGGGGGGTGGAACGTCCGGTCCAGCCTTGGGTGCGGAGGGCGTTGCGGACCAGCGCGACGACGGCCTTGTCGCCGTCGTCGTCCAGCATGGCTTTGGTGATCCTCACCTGCTGCCAGCCAAGGTTTTCCATGAGCCGGTTGCGGGCGTCGTCGACGGCCATTTGTTTCTCGTCCAAGTGGTGCCTGCCGTCGTACTCTATGGCTACCTTCCACTCCGGGATGGACAGGTCCGGCCACGAGGCGTCGTTGCCTTCGGAGTCTTCGACGGCGTGGTTGAGGGTCAGTCCGGGGATCCCTGCCCGTTCCAGGGCCAGGCGGATCCTGGTTTCCGGGGGCGAGTCCACCCCGACCCTGACGAGCTCGGCGGCTTCGCGTGCCTTGACGACCCCGCGTCGGCGAAACTCATGGCGGACAGCGTCCCGCAGCACGGCAAGTTTCACCAGTGCCACGCGTTTTGGGCCAAAGATCCGGTCGTGTTCGCAGACCAGAAAGTCGCCCGCAGCCACCAGGTCGTCAAGGTCCAGCATTGCGGCCAGGTCTAGCCAGGTGCGCAGTGGCGACGTCACCGCCATCCCACGAAGAAGGACCACCTCGCCGGGCCTAAACCTGGTGTGGTGCCCGGCAACACCCGCCCGCCACGGCGGATTTCTTGCTGCGTCCCGGGAGATGTGGACCTCAAAGCTGCCCGCGAGCCAGGGCGGGAGCGGAATGCCCCACAGGAGTGCCGCCGTGCTGTGGCTTGCGATTCCGCCCGGCGTGACGTCCAGGAGCGGCCGGATGCGCCCGTCCTGGTCTTGTGGGGTGCCCCACGGCACCCGGATTCCGCGGCTGGGCGTGTGCAGGTCCCGTCCCGTGGTGCGCCGCCGGCTGATGCCGCACTGGTCCGACTCGCCCAGGGTGAACGATCGTCCGCGCAACCATTCGGATCGTCCGCGCAACCATTCGGGCAGGGGCTGGGCGCTGGTCATTCCCCCAGTCTGGCCGAAGTGCCGTCCCCCCATTTAAGTTATCCACAGCCCGTCGTTGAAGTTTGAGATCATGACGCCAGGAATGCCCTAATGGACGGTGCGGGGGTGTCATGATCTCGAACCTCGACGGTGCGGGGGTGTCATGATCTCGAACCTCGACGGTGGCGCCAGCGGTACTCCAGTTCGGGCCTGCCGGGGGATCCATGGCGGGGGGCCTTGGCCGCGGACCCGGTTTCCACCAGGTGGTCCAGATAACGCCGGGCCGTCACGCGGGACATGGCCATCCCGGCGGCGGCTTCCGTGGCGGAGGCTGCCGCGTCCTGGGCCCGCAGCCAGTCTGCCACTGCACGAAGCGTCTCCGGCAGCATGCCCTTGGGCAGTGCCAGTTTCCCGCTGGGCCGCAGGGTTGACAGCGCCCTGTCGATGGCGTCCTGGCTGGTGTGCGAGCGGTCCGCCAGCGCGTCGTGGTAGCCGCGGTAATTCTCCAGCTTTTCCCGGAAGGCGGCGAACGTGAACGGTTTGATCAGGTAGGCAGTGATGCCCAGGGCAATGGCCGAGCGCACCACCTGGATCTCCTGCACGGCCGTGATGGCGACGACGTCCGGCACCAGCCCGAGGCCGTGGATCCGCCGCAGCAGGTCCAGCCCGTGCCCGTCAGTGAGGTTCATGTCCAACAGCATCAGTTGGATGGGAGGTGTGGCGGGATCGTTCAGCACGGCCAGGGCGGCGCCCATTCCGTCCGCCGTTGCAGCCACCTCGAAACCGTCCAGGCGATGCACATAGTCGGCGTGGGCGGCCAGGGCGATGGGTTCGTCGTCCACCACCAGCACCCGGATCGGGGTTGGCCCCGTCATGGGTGCTCCGTTCCGGCCAATGCCTGGGCCAGGGGCACGACGACGGTCATGACGGCGCCGCCGTCGTTCTCGGCTGTGATGGTGCCACCCAGGGCAGCGGTGGCGCGGCGGATCAGGGCAATCCCGTAGCCGCGCCCGCCCGCTGACTCCGAAGTTTTTCCGGTGGTGCCGATCCGGCCCAGAACATCCAGGTCCGTGGTGGGAAGGCCCGGGCCGTTGTCCGCCACCGTGATGGTCAGGGCGCCGTCGGCCACCAGCAGGTCCGCCCAGACGGTGGGGCTCCCGGAGCGTCCGGCCGCAGCGTCGATGGCGTTGTCCACCAGGTTCCCCAGCAGCGTGACGAGTTCCCGCGCATCCAGCCTGCCCGGCGGGAGCGTGCCGGAGCCGCTGATTTCAAGGGTGACGCCCCTTTCGTCGGCCTGGGCGGCCTTGCCCAGCAGCAGTGCGGCCAGGAAGGGTTCGTCCAGGGTGCCCACGAATTCCCCGCCCAGCCGGATGGACTCTGACAGGTCTGCCGTGGCGAAGTCCACGGCCTCGCGGGCCCGGCCCAGTTCGATCAGGGAAATGATGGCGTGCAGCCTGTTCGCGTGTTCGTGGGTCTGGGAGCGCAGGGCCTCCACCAAGGTCTGGGTGCTGCTGAGGCGCCCGGCCAGGCGGGTCAGTTCGGTGTGGTCGCGGAGGGTGGCGACCGACCCTGCCGCAGTGTTGCTGCGGGGGGCCAGGGCTGGCCGCTGGCTGACCACGAGCAGCCGGTCGCCGGCCAGGTGGACCTCGTCCGTGGCGGCGCGGCCGCTGCGCAGCAGCTCCTTCAGCGATTCTGGCAGGTCCAGCGAATCCAGGGCAGGCGGGGCGGGGATGGCGGCGCCAGGGCTGGCGGTAAAGGCGGCGGGGGAGTCCATGCGCAGCAGGAGGGCGGCATGGTCGTTGTACATCACGATGGAACCTGCGGTGTCGACCAGGACCAGGCCTTCGCGGACTGAATGGAGTACTGATTCGTAGTAGGCAAACAGCTGGGCGAGCTCCTCCGGACCCCAGCCCAGCGTGACGCGTTTAAGGTAGCGCCCCAGCAGCCAGGCCGCCAGCGACCCGGCGGCCAGGAGCGCCGCGGCGAGTCCCAGCACCGCCGGCAGCCGGGCCGCAACCAGCACCTGGACGTTGCTGACTGTCATGCCTGCCGCCACCATGCCCACCACGGTCCCGGCGGGGTCCTTGATGGGCACAATGACGCGCACCGAGGGGCCGAGGGTGCCCGCCGTGGTCTCAAAATAGACCTGGCCGGCCTGGGCCTGTTGGATGGACCCGGTGTACTGCTTGCCGAGCTCAGCAGGATTGGGGTGGGTCCAGCGCCTGCCCGCCGGGTCCATCATCGTGATGAAGTCCGCGTTGGCGTCTTTCATGACGCGCAGCGCATAGGGTTCCAGCACGGCCGCGGGGTCTTGGGAGCCGGCGGCTTGGAGGACCAGCGGGCTGTCAGCCAGGGTTGTGGCGACGGACAGCATGCGCTGGCGGGTCTGCTCATAGGTGCGGGAGCCGGCGTCGGCCACCATTACCGCGGCCACGGCGGCGCTGAGGAGCAGCACAAAGAGGAGGTTGGCGGCAAAGAGCCGCCGGGCGATGCTCCACCTGCGCCAAAACATTGTGCGCCTTTCCTTGCGACCAATATGAACGCAACGGTGAGTCACGTCACGTCGGGGCGCAATCTTGTGAGAGGGAACATGCACGCCCCACCCACCAATGCTAACGACCGAAGATCACAAGGAGTGACAATGAGCTCTCAACGGGGAGGGACAGCCGCCATGGCCAAGCCCGCACGCCGCAAAATGGACAAGACCCATTGGCTGTACGTCGCGGTCATCGCGGCCGTGGTCCTGGGCGCCGCCATAGGCCTGCTGGCCCCGGAAGCCGGCAAGGCGCTCAAGCCGCTGGGCACCATGTTCATCGCCCTGATCAAGATGATCATCGCCCCCATCATCTTTTGCACCATTGTGCTGGGTGTGGGCTCCATCGCCAAGGCCGCCACCGTGGGCAAGGTGGGCGGCCTGGCGCTGCTGTACTTCATGGTGATGTCCACTGTTGCCCTGGCGATCGGCCTGGTGGTCGGCAACATCATCCACCCCGGCGCCGGCCTGCACCTGCAGCCGTACAAGTCGGCCGCGGCGTCCGCGGACAGCGGCACCGTAAAGTTCCTGCTGGAGATGATCCCCGGGGACATCCCCGTGCTGCCCACCCTGGTCCTTGCACTGTTGGTTGGCTTTGCCCTGCAGTCCATGGGCAAGGCCGGCGAACCGGTGCTCAACGCCGTCAAGCACATCCAAAAAGTGGTTTTCAAGCTGATGATGATGATCATGTGGGTTGCCCCGGTGGGCGCGTTTGGCGCCATCGCCGCCGTGGTCGGCGCCACCGGCTGGGCCGCCATCGGCTCCATGGCGATCCTCATGGGTGCGTTCTACCTGACCTGCGCATTGTTCATCGTGGTCATCCTCGGCTCCATCCTGCGCCTGGTCACCGGCCTGAACATTTTCGCCCTGATGCGCTACCTGGCCCGCGAATACCTGCTGATCTTTGCCACCTCCTCCTCCGAGTCCGCCCTGCCCCGGCTGATCGCCAAGATGGAGCATGCCGGAGTGTCCAAGCCCGTGGTCGGCATCACCGTGCCCACCGGCTACTCCTTCAACCTTGACGGCACCGCCATCTACCTGACCATGAGCTCGCTGTTCATCTCCACCGCCATGGGCATGCCGATGAACCTGGGCGAGCAGATCGGCCTGCTGGTGTTCATGGTGATCGCCTCCAAGGGTGCCGCCGGTGTCACGGGAGCCGGCCTGGCCACGCTCGCCGCCGGGCTCCAGGCGCACCGGCCCGTCCTGCTTGACGGCATGGGCGTGATCGTGGGTATCGACAAGTTCATGTCCGAGTGCCGCGCCCTGACCAATTTCACCGGCAACGCCGTGGCCGCCCTGCTGGTGGGCAAGTGGACCCACGAACTCGACGTCGACAAGGCCCGCGCCGTCCTCTCCGGCCGTGACCCCTTTGACGAGCTGACCATGGATCCGGACGGCCACGGCAGCAGCCCGGAGGACGCCGAGGTGACGCCCTCGCCGCAGCGTGACCAGGTGCCCGTGGCCGTCTAGGCTGTTCCGACCCGGTCTAGGCATCAGATGACGAAAAGTGGGTGGTCCCCTCCGGAAGGCTGGAGGGGACCACCCACGATTTTGTGCCGCCAGGGGCGGGCGTCAGCTGATGAAGCGTTCGACGGCGGTCACCGGCCGGACCCGCTCGGCTTCCGGAATGTCCCCGGCAAAAGCCAGCCACTGCGCAAACTTGTCCCCCCGTGCGACAAGCTGGTGGTAAAGTGCACGGCGCATCGTGGCGACCCTCCCCCTATACGTGGGAACGTCGATGACGTTGTTGAGCTCATCGGGGTCCGTGAGCATGTCGTAGAACTCGTCAATGCCCTCAGGGTTGGCGATGTACTTCACTTCCTTGTTGCGGATCATGCGCTGGGCATAAGGGAAGTGGTGCCCGTGGAACTCGCACACGATGTCCTCCCGCCAGCCCTCAACGTCCGCACCCGTGGCCAGGGGCAGCAGGCTCCGCCCGCGGACTCCTGAGGCGTCGGCCCCGGCAATCTCGTGGAATGTGGCGGTGAAGTCCAGCAGGGAGACGAACCGGTCCTCGCGGCGCCCGGACCCGCCCGGCAGTGTCAGGATGGCCGGGATCCGGTAGATGTCCTCGTACATGGCCGGGCCCTTGTCGTTGAGCCGGTGCGCGCCGGTGAACTCGCCGTGGTCGGCTGTGAACATGACGGCCGTGGAGTCGGCCAGGCCCAGTTCGTCAAGGACGGCGAGGATGCGGCCCACCTCATGGTCGATCATCGAAACATAGCCCCAGTACACGGCCGTGAGCTTTTTCCACTCGTCAACGGTGAAGCAGTCCGTGGACCAGTATTCGGCGTAGGTCTGCTGGACCATGGGCTTGCCGTTGAATGTCTCGGCAAAGGAGCCGGGCAGTTCCACGGTGCCGGGGTCCACCATGTCATACCACTGTTGGGGGATCAGGTACGGCAGGTGCGGGCCGAAGATGTGGCAGGACAGGAAGAAGGGTGTGCCGTCGTCCTCCAACGCACCGGCGGCGAAGTCGCGCAGCTTGGCGATGGTCTGGTCGGCCAGGAAGGCCTCAAACGTCGCTTCCGTGGGCTGGTCGGTGACCCCGGCAATCAGGTGGCCCTGGCTGCCGTCCTTGCGCGTGGTGTAGACGGGGCTGGAAATATGGAAGTCCGGGTGGCCGTTGGCCGCCAGCCATTCCTCGTAGCCCGGGTCGTCAAAGACGTTCAGCGCCCCGGGCAGGTGGACGCCCTCGAAGCCGTAATATTCCGGGCCGCGGTCCTTGCCCACGTGCCACTTGCCCACATGGCCCAGGCGGTATCCCCGGTCAATGAGGGAGGCTGAAAACGTGGGCAGGCCGTCGGGCAGTTCCTCGCGGTGCCCGGAGTTCCACTCGTAGTTGGCCAGCAGCCCGTGTTCAAAGGGTTGCAGGCCCGTGAGCAGGCTGGCGCGTGCGGGGGTGCAAATGGCCGTGGGTGTGTAGGCCCGGTCAAAGGTGGTGCCGCGCGCGGCCAGCCGGTCCAGGTTGGGTGTGTGGTTGGAGGTGTTGCCGTAACAGCCCAGCGTGTCGATGCGTTGCTGGTCCGTCATGATGAAGAGCATGTTCTGTTGCTTGTTGGCATTCGCCCCGGTGTGTGTTGCAGGTGTCATTGCGGATTATGCCTTCGGTGCGCTCACGTAGAGTTCGGCGTTGTAGAACGTTTTGGGGTCCACGACTTCGGTAATTTTGCCGCCGGCCTTGAACTGCTCCTCCAGGCCCTTGAGCCAGGTGTCGATGGTGCCCTTGGTGGAGAGGTCCTCCAGTTCCTTGGACGTGAACAGCTTGGCAACGCTGGCCTGGGCCTTCATGTCATCTTCCTTGACCTTCAGGAACGTGGCGGCAGCGGCGATGGTCTTGTCCTGGTTGTCATGGCGGTAGTCGTTGGCGGCCTTGATGACGGAGATGAAGCTGGTGGCCAGGTCCTTGTCCTTGGCGGCGCGGCCGGGGCCGGCCACGAACGTGGACGGGAACGTGAACGTGTCGATGAAGTCTTCGTTGCTGAACAGTTCCACCAGGTCCGGCTTGGCCTTCTTGACGTTGTCGATCAGCGGGTACCACAGCGCCGCCCCGTCGATTTGTCCGGCGGCAAATGCCGACACCGCCGTGGAGGGGTCCATGCTGACGATGTCGAAGTCGCTGCGCTTGAGGCCTTCCTTTTCCAGGGCCAGGCCCAGGAGCTGGTCGCCGGAGGTCCCTGCCGGCACGCCCAGCTTCTTGCCCTTGAGGGCGGCCAGGGAGGAGATGCCGGACTGGGCGATGATGCGGTCGGCATTCGATATCGAATTGACGGACCAGATCTCGGCCTTGCCGGAAGCGGGGAGCCAGAGTGCGCCGGAGCCGATGTAGGCGACGTCGACGTTGTTGGTGCCCAGGGCCTGGATGGCGAGCGGGCCGTTGGTGAAGGGGATGTACTGCGGCTTCAGGCCGGCCTTGGCCCAGTAGCCTTCCTGGTCGGCAACGGCCATCAGTGCTGCGCCGTTGTAGTCGGCAATGTAGCCGACCTTGATATCCACGGTCTTCTTTCCGCCTGCGGCGGAGCCGGCGTCGTCCTTGGCCCCGCAGGCAGCCAGCAGCGAGATGGCGGCGGCGCCCATCGACAGTTGTAGGATATTGCGGCGGGATATGGGTGCGGACATGGTTTCTCCTCAAGGGGTGTGAAGCGTGCCCGGTGTTGGGCACAGGTCAAAGGCAAGTGATGGTGGGCGGTGGCGCTATTCGTCGGCGCCCTTGGCGTCCGGCTGGTGGTAGACCGCTTCCCAGACCTGGGCGCGGAGCCTGGCGAACTCGTCGGAGAGCCGCATGGACTCGGTGCGGGGGTACGGCAGGTCCACCGTAATTTCCTGGTAGATGCGGCCCGGGCGGGCGGCCATCACGATGACCCGGGAGGCAAGGAACACTGCTTCGTCGACGTCGTGCGTGACGAACATGACTGTGCGGCGTTCCTTGGTCCAGGTTTCCAGCAACTGCTCCTGCATGTGGACCCGGGTCAGTGCATCCAGCGCACCGAAGGGCTCATCCATGAGCAGGATTTCCGGGTTGACGGCGTAGGCGCGGGCGATGGCGCAGCGCTGCTTCATGCCGCCGGAGAGCTCCTTGGGCAGGGCTTGCGCAAAACGCGTCAGCCCCACCAGGTCCAGGTAGTGATCAACAATGGAACGGCGTTCCTTGGCCGGCATTTTTTTCAGCTCCAGCCCGAACTCGACGTTCTTGCGAACGGTCAGCCAGGGGAAGAGGGCGTATTGCTGGAAAATGACGCCGGTGCGCGGGCTGGGGCCGTCCACCTCGCGGTCATCCACCACCACGCGCCCGCTGGTGGGATCCAGGAGCCCGGCGGCGGCGTTAAGCATGGTGGATTTTCCGCAGCCGGAGGGGCCCACCACGGTGACGAATTCGCCGTCGGCGATATCCAGGTTGACACCGTCGAGGGCGGTGAAGGTGCTCCCGCTCAGGGTGAACTCCTGGTGCAGGTTTTCAAAACGGATCATGGCATTTTTGGTCGTGATGGTCATTGGGTTCCTTAGCGGCGTTCTTGCCAACGGGTGAGGCGCGCCTCGACCATGAGCAGCAACCGGTCCATGATCAGGCCGAGAATGCCGATGGCGATGAGGCTGACGAAGATGGTGGGCAGGTCGTAGTACAGCTGGGCCTGTTGCATGCGGTAGCCCAAACCGTTCGGTGCCGCGATGAGTTCCGCGGCCACCACCGTGGCCCAGGCCGCGCCCAGGCCGATGCGCATGCCGACCAGGATGAATGGGGAGGAGGCCGGCACCACGACGCGGATGAACACCGTGAAGCTTTTGGCACCCAGGACGCGCGCGGCGTTGATCAGGGTGTTCTCAACGCCGACCACGCCCTGGAAGGTGGAAATCACGCAGGAGAGGAATGCGGCCAGGAAAATGACGAACACCTTGGGGACCTCGCCGATCCCCATGGTCACGATGGCCAGCGGGATGATGGCCAGGGGCGGGATGGTGCGGAAGAACTGGACGTAGGGCTCGATGATGCCGCGGGCAATGGTGTACCAGCCCATGAGGAAGCCCACGGGAATTGCCAGCAGGGTGCCCAGGGCAAATCCTGTCAGGACACGGGCAAGCGACGCGCCGGTGTCTTCGGCCAGGGTGCCGTTGGCGATGAGCTCCCCTCCGCGTTTGATGACTTCCACGGGGCCGGGTAGGCCCTGGATGCCAATGGCCGAAACCAGCCACCAGGCGGCGATGCCGACCGCCACGGAGGCGAAGTTGATGGCGAGCATGGTCTTGCGCCTGAGCTTGCGGCTGCCGCTGTTGCGCGGCTTCCTGGCCGCGAGCGGGGATGTGCCGGGTGTGGTGCCGGGCGGGAGCGATCCGTCCCCGGGGATGACGCGTTCGCTGGCTACTGCCAAGGGGTCTATTGGTGCCATGGAACAAATTTATGGCCCACGTCACTTCTTTGTCAACAGTATTTATGTAAATAGTCTTTGCGTTATTTAATTTGACCTAACCTGCACTGTTGCACGACTCGTTGGGCGCCGCGTTCGCTCCGTACCGTGCGCAGGACAGTGTCCAGCGCACGGTTCACCCAGTACGGTGCGTGGGCCGGTGCAGTTATTTGGCGGCGGGGGCCGGGGGCAGTCCGAACAGGCCGCCGGACTTGGCGGACTTGGGCTTGCGCACGCGGGTGCCCCACGCGAAGGCAAGGAGTGTCAGTCCCAGCTGTGCCGGGAACAAAACGGGCGGCACGCCGCCGGAAATCAGGGCGATCAGCACCGGCAGCAGTGAGATCAGCGTCAAATCCGGGCCCACCAGGAAAGCCCGCACCGCCCCGGTGGGGATGGGGCCGGATGCGGTGGCGACTGCCGGCATGTTCCAGTCCGGTGCCGGACGGAACGCGGCACGCAAGGTGGCCGCACCCAGCCCCGGTCCGGCCAGGACGGCCAGCACCACCAGCGCCGGGGAGCCGACGCCCAGGGCCAGCAGCAGGCCAAAGCACACCAGGGCCCACACCGTCATGCCGACGGCAGGCACCACATAATGCACCCGGCGGACAACCTTCGCCGGCAATGGCATGAGCATGTCCACGGCCGGGTTGCCATTGGCAAAACGCGCCGTGGCGCCCAGTGACGTGACGGCAAAATGGGCACAGAAGTAGAGCACCACGGCGATCAGGATGGCATTGCCCAAAAATTCCACGGCAGCCAGGCTGGCAGGAATGGCGGCCAGCACCAGCACGCGCAGCAGCGTCACGGGGGAGCGCAGGGCCATGGTGGCATGGGTGCTCAACAGGGTTTTGACGCTGCGTGAAAACACCGTGCCGCCGTGGAAGACGAGCGTCAGCCGCACCCTCGACGTTCCCGAGGAGCGCCCGCCGCCTAAGGAGCGTGAGAGTTCAGAGGCGTCCATGGACATGAGCGAACCGGCCACGTAGGCCCCGGCCGCCGCGCCCTCCTTCAGCTTCGCCGTGGTGATCCGCTCCAGGTTCCAATACACCCCGCCCAGCAGCAGCAGCGAGAAAAGCACCATGACCAGCGGCCACACGGCACCCTCCGCCACCAGCAGCGGCCAGCTCGTGGGCAGGTACTCCAGCCAGGCCGTCTGGGCGCCCGTGATCGCCGCCGCGCCCGCGGTGTTGTTGTAAAGGGCCGTGGCCACCAGGGTCAGGGGGGCCACCAGTGTCACCACTCCCGTCAGCACCTTCAGCCACGAACCGGAGTCCGTGATCTGGCACCACGCGGCGAGTCCATAAAGCAGCCACGCGAGCCCGATCCCGCACAGCACGGCCAGGGCGATCCGGCCGGGTGTGGGCGCCGAGGCCATGCCGAGCGACACCGGCACCACCACCACCACGGCTGCCGCAGCGGGCCAGATCAGGGACTTCAGGAAGCCGGGCTGGATGAAGCCGCGCCGCCGCACGGGCAGTCCCAGCCACCAGGCGGTCTGCGGCAGGGTCATGGTGATGGGCCCCACCGTCATCTCCACGGCAAGCAGTGCCGCGGCCAGGGTGAGCAGCACCGTGGAGCTGGCCTGGAGCAGGGTCACTGAGTGGAAGCCGGGGGCGATCACGGTGGCTGCCAGGGCTGATTCATCTCCCACGCCCAGGCTGTTGCGCAGGCCCACGATGACCGCCCCTGCCATGGTGAGCAGGGTCAGGCCGCCCAGGACGAAGGTGTACGCCTCGGAAACCAGCTCCATGACACCCCCCTCGGTGCGGCTGAGCCCGGCCCGGAACGTGTATTGCCGAATTTCCCTGGCGCTGAAGCGCTCACTGGTTTCCATGGTCATGGGGCTAGTCCACGTGCGGGTTCTCGGAGGAGATCGCCACGGCCGCCTGGGCCGGCGTCATGGCGTGGATCGTGTCGGCGATGAACAACGCCTTCGTGGCGACGGTGGCCAAAAAGTCGGGGTCGTGGGTGACCAGCAGCAGCGCCAGCCCGCCGACCACCTCCGCGCTCAGCCGTTCGGCCAGCTTGTGCCGCATGCCGGTGTCCAGCCGCTGTTCGGGTTCGTCCAGGACCAGCAGGGAGCGCGGGCGCACAAACGCCGAAGCCAGCAGCATGCGGCGGCGCTGCCCGGAGGAAAGGTTGTATGGCCTGGACTTGGCCAGCGAAGCCAGCCCAAAGAACTCCAGCTCGGAGGCAATCACGTCCTCCACGTCATGCACGCCATGCCCGGCGGAGACGATGGCCAGGTGTTCCTCCACTGTCAGGGCGGGGAAGAAGGCGTCGTCGTCGAACACCACGGCCACCTCGCGGCGGAAGTCCAGGGTCCTGTCGTCGACCTCGTTGCCGTTGATCAGCGTGGTGCCCGAGACCGCCTCGAGCTGGCCGACGACGGTCTTGACGACGGTGGATTTGCCGGCCCCGTTGGGCCCTACCAGGGCAAGGGCCTGGCCGGCGTGGAGGCTGAAGCTGACCACGCCGCAAACGGCCTTGGTGCCGTAGCCTGCCTGCAGCTTTTCGGCACGGACCACGTCCTTGCGCCGTTCGGTACGTTGGGGGGAGGGCTTCTTAGGGTTGCTCATCAATTCGAAGTATAGGCCGGGAGCCCAACATTCAGCCTCAGCTTGAGGGTCAAGGCTCGAAATGCAAAGCGCGCAAATGTCCAAAACATGCAGCGCCCACCCGGTAACGTAGAGGTTGGCAGGGGATAATCATGAAGCGAATCAACTCAAGCGAATCAACTCAAGTGATTGAACAAAGCAGCGAAAGTGTGGACTGACAGGTGAGCAACGAGCAGGGTGCAACGGCACTCGTGGGCGAGGACGTTTTGGGACCCACCGGACGGCCCCTGACCGAATTCCCGGAGCCCCCCATCCTCACCTCGCACGGGCCCGCGCGCGTCATCGCCATGGTGAACCAGAAGGGCGGGGTGGGCAAGACGACGTCGACCATCAACCTTGGCGCAGCCCTTGCCGAAGCCGGGCGCAAGGTCCTGCTGGTGGACTTCGACCCCCAGGGTGCGCTGTCCGCCGGGCTGGGCACCAACCCGCACGAGCTGGACATCACCGTCTACAACGTGCTGATGGACCGCAAGGTTGGCATCCGCGACGCCATCCTGCACACCGAAATCGAGAACATTGACATCCTCCCGGCCAACATTGACCTTTCCGCGGCCGAAGTGCAGCTGGTCAATGAGGTGGCGCGCGAACAGGTCCTGGCCAGCGCGCTGCGCAAGGTCGAGGACGACTACGACGTGGTCCTGATCGACTGCCAGCCGTCCCTGGGCCTGCTGACGGTGAACGCGCTGACGGCCGCGCACGGGGTCATCATCCCCCTGATCTGTGAGTTCTTCGCCCTGCGCGCCGTGGCCCTGCTGGTGGAAACCATTGAGAAAGTCCAGGACCGGTTGAACCCGCGCCTGCAGGTTGATGGCGTCCTGGCCACCATGTACGACGCCCGCACCCTGCACGGCCGCGAGGTTCTGGCCCGCCTGGTGGAGGCCTTCGGCGACAAGGTTTTTGAGACGGTCATCAAGCGCACCATCAAGTTCGCCGACGCCTCGGTGGCGGCCGAGCCCATCACCTCCTTCGCCAGCAACCACCAGGGCGCCGACTCCTACCGGCGCCTGGCCAAAGAGCTGATCGCCCGTGGCGGCGCACCCTAAACTGGGCGTCCAAGCACACGCCGCGGGGATCGCGGCAGGGCGCCTCGCCCCCGTTCCTGAACAAACAGCGGCCCGGGCGCGCTTTGAAGTGCGCCTGGATAATTTCACCGGACCCTTCGACCTGCTCCTGGGCCTGATTTCCAAGCACGAACTTGACATCACCGATGTGGCCATTGCCACCGTCACCGACGAATTCATCGCCTACCTGAAGGCCCTGCAGGAACTGGGCCAGGGGTGGGCGCTGGATGAGGCCAGCGAATTCCTGGTCCTCGCCGCGACCCTGCTGGATTTGAAGGCTGCCCGCCTGCTGCCGGCCGGGGAAGTGGAGAACGACGACGACCTGGCCCTCCTGGAGGCCCGCGACCTTTTGTTCGCGCGGCTTTTGCAATACAAGGCCTTCAAGGAGGTGGCCTCCCGCCTGGGTGCCGAGCTGGAACGCGAGGCCATGCGGTTCCCCCGGCTGGTGCGCCTGGAACCGCACTTTGCCGCCCTGCTGCCCGAGCTGGCCTGGCGCCACACCCCGGGGCAGTTTGCCGCACTCGCCGCCAAGGCCATGGAGCCCAAAGAAGGGCCAGCCACGCAGGTGGGCCTGGCCCACCTGCACGTGGCTGCCGTCAGCGTCCGCGAACAGGCCGCGATCCTCACCGCCATGCTGACCGCCGGAATGCCCGACGCCGGCGACCCCGCCGCGGACGGGTGGACCGGACGCCCGCTGTCCTTCCGCGTCCTGAGCGCAGACGCCGAGAACAACCTGGTGGTGATCGCCCGGTTCCTGGCCCTGCTGGAACTTTTCCGCGACGCCGTCATTTCCTTCGACCAGGCCAGCCCGCTCGGGGACCTTCTGGTGCACTGGAGTGCCGGGGCGCGGCACACCCTGCGCACGGACAGCGACTTTGACGATGAACACGATGGCAATAAACACGATGGCAATAAACACGATGGCAATAAACACGATGGCAACAAACACGATGACGATGCAAACAAAAACCATGCACGGGCGGCGTCATGAGCACTGAAAACCGGCCACCGGAGCCCCTGGCGGGTGAGGGATCGGACACCTGGGAAGCCCAGTGCGGGCCCGGCGGAGTCCGCGCGGCGCTCGAGGCGGTGCTGATGGTGGTGGACGAACCGGTCCAGGAAGAGCAGCTGGCCGCGGTGCTGGGCCTGCCGGGGGCCAGGGTGAGGGAGATGCTCCACGAACTCGCCAGGGAGTACGACGGCTATACTAGTGGCGGTGACACCGTTCCGGTGCGCGGCTTTGAACTGCGGCAACTTGCCGGGGGATGGCGTGTTTATTCACGGGCCGCCTACTCCGGGATCGTGTCACAGTTTGTTGTGGACGGCCAAACGGCCCGACTCACGCAGGCGGCCTTGGAGACCTTGGCCGTGATCGCGTACCGCCAGCCGGTCTCGCGGGCACATGTTTCCGCCATCCGTGGCGTGAACGTCGACTCGGTGGTCAGGACGCTGGCGCAGCGCGGCCTGATTGAGGAAGTGGGCGCCGATCCGGTGTCCGGGGCCTTCCTTTACCGCACCACAGCATACTTTTTGGAGCGGTTGGGAATTGGGAGCGTGGAAGAGTTGCCGCAAATTGCACAGCACCTGCCCGGCCTGGAGAACCTTCATGACTTTGATGAAGCGAGCCTCTAGCCCCGCCCCGACCAACATCACCGGACCCCATGCACCGCCCCTGGCACTTTCAGGACCACATACCAACCGCTACACAACATTGAAGAATTAAGGACACGCCAATGACACCGTCGCCCCGCTCCGGGAGCCCGTCCGGGCAGAACCAGCCGCGAGGCGGCAAACCCCGCTCCGGCGCGCCCAAAACCGGCGGCTACAAGGGTGCCCGCTCCGGCGCGCCCAAAACCGCCAAGTTTGGCGGCGCCCGCAAGCCCAGCCAGACCGGCGCGCGCCCGTTCAAAAACGACCAATACGGCCGAAACCTTGGCCCGGTCAAAAACCGTCCCACGGAACAAAACCGCCGCCCTGTGACCACCACGGACGACGTCGACATCCACAACCCCGAAGGCATGCGACTGCAAAAGGTCATGGCCATGGCCGGGGTCGCCTCCCGCCGCCTGTGCGAGGACATGATCCTGGAGGGTCGCGTCCAGGTCGACGGCGTGACTGTCACCCAGCTGGGCCTGCGCGTGGACCCGGAGTCGGCGGACATCGCCGTGGACGGCATGACCATCCAAACAAACGAGTCAATGGTCTACATGGTGTTCAACAAGCCCAAGGGCGTCGTCTCCACCATGGAGGACCCCGAGGGCCGCCCGTGCATCAGCGACTTCCTGAAAAAACGCCAGACCCGCGAACGCCTGTTCCACGTGGGCCGACTGGACACCAACACCGAGGGCCTGCTCATCCTCACGAACGACGGCGAGCTCTCCAACCGCCTCAGCCACCCCAAGTACGGGGTCCAGAAGACGTACCTGGTGCAGGTTCGCGGACCCATGGCCCAGGGCATCGGCGCGCAGCTGAAGGACGGCGTGGAACTCGAAGACGGCTGGGCGAAGGTCGACTCCTTCCGCCTGGTCGACTCGACTCCCGGCCACGTTCTGGCCGAGATCATCCTGCACTCGGGCAAGAACCGCATTGTGCGCCGCATGTTTGACGCCGTGGGCTACCCGGTCGAACGCCTGGTGCGGGTGAAGTTTGGCCCCATCGCACTCGGCGACCAGCGCCAGGGCAGCATCCGCGTCCTGGGCCGCCACGAGGTGGGCCACCTGCTCGCAGAAGTGGGGATGTAGGCAGGGAATGAATCCTACTCACCTGACGGGGCCGGTACTGGTCCTTGGCAGCGGGCTGTTGGGGGCCAGCATCGGCTTGGGGCTGCGGGCCCACGGCATCGACGTGGTCGTTTCCGACCCGTCGCCGTCGGCCCAGGCCGTCGCGGTGGACATCGGCGCCGGCCGCGCCTTTGACGACGCCGAAAGCCTCGACCCCGAACTGGTGGTGGTGGCTGCCCCGCCGGACGTCACCGCAGCGGTGGTGGCCGGTGCCCTGCAAAGGTACGCCTCCGCCGTCGTGGTGGACATAGCCAGCGTCAAGGTGGCCGTGGCCACGGAACTCAAGGGCCTGCTCGGTCCGGATGCGCACATGCTGGACCGCTACGTGGGCACACATCCCATGGCCGGGCGTGAAAAGTCCGGACCTGTGGCCGCCCTGGGCGAGTTGTTCAATTCGATGCCGTGGGTGCTGTGCCCGTCCGGGGTGAGCTCCAAGCACGCTGTGAAGGTGGCCCATTCGCTGGCGATCGACCTCAACGCCGTCGTGTTCCGCTTCACCCCCGATGAACATGACGCCGCCGTGGCCCTCGTGAGCCACCTGCCGCAGGTCATGAGCTCACTGGTGGCCAGCCGGCTTCAGGAAACGCCGGCGCACGCGTTGTCCCTGGCCGGCAACGGCCTGCGCGACGTCACGCGGATTGCCGCGTCGGACCCGGCACTCTGGGTCCAGATCCTCGGCGCCAACGCGCCCCAATTGTTGGGGATCATGGAGGGTGTCAGGGCCGACCTGGACCGGCTGATCAACACGCTGCGGGCCCCGACGGCGCCGGGGGCGCGGCTGGACCTGGCCCAGTTGATGGCCGAAGGGAATGCCGGGCACACCCGCATTCCGGGCAAGCACGGCGGCCCGGCACAGCAATACACGTGGCTGACGGTCCTGGTGGATGACAAGCCCGGCCAGATTGCCAAGCTGCTCACGGAGATTGGGCACATAGGCGTCAATGTGGAAGATTTGCGGCTGGACCATTCGGCCGGCCTGCAGGTGGGCATGGTGGAACTTTCAGTGCTGCCGGCCAGGCGGGCGGGGCTGGTGGAGGACCTGACGGAACGCGGATGGAAGGTAATTTTGTGACGGACATGTTTGTGAGCTTTCCGGAGCCGGTGCACCCGGAGCGCCTGCGCCTGGGCAAGCCGCTGGTGGTGGCCATTGACGGGCCCTCCGGCTCGGGGAAGTCCAGCGTGAGCAAGGCCGTGGCACGGCGGCTCGGGCTGGCGTTCCTGGACACGGGCGCCATGTACCGGGCCCTGACGTGGCACTGCCTCAACGGACGCATCAACCTGGAAAACGCTGCCGCCGTCGAGGCTGCGGCACGCACCTTGGCGATCGAGCAGAGCCTGATTCCCGACCAGGAATTTGTCCGCGTCAACGGCATCACAGTCACCGGCGCCATCCGGGCACCGGAAATCTCCCGGGCGGTCAGCGCCGTGGCCACGAACCTCGGGGCGCGCAGCGAACTGGTGCGCCGCCAACAGGACATCATCGCCAAGGCCGGCTCGCGCATGGTGGTGGAAGGCCGGGACATCACCACCGTGGTGGCCCCGCACGCGGAGGCCCGCCTGATTCTCACCGCCAGCGAGGAAGCGCGTCTGCGCCGCCGCGGGCTCCAGCTCGGCGGGACGCAAACGCAGGCACAACTGCGCGAACAGGTGGTGGGCCGTGATGCGAAGGATGCCACCGTGGTGGACTTCCAGCGCGCCGCGGACGGCGTGTACACCGTGGACTCCTCGGAGCTGGACTTCGAGCAGACCGTGGATGCCGTGATCAACGTGGTGCGCCGCTCCGTCAACGAGGACCCTGCAGCATGAGCCCCCGAACAAGGGCGGCAGGCAAGCCGCTGCGGGTCGTCACCGCGGCCCCTCCGCGGTGGAAAACGCGGTGGAGCCGGCCGCTGGGGCGCGTGCTGGACCATGTGGTGTACCGCACCACCGTGGCCGGCCGTGAGAACATCCCCGCGGATGGCCCCGTGATCTTTGCCGCCAACCACCTGAGCTTTTTGGACGGGCCGGTGATGGTGGGCGCGGCCAGCCGGTACATGCATGTCATGGTCACGCACAACCTGTTCACCGGATTCCTCGGCTGGGTGCTGGGCACCTCCGGGCAGATCCCCGTGAATCGGGCCGGCGACCGCCAGGCCCTCCAGATCGCCAAGGACGTGCTGGACCGGGGCGACTGCGTGGGCATCCTGCCCGAAGGCACGCGCGGGACCGGGGACGCCGCGCATGTCAACGGCGGGGTGGCGTGGCTGGCACTCAACTCCGGCGCCGCCGTCGTGCCCGTGGCCATCCTGGGCACACGGATGGGCCGTGAACCACGCAACACAATTCCCAAACCGCGCCGCCAACTGCACGTGGTGTTTGGGGAGCCGCTGAAAATTGTGCGCGAGCCCGGAGTTTCCGGCCGTGTTTCAATGGACAGGGCGACCGAACGAATCCAGCTGCGGCTGGCCGGGCACATACAGGACGCCACAGCGGCCACCGGGCAGGATTTGCCTGCGGGCGACCACACACCTTCAAAGCATAAAGGACAGCAACCATGAGCGACTCCACGTCTGCCGCGCACCCCGAGGAGGGTGAGCTTAGTCACCAGGACTATGTGCCGGCGGGTACCGACCATGTTGCCGAGAGGCTGGCGGAAATTTCCGACGAGGACGCCGAGGCCCGTGCCGCAGGACTGCTGGCCGGGCTGGCCAGCTACGAACTTGACGACGCGGACGCCGCGCTGCTGGCGGGCGGGTTCGACGACGGCACCTCCGAAGACGCCCTGCGCCAGGACCCCGTCCTGGCCATCGTGGGACGGCCCAACGTCGGGAAGTCAACGCTCGTCAACCGCATCCTGGGCCGCCGGGAGGCCGTGGTGGAGGACACCCCGGGTGTGACCCGCGACCGCGTGCAATACACGGCGAACTGGAACGGGCGCAACTTCACGCTGGTGGACACCGGCGGGTGGGAGCGGGACGCCCGCGGAATCCACCTGCGCGTGGCGGAACAAGCCGAAATCGCGGTGGAAATGGCTGACGCCGTGCTTCTCGTGGTGGACGCCATTGTTGGCATCACCGCCTCCGACGAGGCCATTGTGCGGATGCTGCGCAAGTCCAAAAAGCCCGTGATCCTGGTGGGCAACAAGGTGGACGACATCGTCCAGGAGGCCGACGCCGCCACCCTGTGGGGCCTTGGCTTGGGAGAGCCGTACCCGGTGTCGGCCGTCCATGGGCGCGGTGTGGCCGACATGCTGGATGTGGTCATGGACGTGCTGCCCGAGTTCTCCGCCGTGGCCGGCGTGGAACGCACCGGCGGCCCCCGCCGTGTCGCGTTGATCGGCCGCCCCAACGTGGGGAAGTCATCGCTGCTGAACAAGCTGGCCGGCTCCGACCGGGTCGTGGTGGACAACGTAGCCGGCACCACGCGGGACCCCGTGGACGAACTCATTGAGCTGGGCGGGCGCACCTGGCGCTTCGTGGACACCGCCGGGATCCGCCGCCGCCAGCACATGGCCCAGGGCGCCGACTTCTATGCCTCGCTGCGCACACAGACGGCCCTGGAAAAGGCCGAGGTGGCCGTGGTGCTGATGGCCGTTGACGAAGTCCTCAGCGAGCAGGACGTGCGCATCCTGCAGCTCGCCATTGAGTCCGGCCGCGCCCTGGTGCTGGCCTTCAACAAGTGGGACCTGCTGGACGACGAGCGACGCAAGTATCTGGAACGCGAAATTGACCAGGACCTGGCCCACGTGGAGTGGGCGCCGCGGGTGAACATCTCCGCCAAGACTGGCTGGCACAAGGACAGGCTGGTGCCGGCCCTGGACCTGGCGCTGGAGAACTGGGACCGCCGCGTCCCGACGGGACGACTGAACGCGTTCCTGGGCGAGCTCGTCTCCGAGCACCCGCACCCCGTGCGCGGCGGCAAGCAGCCGCGCATCCTTTTCGGCACCCAGGCCTCCAGCCGCCCGCCGAAGTTTGTGCTGTTCACCACGGGGTTCCTGGACCCGGGCTACCGCCGCTTCATCACCCGCCGCCTGCGCGAGACTTTCGGTTTTGAGGGCACACCGATCGAGGTCAGCATGCGCGTGCGGGAAAAGCGCAGCCGCAAAAAGTAGCGCCGCGGCGCCGGGTCCGGATGGCCTCGTCGTGAGACCCCGGTCACGTCCGGGATGGTCACCCGGGCCCTTTTTATGGGGTAAGCTTTTTCAGGTGGTTCAGCCGCGGAAGATAGCTTCCCAACACTGGACTTTCGGGCTGTAGCGCAGCTTGGTAGCGCACTTGACTGGGGGTCAAGGGGTCGCAGGTTCAAATCCTGTCAGCCCGACCAAACGAAACCCGCCCTTCCCGGGCCATACCGGGGAAGGGCGGGTTTCTTTGCTGTCCGGGTCAGGAGCCGTCGTTGCGCACGCGCAGTTCTTCGCGCAGCAGGCGCACCTCGTCGACCAGGGACTTCAGGTGATCGGAGGTAACGACCTGGGTTTTCGTGTCTTCGGCCGAGACCATCTCCACCAGCCAGCTTGCAAGCGTGGCCGTGACGACTCCCAGCAGCGCGATGCCGGCGATCATCAGCCCTGCCGCGATGAAACGGCCAATGGCCGTTGTCGGGGTCATGTCCCCGTAGCCCACGGTGGTTATCGTGACCAGCGCCCACCACATAGGTCACTACGCGGCCGCGAAGGGCATTGCCTGCCACGCGTTGGAGGACGCTGATGAGCGTCACCAGCCGCAGGATCCGCAGGGGACGGAGCATGGGCAGGACGACGATCGCCAGGATGTGAAGGTGGCGGAAGAACCATGAAGCCTTCTGCCGTGCAAGCGCGAGGGAGACCAGGTAGTCGAGAAGAAAAAGGCCCCAGGTTGGGACCAGGAACCAGCCGGCCATCTCGGCTGCCGGTCCCGAGGCAAGGACCTGGACGGAGTAGGCGGCCAAAAAGAGGACGGATGTGGCAACGAGGGGCCATTCAGTAACTTTTTGCCAGCGCTCCAAGGTCATGGGGCGATTTTATCCCGGCGGCCACGGATGCCCCGCTTCCCTGTGTGGGGGCTGGCAACTTGCCGCTGATCACTGTAGCTTTGCTGGATGGTTGGATTAATAGTTGCTCTTCTTGTCATTTGGGTTGTTCTGGCGATCCTGGGATTCGTGATCAAGGGCCTTGTCTGGCTGGCGATCATCGGGATCATCCTGTTCGTGGCGACGGCGGCCGTTGGCTGGGTCCGCCGCAACGCGCTTAACAAATAGCCGGCACTGCCCGCGGCCGGACCCATCATTCGCGGATGGTGTTGACCGTGCCCGGAGCCGCTGCCAGCAGCTTGCGGATCGGCCTGAGTGCGAGTTTGAGGCTGGTGAACCGCATGGCCACATCACGTCCCAGGGCCAGGGCGGCGCTGCGGCGGAACATGAGCCTGGCCAGTGCGCGTGAGTTGTCCTGTGCTGCCTCAACGCGTGGGCGCTGGGCAGTTTCAAAGGCCGCCAGCACGCCGGGTACAGTCTCCGGCAAGGCCGCGCCCAGCAGGCCGGTGAGCACCCAGGCGGATTCCATCGCCATGCCCGCACCGATCCCGGCCGTCGGGAGGAACCCGGCGCCGGCGTCGCCCAGCAGCACTGTGCGGCCGCTGGCCCACGATGGCGCCCGGCAATCCTCCAGCGGCCAATAGTAGGGATCCGTTGAGGCGCTGACAGCCAACAGTGCCCGGTCCAGCCGCGGATCCAGCGGGCCAACGCTGTGGCGGACGGCCTGGACAAAGGAAGCCGGACCGGCCCCTGCGTCTTCCCTGGGACAGCCAAGAAACACCCCCACCCGCCCCTTGACCGGGTAGATGCCCAGAAAGAAGCCCGCGCCCCACAATTCCTCACCCATGTCCATGTCCGCATCCCCGGGCGCCCACACCACCCAGCCGCCCCATTTCGTGTCGACCATCTCAACGCGCCCGGCGCCGGACACCAGTCCGCGCGTGGTGGAGTGGAGTCCGTCGGCGATGACCACCGCGTCAAATTCCAGCTCCAGGGGCCCGTCCGGGGTCTCCAGAACGACGGACGCGCCGGCGTCGGAATCGGCCAGGGAGGTGACGGTGGTTCCAAACGCGACGGGGCATCCGGCCAGGGACAGCGTCTCGAGCAGTTCGCCCCGGCCAATGCCCCGGTAGTCCCCAAACTCGGATAACAGACTGCCCATGGAGTCCGTGCGGATGGTCTTCCCCTTGTGCCCGTGCAGGCGGTACCTTCCAAACGGCGTGCTGTTCTCCCGATAGGCTTCGCGGACGCCGAGCTGCCCCAGGGCCCGGTCGACCATGGGCATCAGCGCCAGCATGTAGCCTTCCCCGGCGGTTGATCCGCAGCGTTCCACCACCACGGGGTGCAGCCCGCTGCTGCGCAGCAGTTGCGCTGCCGTTACCCCGGCGATGCCGGCCCCCACAACCAACACGCGGATGGCGTCGTGGCGGCCCTGCTTGTACTGTTCCGTGGGACTGGTTTTTTCCAACATGTTCAGGCTCCCTTGCCCGGTTGATTCCGCTTAGTTTTGGACCACCTGGTCCACTTCAAGTAAACACCCATTGGACCGGGTGGTCCAGAGGTTGCTAGGATGAGGCCATGCCAGCCGTGGGAGTGGGAAAAATGCCGGCGGCGCGCCGGGAGCTGCTGGTGCGCGTTGCCGGGGCAGAGTTTGCCGCAGAAGGGTACGCAGGGGCATCGCTTAACCGCATCATCCACGAATGCGGACTGAGCAAGAGCTCGTTTTACCACGTGATCGCCTCCAAGGCCGAGCTGTTTGACCTAGTGGTGCGGGAACTTTCAGGCACAGTACTGGCAGCAGTCAACATCCCCCCACCCCGTGAATTCGCCGGGACGGACTTTTGGGAAAAGTGCCGGCGGCTTTTCGGCAGCCTCCTTGACGCCGTCGCATCCGGGGACCCGGCACTCCTGACCCTTGGCCGCATGTTCTATCTTTCCGGGGCACCCGCGGACAGCGCAGTGTCCCACGCCATGGAGGGGATTCGGCAGTGGCTTGACGGCGTCATGGCGGCAGGCCGCGGCTCTGGCGCAGTCCGCAGCGACCTTCCCGTCGAACTTCAGGGCCGGCTGCTCTTTGCCGTGTTGCGCACCTTTGATGAATGGGGCGTGGCCCATGGCGGCGCCCTGGCGCCGGCCGAAATGGCCTCCTTGGCCCATGCCCAGCTGGCAGCTGTTGAGCGCCTCCTGGGCAGCAGCGGGCAGCGCGCGGGATCGCTGCCGGCCTAGTCCTCCCTCTCGGCGGCCAACTTGATCGCGGCCAGCCGCATGTCCCAGCCGTCGGCGAGCTCCCGGAGCCAGTCCGCGGAGCGGTCCAGCTCGGCGCGGCGCACCGAATACAGCACCTCGCGTCCCGAGCGCCGGCGCTCCACAAGCCCTGCGCCGGACAACGCGCGCAGGTGGCGGTCCGCGGCCTGCCGCGACACGGACAGCGTCGGCGCCAGTGACGACGCCGACGCGGCTCCGCCGCGGACCAGCATGATGAGCAGTTGCTGCCGAAGGGCGTCGCCCAGTGCCGCGAACACCGGCGCTGCGGAGGTTGGGGTCACGGGCGGGCCGCCCACGGCCGGGCTGCGGCCAGCTCAATGCGCCAACCCTCCGCGTTGCCGTCAAGGTGCTTGTGGCGCTCCGCGACGCTGCCGCCCAACGAATCGAAACCGCTCTCCACGACGCGCAGCGTCACGCTGTTCCCGTCGCTGTCCGGGTCAATGGCGTGATCCACCACCTCGCCGTCGTTGATCCACCAGCCGGGGCGGCGGATGAGCTCCCACACCTTCTCCGCGCTGGCGTCAATGCTGATTTCGCGTTCGATCCGGGCCCTGCTGGTTTCCATGGCGTGCTCCTTGGCTGGTGAACTGCAACGAAACTGTTGCACTTCCCGGCAGCTGACGGCGGTGCGAAGACCGCTGCCGGCAGGGAACCCAGGCCGCCGCCCGGCCTGCGTTCCAGCCGGGGAAGCAAGGGCGTAGGCTCGTAGGCATGAAAGGCAGGGCTATCGTCATCGGCGCAGGTATCGGGGGCCTGGCTGCGGCGCGGTCCCTGGCCCTCCACGGCTGGACCGTCAGCGTTCGGGAACGGTCCCCGGCACTTCCGGCAACCGGCACGGTGCTGGGCATGTGGCCCGGTGCCATGGCCGCACTTGATGAAATAGGTGCCGGCGATGCCGTGCGCAGCAGCTCCGTCAGGGTGGCCGACGCCGGCAGCGCCGGCCTGCGCACGCCAGGCGGGCGGATACTGGCTGCCACCGGCACCGGGGGCGGCCTGCTCCTGATCTCCCGGCCCGCGCTGCTTGCCGCGCTGTCCGACGGCGTGGACATCTCCTTCGGCCAGGAGGTCGGGGACGAGCGCGGCTTGGGCGGCGTCGACCTTGTGGTCGGCGCCGACGGGACCTTCAGTGACACCCGGCGGGCGGTGTTCGGCGGGCAGTACGGGGCCCGCACCCTCGGAGCCGTGGTCTGGCGCGGCACGGTGGACGGAACTGTTGACAGTTACGGCGAAACCTGGGCGCCCGGAGCCATGTTCGGAATCACTCCAGCGGGCCCGGACTCGAGCAATTGGTATGCCTGTCTAGACGCCGGCGGGACCTTCCAGCCGCCACACCGCCAACACCTGCATGACGTGTTTGGCTCCTGGAGGTCAGGCGTCACCGAAGTGCTGGAGCGGATCGACGAAGCGTCCATCCTGCACCACGAACTGTTTGAAACTGTGCCGCTTCGCTCCTACGTCAACGGCAACACGGCCCTGGTGGGCGATGCCGCACACTCCATGGCGCCCTTTTTGGGACGTGGCGCCTGCGAGGCCATCGTGGACGGCGCCGTACTGGGCCGGTGTCTTGGGGAGGGGGCCAGCGTCGCCGAGGGGCTGGCCGCGTACGACCGCCGGCGGCGGGCGAAGACGCAGCGCACGGCGGCCCTGTCACGCCGGATGGGGCGGCTGGCCATGATGCGCCACGGGTTCGTGGCGCGTAACACGGCGCTGGGGGCGGTCGGGGGAGTCCTGCGCGTTGGCAGCAACCTGCGGCGGCGCCTGACGGGATGAGGCGCGATCCTGGCACCTACAGGCGCGGCGTCCAATGAGGGATTCCCGGCGCCGGGGGTGTAGGCTTCTTGGCAGCCAAGACGCTTTTCTCAAAGCCAGTTGCGGTCAGGCCCGTACAGCGATTCGCCGTCGCTGTACGGGCCGTCTTGTTTTTGCGGGACGCCCGCGCGGCCGCTGCGACGTTGGCCCGGTCCCCGCACCGACGTGGTGCGGACACCCTCATGGGGTAAAAAGCGCATCGAATCAACCTTCGACTTGTCAAGAAGGCTTCCACACTAAAGACTGGATGTGGCCAAGGGCAACAACACCGTTGGCCTGTCTTGGACTTGTCAACAATTTCACATTCCTCGCCCCGCCGCGATGAACCATGAAAGGTGCGCCCCATGAGCAACATCCCCGCAGAACTGTCCTACACCGCCGAACACGAATGGATCGGTGCCCCAAGTGCCGACGGTGTGGTGCGGGTAGGGATCACCGACTTTGCCCAGGACGCGTTGGGCGACGTGGTCTACGTCCAGGTACCCGAGGCCGGAACGGACGTCACAGCCGACACCGTGGTTGGCGAGGTTGAGTCCACCAAGAGCGTCAGCGACATTTACGCCCCCCTGACGGGTACCGTGACGGCACGGAACGAGGCCCTCGACGCGGACCCTTCGCTCATTAACTCCGACCCCTACGGTGCGGGCTGGCTGGTGGAAATCACCTTGGCGGACGCTTCCACCCACGCATCGCTGCTCAGCGCCGCCGAGTACCAGGAAAAGGTAGGCTAGACGTCAAGGACCACGTTCCGTCAATCCAACCGGTTGGTGGGCGTGGCCGATGAAGGCCGATGAAGATTGCATGCACATTACTAAATGACTAAGTCAAGGAGGAGTACCAATGGTTGACGCGGGTAACGACGCCGGAGTGAACGGTCAGGCGGATTCCCAGGATCAGCCGGGTGCTTCAGACACCACATCCATTCATCTGCCTCCCGTCAGGAGCGTTCCGGTCCAGAGGCCGTCACTGGCTGCGGACGAGCAAAATGCGGTGAACTCGCTGCCGGCGGGTTCGGCGTTGCTGATTGCCCACGCCGGTCCCAACTCCGGGGCGCGCTTCCTGTTGGACAGTGCCGTGACCACGGTGGGGCGCCACCCGGATGCCGACATCTTCCTGGACGACGTGACGGTCTCGCGCCGGCACGTGCAGTTCTTCAAGGTGGACGGCGGCTTCGAAGCCACCGATTCCGGCAGCCTGAACGGCACCTATGTTAACGGGGACCGGGTGGATTCGATCCTCCTGCGCACCGGGGACGAAGTGCAGATCGGCAAGTTCCGCCTGACGTATTACTTCAGCACCGCAGACGCCACCACGATTTCCTGAGGGCACGGTGGCAAGTTTGAACCAGGGCGCCGGCAGGCGGCTGGTGGACGTGCAGTCCAGCAGCCGCCGGCTTGGCGCGGCCGTAATCTTCAACATCGGCGAGGTTCTGGCCCAGCTCACTGAGGACTTTCCGTCGGCAACGGCATCGAAGATACGGTTTTATGAGGAGAAGGGGTTGATCACCCCGCAGCGGACCCCGGCCGGCTACCGGCAGTTTCGCGAGTCCGACGTTGAGCGGCTTCGCTTCGTGCTGGCGCTCCAACGGGACCACTACCTGCCACTGAAGGTGATCCGGGAGTACCTGGACGCCATCGACCAGGGGCAGGCGCCGTCCAACCTTCCGCCGGGTGTGTCCATTGCACCCCGGATGGTCTCCGACGAGCTCGCAGTGGAACTGAAGGGAAGGGCGCGCCGGCTGAGCGCGGAGCAGCTTCGCGCCGAATGCGGAGCCAGCGCGGAGCTGCTGGAGGCCATGGTCAGCTACGGGCTGGTGGAAATGCGCGGGGGCAGCTTTGACGACTACTCCCTGCGCGTGGCGAAGGCCTGCACCGACCTGGCCGCGCACGGCCTGGAACCACGCCACCTGCGGCCCTTCCAGGCGGCGGCGGACCGGGAGTTCGGCCTCGTCGAACGCGCCGTTGCACCGCTGTCCTCACGCCGTGACGGAACGTCCTCGGCCCGGGCCGCAGAGGCTGCCCGGGAAATTGCCGACCTCTGCCTGAGCCTGCACAGTGCGCTGGTGCAGTCGAGGATTTCCTCCATGGAGGGCCCATGATTGAGGTGGAAATCGTGGGCGTACGCATTGAAATGCCGTCCAACCAGCCACTGGTGCTGTTGAAGGAACGATTGGGGGAGCGCCACATTCCCATTTGGATCGGGGCTTCGGAGGCCACCGCGATCGCGTTGGCCGAGCAGGGCGTGGTGCCGCCGCGCCCGCTCACCCATGACCTCCTGTGTGCCGCGGTGTCCGCCCTTGGCCACCGGATCGTGCGCGCCAACCTGACGAAGGTCCAAGACGGAGTGTTTTACGCCGAGCTGATGTTCGACGACGGCACCACGGTCGGATCCCGCGCCTCTGACGCCATCGCAGTGGCACAGCGGGCCGGCTGCGCCATCTGGGCCTCAGAAGCACTCGTGGATGAGGCCGGGGTGCTCATCGTGGACCATGACGAGCATGACTCGGCGGAAACCGTGGACGACGACGCCGAGGCCAAGGAACGCGAAGTGCGCCAGTTCCGCGAGTTCCTCAACGAGGTTGAACCCGAGGATTTCGACAAATAGCCACCCCATGTGCCGGGCAGGACGGTGCCACGGCGGTGGTGCCTAACGTTAAACCTGAGACTGAAACTTTCGACACGGCAAAATTGTTTTGTTGACGTCTTTGACCTTGGTCCGGAGCCGATCTAACGTCAAGGTAATCAGTTCCCCATTGCAAGCTGTGGCCGGTGCAGTCACACTGGAGGTTAGGGCCCTTGGCCCAGGCCATCCGTGTCATGCCCGGCGAAAGCTACGCAACATCCGTTCGGGGAACCGCGAACAGGAGGATCCACGTGAGTCCGAAGAGTGACGCCGGCGAACTCAACGCCGTTGTGGTCCCCAGCCCGGCCCTGACGGCAGGTTCCCAGGGATTGCTTTTCACCCAGGATCTGCCGGTACTGGATGAAGACGCCGGCTATCGCGGCCCCATTGCCTGCAAGGCTGCCGGCATCACGTACCGGCAACTGGACTACTGGGCCCGCACGGGGCTGGTGGAGCCGGCCGTCCGGGGAGCCGCCGGATCCGGTTCGCAGCGCCTCTACGGTTTTCGCGACATTTTGGTGCTCAAGGTCGTCAAGCGCCTCCTGGACACCGGCGTGTCCCTGCAGCAGATCCGCTCGGCCGTAGACCACCTGCGCGAACGCGGCGTGGAGGACCTGGCCCAGATCACGCTCATGAGCGACGGCGCATCCGTCTATGAATGCACCTCCGCCGACGAGGTCATCGACCTGGTCCAGGGCGGCCAGGGCGTGTTCGGAATCGCCGTGGGGCGTGTCTGGCGTGAAGTTGAAGGCAGCCTGGCTGCCCTGCCCAGCGAGCACGCCCCCGTCCAGTCGTTTCCCGGCGACGAACTTGGCCGGCGCCGCGAGGAACGAAAGATTTCCTAGAACGGCGGCCTGGAACGGCAGCATTTTTGACGGGCTGGCGCCCACCAAGCGGGCGATCAGCCGCGGTGGAGCCGGCTTCTTGTTGCGCCCTGGTTGAGCACGGCGTCCAGCAGCCCGTCGAACAGGGCGGAGGAGTTCTTCGCCGAATCTCCGGGCCACTGGTGGATCGGATGCGCGGCACCCTGGATCTGCTGCCAGTTGGCCTGCTCCGGAATCGTGGGGGAGAGCAGCAGCTCACCGAACATTGTCTTCATTTCCCCGAGCCGGAACGTGTGCTCGTTGGAGCCGCTGCGGACCCGGTTGGCCACGATGCCGGCAGGGACGAGGGCCGGGGCAAATTCGGTGCGGAACAATTCAATGGCGCGCAGCGTGCGCTGCGTGCCGGCCACGGAAAACAGCCCCGGCTCCGCCACCAGCAGCACGCGGCTGCTGGCCGTCCATGCCATCCGCGTCAGCCCGTTCAGCGATGGCGGGCAGTCAATGAGCACCAACTGGTAGGGCGCCCTGCCAGCGCGGTCGGCGTTGGCCAGGACGGTCGCGAGCCGGCGGAGGTCCCGGCGGCCCAGGTCCGGGCGGTCATAAATGCCGCTGAACGCCGAACCCATGGCAACGTCCAGCACCGGCAAGGGGGCGCCGTCGTGCTTGTGGGCGGCCAACCAGCCGGACGGGACCACATTGGCGGCGAGATCAGCCTTGCGCGAGCCCTTGATCATCCGTCCGATGTCCAGCTGTCCGGACGGGTGGACGCCCAGGCCGGTGGTGGCGTCCGCATGGGGATCGAGGTCTATCACCAGGGTGGGGATGCCTGCGGCCAGGGCCGCCGACGCCAGTCCGAGCGTAACCGACGTCTTGCCGACGCCGCCCTTGAGGCTGCTGATGCTCACTACTTGCACGGATGAACCATTACCTTTGCGTCGCGTACTTGATCAGGGGCTGTTTGCGTGTGCCGGGGCCTGGCCGTCCGACACATACAATGGCTGTGGAACGTTCGCGACTTGGAGAACCCATTGACAAACACCCCAGACAATATGACCGGAAGCCAGCACCCCAGCAGCTTGGTGTCGGCCATTTTCAGTGACCGGCACATCGGGGTCGGTGCACAGCCCCACGTTCATCATATGTTGAGCACCCTTGGATTTGGCTCTTTGGAGGAGCTTACCGTGGCAGCGTTGCCCCCAGCCATCTACACCGGCGAGGCGCTGGAGCTGCAGGCGGCGGCCTCCGAAGAGGCCATGCTGGCCGAGCTGCGTGCCCTCGCCGCCAAGAACACCGTCAACAAGTCCTTCATCGGGCAGGGCTACTACGGCACCCACACCCCGGGCGTCATCGCGCGCAACGTGCTTGAAAGCCCTGCCTGGTACACGGCCTACACCCCTTACCAGCCCGAGATCTCCCAGGGCCGCCTCGAGGCGCTGCTGAACTTCCAGACCGTCGTTGCCGACCTGACCGGCATGGTCACGGCCAACGCCTCCATGCTTGACGAGGGCACCGCCGCCGCCGAGGCCGTGGCCCTGATGCGCCGCAACAACCGTTCCGCCAAGCCCGACGCCGCCGTCCTGGTCGACGGCGACGTGTTCCCCCAGACCCTGGCCGTCATCAGGACCCGGGCCAAGGCGATGGGCCTGCCGGTGGTGGTCCACACCTTTGGGGACGACGGCGCCCTGCCGGAGGGTGAGTTCTTCGGCGTCCTTCTGCAATACCCGGGCGACTCCGGCCTGGTGCGCGACCTCGCGCCCATCATCGCCGCCGCGAAGGAACGCAAGGCCGTGGTGGCCGTCGCCGCCGACCTGCTGGCCTTGACGTTGCTGGAATCTCCCGGCGAGCTCGGTGCCGACCTGGCCGTGGGCACCTCCCAGCGCTTTGGCGTGCCCATGGGCTTCGGCGGACCGCACGCCGGCTACATGGCCGTGCGCCGGGGGCTGGAGAGGTCGCTGCCGGGCCGGCTCGTGGGCGTGTCCAAGGACGCGGCCGGCAACCAGGCCTACCGCCTGGCCCTGCAGACCCGCGAACAGCACATCCGCCGGGAAAAGGCCACGTCCAACATCTGCACCGCCCAGGTGCTGCTGGCCGTCATGGCCGGCATGTACGCCGTCTACCACGGCCCCGAGGGGCTGCGGAAAATCGCCACCCGCGTCCACGCCTTCGCCCTGGCCGTCGCCGAAGCCGCGACGGCCGCCGGCCACACGGTGGTGCACGGCAACTTCTTTGACACTGTCAGGATCAGGGTGGGTGCCGGCAGCGGCCACGCGGCGGCCGAGCTCGTGGCAGCAGCCCACAATGCCGGCTACCTGCTGCGCCAGGCCGACCGGGAGCACGTGCAGGTCGCCGTGGACGAGACCACCACCGAGGCCGACATTGCCGCCCTGGCCGGCCTGTTCGCCGGCAAGGGGGCCAGGGCGGCGGTGCCGGCCCTGCCGGCGGATGCGTCCGGCGTCGCGCTTCCCACACCCGCCCGCACCACCGGCTACCTGGGCAACCCGGTGTTCCACACCCACAACTCAGAAACCCAGATGCTGCGCTACCTGCGCAAACTCGCCGACTTCGACTACGCCCTGGACCGGGGCATGATCCCGCTGGGATCGTGCACCATGAAGCTGAACGCCACCGCGGAGATGGCCGCCATCACATGGCCGGAATTTTCCAATCTGCACCCGTTCGCACCCGCCTCCGACACTGTGGGCATCGTGGAGATGGCCACGCAGCTGGAGGAGTGGCTCGCCGAAATCACCGGCTACGACGCCGTCTCAGTCCAGCCCAACGCCGGATCGCAGGGCGAATTTGCCGGACTCATGGCCATCCGCGCCTACCACGTGGAGAACGGGGACACGGACCGCGACGTGGTGCTGATTCCCACCTCCGCCCACGGCACCAACGCCGCCTCCGCGGTCATGGCCGGACTGAAGGTGGTGCCTGTCGCCACCGACGGCTTCGGCAACATCGACATCGACGACCTCAAGCGCCGGATCACCGTCCACGAGAACCGCCTGGCCGCCATCATGGTCACCTACCCGTCCACGCATGGCGTGTTTGAAACCTCCATCAGCGCCATCTGCGCCATGGTGCACGACGCCGGCGGCCAGGTTTACGTGGATGGTGCCAACCTCAACGCCCTGGTTGGGTTGGCCCGGCCGGGCAGGTTCGGTGCCGACGTCTCCCACCTGAACCTGCACAAGACGTTCTGCATCCCGCACGGCGGCGGCGGGCCCGGGGTGGGGCCGGTGGGCGTCGGCGCGCACCTGGCCAAGCACCTGCCCGCCCGTGAACTGGGGCTGGACTCCTCCGTGGGCCTGGTCTCCAGCGCCCCGTACGGTTCGGCGTCGATCCTGCCCATCTCCTGGGCCTACATCCGCATGATGGGCCCGGACGGGTTGCGACTGGCCACCCAGACCGCCATCCTGTCGGCGAACTACATTGCCCGCAGGCTCAGCGGGCACTATCCGGTGCTGTACACCGGCGCCCACGAGCTCGTGGCGCACGAATGCATCCTGGACCTGCGCGGGCTGACCGCCGACTCCGGGGTGAGCGTGGACGACGTCGCCAAGCGCCTGATCGACTACGGCTTCCACGCCCCCACCATGTCCTTCCCGGTGGCCGGGACACTCATGGTGGAGCCCACCGAATCGGAGGACCTGGCCGAGCTGGACAGGTTCATCGACGCCATGATCGCCATCCGCAAGGAAATAGCGGCCGTCCAGGACGGGTTGTGGCCGGCCGGGGACAACCCGCTGGTCAACGCCCCGCACACTGCCCGGAGCCTGACGGAGGCATGGGAACACCCGTATGGCCGCGAAGAGGCCGTCTACCCGGCCGGCGTGGACCCGCGCGGCAAGTACTGGCCGCCGGTGAGCCGGGTCGACCAGGCCTACGGGGACCGGCACCTGGTGTGTTCCTGCCCGTCCCTTGAGGAACTGGCCGAGGTGTTCTGACCGGTGCCTGCGGTGTCCCATGTTACGGCCCCCGCTGTGGGATGCGACACATCATTTGGCGCCCCCGGCCCCTCGGGGTGAAACTAACACCACCTTAGTTTTTGCTAAAACAACGATTCAGGTCCGCTACCGTGCGGGGGACCACCCGGATCGCCAACAAGCACATTTCCTGAACCATCAATTCCACCAGCCCGTCCGCTGCCACAGCGGCCGGCGGGCAGCCAAGCCAGCGTTCATACAGGAGTGAGATGTTTTCGAAGATTCTGGTTGCCAACCGCGGCGAAATTGCCATCCGTGCCTTCCGGGCCAGCTATGAGCTCGGCGCCAAGACAGTTGCCGTTTTCCCCCATGAGGACCGCAATTCCATCCACCGCCAGAAAGCTGATGAAGCGTACCTGATTGGGCAGGAGGGGCACCCGGTCCGGGCGTACCTCGACGTGGCCGAGATCATCCGCGTCGCCAAGGAAGCAGGTGCGGACGCGATTTATCCCGGCTACGGCTTCCTGTCAGAGAACCCCGGGCTGGCCGCCGCGGCCGCCGCCGAAGGCATCACTTTCGTGGGCCCCCCCGCCGCAGTGCTGGAAATGACGGGCAACAAATTCCAGGCACTCAAAGCCGCCCGCGAGGCCGGCATTCCGGTGCTCAAGTCCAGCGAGCCCAGTGACGACCTGCAGACCCTGATCGCCGCAGCAGAGGAAATTGGCTTTCCTGTCTTCGCCAAGGCTGTTGCCGGCGGCGGGGGGCGCGGCCTGCGCCGCGTGGACACCCGTGAAGAGCTGCCCGAGGCGCTCAACGCGGCCATGCGCGAGGCCGATGCCGCGTTCGGCGACGCGACCATGTTCCTGGAGCAGGCCGTGCTGCGCCCCCGGCACATCGAGGTGCAGATCCTGGCCGACGCCGAAGGCAACGTCATCCACCTTTTTGAGCGTGACTGTTCCTTGCAGCGCCGCCACCAGAAGGTCGTGGAGATCGCCCCTGCCCCCAACCTGGATGAAAACATCCGCCGGGCCCTGCACAGCGACGCCGTCAAGTTTGCCAAGGCCATGGGCTACGTCAACGCCGGAACCGTCGAGTTCCTCGTGGACACTGTGGGGGAGCGCGCCGGCCAGCACGTGTTCATTGAGATGAACCCGCGCATCCAGGTGGAGCACACCGTCACCGAGGAAATCACCGATGTCGACCTGGTCCAGGCCCAGCTGCGCATCGCCGCAGGTGAAACGTTGGCGGACCTGGGTCTGAGCCAGGACACCGTCCACGTCAAGGGCGCCGCATTGCAGTGCCGCATCACCACCGAGGACCCGGCCAACGGCTTCCGCCCCGACGTCGGGCGGATCACCACCTACCGTTCCGCCGGTGGCGCCGGCATCAGGCTCGACGGCGGCACCGTCTACACGGGTGCCGAGATCAGCCCGCACTTTGACTCCATGCTGGTCAAGCTCACCTGCCGCGGCCGGGACTACAAGACGGCCGTGGCCCGGGCCCGCCGTGCCCTGGCCGAATTCAGGATCCGCGGCGTGTCCACCAACATCAACTTCCTGCAGGCAGTGCTCGAGGACCCGGCCTTCAACGCCGGCGACATCGCCACCTCCTTCATCGACGAACGGCCGGAGCTGCTCCACTCGCGGGTTTCCTCCGACCGCGGCACCAAGCTCCTGTCCTGGCTGGCCGACGTCACCGTCAACAAGCCCCACGGCGAGCTGCAGGTCCACGAAGACCCGGCCCGCAAGCTCCCCGACGTGGACGTGGACAGTGCCCCGGCGGGATCGCGCCAGCAACTGGCCGAACTGGGACCGGTCGGATTTGCCGCGGCCCTGCGCGCCCAAACCGCGGTCGCCGTCACCGACACGACGTTCCGTGATGCCCACCAGTCGCTGCTGGCCACCCGTGTGCGCACCAAGGACCTGCTGGCCGCCGGTGCGGCCGTGTCCGTGCTGACGCCGCAGCTGCTCTCCGTGGAGGCCTGGGGCGGCGCCACCTACGATGTGGCCCTGCGCTTCCTGGGCGAAGACCCCTGGCAACGCCTCGCCGAGCTCCGTGCAGCCCTGCCCAACGTGTGTCTGCAAATGCTCCTGCGCGGCCGCAACACCGTGGGCTACACACCGTACCCGGCCGAAGTCACCGACGCATTCGTCCAGGAAGCCGCCGCCAGCGGCATCGACATCTTCCGCATCTTTGACGCCCTGAACGACGTCGACCAGATGGAACCGGCCATCAAGGCCGTCCGGGCCACGGGAACGGCGGTCGCCGAGGTGGCCCTGTGCTACACGGGGGACCTCCTGGACCCGGCCGAGACCATCTACACCCTCGACTACTACCTGGAACTGGCCCAGCGCATCGTCGATGCCGGCGCCCACATCCTGGCCATCAAGGACATGGCCGGGTTGCTGCGTCCGGCAGCCGCCGCCCGGCTCGTCACGGCCTTGCGGGAGCGCTTCGACCTGCCTGTCCACTTGCACACCCATGACACGGCCGGCGGCCAGCTCGCGACCTTGATGGCCGCCGCAAACGCCGGTGTCGACGCCGTTGACGTCGCCTCCGCATCCCTGGCCGGCACCACCAGCCAGCCGTCAGCCTCGGCCCTGGTGGCCGCGCTGGCCCACACGGAACGTGACACGGGCATCGACCTGGGCGCCATCAGCTCGCTGGAGCCTTACTGGGAAGCCGTCCGGCGCGTGTACGCCCCGTTTGAGTCAGGCCTGGCCAGCCCCACCGGCCGCGTGTACCGGCATGAGATTCCCGGTGGCCAGCTCTCCAATCTGCGCCAGCAGGCCATCGCCCTGGGACTGGGCGAGCGTTTCGAGGAAATCGAGGACATGTACACGGCTGCGGACAGGATCCTGGGGCACCTGGTCAAGGTCACGCCGTCGTCCAAGGTGGTGGGCGACCTGGCCCTGCACCTGGTGGGCATCAAGGCCGACCCGGCCGACTTCGAGGAAAACCCGCAAAACTATGACATCCCGGATTCCGTGGTGGGATTCCTGGGCGGCGAACTGGGCAACCCGCCCGGCGGCTGGCCCGAACCGTTCCGCACCAAGGCACTGCAGGGCCGCACCGTCGTCGCACGCGTCGGCACACTCAGCCCGCAGGACAGCGAAGCGCTTGCCGGGGACAGCGAAACCCGGAGGGCGGCCCTGAACAGGCTCCTGTTCGCCGGTCCAACCAAGGAATTCGACAAGGTGCGTGAAAGCTACGGGGATGTCTCGGTGTTGGATACGCGCGACTACCTGTACGGGCTCCAGCGCGGGCATGAACACGTCATGGCGCTGGGTCCGGGCGTGCGGGTCATCGTTTCCCTGGAGACCATTTCCGAGCCGGACGAAAAGGGCATGCGCACCGTCACCTGCAAACTTAACGGCCAGAGCCGCCCGGTGATGGTGCGCGACCGGAGCGTTGAAAGCACCGTCAAGGCCGCCGAAAAGGCGGACGAGGCCGCAGCCGGACAAATTGCCGCACCGTTTGCCGGCGCAGTCAGCGTCAAGGTCGCCGTGGGTGATGTCGTGGAGGCCGGGACGACCGTGGCGACCATCGAGGCCATGAAGATGGAGGCGTCCATTACAACCCCTGTGGGCGGCGCCGTTGCCCGGCTCGCCGTGAACGGCGTGGCGCAGGTGCAGGGCGGAGACCTGCTGGTGGTGATTGAGGGCTGACACGCGCAGCCCCTTCGGCCGCCGGCCGGTGACAGCACCGCGCCCTGCGCTAGACTGGCAATCAATAAGCATCGCAGCCGCGGCCGGAAGAACCATCTTCCGGCCGCGGCAGCCTTTTAGTTGGTGGGCAGACATGGCAACGAAGAACAGCAAGCCGGAAACGACCGACGCGCCCGTGCCGGAAGGGACGTATCCCGACGGGTTGGAATCCACCGGCCCCGGATCCGTGACGGCCGCGGCGGCCACCCCCAACGGCGGCACCGCCGGCACCGGGCTGGAGCTTTCGGCGGCTTCCGACGACCCCGCATCCACCGGGGCCGTGCAGACCATTGCAGTCCAGGGCGCTGCCGTGCAGGGCGCTGCAGTCCAGGGCGCTGCCGGCCGTCCCGTCCTTGGCCCGGACATGCCCCAGTCCACGGTGGCGCCGTCGCCATACCCGTCCACCGTGGCGCCGTCATCGCCGCTGCTGTCCGGGACCGCGGGAGGCACGGCTGCCCGGACACCTGCCGAAGCCACCGCAGCGTCCCCGCCAGGTGCCAGTTCGCGCCGCCAGCGTGAGGACGGGCCCGAGTCCGCCGCGGCGCTGACCAGCGACCGTCTGCTGAACAAGGCCGCCGCCCCTCCTGTGGGCGGTTGGCGGTTGTGGCTGTTCAAGGCGAGCTTCGGCGCGGTGAACGTGGGGGACTCCGACAAGGTCCGGCTTGAGCGGGTGCAGGACACCCTGATTGCCGCGCGCCTTGGCGAGCACACCCGCTTTGTTCCCGTGCTGTCCCGCAAGGGCGGCGTGGGCAAGACCACCGTCACCACCCTGCTGGGCATGGTGCTGGCCGACACCCGTCAGGACCGTGTCATTGCCATGGACGCCAATCCGGACCGCGGCACGCTCTCGGACCGTTCGCCCGGGCGCACCGACTTCACGGCCCGCAACCTGGTCAAGGACCGCTTCAACGTCACGACGTTCTCACAGCTGTCCAACTATGTTGCCCGCGACGGGTCCCGCCTTGACGTGCTGGCCAGCGACACCGATCCTGCCGTGGCTCAGGCCTTTGACGACTCCGACTACCGCGCTGTCACGGACATTCTCAGCAAGTACTACTCCATTGTCCTCACCGACTCCGGCACCGGCATGGTGCACTCTGTCATGAAGGGCACGCTGGAGAAGGCCGACGCCGTGGTGCTGGTTTCCGGCGGAAGCGTGGACGAGGCGCGGCTGGCCTCGGAGACGCTGTCCTGGCTGGAGGCCCATGGCCGCCACGACCTTGTGGCGAGGGCGATCGTCGCCATCAACATGTCCAGCGGGGAAACCCAGGTGGACATCGCCCAAATCGAGGAACATTTCAGGTCCCGGGTCCAGAATGTGCTGCGCATCCCCTACGACAAGCATTTGGCGGAAGGCTCGCGCGTGGAGCTGGCCAAGCTGCGTCCCGCCACCAGGCTTGCCGCCAAGGAGCTGGCAGCACTGGTCGTGGCGGAGCTTCAGCGCCCCTAGCCGGCCTTCCTGGCCGTGTACATCTGCTCCACCACGGCGTCGAAGTCCTTCAGGACCTGGGCGCGCTTGACCTTCATGGACGGAGTCAGGTGCCCGGAGGACTCGGTGAAGTCAGTGTCGACAATGCGGAAGGACTTGATCGCCTCGGCGTGGGAAACGGAATGATTGGCCTTGTCGATGACGCGCTGGACGGCGTCAATGACGGCCGGCTCCTTGGCCGCCTGCGCCACCGTGATGCCCTCCTGAAGGCCATGTTGGCGGCCCCACAGTGGGAGTGCGTCCTCGTCGAGGGTGACAATCGCGGCGATGAAGGGCCGGTTGTCGCCGACGACCAGGCATTGGGAGACAATCGCGTCGGCCCGGATCTGGTCTTCCAGCAGGGCCGGAATCACGTTTTTGCCGCTGGCCGTGACGATGATTTCCTTTTTGCGGCCGGTGATCGTCAAAAAGCCCTGTTCGTCGAGCTCGCCAATGTCACCGGTGCGGAACCAGCCGTCAACAAACGTTTCGGCGGTGAGGTCGTCGCGACCGAAATAGCCCTTCATGACGCACACCCCCTGCGTGAGGATCTCGCCGTCGTCGGCAATCTTGACCGCGTTCCCCGGCAGCGGGGCGCCCACGGTGCCGATCCGGATGCGTTCGGGGCGGTTGACGGTAATGGGTGCGGTGGTCTCCGTCAGGCCGTATCCCTCCAGGATCTGCAGGCCGATGCCCTGGAAGAAGTGGCCCAGGCGTTCGCCGAGCGGGCCGCCGCCTGAGACGGCGTGGCGGACGTGCCCGCCCATGGCCGCCCGAAGCTTGCCGTACACGAGCTTGTCGAACAAGGCGTGCCGGGCCTTGAGCAGCAGGGGCACCCGGCCGCCCTCGCTCGCACGGGAGAAGTCTATGGCCGTTTGGGCGGCCGCGGCGAAGATCTTTCCCTTGCCCTCACCCTCAGCCTTGAGCACGGCGGAGTTGTAGACCTTCTCAAAGACGCGGGGAACGGCCAGGATGAACGTGGGCTTGAAGCTTTGCAGATCCTCGAGCAGGTGTTTGATGTCCGGGGTGTGCCCGACCTTGGCGCCGGCTGCCACGGCCAGTACCGAAATGTAGCGGGCAAAGACGTGGGCCATGGGCAGGAACATGACCGTCTGGGAGCCGGGGTGGACCACGTCCTTGCCCAGCACGGCCAAGGCATTCTCGCTCAACTCGACGAAATTGTGGTGCGTGAGCATGCAGCCCTTCGGTCGTCCCGTGGTGCCCGAGGTGTAGATGATGGTGGCGACGTCGTCCAGGCCGTTGGACGTGCGGTGGACTTCCAGGACGTCGTCGCCGACGTCGCGACCGGCGTCACGCAGGGCGTCCAGGCCGTCGCCGTCCATCTGCCACACGTTCTTCAGGGCCGTCAGGGCCTCATTGTGGGCGGCCTGGCGGATGACGTTTTCATGGCCGGCTGATTCTGCAATGACGGCCACCGCCTCGGAGTCGCCCAGGTTCCAGGCCACCTGCGACGGGGAGGAGGTCTCGTAGATCGGCACCGACACGGCGCCGGCGAACCAGATGGCGAAATCCACCAGGGCCCATTCGTAGCGGGTGCGTGCCATGATGCCTACACGGTCGCCCACCTCCCGGGCGGAGATGTCAACCCACACGTTGTCGGTGTTGCGGCGTGAAAACAAGGCCGGATTGGAGTCCAGCCGTGCCTGGCGCAACACAAAGTCGGTGGTGTTCATGGTCCGCGGGCTGACCACCTCGGCCGGAACGGTAATCTCGCGCACTGTGGCTCCTTTGCTATGACAGTCCCCGTCGGGCTTGGCCTTACTCTATCCGGAGCGGCACAGGGTACGGCAGCCGGATAAGTTACTGATTAGTAACTTTATGTTGTTTGGATCACGCATTCAATTCAGCGGCCGGCCGCCTGCGGTCGCTAGAATCGGGGAATGCAACAACCACGCCCCGTTTTCAGGCCCACCTTGAGATTTCCAGGACGGGCGGCCGTCGGCGGCAGCTTGGCATTGGGCATAGACATCGGCGGGACCAAGGTGGCCGCCGGCGTGGTCGACGGGCTGGGGAACCTCCGCGAGGAGCTCCGGCGCGACACGCCCGGCCGGGACCCGCGCGCCGTCGAAGCCGTCATTGTGGAACTGGTCCGCGAACTCGGGGCCCGCCACGACCTGCGCAGCGTAGGAATCGGAGCCGCCGGCTGGATGGACCTCGACGGCGGCATCGTGGCGTTCAGCCCACACCTGGCATGGCGGAACGAGCCGCTACGCGAAAACTTGGAAGCCCTGTTGAACCGGCCGGTGACCTTGGCCAACGATGCCGACGCCGCCGCGTGGGCCGAATGGCGATTTGGGGCAGGCCGCGGGCACGACAGGCTGGTCTGCCTGACCCTGGGCACCGGAATCGGCGGCGCACTGGTGGTGGATGGGCGTGTGGAGAGGGGCAGCTTTGGCCTGGCAGGGGAGTTCGGGCACCAGATCATCATGCCGGGCGGGCACCGCTGCGAGTGCGGAAACCGGGGCTGCTGGGAACAGTACGCCTCCGGCAACGCCCTGGGCAGGGAAGCGCGCGAACTCGCACGGGCGAAGTCGCCCATGGCCACGGAACTGCTGGCAGCCGTCAACGGCCAGGCGGAGGAGATCACCGGCACGGTCGTGACGGAACTTGCGCTGGCCGGTGAGGCGACCTCCCGGGAGCTGGTGGAGGAAGTGGGGGACTGGCTGGGTTTGGGGATCGCCAACCTGGCCGCCGCACTTGACCCGGCACTGTTCGTCATTGGCGGCGGGCTCTCCGCCGCGGGGGACCTTTTGCTGGCCCCGGCCCGTCGGGCCTACTCCAAAAACCTCACCGGCCGCGGCTTCCGGCAGGAGGCTGTCATTGTGGGGGCCGAGCTGGGGCCGGCTGCCGGGCTGATCGGCGCGGCCGACCTGTCGCGCGTGCGCCAGTCCGACCGGCTGGGAGTGCGCCGCGGCCGCAAGGGCCACGCGGGCAGGACTCCGGGCGCAATGCGGGACGGCATGGCCGGCGCCTAAACCACGGCGCCTAAACCACGGCGCCGTCACCGCTGTCATGGTCCCTGTTCTTGGGCAGGCGGTAGATCAGGTACCCCGTGCCGGCCAGGAACGCCAGTATCACCCCGATGACGCCGGGCAACGGGATGCCGCGCCAGAAAATGGCGGAAAGCACCAGGAAGATCGGCCCTCCGGCGGCCCCAATCCAGGAGAGCATGATGGCCGGATCGGCGCCGGCCAGGCTGGGCAGTTCCTCCGGGACAAAGTCCTCCTCCTCTTCCGGGGCCTGAAAATCGTAGTCGCGGGGCCCCCCGGACGCCGGGCCGGGATCGGTGGACTCATGCCCGCCGTGTTCCGCCGGCATCGGAGCGCCCTGACGGCGCCACACACCCAGCGGATCAAAATCGTTGACCCCCTTGGTCCGCAACCTGTCCGCCGGGTCGGCCCTGTCCGTCTGTTCAGCCCCGCCGGGTGAGTCGGTGCGAACTGGTGTGCCGGCGTCGTCGGGGGTGTCCATGAAGCCGTCGTCCGGTTCCTGGAGCCGGGCCACCAGATCGAGCCAGACAGCCTCATCGCCGTCGTTCCCACCCGTGCCTGGGGTGTCATGGCCGTGGTCAGATTGCACCTGCATGCCTCCGGAAGAAGTCGCTGGATTGGGAAAAGATTTGTTGTGCGTCGTTGTCCATGGTGGCCACGTGGTAGCTGTTGGACAGTGCCACCACCTCAAACTCCTGCGCGCCGATGAGGGCCTTCAAGGTGTCCATGCTGGATTCTGGCACCACGTGGTCCACGGCGGAACGAAACACGAGCGTGGGGGCCACAACACGGGGCAGCAGTGCGATGGTGTCGGTGAACAGCTTGGACAACTCGTGGACGGCCGCCACGGGCGTCCGCGCGTAGGCGCCTTCAGTGATGCCGGGGGCCCGGATGTCGTCGCCAATGGCTGGCACGCTTTTGACCACGTGCTTGAGCAGCCCCGAATACCTTGCCCTTCCGTCGCTGAACGTCAGCCCCGGATTAACGACCGCGACACCAGCCACCGCATGTTTCGCGGCCACCCTCAGCGCCAAGGCGCCGCCCATGGACAGGCCGGCCACAAAGACCGAGTCACAGCGGGAGGAAAGCTCGAGGTAGGCGGCCTCGAAATCACGATACCAATGCTGCCACGGCGTCCGCGAGAGGTCCTGCCACGTGGTGCCGTGGCCTGCCAGCAGCGGCATGTTGACGCAGAAGCCGGCGTCGGCCAGAAATTCAGACCAGGCGCGCAGGCTGACGGGGGAGCCGGTAAAGCCGTGGCAGAGGGCCACACCCACCCTCGCCAAATCGCCGTGTCCGCCGGAACGGAACGATTGCGCCGCTGCCATGGGGCCTCCGTCAAGTCGCGTGCCATGAGTATAGGCACCAAGGTGGTGCACACACCAAAGGGGCAGCACGCCGTCCTGACGGACTGTGGTGCCTCTCTCACTAGACTACTGTTGTTACGTTCGATGCGGGTGGAAGTATTGGGCACGCTTGGCCGAAACCGGCCCTGCCGGAGAGGAACTTGACAGTGATTTATTGGGTGCTTAAGAAGATCTTCCTCGGACCGGTCCTCAAAATGCTGTTCCGCCCGTGGACGAAGGGCCTGGACAACCTGCCGGTGGACGGTCCGGCGGTGCTGGCCAGCAACCACCTATCCTTTTCGGATTCAATTTTTATGCCACTGATGGTGCCCCGTCCCGTGGTCTTTTTGGCCAAAAGTGACTACTTCACCGGCCGGGGCCTCAAGGGACGGCTGACCGCGGCGTTCTTCAAGTTGACCAACCAGCTGCCCATGGACCGTTCGGGTGGCAAGGCGTCCGCCAACTCCCTGCAGACAGGGGTGGAGGTGCTCAAGGGCGGTGGCCTGCTCGGCATCTATCCGGAGGGCACCCGCAGCCCGGACGGACGCCTGTACCGGGGCAAGGTGGGGGTGGCGAAACTGGTCCTCACCGCCAACGTGCCCGTGATTCCCGTGGCCATGATCGGCACCGACAAAGTTCAGCCGATCGGGCGGCGCATCCCCAATATCCGCCGACTTGGCATTATTTTCGGCGAGCCCATGGACTTCAGCCGCTACCAGGGCCTGCAAGACGACCGCTTTGTGCAACGCTCGGTGACTGACGAGATCATGTACGAGCTCATGCGCATATCCGGTCAGGAGTACGTGGACTCCTACGCCAGCACCGTCAAGGAAAAGATTGCGGCCGAGAAGGCCGGAAAGCCCGCGACCGGCAAGCCCGCAAATCCAACGGCAGGCATTGAAGCGGATAAAAAGGCCGGTGAGGCCGTGCGCCTGGACGCGGCCCCGGGCGTGGCCCCGGGCGTGGCCCCGGGCACCGTGACCGTCATTGGTGCCAAGGCGGAACGGAAGCTGCCGCAGGTCACGGCCGGGGAGGATGCCCATGGCCCGGAGCTCCCCGGCCGCGCACCCGGCCAGGGGGGCGCGGGCGAAGGTGGCGCGGAAGCGCCGGACGGGACAGCACCGGACGAATCGCCTGGCAGCGGGGCATGACCGGACGCATCTCATGACTCGGACGTGTTCCCGGGCCGGTGTTGCGGCGGGATAGGCTTGAGGGGTGACTGATCTAACTTCCCCAGCAACGCATGAACCTGCCGCCGGCATTTCCGTCCCGGGCGCTGCCGTGTACCCCGGCCTCGACGATTGGCGCCAGCTGCCCATCGACCAGCAGCCCACCTGGGCCGACTCCGACGTATTCGTTTCCAGCGTCAAGGAACTTTCCTCTTTGCCGCCGCTGGTGTTCGCCGGAGAGGTGGACGTGCTGCGCTCCCGTCTGGCCCAGGCCGCCCAGGGAAAGGCGTTTGTGCTCCAGGGCGGCGACTGTGCCGAGACTTTCGAGGCGGCAACGGCGGACAGGATCAGTTCACGGGTCAAGACCATTTTGCAGATGGCGGTGGTGCTAACTTACGGTGCACAGCTGCCCGTCATCAAGATGGGGCGCATGGCCGGCCAATTCGCCAAGCCGCGATCCTCCAACGACGAAACCCGGGACGGCGTGACGCTGCCCGCCTACCGTGGTGACATTGTCAACGGTTATGAGTTCACGCCCGAGTCGCGCAAGCATGACGCTTCGCGCATGCTCCGGGCCTACCACACCTCTGCCTCCACGCTAAACCTGATCCGGGCCTTCACCCAAGGCGGGTTCGCGGACCTGCGGCTGGTGCACGAGTGGAACCGCGGCTTTACCTCGAACCCGGCGCACAGCCGTTACGAGAAGCTGGCGAAGGACATCGACCGGGCCATCAAGTTCATGGCCTCCTGCGGTGCGGACTTCGAGGCGCTGAGGACGGTGGAGTTCTTTGCCAGCCACGAAGCCCTGTTGCTGGACTACGAGCGTGCACTGACCCGGATTGATTCGCGCACCGGAAACCCCTACGACACGTCCGCACACTTTTTGTGGATCGGCGAACGCACGCGCAACCTCGACGGGGCGCACGTGGACTTTTTGGCCCGCGTCCGCAACCCGATCGGCGTCAAACTGGGTCCGAACACATCCCCCGACGACACGCTGCGCCTGATTGAGAAGCTGGACCCGGACCGCGAGCCGGGCCGCCTGACGTTCATCACGCGCATGGGAGCCGCCAATATTCGTAAGAAGCTGCCGAGCCTGGTGGAGAAGGTCACGGCCTCCGGAGCCCAGGTGCTCTGGGTGACCGACCCCATGCACGGGAACACCGTCACGTCTCCCAATGGCTACAAGACCCGCAACTTCGACGACGTCATTGACGAGGTCCGCGGCTTCTTCGAGGTTCACCAGTCCCTCGGCACGTTCCCCGGCGGCCTGCACGTGGAGATGACCGGAGACGACGTTGCCGAGTGCCTCGGCGGCGCGGACCCCATCGACCAGGAAGCTTTCCTGACCGGTTACGAGTCCGTCTGCGACCCCCGCCTGAACCACAAGCAGTCCCTGGAGATGGCGTTCCTGGTGGCCGGCGCGCTGGGGCAAAGCAAGTAGCATCCGGCGGGCCATGGCGTCCCTGTGACGCGCTAGATGACCCGCAGGGTTACCGTGCTGCCTTCCGGGGCTTCGGTGCCCTGCGGGTTTTGGAAGCGGACCGTGCCGAAAAAGCCGCCAAACAGGTTCTCAACTTCCACCTTGAAGCCAAGCGCCTCGAGCTCCGCCTTGGCAGCCGGTGCCTGCTTGCCCACCACGTTGGGCACCATGACCATCTTTGGCCCCTTGGACAGTGTCAGGGTGACGGTGCCCCCGGCGGTGAGGGTTCCCTGATCGGGCGACTGCGACACGACGGAGCCGGCCGGCACCGTGGCGCTGTTGACGCGGCCGGGTGCGACGGCGGGCACCAGGCCAACGCCCTTCACGGCGGCTTGGGCGTCGGCGGCGGTCCTGCCGACCACTGACGGCACGGGGATCGGCTTGGGACCCTTGGACAGGACGAGGTCCACTTTTGTGTTGCCGCGGAATTCGGCACCGGGCCCGGGGATTTGGCTGATGACTGTGCCGGCCTTGGCCTTTTCGTCGAAGGTCTCTGTGACTGTGCCCAGCACGAGGTGTCCGCCGGTGAGGGCCGACTTGGCGTCGGCAAGCGTGCTGCCTGCCAGCTCGGGAACCGGGTAGAGTACCGGACCCTTGGAGACAAGGATCCTCACGCCCCGGAACTTGCGTTGCTCCGCCCCCGCCGCCGGATCCGTGTCCACCACCAGCCCGGCAGCTGTCTTTTCATTGAACACTTCGGTGGTGGCGGCCAGCTCGAATCCCCTGGCCTGGATCAGTGCCTGGGCCTGCGCGACGGTCTTGTTGTGAACGTCCGGAACGGTGGCGAGGGCGCCTGGCCCGAGGGCCAGGAACCAGCCGGCCGCAGCCACCAGCAGCCCCAGCACCAACACCACCAGGATCCAGACGGCGGCCTTGCGGCGCGGGTGCGCCGAACCAAGGCTGGCGACGGGCCGGGCGGCGGCCTTGGCGCGATCCCGGGCCGCGGCACGCACCGCACGCTTGGACAAGGTACCCGGCCCGGTCTCCGCGGCCGCCCTTTCGTAACTGCCGCCGGCTGCGTCTGTTTCCTGGCGTGCGGAGGGGGCCTGGTCATCGACATAGAGGCGGTTGGCGTGGGGGATCACGGTGGTGGGGTGGATCGGTGAGTCAATGACTGTGGTGCCATTGCCCTGATCGGGGGAGCTGACGTTGGTGATGGCTTCCGTCGGGTGTTCCCGGGGCGCCGCAAAGCCGCCCAGGGCGGCCGTCAGCGCTTGCGTGTCTGTTGCCGTGGGCGCCCCAGTGCGCCCGCCCGGTCCCGTACCGCCGGCATCCAGTTCCTCCGGGGTGAGGGAGCTGCGGATGTGGCGCAGGTCCTCCAGCAGCGAAGCCCCGTTGGCCGGGCGGTTGTCCGGGTCCTTTTCGGTCATGTAGCGGACCAGCTCGTCCATCTCCACGGGCAGGCCGGGCACGGAGTCCGACGGCGCAGGGACGTCGTCGCGCACGTGCTGCATGGCCACGGCGATGGGAACCTGGCCGCGGAATGGTTGCTCGCCCGTCAGGAGTTCATAGAGCATGATCCCGGCGGAGTAGATGTCGCTGCGCGCGTCGCCTCCTTCGCCATTGACCAACTCAGGGGCAATGTATCCGACCGTACCGAGCAGTGTTCCCGTGTTGGTTGTTGTTGAGACGGCGCGGGAGAGGCCAAAGTCGCCAATCTTCACCCACCCGCTGCGGGAGATCAGTACGTTCTCGGGTTTGACGTCGCGGTGCACCAGCCCCGCGGCATGGGCGGCGGCCAACCCCTCCACGATCGGGTCCAGCAGGTCCAGTGCCTGCCGTGCCGTGAGCGGGCCCCCGGAGTTGACCACGTCACGCAGGGTGTGCCCGTCGATGTACTCAAGTACCAGGTAGGCGTGCTCCATGCCCACGCCATGGTCGTGAATCTGGACCACGTGGGGGTGGGAGAGGCTGGCCGCACTCCACGCTTCGCGCTGCAGCCTTTCGAGGAAGGCGTCGTCCGTAGCCAGGTGCGGGTGCAGGATCTTCAGGGCAATGTTGCGGTTGAGCCGGACGTCCTTGGCCCGGTAGACGGTGGACATGCCCCCGCGCGCCACCTTGGCCAGCACCAGGTAGCGGTCATCTACAGTAGTCCCAATCAGGGGATCGATCGGCTCATCTTGCACCCTTTGATCTTAAGGGGTGAAACGGGGGAGGGCCGCCAGCAACACTCGCTGGCGACCCCCGGCCTTTGTCCTCCGCTGCCGTTTAGCGGAACAGCTTTCGGGTTGCCTTGACGCTGGCCACATAATTTTTGGTGTCCGGGAACATGCCGTGGACGCTGACGGAGTACTGGCCCTGGTAGTACCCGGCAATCGCCAGGTCCTCGGTCTTGGCGCCCCTGAGCAGGGCGCGGATGATTGCCACCCCGGCGGTGACGTTGTCCTGCGGGTTGAGCAGGTTCAACTTCCGCCCCACCAGCCCGGAGGCCCAGTCGCCGGCGTCCGGTATGACCTGCATGGTGCCGATGGCGTTTGCGGGGGAGACCACCTGGTGGTTGAATCCGGACTCCTGCTGGGCAAATGCCAAGGCCAGCGACGGGTCGACCCCCATGCTGGCAGCTGTCCGGGCCACCATTTCCTTCATCTGTGCCCTGGACGGGGCGGGCGCGGCCAAGAGCGCATGCAGGTTCTTGTTCGCGTCGGCCACCACGGCGTCCGGGTAGGTGTAGTGCAGGAAGGTGCTGGGCACCTTGGGTGCCGCCGGCTTGATCGGCGTGATGGAGCTGGAGGCGGCGTTCACGCCCGGGATGGTCAGGGACTTGCCGGCATAGATGGTGCCGGCTACCGGGATGCGGTTGGCGGATGCCAGCGCCGCCAGGCCCACACCGTGCCGGGCGGCAATCGCGGAGAGGGTGTCGCCTGCCTTGATGACATACGTGCGCCCCGCGGCCGGCGCGGCCCCGGACGCCTTGGCCGGCGCGGCGCCCGCCGTTTTGGCCGGTGCTGTGGCCGACGCGCCAAGCTTGATGACCTGGCCGGGGTAGATGATGGTGGAATTGTTCATGCCGTTGACGTTGAGCACCGCTGCCGTGGAGAGCCCGTGCCGGGCCGCGATGGCGGATAGGGTGTCGCCTGCCTTGATGACATACCTGCTCCCCGCGGCCGGTGTGCCGCCGGAGGCCTTGGCCGGTGCGGTGCTGGAAGCCTTGGCCGGTGCGGGAGCTGTGGCCGGTGCGCCGAGCTTGATGACCTGGCCGGGGTGGATGACAGTGGCATTGTTCATGCCGTTGGCGGCGAGCACCGCTGCCGTGGAAAGTCCGTGCCGGGCCGCGATCGCACTGATGGTGTCGCCCCCGGCAACTACGTAGGTGGATTTCGCGGCGTTTCCTGCGGCTCTGGCGGGTGCCGACGGTGCTGCGGAACTGCCGCCGCCGGCGAGCTTGATCAGCTGGCCCGGGCGGATGATGCTCGTGGCGCTGAGTTTGTTGAGGGCCAGCACGGCGTTGGTGGACAGGCCGTGACGGGCGGCAATGCCGGAGATGGTGTCCCCGGCCACCACCTTGTAGGTCTTTGCTGCCGGTGCCTGCGGCGCAATGCGTGAGGGGAGGGAGCCCGCCACTACGGAAGTGGGGATGCCCGCCACTTTCTTGGCTGCCGTAGCGCCGGTGGAGAACCCGCCGTGGGTGAGCGCGGTGGGAAGGACCCGCGGGCCGGCGGGGGCCGTCGCAGCCGCAGCGGGTTGGGCCAGCGCGAGCGAAGAGAGCATGACGACAGGAATGGCGGCCGTGGCAACGGCCGCCAATTGCTTGCCGCTGGCAGGCGCAGGCCGGGTGAGACGTTGGGAAGTCATTGGTGCGATCCTCTGGTTTCCGTGACGGATGGTGCTCATGATGTTGGTGTTACTTGAGTGACTAATGTGAATTTACACCAAAAGTGCACAACCGGACGCGACCCGCGCCTAAACGGCCCAAACCACATGCGTGTAATTTTGCCAGGGGTTGGTGCCGCCCGGCCGCGGTGTGCGGCGTGGTCAATCCTGTGGGAACCTATAACACGTGAGTAATGTTGAAAAAGTAGTCCATGACTGGTTGCCGCTGCCGGACGTCGCCGCGAAACTGGACGTGTCCGTCACCAAAGTCCACGCCCTCGTCAAGGACGGCTCCCTGCTGGCCGCGCGCGTGGGCGAACGCTCAATCCGTGCCGTTCCGGCCGAGTTCTTCAGCGGCGACCACATTGTGGAGAGCCTGCGGGGGACCATCGCCGTCCTCCACGACGCCGGCTTCGACGACGAAGAGGCCATCACCTGGTTGTTCACCCAAGACGATTCCCTGCCGGGGCGCCCCATTGACGCATTGCACGAAGGCCGAAAAACCGAAATCCGCCGTCGCGCCGCCGCCTTGGGCTGGTAGGAAGCCAACGCACCAAGGCTGATTCGGCGCAGCAAGCGAAGGGGCTTGGGGGGAACTTGCGGGTTTCGGCCTTCGCTGCCCGCCAGTTCCCCCGCTACGCGGTGCGGGACACTGCGCCTTGGCCCAGTGCCGCCAGCGCCCCGGTGACAACGTCGTCGATGGGCAGCCCACGCAAGGCGGAGAAGGCGGTGGTGGTCAATTCCTCGATCATTGCCTCCGTCCCGGCCAATGCCCCGGAGTCGACCATGATGGAACACAGGGTGTCAATCTCGGCATCGCTGAGGTCCTGGCGTCCGAGGTGGGTATCAACAAATTCGCGCTCGGCCTCGGCAGCCGCGTTGACCGTCAGGCCCACCAGCACGGTGCGCTTGCCTTCGCGGAGGTCGTCACCGGCGGGCTTGCCCGTCAACGCCGGATCGCCGAATACGCCCAGGACGTCATCGCGCAGCTGAAACGCCTCACCGAGGGGCAGGGCAAAGGCGCTGTAGCCGGCCAGCAATTCCGGCGAAGCACCCGCCAGCGCGCCGCCAAGCGCCAGAGGGTGTTCGGAAGAGTATTTCGCACTCTTGAAGCGGATGATGGCCGAAGCCCGCGCCACGGCAGTTCCGCGCGGCTTGCTGGGGCCGGAAACCTCCTCGAGGATGTCAAGATATTGCCCGGCCATGACTTCGGTGCGCATCAAGTTGAACACGGCCCGGGCGTGGCTGCCCGGACCCGCGCCGATGGCGGCGAACATCTCCTCGCTGAAGGAGAGGCAAAGGTCGCCGGCAAGGATGGCCGCCGCATGGCCGAAGCGTTCCTCGTCCAGTGCCCATCGACGGTTGGCGTGCAGGGTGGCGAACTGCTTGTGGACGCTGGGACCGCCGCGGCGGGTGTCCGAACGGTCAATGATGTCGTCGTGGATGAGTGCGGCGGCCTGAAAAAGCTCCAACGCCGCGCCGGCCATGATGATTTCCTCTGCGTCCGGTGCCCCTCCGGCACCTCGCCAGCCCCAATAGCACAGGAGCGCACGCATGCGCTTCCCGCCGGTGGTGAGCGAAGCGATGGAGTCAACCAGTGCCAGGGAGTCGGGGGAGATTCCCGCCAGGAGGGTGCCTTTCTCAGCCAGGAACGTCTGCAGCCTCCCTGCTACCGCGGCGACAAACGTTTCCTGCTGCGCGGCCGTTGATTCCAGGGGGGCGGCGGCAAATGCGGTCATGCTTGGTGGGTCCTTGCTGTTGGCGGATTCCGCCCTGTAGCCCGGGCGTGAAGTTGTCGGGGGCGTGCTAGCCGGTGCCCGCCTATTTCAGGGAGGCCGGGAAAACGTTGGCCCCGATGGTCACTGTTGCCGTGGCCCCCGTCTGGACCACCCCGACAACAACACTTTCCTTGCCGGACGCACGGACAAAGGTCTTGGTGGGGACGCCATCAACCGAGTCGCCCGGAAGCGCGGTGAACTTTTGCCCGGTGTATACCTTGCTGTAGTAGGACAGCACTGCGTCCGGCGTGGCCGTCACGGTCGCCGTCAGCGAGGCCACCGATACGGGCGTGGATCGCTGCAGGCTCGAGGCCTGCACCTCGGCGCCCTTCATCAGCGGGATGAGCGTGGACGGGAAGCCATCCACAAGTTCCTTTTTGGCCGTCTCCGCCGTTGGCCCCGCCGACGCCACAGCCGAAGCCGCGCCTGCGGCTGTGGGTGATACGGAAGGCGTGCCCGGGCCGGATGCGGCCCCGGCCGTGGCCGGGGCGGGCGCTGCCGTATTTGCCGAGCAGCCGGAGAGCAACATGGCGGCTGTCAGGACGGCCACTGCGGGAAGCTGTCGCCGCAACCGACGGCCTCGGGGCATGGGGCCAAACTTGGTGCTGGTCATCACTGGTATTCCTTAGCTGCCGGTAAGCGGTGCAATGGATCGCCTCCAGTTTACCCATGGCGCCGCAGGGGCAGTGCCTGCGTCCCGGCGGCAGGAAGCGCATGCCGGAACCCGGCGCCGACGGTTGCCGGCTCCGGCGGCCGCCCCTGCCACGCTTCGTCCGGCCCGAAGTCCCCGCCCGGTAGGCTTGGGGGTGTGGAACAGCAACCCCGCCGCATCCCCGAACGCCCAGGACGGCCCGGGCGCAGCCGTGCCGAGGAGGAACTGCGCCGCGGGCAGGACGGCCGGGTCCTTGACCAAACCGGCTGCACCATCATGCACGTGGACATGGACGCCTTCTTTGTGTCCGTGGAATTGCGCCAGCGTCCGCAGCTCCGTGGCCGCCAGGTGATTGTCGGGTTCCCGGAGGGGCGCTCGGTGGTGCTCTCGGCGTCCTACGAGGCCAGGGCACTGGGCGTCAGGTCCGCCATGCCCATGGCGGCGGCCATGCGCATGGCACCGTCCGCCGTCGTCATTGAACCGCGGCACGGAGCCTACCAGGAGGTCTCCCGCCAGGTGATGAGTCTGTTCAACTCGATCACAGACACGGTGGAACCGCTGAGCGTCGACGAGGCATTCCTCGACATTTCCGGGGCACTGCGGCGCCTTGGCACTCCGCTGGAGATCGGCGCCATGGTCCGGCGGCAGGTGCAGGCCGAGCTGGGCATCACCGCCTCGGTGGGGATTGCCGCTTCGAAGTTTGTGGCCAAAATCGCCTCCACACGCTCCAAGCCGGACGGCCTGCTGCTCATAGAACGTGACCGTACGGTCGAATACCTGCACACCCTGCCCGTCCAGGCCCTGTGGGGCGTGGGCGCCAAGACCCGGCAGGTCCTGCAGCGGCTGGGCATCTTCACTGTTGCCGACGTGGCCGCCACCCCCGTGTCGGTGCTGCAAAAAACGCTCGGTGCCGGCGGCCGCTCGCTGCACAACCTCGCCTGGGGCATCGACCCGCGGCCCGTCACGGACGTCCGTGTGGAAAAGAGCATCGGAGCCGAGGAGACCTTCGCCGTTGACACCTTCGACGACGAGGTGCTCACCAGGGAGTTGTTGCGGCTCTCTCACCGCGTGGCCGCGCGCTTGCGCGAGGCCGGACTGGCAGGCAGGACCTTGGCGTTGAAGCTGAAGTACTCGGACTTTTCCACGATCAGCCGATCCAAGTCGATGGGTGCGGGCATCGACAGCGCCGGGCAGATTTACGCGGGGACCACGGACCTGCTGCGTGCCCTGGGCACCCGACCTCTCAGCGTGCGGCTGATCGGGGTTCGTGTGGAGTCACTCGAACCGGCCAGTTCGGCGCCCCTCCAACTGGCCCTGGACCGGCGTGAGGACAACGGACGCAGCGCGGAGGTGGCGGCGGATGCCATCGCGGCCAAGTTCGGCCCCGCACGGATCGTGCCCGCGCGACTGCTCAACTCCGCCCGAAACAAGCCCGGTCCCGGAAGCCCGAAAACTTTGTGAGAACCCTTTGAGGGCAGCCCTATGCCGGGTTTCAGTTACGCCGAAACACGCCTATTGTTAGTAGTAGGAGTTCTCTCATCAATGGCTTCAAAACTCGTTGGTGCTCTGCGGGAGCCGGTTCAAAAGACCGGGCCACACCCGCAGGGAACTATTTCGGGCACCGAAGGCGTTAACGAGGTAAGACGCCGAAGGCCCTGACATGAAGGAGGTTGTCATGCCCCTCTCGGAGCACGAGCAAAGACTGCTGGACCAACTGGAAGAGCAGCTGCACGCCGAAGATCCGAAGTTCGCCCACGCCCTTGGATCGGGTCCGGCACGTTCATTGTCCACACGACACATTGTGATAGGTGTCCTCGTCACGATTGCCGGAATCATGGTTCTGCTGGGCGGAGTCGCCCTCAAGGTGATCGTGGTGGGGATCCTGGGCTTCCTCATCATGGGTGCCGGTGTTTACATCGCCATTTCCAGGCCCAAGTTCGGCGGCGACCCCACGGCCGCTGCCAAGTCCCGGTCCAAGCAAAAAAGCGGCTTCATGAACAACCTTGAAGAACGCTGGGAAGAGCGCCGCAAGGACCAGTAGCCGCGCGCGGGCGAATCCGCCCGCGGCCACAGCCGCTTGGGGGGCCGGTAACGACGGCCCCTCGGAGTCCGAGCCAACCAGCCACAAGTTTGAAAGACAGTGCCCGCCAGGCCCGCCCTGCGGGCTTTTTTTGTGCCCAAAATACCCGCTCCGCTTCTCTCCCCGCCGACCCGCTCCACTTCTCCCCACCCGCTGCCGGAATGGGCCGTTTTGTCCCTGTTTTGCCGGAAAACCCGCGCCGATTCCACGATCTGGACCTAGCACCGGCCGCATCAGCCAAAAGTCCCTCCACCGGGCACCACCGGCCGCTTCCGGGCAATGGTGCGGAAGTCTCGGCCGACACGCCCGCGGTGAGAGTGTAGGCGCGTTGACGGTGGAGGATTGTGGAGTAAGGTGGAGCGCGTAGGAAGGGAATGGTGGAAGATCGCTCCCAGGCCCTCGAAACTGAAGGTGGTGGGAGTTGTTTCTCGGAACACACTCGCCGCGCCTTGACGAAAAGGGCCGGATCATCCTTCCGGCGAAATTCCGGGAGGAACTTGCCGGTGGACTTGTCCTGACGAAGGGGCAGGAAAGCTGCATTTACGTTTTCAGTGTCAGGGAATTCGAAAAGGTCCACGCGGACATGGTTGGCGCGCCAATGCAAAATCGGCAGGCCAGGGACTATATCCGCGTTTTTCTCTCCGGCGCCTCCGACGAAGTACCGGACAAGCAGGGGCGTGTGACCATCCCGGCCACGCTCCGGGCGTATGCAGGTCTCGATCGGGAGCTGGTGGTCATTGGCGCCGGCAACCGGGCTGAAATCTGGGACGCCGGGGCCTGGAACAGCTACCTGGAGGCACAGGAGAAGGCATTTTCGGAAATCGATGAGAATTCCATCCCCGGCAACACCTTGCAGTAACCCGGCATCAACCACCATGCGAATTACTTGTTGTGTGCGGAACCGGCCGGATCTTGAATGAGATCTCCACCCGCCCGGCAATGTCCAACCTGGCTCACCTTCCCCGGAGCCAGGCGGGACAGGGCCCGGTGCGGAGGGGGATCTGGTTCAAGAACGGATATTTGTGCCCTTGGGGGCGCTGAAACCGGATCAGCAGCAGCGGACCCATCGAAAACCAGGAGAAACGGAGGCGTGATGACGTCGGAGAACCCCACGCCACCCACGTCCACCCGTCACACACCCGTTTTGAAGGATCGCTGCATCAATCTCCTGGCGCCCGCGGTGGAGGCCGCGCGCCACGCCGGGCGCACCCCCGTCATCGTGGATGCGACCCTCGGGATGGGAGGCCACAGCGAGGCCATGCTCGAACGTTTCAACGACCTCCACCTGGTCGGCATTGACAGGGACATGGAGGCGCTCGGCCTGGCAGGGGAGAGGCTGGCACCGTTTGCCAACCGCACCGACCTGGTCCACGCCGTCTACGACGAAGTCGAATCAGTGCTGGAAGATCTAGGAATTCCCGCCATCGACGGGATCCTCATGGATCTGGGGGTCTCTTCGCTTCAACTCGACGAGCGCGAACGCGGCTTCGCCTACTCCTTTGACGCGCCGCTGGACATGCGCATGGACACCAGCCGCGGACAAACCGCCGCCGACGTTGTCAACAGCTACTCCGAGGAGGACCTGGTGCGGATCATCCGCAAGTGGGGCGAAGAGAAATTCGCCGGACGCATCGCCAACCACATCGTGGCAGCCCGCGACAAGGCGCCGTTGACCCACACGGGCGAACTTGTGGAGATCATCCGCAAGGTGGTCCCGGCAGGGGCGGCCCGTACAGGCGGCCACCCTGCCAAACGAACATTCCAGGCCCTGCGCATTGAAGTGAACGAGGAACTGAGCGTGCTCGAACGTGCCGTTCCCGCCGCCGTCGACGCCCTTGCCCTCCACGGGCGGGCCGTGGTCATGTCCTACCACTCACTGGAGGACAAAATCGTCAAGGCCGTCTTTGCCGCCGGCTCGCGTTCCAGCGCACCGGCCGGATTCCCCGTGGAGCTGGAAGAACACCAGGCCACGCTGAAACGCCTGACCAAGGGAACCGAAATACCCACGGACAAAGAAATTGCAGAAAATCCCCGGGCCGCGTCGGCGCGGCTTCGGGCAGTGGAAAAAGTGAAAATCAGGAGCGCCGCATGAGCCAGCTTGCAACACGCATGGTCCGATCGACCGCGGGCAACAATGCCCTCGACCTTCAAGACCTGCACCCTGCGGGCCAACCGGCCGGGGAACGCACGTCAGCGCGCGCAAGGACACCGCTTTCCCTGGTGGTTTCCTCGCCGCGACGCAACCGGACCCCCGTGGTGGTCTCGCTGTTTCTGCTGGCGGTAGGTGCTTTGGCGGCGGTTCTGATGATGAGCGTGTCCGTCTCCCAGGGCCAATACGAGCTGGTGGCCCTGAAGGGCCAGCAAACCACGCTGTCGAAGTCGAACCAGGCACTGGAACTGGACCTCTCCGCACGCGAAGCCCCGCAGGACTTGGTGGCCCGGGCTTCGGGCATGGGGATGGTCCCGGCCGCGACGTCGGGCCAGATCGACATCCGCACGAAAAAGGTGACAGGAAACCCCCTGCCCGCCGCCGCGGACACCAAGGGCCTGGTTGCCCTTCCCCCCGCCGACATCAACCGCCCGGCCACCGCCTCCAACGACGCTGCCTCCGCGGAGGCAGCGTCCAAGGACGCAGCCGCGAAGGGGTCCGCGGCACCGGCCCAGGACGGAAACGCCGTGGCCAAGGCTGAGAAGAAGCAGGCCGCTGCACAGGCGGGCGGTATGGTGGCAGCGCCGGCTCCGGCACCGGCGGTCGTGACACCGGATTTGAACGGCGGCACCATCCCGGCTCCGGCACAAAAGGACAGCTAAGGTTTAACAACGCGGACGGCGGGCCCTGGAGCCCGCAGGGGCTAGACGGCAAGGAAAAGCAGTGGCACAAGACTCCTCCAAGACGGCACGGGGTGCAACTGCACACCAACTCAACAAGGTCGGCCGCGGCCGCATGCGCATCGGCTTCATTGCCATGATCGTGTTTTTGCTGGTCATCGCCGGCAAACTGGTCATGATTCAGGGGCTGGATGTGGGGAAGATGGCTGAGGCCGCGGAAACCCAGCGAACGGTGGTCCAGGACCTTCCCGCCATTCGCGGCAAGATCGTGGACGCCAACGGCAAGGTGCTGGCCGAGAGCATTCTGCGCTATGACATCACCGTCAACCAAGTCAACAGCGCCCTGTATCCGGAATACAAGCACTTTAACCCGGACACACAGTCCATGGAAACGTTTACCCGCGGCGAGGGGCTGCAGCAGCTGGCCGACGTCCTCAAGCTCCCCGTCGGGCAGGTGACGAAGAACGCCACCGGCTCCAAGGTGTTCGACTACATTGTCCGTGACGTGAGCCCGGCCATTGAAAGCCAGGTTGCGGCGCTGGGCGTTCCGGGCATCTATTCCCAAGCCCAGACCAAGCGCGTGTACCCGATGGGGTCTGTTGGCGGTCCGATCGTTGGCTTTGTGGGTACGGACGGCAAGGGCCTGGCCGGCATTGAGCAGACCATGAATGCCAAGCTCACCGGCACCGACGGCTCACGCACCTACCAGGCCGGCAAAAACGGCATCATCATCCCCACCGCCCCCGTCAAGACGGTCCCGGCCGTTGATGGGCAGTCCGTCAAGCTGACAGTTAACGAGGACATCCAGTACTACGCGCAGCAGGCCGCCCAGCAGCAGAAGCAACAGTACAGTGCCGATTGGGCCAGCATCACGGTGCTTGAGGCCAAGACGGGCAAGGTGATCGCCCTTGCGGACAGCGATTCCTATGACCCCAACAACCCGGGGGCCTCGGCCACGAAGAACATTGGTTCGCGCACTGTCAGCGACGTGGTGGAGCCGGGGTCAACGGACAAGATCATCACCGCCTCCGCCGTGATGGCGGAGGGCCTTTTCACGCCCATGAGCCACTTCCTGGTTCCACCGACCCTGACCATTGACGGCCAGACGTTTGACGACTCCTTCGACCACGGCACTGAAAAGCGCACCCTTGCCGGCATCATCGCCGACTCCATGAACACCGGCACCGTCATGGCCGGATCCAAGCTCACCCCCCAGCAGCGCCATGATTGGCTGTCCAAATTTGGCGTGGGCAAAAAGACCGGGATCGACCTGCCCGGGGAAAGCCCCGGCATCCTGGCCCCTTGGCAGCAATGGGACGGCCGCCAGCAATACACAGTCCTTTTTGGGCAGGGCGTGGCCCAAACCCCGCTGCAGACGGCATTCGTGTTCCAGACCGTGGCCAACGACGGCGTCCGGCTCAAGCCGCAGATCATTGACTCCTTTACGGCCGCCGACGGCGCGGTGGAGAAGGTCCCGCAGGCCCCCGGCACCACCGTCATCAGCCCCGGCATCGCCCAGCAGGCCCGTGACCTCCTCGAAGGCGTCGTCACCATGGCCCACTACAACGCCATCAACGTTCCCGGCTACCGCACGGGTGGCAAGACCGGAACGTCGGAGGCCCCGGCGGCCAACGGCGTAGGCTTTGACGGGTACACGGCGTCGTTCATTGGCATGGCACCCATGGAGGATCCCCGGTACGTGGTGGCAATCACCGTCCAACGGCCCAAGGGCAGCATCTACGGAGTCACGCAAGGGGCTACATTTAACCAGGTGATGGGCCAGGTCCTTCGCACCTACGACGTCCCCCCGTCCACGACGCCCCCCGTCAAGCCGCCGAAGTTCTACAAGTAGCCCCGGCCGGTACCAGAGATGAAAGCCAACGATTCCGTGCATCAAGCAGCAGGCCCCATCCGACCCCGCCATCATGGCGCCGTGGCGCTGGGACAAATTGCCGCCCTCACCGGTTCCCCCGCCGGCGCCGAGCCCGGCATTGCGGTCACGGGGGCCAGCCTGGATTCGCGCAGCGTCCTGCCGGGGGACCTATACATCGCCCTGCCCGGCGCGCACACACACGGCGCCTCATTTGCCGCCTCCGCGGTGTCCCGGGGCGCGGTTGCCGTGTTGACCGACGACGCCGGCCGGCACCTTATGCCGGAACCCTTCCCCGTCCCGGTGCTTAGCTGCCCCGACCCACGCGCCGTCACGGGTGCCGTGGCCGCCCTCATCTACGGCACGGCCGGCCGGAACGCGGCGGCGATGCCCCTGTTTGCCGTGACGGGAACGAACGGCAAGACCACCACCACCTACTTCCTGAACTCGCTGCTGCGTGCCTTGGGCAGGACGGCCGGTCTCATCGGCACCATCGAGATCCTCGCCGGTGACGAGCCCATTCCCAGCAAGCTCACCACGCCGGAATCCCCGGACGTCCACGCCTTGCTGGCCGTCATGGCCGAACGCGGCCTGGGGGCGGCGTCCATGGAGGTCTCCTCCCATGCGTTGGCCTTCGGCCGGGTGGACTCGGTGGTTTTTGACGTTGCCGGTTTCACCAACCTGACCCAGGACCACTTGGACCTCCATGGCGGCATGGAAGGCTACTTCGCCACGAAGGCCCGGCTTTTCACTCCGGAGGTTGCCCGGCGGGCGGTGGTTGCGGTGGACGATTCCTGGGGCCGCCGGATGGCCGCGGAGGCCACCATCCCGGTGCAGACTTTGGCAACGCGCCCCGCCACCGCCGAGGCGGACTGGAAGGTTGCCTCCCTGCGCCGGGACGGGGTCGGTTCCCGCTTTGAACTGCGTGGCCCGCACGGCGCAGCCCTGGCCGTTCACACGGGCCTGCCGGGAGACTTCAACGTCTCCAACGCGGCGCTGGCGCTGGTGATGGTGGCGGAGCAGCTCTTCAGTGCAGCGGAGCCTGGCAGCCCGGCCCGCACCGCCGTCCTGTCAACCCTCCAGCGGGCCCTGGACGCGCATGACCCCTTCACCGTTGACGTGCCCGGACGCATGCAGCTGGTTGGCACGGCACCGGTGGCCGTGGTGGACTTCGCCCACAATCCGGACGCGCTGGAACGGGCACTGGACGCCGTCCGCTCCCCGGAAACAGGCTCGCGCGTCATTGTGGTCTTTGGCGCCACCGGCGAACGCGACGCCACCAAACGCCCCATCATGGGCGCCGTGGCGGTGCAGGGCGCAGATGTGGTGATCATCACTGACGACGACCCCCACGGGGAAGATCCCGCCCTCATCCGGGCGGACGTGTTGAAAGGGGCAGCGCAGGCCAACGAGGGCCGGGCCACCGCACGCCGCATTGAGGAGTTTGACAGGCGTGCGGACGCCATTTTCCGTGCTGTTGAGTTGGCCGGGCCCGGTGACACGATCCTGGTGGCCGGCCGCGGCCATGAGGTTTACCAAGAAGTCAAGGGTGTCAACGTTGCCTTGGATGATCGGGTGGAACTGCGTTCGGCCCTGGCGCACTTTGGATTCCCCGCCGCGGCTGCCAGCAGGATAGAGTCATAAACCGACATGATTGAATTCTCAGCGGCCGAGATAGCCGAACTATGCCAAGGGCGCCTGTCCACAGGGGCGGATGCCAACCTCCGCATCGATGTGGCACGCATCACCACCGATTCCCGCGACGCCGTCCCCGGCAGCATGTATGTGGCCAAGGCCGGCGAACACGCCGACGGGCACAGCTTTGTTGCCGCGGCCTTTGCCGCCGGCGCCGTCCTGGCGCTGACCGAGCGCGAGGTCGCCGCCGCCCCGGAGCCGGGTGCGGGCGGCGTCGGGCCCTGCTATCCGGCCGTCATCGTCGCCGACGCCGTGCTGGCCATGGGCGCACTGGCGGCCGAGGTGGTGCGCCGGATCCGCGCCCATTCGGCACTGACCGTCATCGGCATCACCGGCTCCGCCGGCAAAACCACCACGAAGGACCTCCTGGCCGGCATCCTGGCGCCGCTGGGGCCCACCGTGGCCCCCGTGGGCTCGTACAACGGCGAAGTTGGCGTGCCCCTGACGGTGTTCGGGGCCGAGGAGGACACCCGCTACCTGATCATTGAAATGGGTGCCACCAAAGTGGGGCAGATCAACTACCTCGCAGAAATGGTGAAGCCGGACATCGGCGTTGTCCTGTGCGTGGGCAGCGCCCACGCCGGGGAATTCGGCTCCATTGACAACATTGCCAAGGCCAAGGGCGAACTCGTGGCCTCCCTGCCGTCAGGTGGCACCGCCATCTTGAACCATGACGATTCCCGGGTCCGGGCCATGGCCGGGCGGGCCGGCGCGCCCGTCACCTGGTTTACCAGCGCCGACGCCCCGGGTACTGCCGACGGGACAGTCCAGGCGCGCAATGTCCGAACCACGGGCGGACTTCCCGAATTTGATTTGTCGTTTCCGGATGAGCCCGGCGCGTACCCCGTCGCCAGCAGGCTGCTGGGCCTGCACCACGTCGCCAACCTCCTGGCTGCGGCCGCCGCGGCCCACGCCGCCGGGGCCGCCCCGGCGCAGATCGCCACGTCACTGAACACGCAGGGAGCCGCCAGCCGCTACCGCATGGAACGCACGGACCGCGCAGACGGCGTCACTGTCATCAACGACGCCTACAACGCCAACCCGGAATCCATGCGTGCAGCCCTTCGGACCCTTGCCGAGCTGGGCGAGGGCGGCAGCCGACGCACTTGGGCGGTGCTGGGGGAGATGCTTGAACTTGGCGAAGACTCCGTGCTGGAACACGACGCCGTGGGGCGGGTGGCCGTGCGATTGAACATCTCCCGCCTGGTGGTGGTTGGCGCCCCGGCACGGGCCATGCACGTTGGTGCCGTCATGGAAGGCTCGTGGGGGGAGGAATCCATGTTTGTGCCCGACGCCGATGCCGCCTACGCCGTGCTGGAACGCGAACTTGCCCCCGGCGACGTGGTCCTGGTCAAGTCCTCCAACGGCGCCGGGCTGCGTTTCCTGGGCGATCGGATAGCATTGCCCACGAGCAGCGCCCCTGAACATTCCCTCCCACAGACCCCCGGTGAAAGGACCCAGCAGCCATGATCGCATTGCTCATTGGCACCGGCCTGGCCCTGTCTTTCGCCATGGTGGGCACTCCTTTGTTCATCCGGCTCCTGGTTAAAAAGGGGTACGGGCAGATCATCCGCGACGACGGCCCCACCACACACCAAATCAAGCGCGGCACCCCCACCATGGGTGGCACGGTGGTGGTCGGCTCCGTCGTGGGATCGTATTTCCTCACGCACCTGATCATCTGGCTGCTCAATCCGGCGTCGGAGGGCCCCACGGCCTCCGGGCTGCTCATGATCTTCCTCATGGTGGGGCAGGGCCTGGTGGGTTTCCTGGACGACTTCCTGAAGATCTCCAATCAGCGCAGCCTGGGCCTGGACGCGAAGGGCAAGCTCGTCGGTCAGGCAGTTGTGGGCATAGCCTTTGCCGTCATGGCGCTGGGCTTCCCCGACGGCAGCGGTCGGACCCCCGCCAGCACGTTCATTTCCTTTGCCCGCGACATCCCCACCCTCAACCTGGCCTTTGCCGGGGCAGGGGTTGGCGTGGTCCTGTTTGTCATTTGGTCCAACCTGATCATTGCCGGCACCACCAACGGGGTGAACCTCACCGACGGACTGGACGGGCTGGCCTCCGGCGCCGCGATCCTGGTGTTCGGGGCTTATACGCTCATTGGCCTGTGGCAGTCCAGCCAGGGGTGCGGCTCCCGCAAAATCCCTTCCGAAACCGTCTGCTACGAAGTTCGCGACCCGCTTGACCTCTCCCTCATTGCCGCCATCATGTTTGCCGCCCTGATCGGGTTCCTGTGGTGGAACACGTCCCCGGCCAAGATCTTCATGGGCGACACCGGCTCGCTCGCCATCGGCGGGGCCATGGCAGGTTTTGCGATCCTCTCCCGCACGGAAATCCTGCTGTTCATCATCGGCGGGCTGTTTGTGCTGATCACCTTCTCCGTCATCATCCAGGTCGGATTCTTCAAGCTCTCCAAGGGCCGGCGCGTGTTCCGCATGGCGCCGCTACAGCACCATTTTGAACTCAAGGGCTGGGCCGAGGTGACCGTGGTGGTGAGGTTCTGGATCCTGGCCGGTCTCATGGTGGCCGTCGGACTGGGCGCCTTCTACGCCGAATGGATAGTCCGGCTGTGACGGGCACAACAACAAACCCCGCCGCCACGGCGGGCCACGGCCGCCTGGCAGGCCTGACCAGTTGGGATTCCGACTGGTCGGGCCTGCGGGTGGTGGTCACCGGCATCGGCAAGACCGGCTTCTCCGCGGCGGACACGCTGGCTGAGCTGGGCGCCCGCGTGGTGGTGGTGGCCTCCTCGGACGACGACGCAGCCCGCCACGCCGCCGACACCCTTAAAATCGTGGGTGTCCGGGACGTGATCCTGGGCCCGGAACCGTCCGCAGGGCTGCCCCTGGTGGACGGGGAAGCGGCCGAACTGGTGGTCACCAGCCCGGGTTACAAGCCCAGCCACCCTCTGCTCGCGGCCGCGGCCGCGGCAGACATTCCCATCTGGGGCGACGTGGAGCTGGCCTGGCGTGTGCGCACCCGGGCGGGGCGGAAAACGGCCGAATGGATCACCATCACCGGTACCAACGGCAAGACCACCACCACCACCATGGTCGAGCACATGCTCCAGGCCGCCGGGCTGCGCGCGATCGCCGCCGGCAACATCGGCACGCCGATTCTCGACGCCGTGCGCGACCCCGAAGGCTGGGACGCCCTGGCCGTGGAGCTCTCCACCTTCCAGTTGCACTTCACGCAGTCGCTGGAACCGGTCTCCAGCGTCTGCCTGAACCTCGCCGAGGACCACGTGGACTGGCACGGCAGCTTTGCTGCGTACGCGGCGGACAAGGCCAAAATTTACACCAACACCAAAGTTGCGTGCATCTACAACGCCGAACAAATTGAAACCGAACGCATGGTTCAGGACGCGGACGTCCGTGAAGGCTGCCGCGCGGTGGGCTTCACCACGGGCCTGCCGTCCGTCAGCATGGTCGGCGTGGTCGAGGGGCTGATCGTTGACCGGGCGTTCATCGCAGAACGGAAGGACTCCGCCGTCGAACTGGCCCACGTCAGCGACATTGCCGACCTGGTGCCCAGGCACCTCGTGGCCAACGCGGCCGCCGCAGCAGCACTGGTGCGGGCCTACGGGCTGACCCCGGAAAACGTCCGCGACGGCCTCCTCGCCTACGAGAACGGCGAGCACCGCATCCAGGCAGTTGCCAAGGAAGGCGGAGTGCTGTGGGTCAACGACTCCAAGGCAACCAACCCGCACGCAGCGTCCGCCTCGCTTTCCGCATTCAGGCCGGTCATTTGGATTGCCGGGGGCCTTTCCAAGGGGGTTGACTACGACGGGCTCGCCGGCGCCCACGCCGGACGCCTGAAGGCCGTGGTCCTCATTGGCCGGGACAGCAGCGCCCTGGCCGGGGCATTGGCGCGACACGCCCCGGATGTGCCGGTCATCGAGACGGGCAGGGCCCACACTGGCATTGGGGGGGTGGCGGACACACCCGACGATGGCGACGCCGTCATGGCCGAGGCCGTTGCGGCCGCGGCCGGGCTGGCAGAGGACGGCGACACCGTGCTCATGGCACCGGCGTCCGCCTCCATGGACCAGTTTTCCTCCTACGCCCACCGCGGCCAGGCGTTCATCAAAGCAGTCCGTGAGCTGATGGAACGACGGGCGCGCGCCAATAAGGAGTCATAGTGGCCAAAACGCCGGCAAAACCCGGAACCACCTTGAAAGATCATCCCCCGGAAGGTGCGCGGGCGCCTTCGGCGACGGCAACGCCGGAGCGCGGCGGTGCCGTGCCCGGACGCCTGCAGCGGCTGCGCCACCGCCTCAACGGCCTGGCCGGTCGCCCCAGCGTGTCCTACTACTGGATCATTGGCACCACGGTGGCGCTGACCTGCATCGGCCTGATGACGGTGCTTTCTGCCTCGGCAGCTGAATCCATCTCCGAAGGCAAGGACCCGTACAGCCTCTTTATCAAGGAGAGCATCTTTGCCGGCGCCGGGATGGTGCTGATGATGGGTCTGTCCTTCGTGCCTCCCGCCGGGCTGAAGAAACTGGCCTGGCCCGCCCTGGGGCTCTCCATCGCACTCCTCATCGCCGTCTTCACCCCGCTCGGAAAGGAAGTGAACGGCAACAGGAACTGGCTCAACCTCGGCGACTCGCTCAGCTTCCAGCCCTCTGAAGCCGCCAAGCTGGCCCTGGCACTCTGGATGGGGCTGATTCTCACCCGGAAGGGGGACTTGGTGCGCGACTGGAAACACGCGGTGCTTCCGGTCCTGCCGGTGGGTGCTGCAGCCGTGGGCCTGATCCTCGCCGGCAAGGACCTGGGCACCTCCGTCATCGTCATGGGCGTGGTCGGTGCCGGGCTGTACTTTGGCGGGGCCACCTTGAAGGCGCTGCTGCCCGCCGTGGCGGCCGGCCTGCTCGGCGCGGTGTTGCTGGCCTCGTTCAGCGGCAACAGGACCTCCCGCCTTTCCGGCTGGCTCGGCAACTGCGATCCCACCCTCGGCTTGTGCGACCAGGCCCAGAACGGGCTCTACGCCCTGGCCTCCGGACGCTGGTTCGGGGTCGGCCTGGGCCAGAGCAGGCAAAAGTGGAACTGGATTCCCGAAGCCCACAACGACTTCATCTTCGCCATCATTGGCGAGGAGCTGGGCCTGATCGGCACGCTGGCCATCATCGCCCTCTACGGAGTCCTGGCCTTTGCGATCTTCCGCGTCATCATGAAGCGCAACGACACCTTCGCCCGCGTGGTGTGCGGCGCCATCCTGGCCTGGATCATCGGCCAGGCATTTGTGAACATCGCCATGGTGGCCGGTCTCCTGCCCATCATCGGCGTCCCGCTACCCCTGATTTCCTATGGCGGCAGCGCCCTGGTGCTGGTCCTGGCCGCCATCGGCGTCGTCCTCTCCTTCGCCCGCAATGAGCCAGAAAGTGCCACGATAAAACCATGATCAAGCCCAACCACCCGGCGCTCTCCGTGGTCCTGGCCGGCGGCGGCTCCGCCGGACACGTCAGTCCCCTGCTGGCCATCGCCAACGCCATCCGCGGACGCGTCGAGCACGCCGGCATCCTGGCCGTGGGCACGGCCGAGGGCCTGGAGGCCCGCCTGGTCCCCGCGGCCGGCTTTGAACTGGCCACGATCGAGCGGATTCCCCTGCCCCGCAGGCCCTCACTCGAGCTAATGAGGCTGCCGGGGCGCATGCGCCGTGCCATCGCCCGCGGCAAGGACATCCTGCGCAGCGCGGACGCGGACGTCCTGGTGGGGGTTGGCGGCTACGTATGCACCCCCATGTATCTGGCCGCCAGGTCCCTGGGCGTGCCGATCGTCATTCACGAAGCCAACACCCGCGCCGGGCTTGCCAACAAGGTCGGCGCCCGCTTCGCCGCACAGGTGGGCACGGCCTTCGCCGCCACCAAGATCCGCAACGGGCGCCTGGTGGGCATGCCCATGCGGTCCGCCGTGGCCGGCCTGGACCGGTCCGCCGCCCAGGCCCCCGCCCGTGAACGGCTGGGCCTGGCCGCCGGACTGCCCACCCTGGTCGTCACCGGCGGTTCGCTGGGCGCCCTGCGCCTGAACCAGGCCGTGGCCGGTGCCGCCGGCGCCCTGGGGGCCGCGGGCATCCAGGTCCTGCACATCACCGGCATCGGCAAGCAGGTCACCGGGAACGACGGCGGACCGCTCGCCTCCGCACACTACCGGCAGCTTGAGTACGTGGACGCCATGGAGGACGCCTATGCCGCCGCCGACGTCCTGCTTTGCCGCTCCGGTGCCGGGACGGTGTCCGAGGTGGCCGCCGTCGGACTTCCCGCCGTTTTTGTCCCGCTGCCGGTGGGCAACGGCGAACAGGCACGCAACGCTGCCGGGCTGGTGGCCGCCAACGCCGCACTGCTGGTGCCCGACGCCAGGCTGGATGCGGCCTGGATTGAAAACAATGTCATCCCGCTGTGCCTGGATCCCGGACGGCTGGCCGCCATGGGTGCGGCCGCGGCCGCGCTCGGCATGCGCGACGCGGCCGAACGCATGGCCGAGCTGGTCCTTGCGGCGGCCGGAAAGTGAACGCCCCCATGGCTGAACGTCCCAACCTGGGCGCGAACCCCACACCCTACGAGGCACCGGCCCTGGCCCAACTGGGACGTGTGCACTTCATCGGCATGGGCGGGGCCGGGATGTCCGCCGTCGCCCGGATCATGCTCAGCCAGGGCGTGCCGGTGAGCGGTTCGGATGCGAAGGCTTCGGCCGGTCTGGACGAACTGGCCGCGCTCGGCGCCACCGTGCACGTGGGCCATTCCGCGGCCAACGTGGCCGCCGTCGATACCGTCGTTGTCTCCACCGCCATCCGTGCCGACAACCCCGAGCTGGCGGCCGCCACGGCCACCGGACGGCGCGTGCTGCACCGCTCCCAGGCGCTGGCCGCCGCCATGGCGGGGGACCGGGTGGTGGCCGTGGCCGGCACGCACGGCAAAACCACCACCACGTCCATGATCACCGTCATGTTGCGCGGCGCCGGTGTTGACGCCTCGTTTGCCGTGGGCGGCACCGTCCAGGCGCTGGGCGTCAATGCCGCCCACGGCACGGCGGATGTGTTCGTGGCCGAGGCGGACGAATCGGATGCGTCCTTCCTGAACTACCGTCCGAGCATTGCCGTGGTCACGAACCTGGAGGCGGACCACCTGGACCACTACGGTACGTCCGAGGCCGTCTTCGCCGCCTTCGAGTCATTTGCCGCCCTGCTGCCCGGGGACGGTGTCCTGGTAGCGTGCGCCGACGACGCCGGCTCCGCCCGGCTGGCCGCGCTGGCTGCGGCAGCCGGAAAGCGCACCGTCACCTACGGTTTCACAGACAGCGCCGACCTGCGCATCATGGCCGGCTCCGGCCGCGGCATGGACACTGACACCACCCTGGCCATCCCCGGCCAACTGCTGGGTCCCGGCGCTGACGGCCAGTCCGTCCCGCTTCACCTGCAGGTGCCCGGGGCCCACAACGTCAGCAACGCGGCCGCGGCCGTTGCCGTGGCCCTCGCCTTGGGAGTGCCCGCGCGCGACGCCGCTGCGGCCCTGGCCACGTTCAGCGGGGCAGCCCGCCGCTTCGAGGCCAAGGGGGAGGGCCGGGGCGTGCGGGTCTTCGATGACTACGCCCACCACCCCACCGAAGTCACTGCCGCGCTCAAGGCCGCCCGGACCGTGGCCGACGGCCACAAAGTGCATGTGCTCTTCCAGCCGCACCTGTTTTCACGTACCCGCGAGTTCGCGGCCGAGTTCGCCCGCGCCCTGGACCTGGCCGACACCGTGGCCGTGCTGGACATCTACCCTGCCCGGGAAGACCCCATCCCGGGTGTCACCAGCACCCTGGTCACCGACGTCCTCTCCTCCCTGCCGGGCTACGCCCCCGACCCCGCGGCGGCCGTGGCCGCCCTGGTGGCGGCGTCGGAGCCCGGCGACATCATCCTGACAGTGGGTGCCGGAGACGTCACGTCCTATGGACCCGTCCTGGTGGCTGCCCTCAACGCGGCCCCGGCCACCGGAGGCACGCATGGCTGAGCCCAGGAGGCCGCGCATCATCAGCTCCCGGCCCGGCGAAACGCCGGCACGCAATCCCGACGCGCCCGAAAGCGCTGTGACTTCCCCCGGCGGGCCTGCGCCCAAGCACCGGACCACCAGCACCAAGGTTTCCGTTGCGCCCGTGCCAGCCGACACCGCGCCTGCCGACACCGCGCCTGCCGACACCGCGCGAGCCGACACCGCGCGAGCCGCAGGCGGCGCACGGAGCGCATCCGCAAAAGTTGGGCGGTGGGCGGGCAAACGGCCCGGTGCCAGGCGGGGCCTGCCGCCGCGGACCGGGGACCGCACCCGGACGGCATCCGCGCCGGCCCCCGGCACCCTACCCGGAAAAGGGGCCGGAGCCCGGGTGCTGGCGTTCCCCGAGCCTGCCCACAAGCGTCGGCGCCGGCGTGCCTGGCTGACGGTCGCGGCAGTCGCTGCCGTCCTTGCAGCCGTGATGGTCCTGGCACTTTTCTCACCCGTACTGGCCGTGAAAAAAGTCACCTTTGACGGGGCAAAAATCGTCACCGACAAGACGTTGCAGGCAGCGGTTGCCCCCCTGTTGGGCCGTCCCCTGCCGCAGGTGACGCAGGGGGACGTGGACGGCCTGCTCGCCAAGGTGCCCCAAATCAAGAGCTCGCGCATTGAAGCCCGTCCCCCGTCCACCCTGCTGGTGCACGTGGTGGAACGGATTCCCGTGGCATTGCTCACGGATGGCAAGGGCTGGATCCAGGTGGACCAGGACGGTGTCCCGCTGGGCGCAGTGCCCGACCCGTCAAAGGTGCCGCTGCCGTTGGTGGACGGGGGCAGGGCGGCCACCGGCAAGGACACCTTCCGAGCCATCACGGCGGTGCTGGCCACCCTGCCTCCCTCGGTGCTGGGGAAACTGGCCAGCGCGTCGGCCAAGTCGCCGGACGCGGTGGAGTTGCAAATGCTGGACGGCAAGACGGTGGTCTGGGGGAATGCCTCCGACATGGAACTCAAGGCCCAGGTCCTGGAGGCCCTCGTCACGGCCCCGGCGCCCACCCAGGTTGCCGGGAAGCCGGCCCCGCCACCGGTGAAGGTGTACGACGTCAGCGCGCCCCGGCATCCTGTGACACGCTAGAGGGGGGCCAAAACGGGCGGGGACCCACTTTTTTGGCTCGATTCGCACGACACGCGGCGGCGGTTATTGCATGCGGCCGCGATGCACCATAGCGTCACTGTCAAGAGTTGGTTGACATAACTATAACCTTCAAGTTGAAGGTTAAGGTACCCGGCTTCAAGTGCACCTTGAAGCTGCATGGCCCAGCAGGACCCAAAGAACTTCAAGCAAGATACGAACAAGGGACACTTAACGTGGCAGCACCCCAGAATTACTTGGCCGTCATCAAGGTCGTCGGCATCGGCGGCGGCGGCGTGAATGCAGTGAATCGCATGATTGACGTGGGCTTGCGCGGCGTTGAGTTCATAGCCATCAACACCGACGCCCAGGCGCTGTTGATGTCCGACGCGGACGTCAAGCTCGACGTCGGTCGTGAACTGACGCGCGGCCTGGGAGCCGGCGCCAACCCCGACGTCGGACGGCAGGCCGCAGAGGACCACCAGGAGGAAATCGAAGAGGTGCTCCGCGGCGCCGACATGGTCTTCGTCACCGCCGGCGAGGGCGGCGGCACCGGCACCGGAGGTGCCCCCGTCGTGGCCCGCATTGCCCGCTCGCTGGGAGCGCTGACCATCGGCGTGGTCACCCGCCCCTTCACCTTCGAGGGACGCCGCCGCGCCACCAGCGCCGACAACGGAATCGACGCCCTGCGCGACGAAGTGGACACGCTCATTGTCATCCCCAACGACCGCCTGCTCTCCATCAGCGACCGCAACGTCTCCGTCCTTGACGCCTTCCGCTCCGCCGACCAGGTGCTCCTCTCCGGCGTCCAGGGCATCACCGACCTCATCACCACCCCCGGGCTGATCAACCTCGACTTCGCCGACGTCAAGTCCGTCATGCAGGGCGCCGGTTCGGCCCTGATGGGCATCGGTTCCGCGCGCGGTGAAGACCGTGCGGTCAAGGCCGCCGAGCTCGCCATCGCCTCACCCCTGCTGGAGGCTTCCATTGACGGAGCCCACGGCGTGCTGCTGTCCATCCAGGGCGGTTCCGACCTGGGCCTGTTCGAGATCAACGAGGCAGCCCGCCTGGTCCAGGAAGTGGCCCACCCCGAGGCCAACATCATCTTCGGTGCCGTCATTGACGACGCCCTCGGCGACGAAGCCCGGGTCACGGTCATCGCCGCGGGCTTTGATTCCCCGGACAGCGCCACGGAGGCACCCGAGCAGGCTGCAGCACCCGCGGCACCGCCCGTGCCGGCCACAGTGCCGGCCGCCGGCGCCTCGGAGACCAAGCTAAACCAGTGGGGGCAGCGGTCGGCGGCGCACGTTCCGGCCGACGGCGGTTTCGACGTCGAGCTGCCGGCGATCGTGGAGCCCGACCTGACAGGCCACCGTTCCGACGAGCTGGACGTGCCCGACTTCCTGAAGTAGCTCCAGTCGCCAGTGCAGCGTGCATGCTGCGCGGAAAGGCCAGTTTGCCTGAGTTGTGGTTTTCCCAAGAAGTCCGTCCCGGTTTTTGGGTGGGGTTCACGGGTGCCGCCGCAGGCAACCTGGCCTTTCACGTGGGCGACGACCCGGCGTGCGTTGCGGCCAACCGCGCCGCCGTCGATGCCACGGTAGGCAGGCTTGCCGGCTCCGCGTCCGCGCTGCGCCTGCAGTACATGGACCAGGTCCACGGCCGCGAGGTGGCCGGGGTTGACGCGCCGGCCCGGTTGGGGCAGGGCCCGACGGCCGATGCCATGGTTTCGCGCACCGCCAGCCTCGCCGTCATGGTCGCCGACTGCGTGCCGGTGGTTTTCGCCGGAGCCGGTGTCGGGGGGGCTCCCATCCTCGGGGTCGCCCATGCCGGCAGGCCAGGCGTGGAAAAAGGCATCATTGGCGCCACCGTGGCCAAACTCCGTGCCGCCGGGGCCGCCTCGCTGCAGGCCTGGATTGGGCCCGGCGTCTGCGGACGCTGCTACGAGGTTCCCGATGACATGCGCTCCGCCGTGTCGGCCGTGGAACCGGCGGCATACTCCACCACCACCTGGGGTACGCCGGCGCTTGACCTGCCGGCAGCGGTTGCGGCACGCCTGGCGGCACTGGGCGTGCCTGCACGCAACGTGGGTGTGTGCACGATGGAAACCCGGTCGTTGTTCTCCCACCGCAGGTCAGTTCGCGACGGCGGTGCCGAGGGCCGCTTCATCGGCTTCGCCGCCGTGGCTGCCGGCGCCCGCCCCTGAGCATTCCCCGCCCTGTTGTTGTCGACGTAAAGGTACGCTACGCATGAATACCTTGGATGCCCGCGGTCTGGTGCTCCAGCACAACCTGGCGGCCGTGAGAGAGCGAATCCGGCGCGCCGCCGCGGCGGCCGGCAGTGCTGGCGCACCGGCAGGGCCGGCCCTGATTGTCGTGACGAAGTTCCACCCGGCCGACGACGTCCGCCGGCTGTGCAGCCTGGGCGTCACGGATGTGGGGGAGAACCGGGACCAGGAGGCCGCCGCCAAGGCCGTCGACGTCTCCCGTTCCCCTGCTGATGAGACCCGCCCGGAAAGGCAGGCCCTGCGGTGGCACTTCATCGGCCAGCTGCAGTCCAACAAGGCCAAGTCAGTGGTGCAGTACGCCCACGCAGTGCACTCGATCGACAGGGCGTCGCTGGTCAAGGCGCTGGGACGGGCCATCGCAGCACAGCAGGACCTGGATGGGCGCGCGGAACTGGAATGCTTCATCCAAGTGGACCTCTCCCTGGCTGCAGCGCCCGGCCCGTCAGGACCATCCACCCCCGGGAGGCCGGGTGGACCGGCAGGACGGGGCGGGGCGGCGCCATCGGAAGTCCTCGGACTGGCCGCCGCGGTGGCGGGCACCCCCGGGCTGTCGTTGGCCGGCGTCATGGCCGTGGCGCCGCTCGGCGCTGACCCCGCCCCGGCCTTTGAGCTGCTGGCCGGCATTTCCGCATCCGTCGTGGGCGAACACCCAGGCGCCACCGGCATCTCCGCCGGAATGAGCCACGATCTGGAGCAGGCCGTGGCCGCCGGGGCGACACACCTGCGTGTCGGTTCGGATATCCTCGGCCCGCGACCCGCGGTGCGGTAGCGTTTTGCATGTTGGCAACAACAGACACGTTCGAACCGACCCACCCGCACACTGCAGACTAACGAGGAGCTACCATGGCTGGCGCTCTGCGCAAGACAATGATCTATCTTGGGCTCGCCGACGGTGACGAGCACTATGAGGCCGAGCAGGCCCCCTCACTTATCCCGGACGGGGACTCGGCTGCAGACCTTGACCGGGAAACGGCCCTGGCACCCGTGGCCGAGCCGGCCGCACCCAAGGCGGGCGACGACGAATACCGGGCACCGGTGACCCCCATTAAGCGTGCCGCATCAAATCGGGAAGAGGCTGCAAGCTTGCGTCAAATTACCACTGTCCACCCGCGGTCCTACAATGATGCCAAAATCATTGGAGAGAGTTTCCGTGACGGCATCCCGGTCATCATGAATGTCACTGACATGGGTGAAGCCGACGCCAAGCGCCTGGTGGATTTCTCCGCCGGGCTGGTCTTTGGCCTGCGTGGATCCATAGAGCGCGTCACCAACAAGGTTTTCCTGCTGTCCCCGTCCTACATCGAGGTCCTGGGCGACGACAAGAAGATTTCGGACACCCAGGCCAGCTTCTTTAACCAGAGCTGAACCGCGGGGCCAAAAACAGCCATAACGCATTGCCCGGGCACCAAGTGCCCGGGCAATGCGTTATATACGGTAACGGCGGAAGCCGGTACAGTTAATTGCTTTAGGTGCCACTTTCATCTCACTCTCTAGGGAATGTGTTCACACGCGTGTCAAATCCATTAAGCCTGGTTTTTGGGCTGCTTTACCTTCTCCTGCTGTTGTACTTCCTCACGCTCATGGTCCGGCTGGTTTTTGACTGGATCCAGGTCTTTGCCCGCGAGTGGCGGCCCCGTGGCGCCGCACTGGTGGGTGCTTCCGTCATTTACCGTTTGACGGACCCGCCGCTGCGCAAACTGCGGCACCTGATTCCGCCGCTGCGGGTTGGAAGCGTGGCGCTGGACATAGGATTTCTGCTGTTGCTCGTAGCCGTAGGCATTGCGATGAGCGTCACACGGAATTTGGCCGTGTGACGCCGCGTCGTTAGTTTTCAAGGCCAAAAAGTTATATTGTAAAAGCAATGCAACCCCCGTACGGATCACATGATTTGTATTGCGTACCGTAGTTTGAACGGCCCCGGCCGGATTCTCACTCACTCAGACCAACGAGGTGACTAGATGGCGCTTACGCCAGAAGACGTTGTCAACAAGCGGTTCCAGCCGACCAAATTCCGTGAAGGCTACGATCAGGACGAAGTCGACGACTTTCTTGATGAAATAGTCGTGGAACTGCGCCGGCTCCACCAGGAGAACGATGACCTGCGCAAGCAGCTGGCCGACGCCGGAACGGCTGACCAGAAGGGCCCCGCGGCGGCAGCCCCGCTGACCTCCAAGACTCCCGAGGTTCGCGAAGCCGCCCCTGAAGCTCCGGCCAAACCGGCCGCGCCCAAGCCGGTGGTCGAGGCCGCTCCCGTGGCGGCGCCGCCCGCTGCCGCCCCGGCGCCGGCTGCCGCCCCGACCGGTGTCGAATCCGCTGCCGGCGTCCTGGCCATGGCGCAGAAGCTGCACGACGAATACGTCAACGCCGGCGTGGAGCAGCGCGACAAGATCATTGCCGAGGCGCAGATCGAGGCCAGCACCTTGGTCAACGACGCCCAGGAAAAGAGCCGCAAGACTCTCGGCGCCCTGGAGCAGCAGCGCTCCGTGCTTGAACGCAAGGTCGAACAGCTCCGCGGCTTCGAGCGTGACTACCGCTCCAGGCTGAAGACCTACATTGAAGGCCAGCTGCGCGACCTGGACGCCCGCGGCTCCGTGGCCTCCCCGGACTTCGCCGAAGGCAGCACCGAATCCTAGAAACCTGACGCCCCTGTGCCGGCTCCACGCCGTGACAGGTGCAAGTCCAGCCAGCAAGCCGGTGGTGCGGGATTTCCCGCCCCGCCGGCTTGCCGGCGTTAACGCCGCTACCTGGCGCCCGTGGGCCCCGTGCCGCTGCGCAGCCTATGATGGTGGTGTCCCCGACCAGGGGACTGCCGACGTTCCACCAGCGCCAATGAACGCCACCACGGGTGAGCACCAGCGCCAATGAAAGAGCCATGAGCAACGACTCCACGCAGGACCCTGCCGCCAACCCCCACGGCCGACCGACTTCCGGGGGCGAGCCGCCGTTGACGCCCCCGGCCGACACCGGAGCCGGGCCGCGGCGTCGAACTTTCCTTCCCATTTGGCTGGGGTTTGCGGCCCTGGCCTACGTCTGCGACCAGCTCACCAAGCTGTGGGTCACCTCAACCATGGTGGAAGGGGAGCGGACGCCCGTCATTCCGGGGGTCCTGCAGTGGTACTACATCCGCAACTCCGGCGCGGCATTTTCCATCGGGGAGAACTTCACCTGGTTCTTCACGCTGATCATGGTCGCCGTCGCGGTGTTCATCATCATCCTGGCCAGGCGCATCGGCTCCTTCTGGTGGGCACTGGGCCTGGGGCTGCTGCTCGGCGGAGCACTGGGCAACCTGACCGACCGGCTGTTCCGCGAACCTTCCTTCGCCATGGGCCACGTAGTGGACTTCATCTCCTTTCCGCACTTCGCCATCTTCAACATGGCGGACATGGGGGTGGTGGGCGGGGTCATCACCATCTGCCTCCTGACGCTGCTGGGCATACCATTGGGCGGCCGGAAGACCGTGGCGGCGAAGGCAGCCGGCGCCGGCTCGGCAGCGGATGCGGGGGAGCCCGGGGATGACTGAAACTTTCACGGTCCCCGGCGACGCCGCCGGGCGGCGCGTCGACGCAGCCCTGGCCGAACTGCTGGGCATTTCCCGGTCCGCGGCAGCCCTGCTTTGTACGGAAGGGAACGTGCTCCAGGACGGCACGGCCGTGGGCAAGTCCGAGAAGTTCAGGGCCGGGGCGAGCATCCAAGTCTCCATCCCGGAACGGCGGGACCCCCTGGCCGTGGTGGTGGAGCCCGTTGACGGGCTGGAGATCCTGCTTGACGACGACGAATTCGTGGTGGTCGACAAGCCCGTGGGCGTCGCCGCCCACCCGTCGCCAGGCTGGGTCGGCCCCACCGTGGTGGGGGGGCTGGCAGCAGCCGGCTACCGGATCTCCACCTCCGGTGCCCAGGAGCGGGCCGGCATTGTGCACCGCCTGGATGTGGGAACCTCCGGTGCCATGGTGGTGGCCAAGACCGAGCGTGCCTACTCCGTCCTGAAACAGGCTTTCCGCGACCGCACCGTGGACAAGGTCTACCATGCCGTGGTGCAGGGGCTGCCCGATCCGTTGGAGGGCACCATTGACGCCCCGATCGGCCGCCACCCGGGCCACGACTGGCGGTTCGCCGTCATCGAGGACGGACGTCCCTCCGTCACCCATTACGAGGTGTTGGAAGCGTTCGGAAAGGCGTCCCTGGTGGAGGTGCACCTGGAAACCGGGCGCACACACCAGATCAGGGTCCATTTCTCCGCCCTCCGCCACCCCTGCGCGGGCGACCTGACCTACGGTGCGGACCCGAAGCTGGCGGCGGAGCTGGGCCTGACCCGCCAGTGGCTGCACGCCCACAAGCTGGGCTTCACCCACCCCACAACGGGGAAGCAGGTGGTCGTGACCAGCCCCTATCCACAGGACCTTGAGTATGCGTTGAAGGCCCTTCGCGGCGAGCACTGACCCCACCTCCGACGCTCCTTCAGTTCCGGGTGGCTCCCGCCGAACGCTCCTTCAGCTTTGGGGGTGCAAAGCGAAACGCTCCTTCGACCAGTGAGGGAGCGTTCTCTTTTTGCCTGCCAAAGCTGAAGTAGCGTTTGGTGGCGGTGGCGGTGGCGGTGGCGGTGGCGGTGGCCGGGGCCGGGGCCGGGACGGATGGGTCGCTAGTATGGTGGGGTGGCTTCCTCATCGACTGACAGTTTTGTCCATCTTCACACGCACACCGAATACTCCATGCTGGACGGGGCTGCGCGGCTGACGGAGCTGTTTGAGGAGACGAACCGGCTGGGCATGCCGGCGCTGGCCACCACCGACCACGGCTACCTGTTCGGCGCCTTCGACTTCTGGCGGAAGGCCACCGACGCCGGAGTGCGGCCCATCATCGGTGTCGAGGCCTACGTCACCCCCGGCACGGCCCGCACCGACAAGACACGCATCAAGTGGCGCAACGACGAAAGCCAGAAGGGCGACGACGTCTCCGGCGGCGGCGCCTACACGCACATGACGCTGCTGAGCTACAACAACCAGGGCATGCGCAACTTGTTCCGTGCCTCGTCGCTGGCCTCGCTGGACTCTGTTTTTGGCAAGTACCCGCGGTTGGACCGCGAACTGCTCAACGAATACCACCCCGGCCTGATCGCAACGACCGGGTGCCCGTCCGGTGAAGTCCAGACCAAGCTGCGCCTGGGCCTGTATAACGAGGCCAAGGCCGCCGCCGCCGAGTTTCAGGACATCTTTGGTGCGGAAAACTATTTCTGTGAGCTCATGGACCACGGTCTGGACATTGAGCGCAGGGTCACGAAGGATCTGCTGAAGCTGGCCAGGGAACTTCAGATACCCCTGCTGGCCACCAACGACCTGCACTACACGCACGAACACGACGCCAAGGCCCACGAGGCCCTGTTGGCGCTGCAGTCCGGCTCCACGCTGTTGGAGCCAAGCTACGACCAGGGCGGGTCCCGTTTTGCGTTCAACGGCAGCGGCTACTACCTGAAGTCCCCGGCGGAAATGCGGGCGCTGTTTTCCGAACTTCCCGAAGCCTGTGACAACACCTTGCTTATTGCCGAGAGGTGCGAGGTCTCCTTCAACACCGACGCCAACTACATGCCGAAGTTCCCATGCCCGCCCGGGGATGACGAAACGTCCTGGTTGGTCAAGGAGGTGGACGCCGGCCTGAAATACCGCTACCCCGGCGGGGTCCCCGACGACGCCCGTGCCCGCGCCGACTACGAACTCGAAGTCATCATCAAGATGGGTTTCCCCGGCTATTTCCTGGTGGTGGCCGACTTCATCAACTGGTCCAAGGACCACGGCATCCGCGTGGGGCCGGGGCGCGGTTCCGGAGCCGGGTCCATGGTGGCCTACGCCATGCGCATCACCGACCTGGATCCGATCCGGCACGGGCTGATCTTTGAGCGCTTCCTGAACCCCGAGCGTGTCTCCATGCCCGACTTTGACGTTGACTTCGATGACCGGCGCCGCCATGAGGTCATCAAGTACGTGACCGAAAAATACGGCGACGAGCGGGTGGCCATGATCGTCACTTACGGCAGCATCAAATCCAAGCAGGCGCTCAAGGATTCCTCCCGCGTGCTGGGCTACCCCTTCAGCATGGGCGAGCAGCTGACCAAGGCGCTGCCTCCGGCGGTCATGGCCAAGGACATTCCGCTCCATGACATCGAGGACCCCAAGTCCAAGCGCTACGGCGAGGCCGGCGACTTCCGCCAACTGCTGCTGACCGACCCCGAAGCGGCGAAGGTCTTTGAAACGGCCAAGGGCCTGGAAGGGCTCAAACGACAGTGGGGCGTGCACGCCGCCGGCGTGATCATGAGTTCGGACCCCATCATCGACGTCATCCCGATCATGCGCCGCTTCCAGGACGGGCAGGTCATCACCCAGTTCGACTATCCCACGGCCGAGGGCCTGGGCTTGATCAAGATGGACTTTTTGGGGCTCCGGAACCTCACGATCATCACGGACGCGCTGGAAAATATCAAGGCCAACCAGGCCATCGACCTGGACCTGGAGAAACTGGAGCTGGACGACGCCGAATCCTACGAGCTGATGGCCCGGGGAGACACGCTGGGTGTCTTCCAGCTGGACGGTGGCCCCATGCGCGGACTGCTCAAGCTCATGCGCCCGGACAACTTCGAGGACATCTCCGCCGTCTTGGCGCTGTACCGCCCGGGCCCGATGGGAGCCGACTCCCACACGAACTATGCGCTGCGCAAGAACGGCCTGCAGCCCATCACCCCCATCCACCCGGAACTGGAGGAGCCCCTCGCCGAGATCCTTGGGGGGACCTATGGGCTCATCGTGTACCAGGAGCAGGTGATGTCCATTGCGCAGAAACTGGCCGGCTATTCACTGGGCCGGGCCGACATCCTGCGCCGGGCCATGGGCAAAAAGAAAAAGTCCGAGCTGGACAAACAGTACGCCGGCTTTCACCAGGGCATGCTGGACAACGGCTACTCCGACGCCGCCGTCACCACCCTGTGGGACATCCTGCTGCCGTTCTCGGACTACGCGTTCAACAAGGCCCATTCGGCCGCGTACGGGGTGGTCAGCTACTGGACGGCGTACCTCAAGGCCCACTTCCCGGCCGAGTACATGGCCGCCCTGCTGACCAGCGTCGGCGACGACAAGGACAAGTCGGCGCTGTACCTGAACGAATGCCGCCACATGGGCATCACCGTCCTCGCCCCCGACGTGAACGAGTCCGCGCTGAACTTCACTCCGGTGGGCAGGGACATCCGCTTTGGCATGGGTGCCATCCGCAACGTCGGCTCCAACGTCGTCAACGCCCTCGTGGAGGCCCGCAGGGAGAAAGGCAACTTTGATAATTTCTCCGACTTCCTGATGAAAGTGCCCGCCGTGGTGTGCAACAAGCGCACCATTGAGTCCCTCATCAAGGCCGGTGCCTTCGACTCCCTGGGGCACCCCCGCCGCGCCCTGGCCATGATCCACGAGGAAGCCATCGACTCGGTCATCACGCTCAAGCGCAACGAGGCCGTTGGCCAGTTCGACCTTTTCGCCGGGCTCGGCGGAGGCGGCGAGGAAGCCGAATCGGCCCTCGTCACCGACATCCCCGACCTCCCGGAGTGGGAAAAGAAGGACAAGCTCGCCTTCGAGCGCGACATGCTCGGCCTCTACGTCTCCGACCACCCGTTGCAGGGCCTGGAAGGGATCCTGGGCCAAAATGCGGACATGTCCATCACCCAGGTGCTGTCCGACGACGGACCCTCCGACGGCCACATCATCACCATTTCGGGCATGATTACCAGCCTCCAGCGCCGCATCGCCAAGACCAGTGGCAATCCGTACGCACGCTGCGAAGTCGAGGACCTTGGCGGTTCCGTGGAGGTCATGTTCTTCGGCCAGGTCTATGGGCCCATCGCCACCATCCTGGCCGAGGACCTGATCGTGGTGATCAAGGGGCGCCTGCAAAAACGCGACGACGGCGCCATCACCTTGAACGCCATGGAACTTTCGGTGCCGGACCTTAGCGAGGGGCTGGCCGGCCCCCTCGTCATCCACCTGCCCGAGCACAAGGCCACGGAGCCGGTGCTGCTGGCACTCAAGGACGTCCTGGGCACCCACCGAGGCACCACCGAGGTCAAGATGCACCTGAGCGGAACCCGCAGCGTCAAGGTCATGAAACTGCCGCTGCACCACCGGGTCAACCCGACCCCTGCGCTCTTCGGCGACCTCAAGGTCCTGCTGGGTCCGGCATGTCTGGAAGGCTGATGGTGGACGGACTGACTGTTCCCGGGCCGCGGCATGCCGCCTCGGGGCCTGCCGACGGCCGGGAGCCTGCGTCCTACCCGCCCCACGCCTATGGCCGGGGTCCCGGCCCCGCCTCGACGGCACCCCCGGCCGCCCGGTGGCGGCGCTGGTTCGCTCTGTCCGGTGCAGCCGGGGTGGTGCTGGGCATGGTGTGGTGGCTTGCCGCCCCCGGCGGCGCGTTTTACGGGGACGGCAAGGACTACAACATCTGGATGGCCAGGGACTTGCTGCTCGGCGGCCTGGGAGTGCTGGCCGGGCTCGGAGCCGCCGTCGTGCTGGTCCGCACCGCCGCCCACCGCGGCAGGGGCGCCACGGTGCGACTGCTGGCCGCCGCAGCAGGCGGGCTGCTGGGCTCTGTTGTGGCCTGGCGGATGGGCGTCTTCGCCGGCGACCTGTTCCAGGTGCCGCCGGAGAACATGGCCAACCCCAGCATGGTGTTTTCCCTGAGATCGCCCGCGGTGCTGCTCCTGTGGCCACTGGCAACCACCGCTGCAGTGTTCCTGCACACCTTCCTCGCCTATTCGTTTGTGCCCACGCCGCGCCGCAACCGGTAAACTTGCGGTGTGAGCAACCGTGAAACCCCTGTGTCCACCAATCCTGCAGCCAGTGGCGCCCGCGCGCCGGAACCGGACACGCACTTCACCTATGCACGCACCGACTTGCGCGGTCGGCGGCTGACGCTCGCCGGGCTCAAGCTCGCCGTCCCCCGTGCCGCCGCCACCACGGTCACCACCGCCGAGACGGCCGTCGCGGGCATCATTGCCGACGTCCGCTCGCGCGGATTTTCAGCCCTTGCCGAGCTGGCTGAAAAGTTCGACGGCGTGGCCCAGACCCACCCCCGTGTTCCGGCAGCGGCGCTGGGCGAAGCGCTGGAAGCCCTGGACCCCACCGTCCGGGCGGCACTGGAGGAGTCCATTGCCCGGGCCAGGGCCTTCGCCACGGCGCAGCGCCCCGCCAATGTCGACTTTCCGATCGCCGATGGCGCCGTGGTCTCCCAGCATTGGATCCCCGTGCGGCGCGTGGGGCTCTACGTGCCGGGCGGACTGGCGGCCTATCCGTCGTCCGTCATCATGAATGTGGTCCCTGCCCTGGCCGCAGGCGTCGCTTCGGTGGCGCTGGCGTCCCCTCCGCAAAAGGAATTCGGCGGACTGCCGGACCTGACCGTCCTGGCCGCAGCGGCACTGCTGGGCATTGACGAGGTGTATGCCATGGGCGGGGCACAAGCCATCGCCGCCTTCGCCTACGGGGTCCCGGCCGGCACCACGGCGCAAGGGGGAGGGGAGGCGCTGGAACCGGTGGACATCGTCACCGGGCCGGGCAACATCTTCGTGGCCACCGCCAAGCGCCTCGTCAAGGGCGTTGTCGGCATCGATTCCGAAGCCGGAGCCACGGAAATCGCCGTGCTTGCGGACCACACGGCAAACCCGGTTTTCGTGGCCGCGGACCTGATCAGCCAAGCCGAACACGACCCGAACGCTGCTTCGGTCCTGGTGACCACCTCCGTCCCGCTGGCTGATGCCGTGGAGCGTGAACTGTCGGCGCAGGTTGCCTTGACCTGGCACCGCGAGCGCGTGGAGGCCGCGCTCTCCGGACCCCAATCGGGGGTGGTGTTGGTGGAGGATCTGGCCCAGGGTGTGGCGGTGTGCAATGCCTACGCCGCCGAGCACCTGGAAGTGGTGACGGAGAACGCCGCGGCCGTGGCAGCGCAAATCACCAACGCCGGCGCCATCTTTGTCGGTGACTACAGCCCCGTCAGCCTGGGCGACTACTGTGCCGGTTCCAACCACGTGCTTCCCACCAGCGGTACGGCCGCGTTCTCCTCGGGCTTGAACGTCACCACGTTCCTGCGGGCCGTCCAGGTGATCAACTACAACAAGGAGGCACTGGAGGAGGTGGCCGGGCACGTAATTTCCCTGTCCAGGGCGGAGGGGCTGCCCGCCCACGGCGATGCTGTGTCGGCCCGGTTCGCCTGACCCGCACCAACCACAAGATGTAGTACTTACGCGGTTGTAATTATCCCACATGTAGTCATAGACTGGGCGTAACTGCTCCTGGAGGGATCTGGATGTACTGCCCATTCTGCCGCAATCCCGACTCGCGTGTGGTTGATTCGCGCCTCGCCGACGACGGCTCATCCATTCGTCGACGCCGCCAGTGCACCGAGTGCGGGCGTCGTTTCAGCACAGTGGAAACAGCCAGCCTTTCGGTGACCAAGCGGTCCGGCGTGGCGGAACCGTTCAGCCGCGGCAAGGTTATCAGTGGTGTGCGCAAGGCCTGCCAGGGCCGTCCGGTCACGGACGACGATCTGGCCATGCTGGCCCAGGAAGTTGAGGAGTCAATCCGGGCCAGTGGTGCGGCAGAAATTGACGCCAACGACGTCGGCCTGGCCATTCTGGCGCCCCTCCAGCGCCTGGACCTGGTGGCCTACCTGCGTTTTGCCAGTGTTTACCAGGCCTTTGAGTCCCTGGACGACTTTGAAAAGTCCATCCGGGAGCTGCGCCGTGAGTATCCCGCAGGCAGTCCTGTGCCCCGGCAGTCCTGACCCCCCTGCGGGGCCCGGCGAGGCCCTATTTGGTGATCTTGAAGTGTACTGCTGCCTGCAGCGCACCGCCCACAATGCCGGCATTGTTGGCCAGCTCGGCCGGGATGATCTTGGTGCGCAGCTTCAGCGACGGCAGGTAGTCCTCGCTGCGCTTGGAGATCCCCCCGCCAACAATGAACAGTTCGGGGGAAAACAGGAACTCCACGTGGGAGAAGTAGCGCTGCAGCCGCACGGCGTACTCATCCCAGCTGAGGCCATCGCGTTCGCGGGCGCTGGCGGAGGCCTTGGATTCGGCGTCGAAGCCGTCGATCTCCAGGTGGCCCAGCTCGGCGTTCGGGATGAGCTTGCCGTCATGGATGAATGCCGAACCGATGCCGGTTCCGAGCGTGATGACCAGCACCGTGCCCTTGACCCCCTTGCCTGCGCCGTACCGGGCCTCGGCCAGTCCGGCGGCGTCGGCGTCGTTCATGACCTGGACATCACGGTCCAGCTCCTCGGAGAAGATCTTGTCCACGTCGGCGTCGATCCAGGACTTGTCCACGTTCGCCGCCGAACGGGCTACGCCGTGGGAGATGATGGCGGGAAAGGTGACCCCCACCGGCGCATCGGCCGCCGGGGCATGATCGCGCGTCATCAACTCGTCCACGATCTCCTTGACGACCTTGGCGACGGCCTGTGGCGTGGACGGCTGCGGGGTGTCGATCCGGTAGCGCTGGCCCACCATCTCACCCGTCTCCAGGCGGACGATTCCGCCCTTGATGCCGGTGCCGCCAATGTCAATTCCAATGACGGTTTCGGTGGACGAATGCTTCTTGGACATGCAGGGCTCCAAACGTGAAAGGTGCGGGGTGCGGCCGGGGGAAAGCTAGGGCAGGGTCAGGACTTCAGCACCTGCGGCCGTGACCACCAGCGTGTGCTCGAACTGGGCAGTGCGTTTGCGGTCCCGGGTGACAACCGTCCAGTCGTCGGCCCACATGTCCCACTCAATCGCGCCCAGGGTCAGCATAGGTTCGATGGTAAACACCATGCCCTCGGAAAGGACAGTGTTATAGGCCGGGGCCGCGTCATAATGCGGAATAATCAGGCCGGTGTGGAACGCCTCGCCCACGCCGTGGCCGGTGAAGTCCCTCACCACGCCGTAGCCAAAGCGCTTGGCATAGGCTGAAATCGTGCGGCCAATGACATTGATTTCGCGTCCGGGGGCGACGGCGCGGATGGCCCGGTTCAGGGACTCTTGGGTGCGCTCGACGAGCAGGCGGGACTCTTCATCGACGTCGCCGACAGTAAACGTAAAGTTGGTATCTCCGTGGACGCCGTTCTTGAACGCCGTAATGTCAATGTTGATGATGTCCCCGTCCTGGACCACGGTGCTGTCCGGGATGCCATGGCAGATGACTTCGTTGAGCGAGGAACACAAGGACTTGGGGAAGCCGCGGTATCCGAGCGTGGACGGGTAGGCCTGGTGGTCCAGCAGGAATTCGTGGCCGATGCGGTCCAACTGGTCCGTTGTAACGCCCGGGACTATGTGCCTGCCCACTTCCACGATGGCCTGGGCGGCGATCTTGGAGGAGATGCGGATTTTCTCCAGCGTTTCAGCGTCCTTCACTTCGGAACCCGTGAACGGGGCCGGGCCGGGCTTGCCAACATATTCGGGGCGGGGGATGGAGCCCGGTACGGTCAGCGGCTGGCTGATTGCGCCAGGAACCAGGGTGCCAAGGGGTGCTGAGGTTGCTGTGGAAGACATGGAACCATCCTATAAGTTTTGCTGCGGGGACGTTTGCTGCCTGGCCGCTGAGGGCAGGCCTATGATGGAAATGACCGCCCCGGCTCCTTGGAGGAATGATGCCGCAGTATTGGTACAACGTGAAAACCCACCAGGTTGAACGGGATGCACAGTCGGGCTGGAAGGATTTGATCGGCCCCTACAACTCGCAGGAGGAAGCAGAAGCGGCCCTTGAAAAGGTGCGCCGTCGCAACGAGGACTGGGAAGCCAAGGACGACGACTGAGGACACTGTGACGTTGACCGGACGGGACCTGGCCGTCGAGCGTCCCGCGGGCCTGCGGGTGCTGCGCCGGGCAGCGTACGTTGGCGCCATCGCCGGCGGTGCCGCGGCCGCCATGGGGATAGCGGCGGCGCTCGAGGGCTTGTGGGCCCGTGGACGCCTGGTGCCCGGGGAGCCGGTCGCTACGGTGCCCGCCACGGGATTCTTTGGTGTGCGCGACGGCCAGGAGCCGTTGCACCTGGTGCTTCTGGGCGATTCGCTGGCAGTAGGCTATGGCGCCTCCGTTCCTGAGGGATCCGTGGCGTACATGCTTGCTGACGGACTCGCGGCGTCGACAGGCCGGCCGGTGGCGTTGGACAATGTCGCCTTCATCGGTGCAACGTCCGAGGACCTCCGCCTCCAGCTTGGCACCCTTGACGCCCGCGGCCTGCGTCCGGATGTTGCCGTCATCATTGTTGGCGGCAATGACATCCTGCACCTGCGCAACATCAGCCGCTCCCTGGCAGCACTGGCGGAGGCGGTCCGGGCACTGCGGCGGCGAGGCAGCCACGTGGTGGTTGCTTCCTGTCCCGACCTGGGCACCGTCCCGGTGTTTCTCCAGCCGCTGCGCTTCAGCGCCCACTGGTTGAGCCGGATGTTCGCCACCGGCCAGACCATTGTGGTGCTGCGCAATGGGGGACGAACGGTTTCCCTTGCGGACCTGGTGGGGCCAATTTTCAAGCGCGAGCAAAGGCGGATGTTCGCCACGGACCACCTGCACCCTTCCGTCCACGGGTATGCACAGGCCGCCGAGGTGATGCTGCCCAGTGTGGTGGCCGCCGCCGGCTACGCCACCGGGGGCCTGACCGGCGTTCCCCACCGGGTCTACCAAAAAGGGCGACGGCGCCCGTTGGCCTGGTTCGCCTTCAGGGCTTCCCGCCACGCGGGTACGGAGGTCAGCGTGGTTTCCACCCGGCAGGGCCACGGCATCGCCGTCCGGCGCATCCTGCCGGTCCACCTGCCTGCCGCCCCGGCCGGCCACAGCGGTAGCGGCGCCAGCCCGTGAGGCTAGAATGTGTGCTCGGGACCGGGAAAAGTGCCCATGCGGACGTCGTCGCCGTAGGCCTTGGCGGCATCCGCCAGCACCGTGCGCAGCTGGGCGTATTGCTTGACGAATTTGGCCATCTTTCCGGTACGCAGCCCGGCCATGTCCTGCCACACCAGTACCTGGCCTGTGGTGCTGTTGCCGGCACCGATGCCCACCGTCGGCACGGCAATGGCGGCTTCCACGGCCATGGCCGTGGCGGCCGGGACCATTTCCATCAGCACACAGAACGCGCCCGCCCCGGACAACGCCACGGCGTCCTCCACCATGGCCCGGGCGGCCTCTCCGCGGCCCTGCACACGGTAGCCGCCAAGCATGTGTTCGCTCTGCGGCGTAAAGCCAATGTGCGCCATGACCGGGATGCCGGCCTGGGTCAGCGCCCTGACCGTGGGCGCGTAGTAGGCGCCGCCTTCCATTTTGACTGCGTGCACCAGCCCTTCCTTCATCAGGCGCACGGAGGAGGCGATGGCTTGTCCGGGGGACTGTTCATAGCTGCCGAACGGCAGGTCCGCCACCACCATGGCACGGTTCGCGCCGGCCGTCACGGCGCGGGAAAAGATGATCATTTCATCCAGTGTGATGGGAAGGGATGTTTCATTGCCCAAAACATTGTTGGATGCGGAATCACCCACCAGCAGCACCTCGATGCCGGCTTCGTCAAAGATCTGCGCCGTGTATTGGTCGTAGGCGGTGAGCATGGCGAATTTTTCGCCATTGTCCTTGGCTGCCTGCAGGTGGTGGGTGCGGATGCGGCCGGCCGTGGCGGGGATGGCTGCACCGTACGGCGCCGCCACCTCTGCAGGGAGGGGCGCGGGTGCGGCGGAGGCTGCGGGGTCTGGGGTGCTTGTTGAAGGCATGCCTTGAGCATATTACGAGGCGGCAGGTAAATTCGTGCCCGGTGCGTTGATCTCCTGAGTAGAGTATGAAAAGAGGGCCAGTAGAGTATGAAATGAGGGCCCAGCGTGAAGGTGGCGATCAGCGTTGCGCGGTTCCGGTACAGGGTAGTGGTCATCCGCGGTGAGCGAAAAGGAAATGAGGGCCAGAGTGGACCGTCAGCAGGAATTTGTGTTGCGCACCATCGAGGAACGTGATGTTCGATTTGTCCGGCTCTGGTTCACGGACGTGGTGGGCAGCCTGAAGTCGGTGGCGCTCGCCCCGGCCGAGGTCGAGGGCGCCTTTGAGGAGGGTCTGGGCTTTGACGGATCGAGCATTGAGGGTCTTTCCCGAGTCTTTGAATCAGACATGCTGGCCCAGCCGGACCCGTCAACATTCCAGATCCTGCCTTGGCGCGGGTCGTCCGAGCAGACCTCACGCATGTTTTGCGATGTCCTCACGCCCGACGGCGAACCCTCTGCGGCAGATCCCCGCAACGTCCTCAAGCGCACCCTGGCCAAGGCTGCGGACATGGGGTTTACCTGCTACACGCACCCCGAGATTGAGTTCTATTTGCTCAAAAGTGACAAGCCCGGCCCGGACGGCATCCCCGTCCCCGTCGATGCGGCCGGCTACTTTGACCACGTGCCCGGCGGCGTAGCCCAGGATTTCCGCCGCACGGCCGTCACCATGCTTGAGGATGTGGGCATTTCGGTGGAATTCAGCCACCATGAAGGCGGGCCGGGGCAGAATGAGATTGACCTGCGGTACGCCGATGCCCTCCAGACGGCGGACAACATCATGACGTTCCGCACCGTGATCCGCGAGGTGGCCATCCAGCAGGGCACCTATGCCACGTTCATGCCCAAGCCGTTTTCCGACCACCCGGGTTCCGGCATGCACACGCACTTCTCCCTTTTTGAGGGCGACACCAACGCCTTCCACGAGCCGGGGGCGGAATTCCAGCTGTCCAAGACGGCACGCCAATTCATGGCAGGCATCCTGCGCCACGCACCGGAATTCACCGCCGTGACCAACCAGTTCGTGAACTCCTACAAGCGCCTCTGGGGCGGTGGGGAGGCTCCCAGCTACGTCTCCTGGGGCCACAACAACCGCTCTGCACTCATGCGGGTGCCGCTGTACAAGCCGGGGAAGGGCCAGGCCTCACGGCTGGAATACCGCGGCATTGACTCCGCGGCCAATCCCTATCTTGCCTATGCGGTGCTGTTGGGGGCAGGGTTGAAGGGCATTGAAGAAGGCTATGAGCTGCCGCCGGCCGCCGTGGAGGATGTCAGCGCCCTGACCAGCGCCGAACGCCGTGCGCTGGGCCACCACCCCCTTCCCTCCAGCCTGCACGACGCGGTCCGGCAGATGGAAGAGTCCGAACTCATGCCCGAGATCCTGGGCGAACAGGTGTTTGACCACTTCCTGCGCAACAAGCGCGACGAATGGCAGGACTACCGCCTCCAAGTCACGCCCTATGAAATCAACCGCTACCTGGGGGTGCTCTAGGCCAGGCCATGAGTTCCCTGACGCGCACCCTGATTACGCTCGGCTTCTCCGATCTTGAAAAAAGTGAGAGGTTCCTGGGCTATCGGGAACTGGCCGGCCTGGACCGGGAAGAACTGCTCACGGCGTTGAAGGCCGCCAACGACCCGGACCTGGCCGTGCAGTCGCTGGTCAGGCTGCTTTGTGCCGTGCCTGCAGCGTACGGCAAACTTTCGGCCACCGATCCGGAAACCGGCGGCGCCGTCCCCAATGAGGCCCTGTTCCGGCTGCTCGGCGCCTCGGAGTCCCTGACGGAGTTTTTGATTCGGCACCCCGAGCACATCGATGTCCTGGACACGCCGACGTCTGCGGAACCTGAGCCAGTCCCGCAGTCGGCGCTGCGGGCGTCGATGCTGGGCGCAGTGGGCGCGGACCCTGCGTCGGAGATGCCGGTGGCGGCGCTCTCCGGCACTGAGGCAAGGATCGCCCTGCGCACGCAATACCGTCGCCACCTGGCCGAACTCGCCATCCGGGACCTCTGTGCCGCCTCACCGCAGGCGGTCATGCCGATGGTGGGCGCCGAGCTCGCCGACCTTGCCGCGGCGGCCCTGGAGGCTGCCCTGGCCGTGGCGCGGGCCGAAGTGGCGGCCCACTTTCGGCCCGGTGATGTTGCTGCCGTGAAACTGGCCGTCATCGGCATGGGCAAATGCGGGGCGCGGGAACTGAACTACATTTCCGACGTCGACGTCATGTACGTCATCGAGTCGGAAACGGGGCCGGACGGGGACGGCGGGGTGGATGAGGCGCAGGCCGTCACCGTGGGCAATGCACTGGCATCGGCGGTGTCCCAGGCCATCTACGCCCCCGAGCGCGAGCCCGGGTTGTGGGAGGTGGATGCCAACCTGCGTCCCGAAGGAAGGGACGGCCCGCTGGTTCGCACGCTGGGTTCGTTCCAGCAGTACTACCAGCGCTGGGCCAACGACTGGGAATTTCAGGCGCTCCTGAAAGCCCGCGCCATTGCGGGGGACAGGGAGTTGGGCGAACGCTTTGAACGTGCCGTGGCGCCCCTGATCTGGACCTGTTCGGAACGGGACGGATTCGTGGCATCCGTTCAGGCGATGCGCCGCCGCGTGACCGCCCACATTAGCGACGCGGAGGCCGGCCGGCAGATCAAGCTGGGCAAGGGCGGGCTGCGTGACGTGGAATTCACGGTGCAACTGCTGCAGCTGGTCCACGCCAAAAATGATCCTTCACTGCGGGTCAAGGCCACCACTGAGGCCATCCATGCGCTGATGAAGGCCGGCTACATCGGTCGCTCCGACGCCGCCAGCCTGGATGCAGCCTACCGCTACCTGAGAGTGCTGGAGCACCGCATCCAGCTGGTGCACATGCGCCGCACCCACCTGATGCCGACGGCGCCGGACCAACTGCGCGCCCTGGCCCTGGCCGTGGCCGGGCCCCTGCACCTCAAGCGGCCCAGCGCCGAATCCCTGTTGGAAGACTGGGGAAGGGTCAAGCGGCAGGTCCATGCCCTGCACGAACACATCTTTTACCGGCCCATCCTGGCCTCGTCCGCGCACTTGAGCGCCGCGGACGCCGTGCTGACCACAGACGCTGCACGGGCCCGCCTGGCCGCACTGGGCTACCGGGACGCTGCCGGTGCCCAGCGCCATATCGAGGCACTGACGGCAGGAGTGAGCCGCCGTGCGGCCCTGCAGCGCCAGCTGCTGCCCGTGCTGCTGGGCTGGCTGGCCGACGGAGTCAACCCGGACGCCGGGCTCCTCGCCTTCCGCCGCGTCAGCGAGGCGCTGGGAACCTCCCACTGGTACCTGGGGATGCTCCGGGACCACCAGGCCGCCGCAGAACGGCTGTGCCACGTCCTTTCCAGTTCCCGGCTGGTGACGGACCTGCTTGAAGTTTCTCCCGAAGCCACGGCCTGGTTCGGCAACGACAAGGAACTGATCCCGCTGAGCTTTGAGGCCCAGTGGACCGAGATCCAATCCAAAATGTCCCGGCACCCCGAACCGGCCGACGCCATCCGGCTGATCCGCCTGATCAGGCAGCGGGAGATCCTGCGCATCGCCATCGCCGACTGTTCCGGGCTTCTGTCCCAGGACCAGGTTTCCACTGCACTTAGCGACGCGGATCGTGCCGCGGTGCTGGGGGCACTGCTGGTTGCCGAAGCGGACGTCAACGCCGGCGGCCCCGTGCTGGCCCGGGTGCTGGTCGTTGCCATGGGCCGGCAGGGCGGGCGGGAAATCGGTTACGGCTCCGACGCCGACGTGCTGTTTGTGCACCGTGCCGTCGACGGCGCCGACGAAGGACAGGCGCAGGAACAGGCCAAGGCAGTCGTGGCGAAGCTGATGTCCATGCTGACGCAGCCTGTGCGCCCGGCAATCATGGCCGAGCGGGTGCTGAGCGTAGATGCGGATCTGCGCCCGGAAGGCAAGAGCGGTCCGCTGGTGCGCTCCCTCGACGCCTACCGGGAGTACTACGCCCGTTGGTCATCCCCCTGGGAGGCACAGGCGCTGTTGCGGGCACTGCCCATGGCTGGCAGCGACGAACTGGCCGCCGACTTCATTGACATGGTGGACCCGGTCAGATATCCGGCGGTCCTTGCGGAGACGGAGCTGCGGGAGATCAAGCGGCTCAAGGCACGCATGGAGTCCGAGCGGCTGCCGCGCGGCGCCGATCCGGCACGGCACGTGAAGCTGGGCCGCGGCGGCCTGAGCGACGTTGAATGGCTGGTCCAGTTGTGGCAATTGCAAAATGCCCACCGCGAACCGGCTCTGCGGACCACCCGGACGATGGACGCACTGGGAGCAGCCCACTCGCTGGGGCTGGTCGACGCCGAGGACGCAGGCGTGCTGGAAGCAGCATGGCGGCTGGCCGGAAAAATCCGCAACGCCAACGTAATCTGGACCGGCAAGTCCTCGGACCTGCTGCCGTCGGCGCGCGGCGATCTGGAAGCGGTGGCCCGCTGGTGCGGCTATGAAGCCGGACAGGCAACCGCGTTCGAGGAGGACTACCTGGGACTCACGCGACGGGCACGGGCAGTGTTTGAGCGCCTGTTTTACGGCTGATTTCCCGCCAGGGAAAGCCCGCCAGCGCGAACGCGGGCGCCATCAGGGCCGGCGGGAACCACAGCACAGCCATTCCTTCCCAGTCGACGCCGAAACAGGTTTCGGGCGTGGAGAAGGCTTGTACGTCAAAGAAGAAGAGGGAGAGGGGTAGTGGCCGCCGGCCCCTTCTCAAGGCGGCTAAGTACGGGGTACACGGCCCCTGTGGCGGCGTCCGGCCGTGCTACACGCTCGGCAGCAATGCCCGCGCATGCGTGAGCATCGTGGCCACCTGCGCCCCGGGGACCAGTTCGCCGTTGCGCACAAAGCCCTCCTCACGGCCGGTGAGGTCCGCGATGAGCCGGCCCTTCCACAATGCCAACGGTGCAGCATGTTCGGTCAACGGGGCCAGGTTGTGCATTTCCCCCGGATCGTTGTCGAGGTCAAAGAGTTCCTCGGTGCCCCACCCGGAGGCCCACAAGTACTTCATATGGCCGTCTGTGACCCACTGCAGCGACTGGCCAAAATACACGTGTTCGCCGTGCAGCCATTCGCGCCAAGGCAAGGGCTCCGCGACGGCGTCAGGGGCGTCGCGGAGGAAGCCTGCCAGCGACCGCCCATCGCAGCCCTCCGGCACCGGAACGCCGGCCAGCTCCAGCAGGGTGGGCATGATGTCACGCAGCTCAACCACCTCATCGACGACGCCGCCGCGCCGTGCGCGGGCGTCGTTCGGGGCCGGAGCCACGATCAGTGGCACGCGGGCCGAGCCCTCATAGCCCACCGCCTTGCGGTAAAAATCGTGGTCTCCCAACATTTCGCCGTGATCGGAAGTGAAGGCCACGATCGTGTCCCCAGCCAGGCCGAAGGCGTTCAACGCCTCAAAAAGGCGCATGAGTTGCAGGTCGATTTGCGTCATGAGCCCGTAGTAGCCGGCGCGGGCGCGGTGCGTGACGGCTTCGGGCAAGGTGCCAAAGGCCAACTGGTGGTTTCCGTCGGTCCGCACGGACTCAAAGTGATGTTCCCAGTCACCGAGCCTGCGCTCGAAGGCGGGCAGGTCCAGATACGTCTCCAGGGCCCATGCGGGCGGATCGTACGGCGGATGCGGGCGGTGGAAGGAAAGATAGAGGAAGAACGGCACTGTCGGGTCCCTGCGGTACAGCCACTCCACGGCCTGTGATCCGGTCCACGACGTCGGGTGGAGGCGCTCGGGCTTGTCCCACGGCCGCGCCACGGTGGAATTGCAGCCTGCTCCGTGGTCAAAATATTCTTCGTCGGCGCAGACCCCGGGCTGGCGCCGAAGCCACGGCACATAGTCGTCAAATTTCTTGAAGTCCAGTTGATGCTCGGCCCGGGCAAAGTGGAGGAAACCGTCATGGAGGATGACGTCGTCGAAGCCCACGCGGCTGCGCTCGGGATGGACATGCATCTTGCCGATCGCCTGCGTCTGGTAGCCCGCCCGGCGGAACTCACCCTGCAGCGTGACCGGGTGGACGACGTCGAAAGGCACCCCCTCCTGGTAGCCCACCCGTCCGTGGCGCTCCTGGGACTGCCCGGTGAACAGCGCCACGCGGGCCGGCACGCAGGTGGGTGTCGCGGAATAGGCATGCCGGAACCTGGCACCCTTGGCGGCAAGCTCGTCGAGGTGGGGCGTTTGAACGTAGGGGTGTCCCTCGGCGCCCAGGCAGTCGCCGCGCCATTCATCGGCGCAGACGAGGATCACGTTGGCGTTGGTCATTGGCATCCTTTTCCGTCCCCACGGCGCGCGGGAAGGCCGTGGAACCATCACCGAGCCTACCCGGCAGCCCCTGCAGAGCACGGGGAGCCGGTGGGGACACGCCGAATCCAACCATACGCGATGGTGGACTTTATGGGCGGGGGTGCACGACACTGTAATGGACAAGTGCATACACAACAGAATTATGCCTGCCAAGCCCTTCCCGCATGGTGGGGGACTTGGGGCCGACCGGCCGGTCACCAGAAACATCATTCGAGGGGTTTTAATGCAGAAGAGTCGACCCGTGAAGCACGCCCGTATCGGCAGGGTTGCCGTATTCGGTGCTCTATTTGCCGCCGTCGCCATGTTCCTAGGGCTTGGTGGCGCATCCGCTGCAACCGCCCCGCAGGGCCCCTGGATATGGCCGCACTCGGAGGTTGCCCCGGCTTCGTCGGCCCCGGCGGGTCAGTGGATTTGGCCGTATTCCTCCACTGATTCCACGACGTTGGCGGGTCAGTGGATTTGGCCGTATTCCTCCACTGATTCCACGACGTTGGCNGGCGGGTCAGTGGATTTGGCCGTATTCCTCCACTGATTCCACGACGTTGGCGGGTCAGTGGATTTGGCCGTATTCCTCCACTGATTCCACGACGTTGGCCGGTCATTGGATTTGGCCGCATTCGTCCATGGACTCCACTCTGGCATAGTGAACTGCCGAACCTCAAAGGCAGTCGCGAGGGGTTCGGCATGAATTGCCAAAAAACTGGCGGGGCTGGTCGGACTTCCGGCCGGCCCCGTTTGGCGTGGAATCGTCAAACGGCGGGCCGGTGCATGGCTGCGCATTTCGCATAGAATCTATCCCTGACACCCGAGCCCCGACACCCGAGCCCCGACACCCGAGCCCTGACACCAGACACCGGACACCAGACACCGGACACCTGAGCCCGTCCGGGCTTCAACAAGCGGTTTGGTTGTGCCTGCGACACCACTGTGCCGCGGATTGCCCTACGCCGCGCACGCTACACCAAAACGAAGGATGGTTTCGAAGATCTTGAATGCATACCGATTGGCCACGAGGGGCGGATGGGCTGCGCTTGGCGCCGCACTGACCGTGCTGGCCCTGTTCCTGGGCATCGCCTCAGCCTCCGCTGCCGCGCTCCCTGCCCCCGCCCCGGCCAGTGCCCCGATGGCGCCGGCCCCCGCCGTCGCACCTGCGGCCGCTGCCGATGCCAAGGGCAAGACGTTTGCCATTGCCACGGACACCACGTTCGCGCCGTTTGAATTCCGCAACGGCAGCGGCGACCTGGTGGGCATCGACATGGATCTGCTGCGCGCCATCGCCGACAACCAGGGCTTCAAGGTCGACATCAAGTCCCTCGGCTTTGACGCCGCGCTGCAGGCCCTTCAGTCGAACCAGGTCCAGGGTGTCATAGCCGGCATGTCCATCACGGACAAGCGCAAGCTCATCTTCGACTTCTCCGATCCGTACTTTGACTCCGGCGTCCAAATGGCCGTCGCGAAGAACGACGACGCCGTCAAGACCTACGCGGATCTCAAGGGCAAGAGCGTCGCCGTCAAGCGCGGCAGCGAAGGCGAAACGTTCGCCAACTCCATCAAGGCCAAGTACGGCTTCACGGTCAAGGCGCTGGCCGACTCCGCCACCATGTACGACGACGTCAAGGCCGGCAACTCCGTGGCCGTGTTCGACGACTACCCGGTGTTGGCCTACGGAGTCAGCCAGAACAACGGGTTGAAGATTGTCACCCCGAAGGAACGCGGAAGCTCCTACGGCTTTGCAGTGAACAAGGGCCAAAATGCCGACCTGCTCGCCGCCTTCGATGCCGGTCTGGCCAACCTGAAGGCCGACGGCAAATACCAGCAGATCCTTGACAAGTACCTGGCAACGCCCGAAGCGGCCAAGCAGACCAGCTTCTTCCAGCTGCTCACGAACAGTTTCCCGGCCCTCATGAAGGGCCTGTCCATGACGCTGCTGGCCACGGTGCTCTCGCTCATCATTGCGCTGGTGCTGGGCATTGTCTTCGGTTTCTTCAAGGTGGGGGAGAGCAGGATCCTGCGGGCCGTCGCCAGCATATATGTGGAGATCTTCCGGGGTACCCCGCTGCTGGTCCAGGCGTTCTTCTTCTACTTTGGCCTGCCGCAACTGACCGGACATCCGCTGGACGTGCTGACGGCCGGCGTGATCACGCTGAGCCTGAACGCGGGCGCCTACATGACCGAGATTGTCCGCGGAGGCATCCAATCCGTGGACCCGGGCCAACTTGAGGCCAGCCGCAGCCTGGGCCTGGGCTATGTCACTTCCATGCGACGCGTGGTGGTGCCACAGGCCATCAAGATCATGACGCCTTCATTCATCAACCAGTTTGTCATCACCTTGAAGGACACCTCGCTGCTGGCCGTCATCGGCTTCGCCGAGCTCACCTACCAGGGGCAGCAGATTTATGCCTCCAATTTCCGCACCGGTGAAACGCTGCTGATCGTGGCTGCCCTGTACTTCATTGTGATCTTCATCCTGACCCAATTTTCCAACATCCTGGACAGGAAGTTCAACAAATGAGCGCCACTGCAGCGAGCGGGAAGAACGCCAAAATCAGTGTCCGGGGCCTGAAGAAGTCTTTCGGCGCCAACGAAGTCCTCAAGGGCCTGGACGTGGACATCGCCGAGGGCGAGGTGGTCTGCGTGATCGGCCCCTCCGGCTCCGGAAAGTCCACGTTCCTGCGCTGCCTGAACAAGCTGGAGGACATTTCGGCGGGCACGGTCACAGTGGACGGGTACGACCTCACCGACCCCAAGGTGGACCTCAACGCCGTCCGCCAACACATTGGCATGGTGTTTCAGCACTTCAACCTCTTCCCGCACATGAGCGCCATCCAAAACATCATGCTGGCCCCCGTGGAACTGAGGAAGCTGGACAAGCCCGGTGCACGCGCCAAGGCCATGGAACTGCTGACGCGGGTAGGGCTGGCCGAAAAGGCGGACGCCCGTCCGGCGTCGCTCTCCGGCGGGCAGAAGCAGCGTGTGGCCATCGCCCGCGCCCTGGCCATGAACCCGGGCATCATGCTCTTCGACGAGGCCACCAGCGCCCTGGACCCGGAGATGGTGGGCGAGGTGCTCCAGGTGATCCGGGACCTTGCCGCCGAGGGCATGACCATGGTGGTGGTCACGCACGAGATGGGATTTGCCCGCGAAGTGGCGGACCGTGTCATCTTCATGGACGGCGGCGTCATTTGCGAAGAGGGCTCGCCGGAGGCCGTCTTCTCCCATGCCGAGCAGCCGCGCCTGCAGGAATTTTTGGCCAAGGTACTCTAGCACCATTCCTGCCGGGCGGCCGGCACATCCGGCCGCCCGGGCACGCCGGCGGCACATCAGTTGGGAGGGTTCGCCATGGACATGCAGGAAATTGTGGACGGGATTGAACGTGAAATTCGCCCGCTGCTGGGCCGGGGCGCCGTGGCCTCCTACATCCCCAGCCTCGGCGTCGTGTCACCGGAGAACTTTGGCATCTGCGTCGCCATGTCAGACGGCCCCGTCTACGGGGCCGGTCAGTGGCAGAAGCCGTTTTCAATCCAAAGCATCTCCAAGGTCTTCTCGCTGTCGCTGGTGATGTCCTACGACTACGAGTCCATCTGGCGACGGGTATTCCGCGAACCGTCCGGCACGCCGTTCAACTCCATGCTCCAGCTCGAGGCGGACAACGGCATCCCGCGCAACCCCTTCATCAACGCCGGCGCCTTGGTGGTCACCGACAGGCTCCTGACCCTCACCGGAGACGCCGCCCGGTCCGTGCGAGGCCTGCTGCGCAAGGAGTCCGGCAACCCGGGCATGGACTTTGACGACACCGTTGCTGCCTCCGAAGCCCAGCACGGCCACCGGAATTCCGCCATGGCCCACCTGCTGGCCAGCTATGGGAATCTGGAAAATCCTGTGGAGGCGGTCCTGGAGAACTACTTCAAGCAGTGTGCCCTCGAAATGAGCTGCGAAGACCTGGCCCAAGCCTCCCGGTTCCTGGCCCGTCACGGCGTCTCCGCCGGCGGAACGCCGTTCCTGAGCCCGAACCAGAGCAAGCGCGTGAACGCCGTCATGCTCACCTGCGGGACCTACGACGCGGCAGGGGAGTTTGCGTATCGGGTGGGTTTGCCGGGCAAAAGTGGCGTGGGTGGGGGCATCGTGGCGATTGTGCCCGGCCGCTGTGCCGTCGCCGTGTGGGGCCCGGCTTTGGACGGCAACGGCAACTCGGTGGCTGGCCTGGCGGCGTTGGACGCCTTCACCCTGCGGACAGGGTGGTCAATTTTCTAGTCTCCGAGCCGCCCTGCGCTGCGCCCGGTTTGAGGTGGACGCGGCGCACGGCAGTGCAAGGAGTGCCGAGGACAGGGCTGAACGCCGCTAGGATTCTTTCATGACACCACACGATCAACCCGAACCTGCCTCCACAGCCCGCAGGATTGTGTTTCGTTCGATTCTGGCCTTTCTGGGCACGCAGGGTGCGGTCATCGCCGGCCTTGCCGTCATGGATGCCGTGAAGAAGCGCGGCCGAACCAAGCGGCACGGTTTCCCGCATCCGGGGGTGTTTGAGAGTACGGTGGCGGCCTCGCCCCTGACTATTTTCACCAGTGGGCAGGATCTGTACGAGCAAATGCTGGCGGCCATCGATGGCGCCAAGCACGAGGTGCTGCTGGAGACCTTCATCTGGAAGGCTGATGCCGTCGGGCAGAAATTCAAGGACGCCTTGAGTGCGGCGGCGGAACGCGGGGTGGAGGTCCATGTCATCTATGACGGCTTCGCCAATCTGGTGGTTCCTCCGTCTTTTTTCCGCTTTGACCCGCGCATCAACGTCTTCCGGTTTCCCGTCCTCCGCCCGTCGCTGTTGCTGAACACCATTCGCAGCACGGGTCTGGACCACCGCAAACTGCTCGTGGTCGACGGGGAGGTTGGCTTTATCGGCGGTTACAACATCGGCTCACTCTACGCGACCGAGTGGCGCGACACACACCTGCGGGTCACCGGGCCCGCCGTTTGGGACCTGCGCCGTGCGTTCCTGAGTGTCTGGAACCACAAGCTGGGGCAGGAACGTCAGTGGATCCCCGAACCGGGGGCTGAGCAGTGGGAACCGCACGTTCGGGCCGTCAACAACCTGCCCTCCCGCCTGGTCTATCCCATCCGTTCCGTCTACCTGGACGCGATTAACAGGGCCAGGAACCACATTTACATCACCATGGCGTATTTTATCCCGGACCAGCAAATTCTCCGGGCCCTCCTCAAGGCCCGCAAACGCGGGGTCGACGTGCGGGTCATCCTGCCGGAATACTCCAACCACGTCCTTTCCGACTGGCTCTCCCGCGGCTTCTACACCATTCTGCTGGAGGCGGGCGTCACCATTTTGCTGTACCGCAACGCCATGATCCATGCCAAGACGGCCACCATCGACGGGGAGTGGTCCACGGTGGGAACTGCCAACATCGACCGGCTGAGCCTGACGGGGAACTACGAATCCAACCTGGAAATCCACAGCCCGGAGCTGGCGGCGCACATGGAGGAAATTTTCGCCGTCGACAGCGCCAACAGCAGGGAACTCACCGTAGACGAGTGGACACACCGGCCCCTGCTGGCCCGCTTCAGCGAACTGGTCCTGGTGCCGCTGCGGCCCTTCCTGTAACGTTCCTGCCGGTCCGTGGCGCAGCTGCACGAGGAACCGGCATGCGCTGAGGGGCCGGCCGCGCGCCGGCGTCGTGACCCGGGGCTGGGCGTCGTTGGCACGGGAGTGCTGCAAATCGGTGCGGCGACGGACGCTGGTTGGCCGGACGCGGACGGCGCCTTGCTGTTGCGTGGCTTCCTCGTTGACCGCCGCAGCCAGGGCTTTGGACACGGCACCCGCGCGACTGTGGCCGCCGTCGAACTGGCCCGGGGCCCGGGGCGCCGGTTGGGGCTGCCTGCTTCGGGGGTGGCGGCGGGGGGACCGTTGGGCTGTGCCTGGGCGTTGGCAGGGACGCCAGAGGCCAACACCGCTGGAAAACCGTGAGGGGCGCACCACCAGCCCTGAAAAGGTGGTGATGCGCCCCCTCCACGGAGCGTCAGGGCCTAGCAGCCGTAGTAGAGCTCAAACTCGTACGGGTTCGGGCGCAGCTGCAGCGGCTTGATCTCGTTCTCGCGCTTGTACTCGATCCAGGTGTCAATCAGGTCCTGCGTGAAGACGCCGCCGGCCTGCAGGAACTCGTTGTCGTTCTCCAGTGCGATCAGGGCCTCATCGAGCGACTCCGGGGCCTTGGGGATGTCCTTGGCCTCCTCCGGGGGCAGCTCGTACAGGTCCTTGTCGATGGGTGCCGGGGGTTCGATCCGGTTCTTGATCCCGTCCAGGCCGGCCATCAGCTGCGCGGAGAACGCCAAGTACGGGTTGGAGGAGGGGTCCGGCGCACGGAACTCGAGGCGTTTGGCCTTCGGGTTGGAGCCGGTGATGGGGATGCGGATTCCAGCGGAACGGTTGCCCTGCGAGTACACCATGTTCACGGGGGCCTCGAAGCCCTTGACGAGGCGGCGGTAGGAGTTGACCGTCGGGTTGGTGAAGGCCAGAACGGCCGAAGAGTGCTTGAGCAGGCCGCCAATGTACCAGCGCGCCAAATCTGACAGGCCGGCGTAGCCCTTCTCGTCGTAGAACAGCGGGGCGCCGCCGCTCCACAGGGACTGGTGGCAGTGCATGCCGGAGCCGTTGTCGCCAAAGACGGGCTTGGGCATGAATGTCACGGACTTGCCCCAGGCCCAGGCGGTGTTCTTGATGACGTACTTGAACTTCTGCAGGTCATCTGCCGAGTGGACCAGCGTGTTGAACGTGTAGTTGATCTCGGCCTGGCCGGCCGCGCCGACCTCATGGTGGGACCGCTCGACCGCGAGGCCGGCGTTGTCCAGCTCGATGCACATGGCGTCGCGCAGGTCGGCCTGGTGGTCGATCGGGGCCACGGGGAAGTAGCCGCCCTTGACGGGTGTTTTGTAGCCGAGGTTGCCGCCCTCTTCCTTGCGGCCCGTGTTCCAGTTGGCTTCTTCGGAATCGATCTTGTAGAAGGAGCCCTGCGGGGAGGACTCGTACTGGACGTTGTCGAAAACGAAGAACTCTGCCTCGGCGCCGAAGAAGGCGGTATCGGCAATGCCGGTGGACGCCAGGTAGGCTTCGGCCTTCTCGGCCACGCCACGGGGGTCGCGGTGGTAGGGGTCGCCCGTGCGCGGGTTCACGATTGAGAAGTTCAAGGCAAGGGTCTTTTCCTTGCGGAAGGTATCCACGAAAGCTGTCTTGGGGTCCGGGATGAGCTGCATGTCGGATTCGGCAATGCCCTGAAACCCGCGGATGGAGGAGCCGTCAAACAGCTGGCCGTGAACAAAGAAATCAAGGTCGACAGTCTTCGCCGGCACATTGAAGTGCTGCTGGACCCCGGGCAGGTCGGTGAATCGGATGTCGATGAATTTCACATCTTCGTCCTTGATGAACTTGAGGACTTCTTCCGCGTTCTTGAACATCTACGCTCCTTGGCGTTTTGGTTTCCGGCCGATTGGGTTCGACCTTGGGTGCTTTAAGCAACTGACAAAAGACTATGTCCGTGTCATTACTCAAGGGTGTCGGAAATGTTTCCGGTACGTTACAACCGTCCTTGGTCCAGACTCCGTGGGTGCACTTGGCCCCGTCAACGGTAGGCTTGGAGAGTGGTAGATCGTAAAGACATCGGTTCCTGGCTCAGTGGGCCTGACACTTCCAATATATCCAAATACCCGGGCGAACGGTTGGGGCTTCCTGAATCCGGGCACGGTTCCATGGCTCGTGCCGGGCGGAGAATCTTGGCCATCTGCATTGACTGGGCCCTGTGCTACCTCATCGCCATCGCGTTTTTTCACACGAACTCCACCGCCATCCTGGGCATATTCGCCGTGGAGCAAATGGTCCTCGTGGGAACCTTGGGGTTCAGCGTGGGACACCGGATCATGGGAATCCAGGTCCAGCGGCTCGACGGCGGCCCAGCGGGCCTCCTCGCGGGCGTGGTCCGGGCAGTGCTCCTGTGCCTGGTCATTCCGGCCGTCATCGCCGATGCCGACCACCGGGGCCTCCACGACCGTGCCATGAAGACGGTCCTGGTCCGCCGCTAGGCGCAGTCCCACCGGGAACGGGCTCAAACTCGCGAGAAAGGTGTGGACAGCGCGGCGTTTGACGAGTTGAAACCGGTTTCGCTTTGGCATGCAGGCTAGCGCGCCGTCTTGGCATGCAGGCTAGCGCCCGCGGGATGCCTTGCGGTCCGGACGCGCCTTGTAGGGGTCGATGCCCTTGGGGATGGGCAGCTTGCTGCCCATGGAGGAGATGCGCTTGTTGACGGCGCTGACCTCGACCTTGGTCAGTTCGCCCTTGAGTTTGTTCATCTTCTTGGTCAGCTTTGCGATCGGGACCTGTCCGGCGCCCTTGCCGGTCTCAATCACCGTCACGGCAACGTTGGGCAGGATCCTGTTCAAGCGGCGCCGTTCGGCGTCTACGAGTCCCTTGACACGGGTGGAGGGGCCCTCCGTGACCAGCACGATGCCTGCCTTGCCGATGGCGCGGAACACCACGTCCTGGGTGCGCGGGTTCACTGCGGCCGGCTGCTCTTCGAAAATCCAGCCCTTCTTCAGGGAACTCAACGCCGCGCCGGCGGCACCGGGCTTGCCCTCGATCTGCGAATAAGCGGCGCGCTCGGCCCGGCGCGACATGATCAGCAGCGCGGCCAGCAGGCCCAGCGGGATGCCGATCAGCAAGCCGTTGATCCAAGAGTGCGGCGGAATCAACACCGAAACCAGCACCGCAACCAGGATCAGCCCGAGAAACGCCCCGAGCATGTACCAGGTGACCATGGGGTCATGGCGGCGGGTCATTTTGAAAATGTCCACCATCTGCTTGAGGCGGCCCGGCTTCTTGGCCTTCTTTTTGGCACCGTCCTTCGGGGCACGGTTGAAGAGTGAGCGCCTTGGCTTGTCAGCTGCGGTGTGGGCGGAGTCAGGGGATTTGGCCATAGTACGTCAATTCTAGCGGGTGTTGGGCGTGATCGTTGCGTACGGAAACCGCCGGGCTGCCCGAGGGCTGCCCGGCGGGAAGGATCCGCGCCGTTACTGGGCGGTGAGGAGGGAGGCGGCTTCCTGGCGGGTGTGTCCGGAGTCCTCGATGCCGTCGGCGATGTGGGCCAGGTGGTCGGGGATGTCCCGTCCT
>CAJDTM010000023.1_pt1 | contig 101626 bp, 81 predicted proteins | sample 7389831 | NCBI WGS metagenome assembly CAJDTM01 (sample SAMEA7055656, study PRJEB34461) | soil metagenome | biome: terrestrial ecosystem; feature: Peninsula; material: soil | place: Antarctica | collected 2016
GGGTTGCTGGCCGGCTTTGGACTCCAGCTGCCGTTCCTGGTGTATGCCGGGGCACTGCTGCTGGTGGCGCTGCTGGTTGCCACGCAGCTGCCGGCGGTTGCGGCCGCCACCGCGTCCGTGGCGCAAGCGCCGGCAGGGGCTGAAGCCGCCAGCCCTGCGCCCTCCGTGGGAGGGCCCGTGCACGAACCCCTCCCGTTGCGCGCGGCCCTGGGCATCCCGGCCTACCGGGCAGTGCTCGCGTCCAGTTTCGCCAATGGGTGGTCGGCGTTTGGGATCCGCATGGCGCTGGTGCCGCTGTTCGCCACGGCCGCCCTGGGCGCAGGACCCGAGGTGGCGGGCATTTCATTGGCCGTGTTCGCCATCGGCACCGGAATCGCCTTGATGTTTTCCGGCCGGTTGGCGGACACCTGGGGACGCAGGCCGATGATCCTGCTGGGCCTGGCCGTCAACGGCGTTGGCATGGGCGTCCTCGGATTCACCGGCGACGTGGTGTGGTTTTTTGCCGTTTCGCTCATCGCCGGCCTGGGCAGCGGGCTCATGGGTCCGGCCCAGCAGGCCACCGTGGCCGATGTGATTGGCAACGAACGCTCCGGGGGCAAGGTGCTGGCCACGTTCCAGATGTCCTCCGACTTTGGTGCCATCATCGGCCCCATCGCCGCCGGATACCTCGTGGACCTGTTCTCCTACGGCCTCGCGTTTTCGATGGCCACCGTGGTGGCCCTGGCGGCTGTGCTGTTCTGGCTGCCGGCCAGGGACACCCACCCGTAGCACCCGCCCCAACCATGACGCAGTTGATGCTGAAAAACGGCTCAAAAACTGCAACTACTGCGCCACAGTTGGGAGGGGAGGGTTCAGGCGCTGGCTGATCACGGTGGAAACCCCGTCGCCACGCATGGAGACCCCGTACAGGGCATCCGCCACCTCCATGGTGCGTTTTTGGTGGGTGATGATGATGAGCTGGCTGGATTCGCGCAGTTCCTCAAAGAGGGTGATCAGCCGGCCCAGGTTGGTGTCGTCCAGGGCCGCCTCCACCTCATCCATGACGTAGAACGGCGACGGCCGGGCCTTGAAAATGGCCACAAGCAGCGCCACGGCCGTCAGGGACCTCTCCCCGCCGGAGAGCAGGGAGAGCCGTTTGATCTTCTTGCCGGCCGGCCGGGCCTCCACCTCAATGCCGGTGGTGAGCATGTCGGACGGGTCGGTCAGCACCAGCCGGCCCTCTCCGCCCGGGAACAGCCGGCCAAAGACACGCTCAAACTGCACTGCCGTATCGGCGTAGGCGGCGGTGAACACCTCCTCCACCCGCTGGTCCACTTCCTTGATGATGTCCATCAGGTCCCTGCGGCTGGCCTTCAGATCTTCCAGCTGCGCGGACAGGAACTGGTGCCGTTCCTCCAGTGCGGCAAATTCCTCCAGCGCGAGCGGATTGACCTTGCCCAGGGCGGCCAAATCACGTTCGGCCCGCTTGAGCCTCTTTTCCTGCTCCCCGCGCACATAGGGCACGCCCTCGGCAATTTCACCGCCGGAGTCGTCGACGGCGACGCGCAGCGCGGCCCATTTGTCCGTTGATTCTCCGGGGCCGGGTGGCACCGGGGTGTCCGGCCCGTAGTGGGCAATGAGGTGGTCAACGCCCAGGCCCAGCTCCTCAATGGCCTTGTTCTCCAGTGTTTCGATCCTCAGGCGCTGGGCGGCCCTGGCCAGCTCGTCCTTATGCACGGAATCGGTCAGCGTGGCCAGTTCCGCCTCCAGTTCCAGGGTGGCGGAGCGCACGGCCATGAGCTCAACCTCGCGCCGGGCCCGTTGGTCCTCAGCGGCGTCCCGCTCCTGCCCGGCACGTTCGATGGAGTACTCCACGTGCCGCAGCAGTTGCTCCGCGGCCAGCACCACGGCGGCAGCCTTGCGTGCCTGAAACCGGCGGCGGCGGCCCCGCTGCGCCGCCTGTTCGCGGGCGGCACGCTCCGTTGCGGCGGCGCGCTCCAACGCGGCTGCCCGGTTGCGGACGGCGTTCAGCTGTTCTTCAGTGCTGCGCAGTGCCAGGCGGGACTCCATCTCCACGGCCCGTGCCGCGGCGGCCTGCGCGGCCAGGGCATCCCGGTCCTCCATGGACGGGTCGGCCTCCGCCGGGGCCTCCCGGGCCTGCGCCAGCCGCGCCGCGATGGCGGCCAGGGCGGCCTGTTCCTTTTCCAGGTTGGTGCCGGCGGCAGCCAGGGCCAGCTCGAGCCGCCCGGACTCCCCCGCGGCCGAACGCAGCGTGGCGCCCAACGATCCCAGCCGCTCGGCCACGGCGGCCAGCCGGGCGTCGGAGTCGTGCAGTGCCGCCAGTGCCGCTGCTTCTGTTTCCGCCGCGGCGTGCCGCTGCGACGTCGCGGCCGCCAGCGCAAAGCGCGTCCGTTCGCCCTCGGCCGCAGCCTCCCGCAGCCTGGCGTCCGTCTCGTCGACGGCGGCCTGCAGTTCCAGCAGGGTGGGGGCAGTTGCTGATCCTCCCCGCACCGAGAACGCCGCCAGCACGTCGCCGTTGGCGGTCACGGCCGTCAGTTGCGGGAACGCTGCCAGCACCTCACGGGCCCGGGCCACGTCCGGCACCAGCACCACCCCGTCCAGCAGCGCATCCAGCACCTCTGCCAACTCCTCCGGACCGCTGACCTGGCCGCGTCCCGCGCATGACCCCGCCACCGCGGCCACCGCCGCCTGCACATCCCCGGCCAGCAGGGGTGCCGCTACCCCCGCCGACACCCGCCCTGCCGGTGCACCGTCCCCCGGCACGGGGCCGCCGGCCACCACCAGGGTGACCCGTCCGCCGTCGTCCGCCGTGATCCGCTCCAGGGCGGCCACGGCCGCGTCCGCCGACCCGACGGCCACGCCGTCGGCCGCCGACCCCAGGGCCGCCGCCACGGCACCCTCGTGGCCGGGGGCAACCGTGAGCAGTTCCGCCACGGCACCGAGCACCCCGGGAAGCCCGGAGGCGAGCAGGTGCGCTGCCGCGTCCTTGCGCAGCAGACCCATGGCCAGGGCGTCGCGGCGGGCGGTGAGGGATTCGCGCCCCCGCTCCGCCGCGAGCTGGGCGGCCGCCAGCTCCTTGATCGTCGCGTCAATCTCCGCGAGGGCAGCGGCGGCCTGCTCGTAGTCGGCGTCCAGGCGTTCCTCGCCCTCCTCCACGCCGGCCACCTGGGACTCCAGCGCCGCAAATTCCCGCGCCGCTTCGCCATGCCGTTGGGCACCGGCGGCCCTGCCTTGGTGGAGGCGGCCAATCTCGGCCTCCGCGGATTCAACGCGGGACCGTGCCGCCGCGACCTGCCCGGCCAGCCTGGCCAGGCCCTCCCGGCGGTCCGCCGTGGCACGCAGCAGGTCCCGGACACGCTGTTCCTCGGCCCGGACGGCGGCCTCCACGTCATCCTTGATTTCCATCGCCGTCTCCAGCCCGATCCGCCGCTGCTCCAGCGCCAGGTCCAGCTCGGCTTCCTCGGCCCGCAACGCCCGGGCCTGCCCGGCCAGCCGGTCGGGGTCGCGGCTGGCATCCGGTCCGGCCTCCGGGGCGCCAAGGTGGCGCTGCCGTTCAGCAGCCAGCACACCGAGCGACGTCAACTTTTCGCGCGTGGCGGACAGCTGGTACCAGGTTTCCCGTGTGGCATTGAGCACGGGTGTGGCGGCAGCGGACTCCTGTTCCAGCCCGGCCTGGCGGGTACGCCCCTTCGCCAGCTCCCCCTCCACCAATCCACGCCGGGACTTCAGCTCCTGCTCGGCAGCCTCGTCGCGTTCGACGGCGGTGGTGAGGGTCACGATATCGTCGGCCAGCAGGCGGGCCCTGGCGTCGCGGACGTCAAACTGCACGGCTTGGGCGCGCCGGGCCACGGCGGCCTGCTTGCCCAGCGGCGTGAGCTGGCGGCGGATCTCGCCGGTCAGGTCACCCAGGCGGGCCAGGTTCGCGGACATGGCGTCAAGCTTGCGCAGCGTCTTTTCCTTGCGGCGGCGGTGCTTGAGGATGCCGGCCGCTTCCTCGATGAACCCTCGGCGGTCCTCGGCCGTGGCGTGCAGCACCGTATCCAGCTGGCCTTGGCCGACAATGACGTGCATTTCCTTGCCCAAGCCGGAGTCGGAGAGCAGTTCCTGGATGTCCAGCAGCCGGCAGCCGGTGCCGTTGATGGCGTACTCCGAACCGCCCGTGCGGAACAAGGTCCGGGAGATGGTGACCTCGGAGTAGTCGATGGGCAGGGCGCCGTCGGCGTTGTCAATGGTCAGGGCCACGTGGGCGCGGCCCAGCGGCGGGCGGCCCGCCGTGCCCGCGAAAATGACGTCCTCCATCTTGCCGCCGCGCAGCGTCTTGGCACCCTGCTCGCCCATGACCCAGGCCAGGGCGTCCACAACATTGGACTTGCCGGAGCCGTTCGGACCCACCACGGCCGTCACCCCCGGCTCAAAGTCAAAGGTGGTGGCCGAAGCGAATGACTTGAATCCGCGCACGGTCAAACTTTTTAGATGCAAACTGTTTTCTACTCCTGCGCCGGGGCGGTCTTCACCAGCCAATCTACCGTGCCGCACCGCCCCGCCGGGCAGGCCGGCACAAGTATGCACCGCGGTGCATGTGCGCCGATCCCGCCCCAAGGTGCATAGTTAACGTTGAGGCTTGACGTCGGGACGGGGACGAAGGCACGCGCATGTCCCTGCCGCGGCCGCACACCACCGTCATTTTTGGTCCCCGGGCACCGAACGCACACAGAAGAAAAAGGCTGGAATTTGATCGGCAACGCGACTTTTCGTCACCACAACACCGCCTTACTCGCCGTCACCAGCGTGGAGGCCCCCGTGGTGGTCAGTTCCTCCGACTTTGACGAACGGCTGGCCCCGAGCCTGAAGCGGCTGAGGCTGTCCAAACGACTGCTCGAACGCGTTGCCGGCGTCCAGGAACGCCGCTGGTGGGCCCCGGGGACGGCCTTTGACGACGCCGCCATCGAAGCCGGCGCCAAGGCCCTCGCCGAAGCGGGGGTCGAGGCCGGGGAGATCGGCCTGCTGATCAACACCTCGGTGACCCGCCGCAACCTGGAACCTTCGGTGGCCGTGAAGATCCACAACGCCCTGGGCCTGCCGTCCTCGGCCCTGAACTTCGATTTGGCCAACGCCTGCCTGGGCTTTGTCAACGGCATCACGCTGGCCGCGAACATGATCGACTCCGGGCAGATCAAGTACGCCCTGATCGTGGCCGGCGAGGATGCCCAGGCCACCCAGGAAACCACCTTCCGCCGCCTGAACGCCGAAACGTCCACGCGCGAGGACTACCTGCGCGAGTTCGCCACGCTGACCCTGGGCTCGGGCGCGGCGGCCGCCGTGATCGGCCCGGCCGACGCCCACCCGGGCTCCCACCGCATTCTCGGCGGCGTCTCGCGCGCCGGCACCTCCCACCACGAGCTGTGCGTGGGCGGCCCCGACGGGATGTTCACCGACACCAAGGGGCTGCTGGACAACGGCCTGGAACTGGTCACCGACGCCTGGCACGAGGCCCACTCCAATGGTTGGGACTGGGGCGCCATGGACCGCTACGTGACCCACCAGGTCTCCAACTCTTATACGAACGCCATCATCAAGGCCGTGAACCTGGTCCGCAGCCGTGTCCCCATCACGTTCCCGAAGTGGGGCAACGTGGGTCCGGCCTCACTGCCGATGACGCTGGCGCAGGAGTCGCAGAGCCTCAACCCCGGCGACCGCGTGCTGTGCATGGGCGTGGGCTCGGGGCTGAACACCGCGATGATGGAGATTGCGTGGTAGCTGGGGTTGTGGCTGCTTCTTCCACCCGTTCAGGGCCCTGGCCGGGCGTGCTTACCTCGTGGCGCCGCACGCTGTCGGTGCCGTCGAGTGCCGCCGTGGACCCCCCCGGCACCAGCCACCGGTGGCACCTGCTGGACAACGCCGACGACGTCGCCGCCACCGGCCGCGAGGCTGTCGGCACGCTGCTGTGCGTGCATGGCAACCCCACCTGGTCCTACCTGTGGCGGACGCTGCTCGCCGGGGCCACCTCACCCGCCACCCTGGCTGCCGGGGGCCCGTGGCGTGTCATTGCGGTGGACCAGCTGGACATGGGCTTCTCCGAGCGGACGGGCACCTTCCGCCGCCTCGCGGACCGCATCACCGACCTTTCCGACGTCACCGCCGAGCTGGGGCTGGCTGGTCCCGTGGTCACGGTGGGGCACGACTGGGGTGGCGCCATCTCGCTCGGCTGGGCCGTACGCCACCGGGACCAGCTCGCCGGGGTGGTCCTGACCAACACGGCCGTCCACCCGGCAGGCTTTTCCCTGCCGCCGGCCCTCAAGCTGGCCCTCCACCCCGCCGTCCACCAGTGGGGCACGACGACGTCGGCCGCCTTCCTGCGCGTCACGCACGGTTTGGCGCACCCAGCCCTCGCCCCCGGCGTGCGGGCCGCGTTCATGGCCCCCTACCGCACGGCGCTGCGGCGCGCCGGCGTGGGCAATTTCGTCGCCGACATCCCCGCCGGACCGTCCCATCCCTCGTGGCCCGCGCTGGAATCGGTGTCCTCCGGCATCCGCACCCTCGGCGTGCCCGCCCTGATGATGTGGGGCCCCAAGGACCCGGTGTTCTCCGACCGCTACCTGCGGGACCTGCTGGAGAGGATGCCCCAGGCGGACGTCCACCGCTTCGAGGGCGCCGGCCACCTGGTCCAGGAGGACCGCGACATCGCCACGCCCACCTTCGACTGGCTGGCCAAGAACGTCCTGAGCTCCCCTGTCGGCGTCCTGGCTGCGGACGGGCGGGCTGCGGACGTCCGGGCTGCGGACGGGCGGGTCTTGGTCGGTGCCGAACCCGTGAAGAGCCCCCGGTACCGGCCCATGCTGGCCGAGCTGGATGCCCGCCGCGGCGACGACTCGATTGCCGTCGTCGACATGGCCCCGGCAGGCGGCTCCCGGTCGCACCCCGCCTCCCGCTCGGTCTCGTGGGCGCAGCTGGCCCGCGACGTTGACGACCTCGCCGCCGGCCTGGCCGGCCTGGGCGTCCGGAACGGCGACCGCGTCAGCCTGCTCGTCCCGCCGGGCATCACCCTGACATCCCTGATCTATGCCTGCCTGCGGCTGGGCGCCGTGATCGTGGTGGCCGACGCGGGCCTGGGCACCAAGGGCATGAACCGCGCCATCAAGGGTGCCGGCCCGTCCTACCTGGTCGGCATTGACCGCGCCCTCGCCGGCGCCCGGATCTTCCACTGGCCCGGTGTGAAGGTCGGTGCCGAAGATTTCACACCGGAGACGGAGGCGGCCAAGCGCCGGCTCCTGGGCGTGGCAGCCACCGTTCCCCAACTGATGGCCAACGGCCGCGCCCTGCGGCTGGCGGGCACCGCGCCCGTCTTTGAAGCCGCGGATCCGGACGACGACGCGGCCGTGCTCTTCACCTCCGGCTCCACCGGTCCCGCCAAGGGCGTGGTCTACACACACCGCCGGCTGGCCGCCATGCGTGACACCCTCAAGGGCACCTACGGGCTGGAGGCCGGCACGGCCCTCGTGGCCGGATTCGCCCCCTTCGCCCTGCTGGGCCCGGCCCTGGGCGCCACTTCCGTCACCCCCGACATGGACGTCACGGCCCCGCGCACCCTCACCGCCACGGCGTTGGCAGACGCCGCTGCGGCCGTCAACGCCACCGCCGTCTTCGCCTCACCGGCCGCCCTGGCCAATGTGGTGGCGACCGCAGCGCAACTGGCGGACAAGCACAAGGCCGCACTGTCCGGCGTCGAACTGGTGCTGTCCGCGGGGGCACCGCTGGGGGAACCGCTGCTGGCCCGGGTGCAGGAGCTGGCACCGCACGCAGGGCTGCACACGCCGTACGGCATGACCGAGGCGCTGCCCGTGACGGACATCAGCCTGGCGGGCATCCGCAACGCGGGCGCGGGCAACGGCGTGTGCGTGGGGGTGCCGGTCAGCGGCGCCGCCGTGGCCATTGCTCCGGTCGGGCCCGACGGCACCGTGGAACCCGCCCCGACCACGCTGCCGGAGGTCACCGGCGAGATCCTGGTGCGCGCCCCGCACGTGAAGGAACGCTACGACCGCCTGTGGATCACCCAGGAGCAGAGCACCTCCATCCCCGGCTGGCACCGCAGCGGCGACGTCGGCCACCTCGACGCGGCCGGCCGCCTCTGGGTTGAGGGCCGCATGACGCACCTTTTGACCACTGCCCGCGGGGTGCGGACCCCTGTGGCAACCGAGCTCGCCGCTGAGCAGGTGCCCGGGGTGGTGCGGGCCGCCGTCGTGGGCGTCGGACCCGCCGGGGCGCAAGTCGCCGTGGCCATCGTGGAGACCGACCCGCCCGCGAACCGCTCCGGCCTGGCCGGGGCCGCCCTGGCCGCAGGGGTCCGTGACTCCGCCACAGGGCCCGGACTCGAGCTGGCCGCCGTCCTGGTCATTGATGCCCTGCCAACGGACATCAGGCACAATTCCAAGATCGACCGTACGGCGCTGGCTGCCTGGGCGTCGCGCATGCTGTCCGGGGAGAAAGCGGGCCGCCCGTGAGCGGGCCCTCCGGACGCCGGCGTTCGACGGCGGCCCAGGGCTCCCCTGCCGCGCGCCGAGTGCTGGTGACCGGCAGCAGCGGTCTGCTGGGGCGGGCCGTGGCCCAGCTTCTGCACGACCGCGGCTGGGTGGTGCGGACCCTGCAGCGCAGCGTCGTGCATGACCCCTGGGATTCCGTCCAGGGGTCGGTGGCGGATCCCGATGATGCCGCCCACGCAGTGGCCGGGGTCGACGCCGTCGTCCACCTGGCCGCCAAGGTGTCCGTCACCGGCGAGTGGACGGAGTTCGTGGCCACGAACATTGTGGGAACCCGACAGCTCCTGGCCGCGGCGCGGCGTGCGGGTGTGCGGGACTTTGTTTTTGTTTCCTCACCGTCGGTGGCGCATTTTGGCTCCTCGATCGTCGGCGCAGACGCCGGCACGGCCGACCCTGCCCGGGCCCGGGGCCACTACGCCCGGTCCAAGGCAGCCGCGGAAGAACTGGCCCTGGCCGAAGACTGCCCCGAATTCAGGGTCGCGGCCATCCGTCCGCACATAGTGTGGGGGCCCGGCGACACGCAGCTGGTGGAACGTGTGGTGGAGCGGGCCAGGGCGGGCCGGCTCCCCCTGCTCGACGGCGGACGGGCACTGATCGACACCACCTATGTGGACAATGCCGCCGCGGCCATTGTGCGCGGGCTCGAACGCATGGACTTTGCCCACGGCCAGGCCCTGGTGGTGACCAACGGCGAACCGCGCCCGGTGGGGGAACTCATCGCCGGGATTTGCGCCGCTGCGGGGGTGCCTGCCCCCGCATATTCCATTCCTGGCTGGCTGGCCCGCGGTGCCGGTGGTGTCATTGGGGCAGCCTGGACGGCGGCCGGGACCCGTGGCTGGGTGCGTGACGAGCCGCCAATGACGCGTTTTTTGGCCGAGCAGCTTTCCACCGCGCACTGGTTTGACCAGCGGCACACCCAGGCCGTGTTGGACTGGACCCCGTCCGTCTCCATCGACCAGGGCCTGGCGAAGTTGGCCGGGTACTACCAAGGACTTGCCTGAACCCCTCCGGGGGCGAACTACGGGCACAGCGCCCGCCGCTGCCCCCGCCAGAGCTGTCACAGGGCCGGGCCGGTTGAACTGGTGGTGGCCCCATAAAAGCCTGTGCAACTACCGGTCCAGCGGCCAAGGCCAGTGCCATCGTCATCGGACGGTCCGCCCGTGTTACGCAGCCCGCGCCCCGGACGCCCGGTCGTAGGCGGCCAAAATTCTGGCCCGGACCTGGCCGGGGTTGGCCAGGTGTTTCCACTTGAGGCGGACGAAGGTCCACCCCTGTTCCATCAGCGCACTTTCACGTTCCCGTTCCCGGATCAGGGCGTCCGGGGTCGGTTCATGGTCGAAGTACTTGGTGTCGCCGTCGAACTCGACGATGAGTTTTACTTCGCGCCAGGCGAAATCCGGACGGTATTCACGGCCGTCCACAGACAACGTGATCTGCAGTTCGGGCTGCGGAATGGGAAGCTCGGCGATGATCAGCCGCGTGCGCGTCTCACCCGCCGATTCGGACAGGGCATTCAAGGCCTGCACCACTTTGCGGGCCCGCTTGATGCCCTTCCGTCCCTGCATTTGACGCAATGCGGCGTCCAGCTCCGCCAGGGCCAGGCCCTGGTGCAGTGCGGAGTCCCCGATCACGACGGCCTGGGCGAACGTCGCCTGCATGGCACAGTCAAGGACGGTGCGGGCCAGGTCGCTGAACCGTGCCGTGCCGATGCCGGCGAAGTGCTTTCGGACAACGTCGCCGGGTGGAATCTCGAGGCAGTGAATTATTACATCCCCGGCCGTCCTGCCCGGCGATGACTGGTAACGCACGTTGACATGGATGTCCGCCGGGCAGTCCCCAACATGGAGCCCATGAAGCCGGGCAGCACTGAAGTGCGTGTAGATCAGTGTCCCCCGGTTGCCGGCAATGTGAGCCACGAGGCGGATCTTGGCCTGTTGCCACGGCGGCTTCCCCTCCCAACGATGTCGTGGAATGTAAACGCCCCTGCGCACTCGAACCAACAGGCCCAGCCGGAGGCCATCCGAGATGAACTTTGTTCCCAGGCCCGCGGCCTGCAATTGCCCAGCGGTGGCCACCAAGCGGTCCGGCGGCCAGAGGCGACGAAAACAATCCTCCACCAATGACTTCTCCATGCCCATGAGTCTGGAAGGGATGTCTAGCCGGTTCAAGGGCACCGCCGGCAATTGTGGACAACGTGGCCCTTCAGGTCCGACGCACCGTCCGCGTGCACTGGTGTTCGCTTCTGAATCGGCACTTCCAGCGCGATTTTGTCCGCTTGTCCCAGTACACGCGCAAGCCACTGCGGGCGGCACGGGAAAGTGGACGCTTTCCGGCGGGCTGCAGGCGCTGCCGTCGGCTTCGACGGCCCTACAGCCGGGCGTTGCGCGGCTTCGGCTGGCACACCGGGCAACTGTACGAGGAACGGTTCATGAAGGTGTCCCGCCGGATCCTGGTGGCCAGCCCCGCCGCGGCACAGCGGGGGCAAGGCCCTCCCTCACGGCCGTAGGCATTCAGCGACCGGGAAAAATAGCCGGAGGCGCCGTTGACGTTGACATACAGGGAGTCAAAGCTGGTCCCGCCGGCTTCAAGGGCCCGCGACATCACATCCCGGGCTGCGTGGACAATCCGTTCAGTATCGGGCCGCCGCATGGTGTCCGTGGGCCGGGCATAGTGCATCCTTGCCGCCCAGAGTGCTTCATCCGCGTAAATGTTGCCAATGCCAGAGACCAACCCCTGGTCCAGCAAGGCGCGTTTGAGCCCGGTCTTTCTGGCCCGCAACTTCTGATGCAGGGCTTCGATGGAAAAGTTCGGATCCAGCGGATCCCGGCCAATGTGGGCGGCCTCCGACGGAATCAGTGCCGACGCGGAGTCCGCCCCTGATCCCACCATTGCGCACCCTCCCGGCAGCCCGTCCGGCGTGGGGACCAGGGAGGTGACGAAGAGGCCGCCGAAAATGCGCTGGTCCACGAATCGCAGCTCCTCGGGGGCGCCGGCGCGGGGTGAGAAAACCAGCCGCACCTTCAGGTGTTTCTCGTACGGCTGCCGGGGTGATTCCACCAGCAGCTGCCCGCTCATGCCCAGATGAGCCACCAGTGCCGTAGGCGGCGTTGCAGAAGGTCGAGGGCCACTCAACGGCATCCACAGGAACTTGCCACGTCGCACCACGTCCTGCACCGTGGTGCCGAGCAGCTTGCTGCGGAAGTCCGCAACCCCCAGGGCATGACGGCGGATCGAGCGGGCGTCGGGAACTGCTACTTCGGTGATGGTCCGTCCGGCGATCCAGCGTTCCAGGCCGCGGCGGACCACTTCAACTTCGGGAAGTTCAGGCATCTTCCCCGGCAGGCGGGGTCGGTGACGAATGCACGGCGGGGGAGACGGCGTCGCGCTTCGAACGCTGGGAATTTGGGGCAGGGGCGGGGGCAAAGCGCTCCTGCAGGGCGGCGAACCCGGCGGCGGCGGCGGACCGCTCGGCTTCCTTTTTGGACGAGCCGCTGCCTGTGCCGTAGTGCCGGCCCCCGATCAGCAGCCGGGCCGAAAAGGCGCGGTCATGGTCGGGGCCGGAACCGTCGATGTCGTAGACGATGGTGCCGAGGTGGCGGGCGGCGGAGACTTCCTGGATGCTGGTCTTCCAATCGGTGCCCGCACCCAGGACATCGGCGTCGGCCAGCAACGGCCCGACCAGGCGCATGACCAGCTCGCGGGCCACCTCGATGCCGTTCGTCAGGTAGGTTGCACCAATGAGGGATTCCATGGTGTCGGCCAGGATCGAGGCCTTGTTGCGGCCCTTGGTGAGGCGTTCGCCCTGGCCGAGGTAAATGAATTCGCCCACGCCCAGGGAACGGGCGATGCCGGCAAGGGCGCGGGTGGAGACCACTGCGGAGCGGCGCTTGGCCAGCTCACCTTCGGGCAGGGTGGGGTTGTCACGGTACAGGGCGTCGGTGACGGAGAAACCCAGAATGGCGTCGCCCAGAAACTCCATGCGTTCGTTGGTGGGGATGCCGCCATTCTCGTAGGCGTAGGAACGGTGTGTCAGGGCAAGACGAAGCGTCCCGGCATCAATAGTGACACCGAGACGCTTCAAAAGCAGTTTATGTCCGTCCTCAGGCTTCGGTGGTTCCGCAACTGAGGACATGGGCAGCTCCTGCAAAAATTCTTAACAATGAATGAACGGCCGGATGGCCGCCACGGACGTTTTAGACGTCGGCAACCTTGCGGCCCTTGTACTCCAGGAACAGGGCGGTGCCTGCGGAGTCGGTGACGACCTTGGCCTGGTGCGGCAGGCTGTAGACTACCTGGCCGTTTTCGATGGTCTTGACCAGAGCAGGCGCGGTGGCCTTCCACTGGGAACGGCGTGCGCGCGTATTGGCACGGGACATCTTCCGCTTGGGAGGTCTTCGTCCTCGTCAAGGCCCGCTTCCGGTTCCTCGTAGAAGAAAAGTTCTTGCACATCAACTTCAAGGTCCTCCTCGAAGTTTTCCAGGCACCGGGAGCATTCGCCTGTCAGTTCGACATGCACGCTGCCCGAGACCAGAATTCCTTCATGGACGGCTTCAAAACGGAGTTCCAGATCCAGATCGGTTCCGGGTGTCACCTTGATGAGCGGGGTGCCAAAATCCTCCGGCACAGGAATACGTTCGTTGAAAGTCCGCATGCTGCCCGGGCTTCGCCCAAGCTCCCTGACACCAATGGTGAGGGGCGTGCCGTGGTTGGACTTGTTGCCCAACGTGGTTGCGCTAATGAGAACTCCTGAATGAACATACGACCGACGCACCATCTTAGCCCGAATGTTCACGGGCTTCAAATGAGCGGTTACCAAAGCCATTTCGGCCTTGTTCAGTCTACTGCAGCCGAACCTTGCGAGTCGAACTGGCACCGCTGTGCGGCGCGTGATGTGGCTCTCATGGACGACGCCGGATGCCGTCCTGTCCCGTGCTACGGCTGCGGCGGCAGCGTCGGCACGGGCCGGGTGTCCGGACCGACGTCGCCCTGCAACCGCCGCAGCACTGCCCGCGGCACAAAGTCGGACACATCCCCTCCCAGGGACTGCACTTCCTTGATGAGCGTGGAGGACAGGTGCAGGTAGCGGCTGTCACCCGGCAGGAAAACCGTCTCGACGCCGGAGAGCTGGCGGTTCATGGTGGCCATGGGCAGCTCGTAGTCAAAGTCGGAGGATGACCGCAACCCCTTGACAATGGCCGAGGCGCCGCGCGCATGGCAGAAGTCGGACAGCAGGCCCTCCCCCATGGGTTCCACCGCTATCCCGGACAGTGCTGAAAAAGTAGTCCGGGCCATTTCCAGCCGCTCGTTCAGCGTAAATCGGTAGGCCTTGGCATAGTTGGTTGACACGGCCACGATGACCTCATCGAAAAGGCCGGTGGCTCGGGCAATGACTTCAATGTGACCCTTGTGGATCGGATCAAACGATCCTGGGCAGACGGCGCGTCGCATGCCCCGAATCTATCCGAAGAATGGCGCCAAGACGACCTTCTTGCCCCCATTTCGACCCTTCGCGTCGCCTACTGCCGGGTAACCACCCGTTGCGCGGACCGCCACGCAGGCTGCGCGCCGGGTAACGTATTGCATGACCCTGCCGGCGTCGCCTACAGCCGCCGGCCACAGCAGCAAGGAGCAGCAATGAGCACGCCATGGCAGCGAACCGCGGACGGTGCCAACCTGTTGGGACCCGACGGTTCCCTGGCGGTGACCATTTTTGAGGAAATCACCGCGCTGGCGAATAGGCACGGGGCGATCAACCTGGGCCAGGGCTTCCCCGACGAGGACGGACCGGAGGAGCTGAGCCGCATGGCCCAGGAGGCCATCGCCAACGGCAGCAACCAGTACGCGCCGGGCAAGGGCATCCCGGAGCTGCGCACAGCCGTGGCCGAACACCAGGAGCGATTTTACGGCCTCACCCCGGACCCGGACACGGAAATCATCGTCAGCACCGGCGCCACGGAAGCCATCGCCTCCGCCATCCTGTCCATGACCGGCCCCGGCGACGAGGTCCTGACGTTCGAACCGTTCTATGACTCCTACGGCGCCATGATCGGCCTCAGCGGTGCCAGGCACACCACCGCGGCACTGCTGGCCCCCGACTTCCAGCCGGACCTGGCCACCCTGGAAAACAGCTTCAGCCCCCGCACCAAAATGGTCATCGTCAACAACCCGCACAACCCCACCGGCGCCGTTTTCCCCGCTGAGGTCCTGGGCGAAGTGGTGCGACTGGCCATCAAGTACGACGCCGTCATCCTCACCGACGAAGTGTACGAGCACCTGACGTTTGGTCCCCGGCACATACCCGTGGCGACCCTGCCCGGTGCGGCGGACCGGACGCTGACCATCTCCTCGGCCGGCAAGACGTTCTCCTTCACCGGCTGGAAGATCGGCTGGATGTCCGGCCCCGCCGAGCTGGTGGCCGCGGCACGCACGGTCAAGCAGTTCCTGACCTATTCCTCGGGCACCCCGTTTCAAACTGCCATCGCGGCCGGGTTGCGCATGGACGCAAGCTTCTTCACGGAAACCGCCGCAACCCTTCAACGCAAGCGCGACATTCTCAGCGGGGGGTTGCGCGCCGCCGGCCTGGACGTGCTCACCTCCCAGGGCACGTACTTTATCAACGCCGACACCTCCGGGCTCGGCATCACCGACGCCACCGCCCTGGCCCGCCGGCTGCCGGAACTCATTGGCGTGGCGGCCATCCCGGTCCCGGTGTTCTGCCACGCCGCCGGTGCCCGCCGCACACGCTCACTGCTGCGGTTCGCGTTTTGCAAAAAGGAGGACGTGCTGGAGGAAGCCGCAGGCCGCCTGGCCCTGCTCCGGGACCGGCTGTAGTGGCCCTGGCCAGCCGCTACCTGAGCACCGGAGGCGTCCACGCAACGATCGATCCGGATCCGTGGCATGAGGGCGCCTTCGTGCTCAGCATCGACAACGCCGAACAGTCGCAGGTCAACCTGGTCCGTCCGGAGGACGTGTTCTACGAGTATCTGCGCAGGATCGCCAACGCCGTGGACTTGGTCAGGCCGGCTGGTGAGCCCGTCACGGCGCTGCACCTCGGCGCCGGCGCGCTGACCCTGGCCCGGTACATCCAGGCCACCCGGCCCGGCTCCGTCCAGCACGCGGTGGAATTGGAGCGCGGGCTCCTGGACTTCGTGCTTGAGCACCTGCCACTGCCGGCCGGCACCTGCCTCACCAGCCATGTGGGCGACGCCCGCGAAGCGCTTGGCGGGCTGCCCGCGGAGTTGAGGTTCGACGTCGTCATTTTGGACATCTTCAGCGGACCGGACGCGCCCGCCCACCTCGCGTGCACGGACTTCTACCGGGAGGCGGCCGCCATACTGGCGCCCGGCGGTGTCCTGGCCGTGAATGTCGGTGACGAGCCGGGGTTCTCGCTGGTGCGCAGCCAAACCCTCGCGCTGCGCGGGGCCATCCCCGGCGTGGCGGCCTACGGCGCCACAAGCCTGTTCACGCGGCGCTACCCCGGCAACATCATCCTGCTGGGCCGGGCGGAGGGCTGGCCGGCGCAGTGGTCGGCGTCCCTGGTGGCGGCCGGACCCCACCCGGCCACGGTGCTCAGCGGCGTGGAGCTGGACGAACTGGCGGGCAGTTAGGGGCCGGTGGAGCCCTCAGGCATCGTGCCTCAGGAAGTCCGGCAGTTGTTCGACGTAGACGGTCTGCGGCGCTTCAAAATACATCACGAGGACCCTGTCCCCCACGGGATAGCTGCTGGATTCGTCGTAGGGATGGGCATGGAACGCCATGGTTCCGCCGTGGAACGGGACCATCACCTCGCCCAACGTCCCGGGACCCACCATCCCCGAGACCCGGCCGATCCGTCCCGTCAGGCTCCGGTCCATGTCCCTACGGCTGGGGTGGCTGTCGCCCATCGCCCCTTCCCTTCCTCAGCGATTCGGTCAGGGCCGGCAGGTAGCTGCCCACCTGCGCCAGGATGCCGCCCACCATCTCATTGATCCCGTCGCCGCCGTTGAGCACCGTCAACTGGCCCACATGCCCGAAGGGCTCGGCTGCGGCGGCAACAATGCCGGGCATGTTTTCCGCCAGCTGCTGGGATATGACGGCGTCCTGGTTGGTGCCGAGTGCTTCCGCCCGGGCCTTGATGCCGTCGGCCTCGGCCAGGGCCTTGGCCCTGACGGCCGACGCCGCAGCGTCACCACGCGCCTTCGTCGCGGCGGCCTCGGCCTCCCCGGTGATCCTCGTGGCGCCGGCCGTGGCGGCGGCCGCCGTGGCATTGGCCTGGGCCTCAAGCTCCGTCTTGCGGGCGCGGGCCTCGGCGGCGCTGATGTCAGCCGCCTTCTGTGCCTCCGCCTCGGTCCGCTGGGCGTAGGCCCTGGCATCGGCCGGCTTGCGGACCGTGGTCTGCAGCTTCTGCTCCTCGCGGTCGGCCTCCAGCTTGGCCACCTCGGTCTCCTGCACCACCACCTGCTGGCGTGCCGTGGCGTCCGCAAGCGGGCCCGCCTGGGCCGCATTGGCCCTGGCCCGCTCGGCGTTGGCCGCCGCGGCGGACTGCTTGATGGCCGAGATGCTTTGGGCGTCGGCAATCAATGCCGCGGCTTCCGCCTCCTTCTCCGAGGCCTCCCGGTTTCTCGTGGCCTCGGCAACCCTGGCCTCCATCACGACCTGGGCGATGTGCGGCTTGGCCAGGTTCTGGATGTATCCGGTGGGATCCTGCAGGTCCTTGATCTGCAGCGAGTCCACCACCAGCCCCAGCTTTTCCATTTCGATACCGCTGGCGCTGCGCACCTGGGAGGCCAGCTTGTCCCGCTCCCGGATGATCTCCTCCACCGTCATGCTGCCGATGATGGAGCGCAGGTGGCCCTCAAAGACGTTGTACACCTGGCTTTCCATCTTTGGCTGCTGCCCCAGGAAGCGTCGGGCGGCATTGGCGATGAACGGCGTCGAGTCCCCAATCTTGAAGATCACCACGCCCTCCACCACCACCTGGATGCCCTGGGAGGTGACGCAGTTGACCTGCAGCTCGGTTTCGTTCAAGGTCAGCGACAGGGCACGGACGGTTTGCAGTCCCGGGACCACAAAGGCGCCTTTCCCGGTGACAATCTTGAAGTCCATGCCGTCCGAGGTGGCAGGCCGGCCGCGGGTGAAGCCGGAGATGATCAGGGCCTCGTTGGGCTCGGCGACCTGCCACATCATTTTTACGGCCAACCGGACCAGCACAAGGAGTACCACCACCGCCACGATGATGGCGATGAGGGGGAGGAACGCCAACAGAACATCCATCACTGCGACCTTTTTACGGGCGACCGGCCGGACGGCTGGCCGCGGACCGGGGGCGAACCCGACGGCCCGGAAATAAAGTTAGGGGTTGTCCGCGGCGCTCCGGCATTTCAGGCGATGCCGGGGCTGCGTCAACAGGCTCGACGCCGGTCAGCGGGCCGGCGGCGGGAACGTGAGGCAAGTAAATGAAGCAGACCGTCTTGTTGAGTTGAACGCTACCCGCCGATGCTTGGAATTGGCCTGCAACCAGCCTTGAGCAGCCCACCCCGCCGCCCTGCCCGACACGGAGGGGACTCGAAGCCGGGCAAGGTCATCCCCCCGGAACTGGCCAGGCTGTCGGCGGACCCGGACCGCAGTGTGGACGGTTACATGACTCCGGGCACGTCCACTCCCTACAACACCCCCCGCGTTGACGGCAGGGCCGGTCATTGGTTTCAGCAGGCAGGCCGCCGACCGCCAGCCGGATTCGACGGGCACCTCCACGCTGCCCACGGCCGCTGCAGGGAGCACAACGTCCCGCACATCGGGGCCCCGGCAGGCTCAACCGGCGGCAGGTTCGGCAAACCACAACCGCGTTTCGCCGTACTTTTTCTCCGCAAGCAGTTCCAGCGACGCCGGCCAGGCGGGCTGGGGCGTACGGGAGGAGCGTTCCACCACCACCACGGCATAGGGGCTCAGACGCGGGCCCACCAACTCAAGCACATGGGAAAGTTCGGGCTCCGTCAGCGGGTAGGGCGGGTCCATGAAGACCAGGTCCCACTGGTCCACGCCGGCGTCGGCCACCCGGGCCAGGAACGATTCGACCCGCGAACGCTGCACCGAAACGACCTTGCGTCCGCGCACCTTGTTCACCAGTTCGGCGTTGCGCTGGCACACGCCGGCCGCCTTTTCATTGAACTCCACCAGCTCCACGGACTTGGCCCCGCGGCTGGCGCTTTCCACCCCGAGCGAGCCGGAACCCGCGTACAGGTCCAGCACCCGGACGTCGGCCAGCATGTTCATGGATTCCAGACGCGAGAACAGGGCCTCCTTCACCCGGTCCGTAGTGGGCCGGGTGGCATCACCCGGCACGGAAACCAGAGGGGTCCCGCCGGCAGCCCCGGCCACAATCCGGCTCACGCATGCACCTCATATACGCTAGCCACGTTCAAGAAAGGCCTCATTCTTTTCTGTCACGTAGGTGTCGATTTCAAGCTTGAGCGCCGGGTGCATCGTGAGTTCAGGATCGGCACCGACTATGTCCGCAGCATCCATCCGGGCCCGCTCTATGAGGGCCTCGTCGCGCAAAACGCTGAGCATGCGCAGCCCGGAGCGCACCCCGGATTGCCTGGCCCCGAGGATGTCGCCCTCGCGCCGCAGTTCCAGGTCCTCGCGCGCCAGCACGAAACCGTCGGTGGTGGCCGCCACGGCATCCAGCCGCCTCCTGCTCGGGTGCCCGCGCTCCAACCCCGTCACCAGCAGGCACAGCCCCGGTTTCCCGCCACGGCCCACGCGCCCGCGCAGCTGATGCAACTGTGACATCCCAAACCGATCCGCGTCCAGAATGACCATCAGCGTGGCGTTGTGCACGTCCACGCCCACCTCGATCACGGTGGTGGCCACCAGCACGTCGATGCCACCGGCCGCGAATTCCACCATGGTGCCCTGCTTGTCCGCCGAATCCAGCCGCCCGTGCAGCGCCTCGATGCGCATACCCGCCAGCGCCTGGACCGTGCGCAAATAGGTGACGACGTCGAGCACCCCGGCCATGGCGCGTTCCTCGCCGTCGGGGGCGCGTTCCTCGCCGTCGGGGGCGCCGTCGCCGCCGATTTTTGGGCACACCACGTAGACCTGGTGGCCGGCGTCAATCTCCTCCCGCGCCCGCTCCCACACCCGCGATTCCCACGAAGGGTGGTCGGCCAACGGTGCCACGTGGGTGGTGATGGGGGCACGTCCGGCCGGCAGTTCGGTCAGCTCGGACACTTCCAAATCCCCGAAGACGGTCATGGCCACGGTGCGCGGGATCGGGGTGGCGGTCATGACCAGCAGGTGCGGCGGCTTGGCTGCCTTGGAACGCAGGACGTCACGCTGTTCCACCCCGAAGCGGTGCTGTTCGTCCACCACAATCAGTCCCAGGTCGGCGAAGTGCACATTGTCCGAAAGCAGTGCGTGCGTGCCGATCACCAAGCCGGCTTCCCCGGACGCCGCCGCCAGCAGCGCCTTCTTGCGTGCTGACGCGGGCATGGATCCGGTCAGGAGCACCACGGACGTGGCGTGCGGACCGCCCAGCAACGGGCCCTCGCCGAGGTTGCCGAGCAGGGCCTGGATGGAATGCAGGTGCTGGGCGGCGAGTACCTCGGTGGGGGCCAGGAACGCGGCCTGGCCGCCGGCGTCGACCACCTGGAGCATGGCTCGCAGGGCCACCACTGTCTTGCCGGAGCCCACTTCGCCCTGCAGCAGGCGGTGCATGGGGTGCCCGGCGGCAATCTCCGCAGCCACCAGCCCGCAGATCTGTTGCTGCCCGGCAGTGAGCGTGTAGGGCAGCCGGGCGTCAAAGGCGTCCAGCAGTGCGCCGGGGACCAGCGGCCGCGCCGTGGCGTCCTGCCGCAGGGCCTCCATCCGCCGTTGCGCCAGGGCGGTCTGCAAGGCCAGCGCTTCCTGGTACCGGAAGCGCTGCTGCGCCCGCGGCCAGTCCTCCATGGTGGCCGGCACGTGGATTTGTTCGTACGCCTCCCACAGGGGCATGAGCTTTTCCCTCGCGGCATAGGCGGCCGGCACCGGGTCAGGGACCTTCCCCAGGTCCAGGGCGGGCAGGAGTGCGGAGATGATGCCCTGTGTCTTCCAACTCGGGAACTTCGCGGTGGCCGGGTAAACCGGCACGGGCCTGACAGCCTGGATTTCGGCCTCGTGCTCGGCCAGGGGGTCGTCCGGCAGCAACACGTAGTCCGGGTTGGTCAGCGACTTGTGGCCCCCGTAGAGGGAAACGCGGCCGGAGAACATGGCCAGAACGCCCTGCCGCAGCTCCTTTTGGGCCTTCCAGCCGTTGAAGAAACTGATCTTCAGGTTGGAGGGGCGCCCGGTGTTGTCGGTGATGACGACGTCGCTGATGGTCCCCTTGCGCCGTTGCATGTGGCGGGTGGTCAGCTCCACGACGCGGGCCAGGATGGTCACTTCCTCGTCCAGGGGAAGGTTGGCCAGCTCGGTCAGTTCCCCGCGGGCCAGGTAGCGGCGCGGGAACTGGTGGAGCATCTGGCCCACCGTGGTGATGTCCAGGTGTTTTTCCACCGCCTTTGCCGACACTGCACCGACCAGCCGGGACAGCTGCAGGGCCAGGTCGGGGTATTCCCGGGAGCGGGGCGCCTGCGGCTGGTCCGGCACTCCGCCAATGCCTGGGGGCTGAATCTCAGAGGAGGTCATGGGCGTCGGCCGCTGCGTTGGCGCTTAGGGCGGAGATGCTGACGTTGCTGGGATCACCCACGGCCCGGATGGCGTCAAGGGCGGTGGCCGTCGACGGGACGTGGACGTGCACACGCCACGGGTAGGCGCCGGTGTCATCAGCCTGTTCGGAGACGGCACTCATGATCACCGAATCCCCGAGCTCGTCCAGCTGCATGCGCAGCCCCGCGGCCGCCAGCGGTGTGAGGTTGATGGAGCACATGACCTCCACGCCCACCTGTTCGGGCATGATGAGGGCAATGTTGGGATCCTGGATCTTGTAGCCGGAGAGACCGTCCAGCAGGTCCTCCTGCAGGGGTTCGCCCACCACTACCGAGCGCAGGCAGTCCAGAATCAGCAGCAGCCCCACCCCTCCGGCGTCCACCACATGGGCCTCGGCCAGGACGCTGAGCTGGGATTCGGTCAGCACCACCGCTTCCCGGGCCGCCGCCACGGCGCCGTCCAGGGTCTCGGCCAGGGCCTGGTTGGAGTCATCGCCGTTGAGGGCGGATTCCACCTCGGAAGCGCCGCGGGCGGCAGCTTCCAGGACGGAGAGCATGGTCCCGGGCATGGGCTCGCTCAGGGCGCTCCAGGACCGCAGCTGGGCGCGGTGCAGGGCGGCGGCCAGCAGGGGTCCGCTCAGCCGGGCCTGCCCGGCGAGGGGCTCGGCCATGGCCGTGAGAAACACCGAAAAGAGGGTTCCGGAATTGCCGCGGGCTTGTTCCATGGCGGTACGCCCGGCGGCGGACATGGTGGCGCCGACGTCGCCCGGGGCGAGATCGGCCACGGCCTGGGCCGCGGACCTGACCGTCAGGTAAAGATTGGTTCCGGTGTCGGCATCGGCCACCGGATAGATGTTGATCGCGTTAAGCCTGTCGCTGTGATTGGCGAGCGTTTGTTCGGCCATGGTGAGCCAACGGCGAATTACGGGGGCAGTTGCGGCAATCTTAGACTGCAAAATGATCCCATCCCACAGCGCCGTCCACGACGCTTTTGAAGTTCCGTCCATCAATGGACACCGCTGCTTCGCCGGCGGCCCTGGACACTACCGAGCCTATCCTAACGAACCCGGGCGGCAGCGCTGTGTTGGCTGGGAATGTGGATAACAATCCGTGGTCCTCCCCGCCGCTGAGCACCCATGGAAGGGGGTCCGCGCCCAGGGACAGGGCACATTCGCCCAGCTTTTCCGCCATTCCTTCCAGTACGACGCCGTCCAGGTCCAGGCCGGCGCCGCTGGCCGCGGCCAGTCGCCCCGCGTCGCGCAGCAGGCCGTCGGATATGTCCATCATGGCGGTGGCCCCGGCACGGGCGGCCGCGGGCCCGGCGGTAAGCGGGGGCTGCGGCCGGTTGAAGAGGTCTGCGGCGTCCTGCAGTGCCGGCGTGTACCGCTCAGGGGAGATGCTGCTTTCCTGCAGCGCCCAACCGGCGGCCGAGAATCCCAGGTTGCCGCAGGCGGCCACGGTGTCCCCGGCCCGGGCGCCGCTGCGCAGCACGGGCTCGAGGCCTTCCAGGGATCCGGTGACAGCCACAGTCACCACAATTTCCGTACCCCCGGAGAGGTCCCCGCCTGCCACGGAGCAGGACGGCGCGCCCAGCGCCACGATTGCTGCACTCAGGCCCTCGGCCAACCCCTCAACCCAGGCCACCGGCGTCGTGCCCGGCAGGGTCAGGCTCACGACCATGGCCGTGGCCACGGCACCCATGGCGTTGATGTCGCTGAGGTTTTGGGCGGCGGCCTTCCATCCGACGTCGAAGCCGGTGGTGGCGTAGCCGTTGGGCCAGGAGAGGCGGAAGTCCCTGTCCTGGACCTGGGTGTCGATGGAGATGACCGTGCGGCCGTCGGGCGCGGCGATGATGGCGGCGTCATCGCCCGGGCCCAGCAGCGTGGACGTGCCGGGGTGCAGGCGCGGAAAGATGCGGGCCAGCAGGCCGGATTCGGAGAGTTGGTCCACGGTGGAAGTCATGGTTTAACCGTAGCCGGTGGGTGTGACAGGGAACGAAAGCCCGCGGGCGGATAAGCCGGGCCGGTTGCCCCACCCGGACCGGGATGTGAAGATGGTCACGATGACCCACACGGCGCAGTACCTCCAGGCCTATGACGACCAGCTCCGCACGGATGCAGAAACTCCCAGCGCCGTGTCCGTCACCGTCCTTGGCCCGCTGCGGCTGGTGACGCTCGCGGGGGGCCGCGGATTTGTGACCTACCCGGACCTTGCCGGGGCCGGGCCCGAAGACATCGCCCGGCTGGTCCCGGCCGCGCTGGCCCATTTCCGTGCCGACCCGGGCATTGCAGGCGTCGAATGGAAAACCCGCGGCCACGACCATGCGCCCGGCCTGGTCGGATCACTGCTGGCGCACGGGTTTGTTCCCGGGGCGCCCGAGTCCATCATGATCGGCCCGTTGAAGGCGCTGTGCGGGGACGTGGCCCTGCCGGCCGGCGTGACCCTGCGCCGGGTGAGCTCAGACTCCGCGGTGCGGGCCATGAGCGCGATGGCGGATGAGGCGTTTGGCGAATCTGTGAACACGCGCTCCGCGGATGCCCTGGTGGCACGGCTGGCACGCGGCGACGGCATGGAACTCTGGGTGGCGGAAACCGTAGGGCGCATGGTCTGCGCCGGACGGCTGGAACCCGTGCCCGGAACGGAATTTGCCGGGATCTGGGGTGGCGCGACCCTTGCCGAGTTCCGCGGTCGCGGGATCTACCGTGCGCTGACGGCGGCCCGCGCGCGCTCGGCGTTGGCCATGGGCAAGACGCTGGTCCACAGCGACTCTACGGAATTCTCCCGCCCCATCCTGGAACGCTCCGGCCTCGTCCAGGTCTCCACCACCACCCCGTACGACTGGACCCGCTGAGCCGGCCTTCCCATGGGCGCAGGATTCACCTCCCACCGTGCGCAGCGTGGCACGGGCACTGCATCCAGTCCCCTGTCTGCGCATGCTGAAAGTGGGCTTGTGCCGCGCGGCCACAATCTCAACGGGGAAACGCCAACCGGATGGACCAAAAGCCGGCGACATGGAGCAACAGTGCGGCAGCCCGCGTGGCGGGCCTACTGCTCCAGCATCGGGATGCGCACACCCCGCTCGGCCGCGACGTCCAGGGCCCGCTGGTAGCCGGCGTCGGCATGGCGGATCACGCCCGTGCCGGGGTCGTTGGTCAGCAGGCGCGCAAGCTTCTCGGCGGCCAGCTTCGTGCCGTCGGCCACGGAGACCTGGCCGGCGTGGATGGAACGGCCAATGCCCACCCCTCCGCCGTGGTGGATGGAGACCCACGTGGCGCCGGAGGCCGTGTTGAGCATGGCGTTCAACAGCGGCCAGTCGGCAATGGCATCCGAGCCGTCCTTCATGGGCCAATCACAATGGGGGCCTTGACCTTGCCATCGGCCACGAGCTGGTTGAACAGCACACCGGCCTTGGCACGGTCTCCGTAGCCCAGCCAGCAGATCCTGGCGGGCAGGCCCTCGAACTCAACATGCTCGGCGGCTGCGTCGAGCCAGCGGTGAAGGTGGGCGTTCTCGGGGAACAGTTCCTTCAGCGCCTCGTCGGTGACGCGGATGTCCTCCGGGTCCCCGGAGAGCGCCACCCAGCGGAACGGGCCCATGCCCTCGCAGAACAGCGGGCGGATGTAGGCCGGGACAAAGCCGGGGAATTCAAAGGCGCGGTTGTAGCCGCCCTTGCGGGCCTCGTCGCGGATCGAGTTGCCATAGTCAAAGACCTCAGCTCCGGCATCCTGGAATTCCACCATGGCCTGGACGTGGCGGGCCATTGCGTTCTGGGCCTTCTTGGTGAATCCTTCCGGATCGGACTCGGACTCGGGGGCCCATTCCGCGAGGGAATACTCGGTGGGCAGGTAGGAGAGCGGATCGGCGCTGGTCTGGTCGGTGACAATGTCCACCGTGAACTCGCCGGCCTGGTGGCGGCGCAGGATCTCGGGGAAGACCTCGGCGGCATTGCCGACGACGCCGACACTCAGGGGCCGCTTGTTGGCCTTGGCTGCCAGGACCTTGGCGAGGGCTTCGTCCAGGTCCGTGGAGACTTCATCCAGGTAACGCTTGCCGGCGCGGCGGCGCAGGCGCTCCTCGGAGACGTCCACGATCAGGCAGGCCCCGCCGTTGAGGGTGACGGCCAAGGGCTGGGCGCCGCCCATGCCGCCGCAGCCGCCGGTCAGGGTCAAGGTTCCGGCCAGCGTCCCGCCAAAGCGCTTCTCGGCGATGGCGGCGAACGTCTCGAAGGTGCCCTGCAGGATGCCCTGGGTGCCGATGTAGATCCAGGACCCGGCGGTCATCTGCCCGTACATCATCAAGCCCTCGGCCTCGAGCTTGCGGAACTCGGGCCACGTGGCCCAGTCGCCTACCAGGTTGGAGTTGGCCAGCAGCACGCGCGGGGCCCACACGTTGGTGCGGAAAACGCCCACGGGTTTGCCGGACTGGACCAGGAGGGTCTCGTCATCCTCAAGGGTCTTCAGCGTGGCAACGATGGCATCGTAGGCCTCCCAGGAGCGGGCGGCGCGTCCGGTGCCGCCGTAGACCACCAGGTCCTCGGGGCGCTCGGCCACCTCGGGGTCCAGGTTGTTCATAAGCATGCGCATCGGCGCCTCGGTCTGCCAGGACTTGGCGGAGAGTTCGGTGCCACGGGCTGCGCGGATGGTGCGGGAAGGGTCATGCATCGTTGCCATGGTGTTTTCCTTAGCTGTACGTTCGGGGGCCGGCTGCCCGGCGGATGTTTTCTTGTTTCCATCAAACCGCGCCGCGGCGGGCAATCCTAGGGATTCAGCCCGCAAGGTGTCTGTTATCCGAGACAAGTGGATCTTTGCTGCTGGATGAACGCGGCGATGCCGCGCGCCGGCCTTTTGCGGCGGGGCCGCCCGATGCCGACGGGCGAAAAACGGGTGGCGGACGATCCCTGCTGCACGATCTCGGGGCGGGTCGGGTCTTCCTGGTTTGCGCAGCCATGTCTGTGATCACAGACCGTCGACCATCCCCACCACCATGAAAGATTCCGGCTGCCATGGCCCCGGGAACCGCCGGCGTGGGGCTTCACGATGGCCGCAGGGGTGGCCGGCAGGGACGTCCTGGGCCGTGGCTGCGCTCAGTTCGGCATCGGTCCACCCCTGCGCCACGCGCCGTTGATGCGGGCAGCTCCCGCCCAGGGCGTCGTGGTGCCGTGACCGTGCCTGGTAGCAGTGCCGCGGGAGAACCTTCCCAGTTTCACGGGCTAGGGTGGATGCATGCGTTTGAAATCCCTGTCCTGGCCGACGGCTGTGCCGTTGGCGGCCATCCCCTTGTTGGTGTTGACCGGTTGCGCGCCTTCCGTGAGTGTTGCCGCCGCCCAGGACTCGAACAACCCGGCCTGCGCCCCCATGATGGTTGCCCTGCCTGACACCCTCGCCGGGGCCAAGCGCCGCACCACCACCAGCCAGGCGACGGCCGCGTGGGGGGAACCGTCCCAAGTGGTCCTGCGGTGCGGCGTCGAGGTGCCCGGACCCACCACGGACAAGTGCGTCGGCGTCAACGGGGTGGACTGGATCATCAAGGAAGGCGAGCCGAACTGGACCATCACCACCTACGGCCGAGTACCGGCAGCCGAGCTGACCATCGACCCGAACTCCATCTCCTCAAGCTCCGTCCTGGCCGGACTCTCCAGCGCCGCCGACAAATTGCCGAAGGAGCGCTCCTGCGTGGGGCCCGGAGATGTGGAGAACCTGCCGACGTCCAAGAGCGGCTAACCCGCCGCCAGCCGCCACAACGAGGTGGTCTCACGTGAACGGGCCGCAAAGAACGGGTCGCTGCGGTCCATGGATCTTGGGTGCCGTGCCGGGGTGTCAAGCCTGTCCCTGACCTTGAGGCCGCCTTGGCCGATCCAGCCCAGCAGCTCCTCCCGGGAACGCAGGCCCAGGAGCTCGGCCAGGTCGGAGATGACCAGCCATCCCTCTCCCCCGGGTTCCAGATGTCCGGCAAGTCCCGCCAGAAATGCTTTGAGCATGCGGCTCTTGGGATCGTAGACGGCGTTGTCCAACAGGGTGTGGGGCGTACCGGGCAGCCAGGGCGGGTTGCACACCACCAGGGGCGCCTTGCCGGCGGGGAACATGTTGCCCAGTTCCGCCACCACCACCCCGTCCATTCCGAGCCGGCGCAGGTTGTCACCGGCGCAGGCAATGGCCCGCGGTTCGTTGTCCGTGGCGATGACGCTTTTAACCCCGCGCCGGGCCAGGACGGCCGCGAGGACGCCGGTGCCCGTGCCGATGTCGAACGCCAGCTCCCTGGTGGGAAGCTCCGCCGCGGCCACCAGGTCCAGGTACTCGCTGCGGATGGGGGCGAACGTCCCGTAGTGTGGATAAATCCTGGCATCCAGCGCCTCGACGTAGAGGCCGTTCCTGCGCCATTCCCAGGCCCCGATGGCACCGAGCACGTCCTGCAGCGGGGCCACCTGCGGCAGCTCCACCGGACCCGTGGCGGCCAGCCAGGCCTCGGCGATGTCGGGGGCGCGCCGCAGCGCAACTGCGGGCCCGGGCTCCAGCGGCACCAGCAGCAGGCCCAGCATCCGGGCACGCTGGGAGCGTGATTGGCGGTAGCGGTAGAACGCCTCGGCGGGGCTGGCGCCGTCGTGCTTCTTCCCCGGCTTCGTCCCGTCAGGCAGCCTGCGCGCCAGGGCGGACAGCAGCTGGCGGGCGTTGTGGTAGTCACCGGTCCACAGCATGGCGGTGCTCTGGGCGGCGAGGCGGTAGGCGCCGTCGGCGGTCAGCGTGTCATCCACGGCCACCACCGCCTGGGGGGCTTTCGCGGAGGCGGCCGAATGCCACAACGCGGTGCGGTCCGCGCCGTCCTGCGTCCACGTGATGGTTGCCGCTGCGCCCGAAGGTCTTGTGGTCATGCGGGCGTGCTCCTGGGGTTGGGGATTTCGACGCGCCCTCGGTCTCGAAGGGACCGGCCGCGGCGGCCGTCCCTGCCGCCGGGACCGGCGGCAGGGACCATCCCAGTTTATAGGGCGGGATTCGGGCATGTTGCCGAAGCCCCGGGACGCCTTTCCGTCACAATTCTTCAACACCTCCCCTAGTGACATGTCACATGCTATTGTGACTGGCATCACGTAGTTGTTGGCAACAGGAGATCACGAGGGCACCATGACGGACATCTCACCGGACAGCGAATTTCACCTGGACAACCGCTCCTTCGACCTTCATTCGTCCACGGCCAGCATTGTGGCCGGGCATCCCACGCGGTTCAACTATTTCGAGGCCGGCGGTGTCCTGTGGGGTGACTACGCAGGCGACACCGTCACGCTGGGCCGTTTCGCCGGAAAACGGACCGGGTCCGACGTCGAGCTGGCGTTCGCGCACTCCACCACTGCGGGCGAGGTGGTGTTCGGATCGGCGCGGTCAAGAATTTCGCGGGAAGCTAACGGCAAGTTCACGTTGACCGAGTCCTTCAAGGGCCCGGACGGCACGGATCAGATCAGCATTTGCCATGAAGTCCAGGCGCCGCCCACCATCAATGTTTTTCGACGGCACCCGGCCTGAGACCGGCACTGCCTTACCTTGGGAGACCACATGACCATCAAACGCCGCAGCCTCACCTTCCTGGGGGCCATCGCTGCCATTTCCCTGCTGGCCGTCAGCGGCTGTTCCTCCGGGAGCGGCTCAAACAACGGCAAGGCCGCGACGTCCTCGGTCGTCGTGGACAGTTCCTTTGACCTGAAGACCGCCGACCCGGGGCGCGAATTTGAGACCACCGGCGCCATCGTCTCCCATGCCCTGTACGAGACACTGTTGACGTTCAAGGGCAGTGACGTCACCGAACCCGTTGACGGGCTGGCCAGCTACAAGATTTCCGACGACGCCAAGGTTCTGACCCTGACCATGAAGGACGGCCACAAGTTCTCCGACGGCAGTCCTGTCACCGTGGACGACGCCGTCTTCTCGCTCGAACGCGTCCAGGGCATCAAGGGCAACCCGTCGTTCCTGCTCGACGGCGTGAAAGTCGCCAAGGTCGATGACCACACGCTGACGCTGACCTCCCCCCGCCCCAACCCGGCCCTGCCGTTCATCCTGCCCAACGGCGCCCTGGGAATTCTCAATTCCAAGGTGGTCAAGGCCAACGGCGGAACCATCGACGCCAATGACAAGGCCGAGGCCTTCCTGAACGGCACCTCAGCCGGATCCGGGCCGTACAAGCTCGAGTCCTACGACGTCGCCAACCAGGTGGTCTTCGCCACCAACCCGGAGTATTCGGGCAGCACCAAGCCCGGCTTCAGCCGGGTGGTGCTGCGCAACGTGGCCGGTCCGACCCAGAAGCTGAACATCCAGGCCGGTGACTCCCAGGTGGCCCTGGACCTGAACCCGGACCAGGCTGCAGGGGTCAAGGGCAGCGACGTCAAGGTCATCAGCGGCCCGTCGCCGTACATGATCTTCATGCTCATGAACCAGAATCCCGCCGTCAACAAATTCACCGCCAACCAGGACTTCATGACCGCCGTGCGCCGCGGCATCGACTATGACAAGATTGTCGGCCTTGCCGGTGCCGGGGCCGTCCAGCCCGGCGGCGTCATCCCGTCATTGTTCCTCGGCGCGTTGAAGTCTGACCCGAGCAACTCCTTCGATGCCGCGGCGGCCAAGGCCGCGCTGGCAAAGTCCGGGTACAACGGGGAGGCGATCCCGTTCAACTTCCCCAACGACATCACAGTCCAGGGGCTGCAGCTCCAAAGCATTGCCGAATCCGTGCAGGCCCAGCTGAAGACCATCGGCATCAACGTCAAACTGGCCCCGCAACCCGTTGCCACCGAGCTTGACTCCTACCGGGGCGGCAAGGAGAGCATCGGCCTCTGGTACTGGGGCCCGGACTATCCGGACCCCGCCGACTACCTCGTCTTCACCCCCGGCCAGCTGGTTGGCCTGCGCGCCGGGTGGGCGGCCACCGCCAGCCCGGACGTCACCGCCCTGGCCGCCAAGGCCCGCTCCGCCACCGGCAACAAGGACCGGCAGGCCGCCTACGAAGACCTGCAGAAGGCCATGAACCTGACCGGGCCCTTCATACCGCTGTTGCAGCCGGCCCAAAACGTGGTGACGGCTTCGTCCATCAGCACCGTCAGCCTCAACCCCGTCTGGACGATCGATCTTGCCGGAATCAAATAGCACGAAGGCCCCGGCGCGCCCCGCCATGACAGCGCCGCCCAGGGTCAACCCCCTGGTGCGCTACCTGGCGGCGCGCCTGGGCCTGAGTGTCCTGCTGGTCTTCGGCGTCACCTTGGTGACGTTCATCCTGACCAACCTGGTCCCGGCCGACCCGGTCCAGGCCGCCCTCGGTGAGCAGGCCGCCGCCGATCCTGCCATCGTGGCCCGGTTCCGTGAACAAGCCGGCCTCGACCAGCCGCTGCCGCTGCAATACGTGAACTACCTCGGCAGGCTCGTCACGGGCAACCTGGGCACCTCGAACCAGACACGCCTGCCCGTCGCCCAGGAAATTGGCAAGGCGTTCCCGGCGACGGCCGAGCTGGCCCTCGTGGCAATCATCATCTCCGTCATCATCGGGGTAGGCCTCGGGCTGTGGGCGGCCCTGCGGCGGGGCCGCGTGGCCGACCACACCATCCGCACCATCAGCCTGATCGGACTGTCCGTCCCCACGTTCTGGCTGGCCCTGCTCATGTACTACATCTTCTTCTTCAAGCTGCGCCTCTTCCCCGGATCCGGGCGGCTTTCCCCGGTGGCCATCGCCCCGCCCAAGGTCACCGGCCTCTTGACGGTTGACTCCCTGCTGGCGGGCCGGCTCGACACGTTCGCGGATGCGCTGGGCCACCTGATCCTGCCGGCCCTCGTCCTGGCCCTGTACACCGTGGGCCTGTTGACCAGGTTCGCCCGCAGCTCCGTCCTGGACGTGCTGAACCAGGACTTCGTCAAGGCGGCCCGGGCCAAGGGCCTGCCGGCGCGCGTAGTGGTCGTCCGCTATGTGTTGCGCGGCGCCCTGGTCCCCATCATCACCATCGTCGGCCTGGCGTTCGGCTCGCTGCTGTCCGGGACGGTGCTGGTGGAAACGGTGTATTCCTGGCACGGTCTGGGTGAATACGCATTCAATGCGGCCACGAAACTCGACCTGCCTGCCGTGATGGGCGTGGGCCTGGTGGTGGGAATCGTCTACATCGGGATCAATTTCCTGGTGGACGTGCTGTACGGGGTCATCGACCCGAGAGTGAGAATCCAATGAGCCTTGAGCCAGGACTGAAACGGCCCCGGCTGCGCCTGCCGGCCACCTTGCGCAGCCCCATGGCCATGGCGGGCGCCGGGATCATCGCCGTCTGGATCATGGTCGCCGCCGTCATCTCGCATCTTTGGCCCGTGGATCCGCTGGCCCAGAACTTCGAACGTCTCCTGGCGCCCAGTGCCGCCCACTGGTTTGGCACGGACCAGGTGGGCCGGGACGTGTTCGCCCGCACCCTGGCCGGTTCGCAGACGTCCTTGCCGCTGTCGCTGCTGCTGGTGGTGTGCGCCATGGTCCTGGGCGGTTCGCTGGGCGCCATCGCGGGCTACTTCGGCAGGGCCGTTGACGAGACCATCATGCGGATCGCCGACCTGGTGTTTGCCTTTCCCACCATCATCCTGGCCATGGTCATTGCCGCGGCCCTGGGGCCCAGCCTGACCAACGCCGTCATCGCCATGCTGGTCGTCTCCTGGCCGTCCTACGCCCGCGTCATGCGCTCGCTGGTCATCAGTGCCCGGGGCAGCGAATACGTCATTGCCGGCCGGCTCATGGGCTCCGGCGCGTTCACCTCCCTGCGCCGGGACATCCTGCCGAATGTGCTCGCACCCCTGTTGGTGCTTGCCACGCTCGACGTCGGCACCGCCATCCTGCTGCTCTCCGGATTGTCCTTTCTGGGCCTGGGCGCCGTCGCCCCCACCCCCGATTGGGGGGCCATGGTCTCCGACGGCGTGCAGCAGTTCTCCTCGTGGTGGATCGCCGTCTTCCCCGGCCTGGCCATCCTCTCGGTGGTGCTTGCCTTCAACTTCCTCGGGGACTCCTGGCGCGACTCCCTGGACCCGCGCACAGCAGGTGCCGTGCATGAACGGGGGATCTAGTGTCTGCCACGCAGGCCCGGGTCCCGGCAGGGTTGGCCATCAGGGACCTCAAGGTTGAAATCAGCTCCGGAAAGTCCTCGAACATCATTCTCAAGGGCATTGACGTCGACGTCCCGGCCGGCCGGATTACCGGCCTGGCCGGTGAATCCGGCTCCGGCAAGACCATGACGGCCCTGGCCGTGTGCGGCCTGCTGCCCGATGGCGGCCGCGCCACCGGGGAAGCCGTTTTTGAGGGGCGGAACCTGCTGGAGTTGTCCCCGCGAAAAATGAACGCCCTGCGCGGGCGCAGGATCAGCATGATCTTTCAGGACCCGACGGCCAGCCTGCACCCCATGATCAGCATCGGAGGCCAGCTGACCGACCACATGCGCCACCACCTCGGCGTTGGCAGGGCGGAAGCGCACCGCCGCGCCGTCGAGCTTCTGGCCATGGTGGAGGTGCCGCGGCCGGAGGAGGCACTGAAAAAGTACCCGCACCAATTCTCCGGCGGACAGCTGCAGCGCATCGCCATCGCGATCGCGCTGGCCTGCAACCCCTCGGTGCTGCTGGCCGACGAACCGACGACGGCGCTGGACGTCACGGTCCAGGCGGGGGTGCTGCGGCTGCTTCGGCGGCTCTGCGACGACTTGGGGATCGCCATCCTTCTGGTCACCCACGACCTCGGCGTGATGTCGGCGCTGGCCGACACCATTGTGGTGATGCGCCACGGCGAGGTGGTGGAGGCCGGAGACCGGTTCCAGGTCATCACAGCGCCGCAGCACCCCTACACGAAGGCGTTGATCGACGCCCTTCCAACCCACGAGGCAATGATGGTGGATGACGATGAGTGAGGCTGCCACGCCCGTGCAGGCGGAGGAAATCCTGTCCGTGCAGGACATCACGGTGACGTTCCGGCGTCCCGGGCACGGTGTCCTGACCGCCGTCGACGGCGTGAGCCTGAGCGTGCGGCGCGGTGAGGTTCTGGGCTTGGTCGGCGAGTCCGGGTGCGGAAAATCCACCACCGCCCGGGCCGTGTGCGGGCTCGAGCCACTGGCGTCAGGTGCGGTCCAGTTCCGCGGCCAGGCTGTCACGCCGCTGACCATGCGCCGCCGCCCGAAGCACCTGCTGGGCATCCAGATGGTGTTCCAAAACCCCTACGCCTCACTGAATCCGCGGCGTCGGATCGGGTCCCAAATCGAAGACGGCCTGGCACTGAACCGGCAGCGGGACGCCTGGGATGTAAACGAACTGCTGGACAAGGTGGGACTGCAAGCGTCCGACCGGGAAAAGTACCCGCACCAATTTTCCGGGGGCCAGCGCCAACGCATCGCGATCGCCCGCGCCATTGGCACCGGACCGGACCTGCTGATTGGCGACGAGCCGATAGCATCCCTCGACGCATCGCTGCAATCCCGGGTGGCGGCCCTGATGCGGGAGCTGGCCATCCAGGCGGGCTCCGGCCTGCTGTTCATCAGCCATGACTTGGCCGTGGTGCGGACCATCGCGGACCGGGTGGCCGTCATGAACCACGGGGCCATCGAGGAGGAAGGGCCCGTGGATTCCGTGTGGCGCAGGCCCAAGAGCCGGTACACCCGGCGGCTGCTCGCGTCGATCCCGCTGGCCGACGGGCTCGGCGTGCTGCCGGGACTGCCGCCAGGCGCATGATGCTCCCCGGCGGCTACCGGCGGTGGCTGCGTTTTCGAGGTAGACCGGCTTCGCGCCCGGTTGGCTGCCGGCGGGCGCGGTGTTCCAGAAAGGCAAGCAGATCGGCGGCAACACTTTCGGGGCGCTCCCACAGGACCAGGTGCCCGGTGTCCTCGTAGGCGATGAGGCGGGCATCGGCGATGGCCGCGGCCAGTAACTGCTCCTGCTCCCACGTCAGGGCAGTGTCCCGGGCACCCCAAGGGATCAGTGTCGGTGCTGCGAAGGTGACTGCCCCGGTCGGTGGCGCCGACCGGCACAGCCCTTCCAGCGAAGCCTGCCAGGCACGGGCGGGCATGGCAGTGCCATCGCGCACCCGGTCCTGGACATACCACCCCGGCACGGCCTGGATTCTCGGGAACCAGTCCAGCGACTCCCGCACCCATGCCGGGTCCACGGGGTCCCGCAACGCCTCCACCTGGTCAGCAAAAGGAGCACGGCCCTGCAGGGTGCGCGGTGACCCGACCAATACCAGCCCGTCCACGCGTTCCGGGTGGTTGACCGCCACCTGCTGGGCCACGTACCCGCCGCTGGAGGACCCCAGCAGGACCGCCGAAGGCAGCCCGGCGACGTCCAGCAGGGTCAGGAAACGGGAAAAGATTCCACGGGATTCAGCCCACCCCTGCAGCAGGACCACGGGAGTTCCGGACCGGTCCCCGGACACCGTCCACGGCACGGTTACGCCGGTCGCCAGCAAGGCGCGTGCGTGGTGAACGGTGTTCGGCAAATCCTTGGGTGCCGCGGGCTGCTAGCGCAGCCCGGTCTTGCGCGTCAGGGCCAGCTGCAGGAGTTCGTCAATCAGCTGGGGGTAGCCCAGCCCGGAAGCGGCCCACATCTGCGGGTACATGGAGGACGGCGTGAACCCCGGCATGGTGTTGATCTCGTTGATGACCAGCGCCCCGTCCGGCGTGTAGAAGAAGTCCACGCGGGAGAGCCCCTCGGCCCCGACGGCGTCAAACGCCAGGGCGGCCAGCTCGCGGACGCGGGCGATGTCCGCGGCCGGCATGTCTGCCGGACAGCTGAGGTTCACGGCGTCGCCCTGGACGTACTTCGCCGCAAAGTCGTAGAACTGGTGGTGTGCGCCGTCCACCATGGCGATCTCGCCCGGCAGCGAGACGCGCGGGGCGTCGCTGCCCCGGCCCTCCAGCACGGCGATTTCAATTTCACGGCCCACAATGCCGGCCTCGATGACCAGCTTGAGGTCGTGCTTGCGGGCCGCGGCGACGGCGGCGTCCAGCCCTTCCGGACCGTCCACCTTGGAGATGCCCATGGAGGAGCCGGCCCGGGCCGGCTTGACGAAGACGGGGAAGCCAAGGTCGGCCACCCGCTCGCGCACGCGCTCCGGGTCCACGGTCCATTCGCGGTCCGTCACGGCCACGTACGGGCCAACGGTGAGCCCGGCGGCCTCAAATACCACCTTCATGAAGTGCTTGTCCATGCCGATCGCGGAGGCCAGCACGCCGGCCCCCACGTAGCGGGTGTCGGAGAGTTCCAGCAGGCCCTGGACCGTGCCGTCCTCGCCCCACGGCCCGTGTAGCAGCGGGAACACCACATCCACGGTGCCCAGTGCCTCGGGAACACTGCTCGTTTCGGAGACCACCAGCTGGTGGCCCCCGCCCAGGTGGGCCAGGGACACGGTCCGCTCCCCCGCGGCAACCTCCGGCAGGGCACCCCCGGACAGGGACCACCCGGCGATCTCCTCCCCGGCCAACACCCACTGGCCGCTCTTGGCAATGCCGATGGGCACGACGTCGTACTTGTCTTTGTCAATGGCACCCAGCACGCCGGCAGCAGTGACGCAGCTGACCGAATGCTCGCTGGAGCGCCCCCCAAAAAGAATGGCAACGCGAATGCGCGCAGATGTAGCGGGGGAATCAGTAGTCACGCGTTAATCGCCTTCGGATTTCAATTGGCGGGCCAGCAGCAGCGGCCCCAGTTCATCGACAGTCAGTTTACCTTCCAGCACGGCGACCACCGCGTTGGTGATGGGCATCTCAACGCCCATTTTGGCGGCCAGGTCGGAGACGGCGCGGCCTGACTTGATGCCCTCGGCCGTCTGCGTCATGCGGTTGTTGACCTCCTCCAACGTCAGGCCCTCGCCCAGCATGCGCCCGGCCGTGTGGTTGCGGCTCAGCGACGACGAACACGTGGCCACCAGATCTCCCAGCCCCGCCAGCCCGGAGAGCGTCTCGGCCTTGCCGCCCAGCGCCAGCGCCAGCCGCGTGGTCTCCGCCAGCCCGCGGGTGATGACCGACGCCTTCGTGTTGTCGCCCACCTTCTGCCCCTCGCAGATGCCCACGCACAGCGCAATCACGTTTTTCACGATCCCGCCGATCTCCACGCCCACCACGTCCCCGATGGTGTAGGGGCGGAAGTATGGGGGCGTGCACAAGCCGGCCACCCACTTGGCGGTGGTTTCATCAGCGCAGGCCACCACGGATGCCGTGGGCTCCTGCCGGGCGATCTCCATGGCCAGGTTGGGCCCGGACAACACCACCACCCGCTCCGGGGGCAGGCCCAGTTCCTGGCCGATCACCTGGGACATGCGCTGGTCCGTGCCCAGTTCCAGGCCCTTCATCAAGCTGACGACGACGGCGTCTTTCGCCAGGTGCCCGGCCCAGCCGCGCAGCTGCTCGCGCAGGGTTTGCGCCGGGACTGCGAGCACCACGAGCTCCGCGTTTTCCAACACCGCGAAGACGTTCGTGGAGGCGCTGATGTTTTTGGGCAGTTCGGTGGAGGAGAGGTAGCGCGGGTTGCGGTGGTTGTTGTTGATCTGGTCCACGACCTCCTGGCGCCGCCCCCACAGCACGATTTTTCTCTCCCTGTCCCCCGCCGCGTCGGCGAGCACCTTGGCAAAGGTGGTCCCCCAGCTGCCGGCTCCCAGCACCGCGATCTTGGCTGGTGCCGCCCCATCCACGTAGCTCACTGCGCGTCCCCCGCTTCGGTTGATTCGCCGTCGTGCCTGGTGTTGGTCCCGTCGGTGCCGCGCTCCACGAAGCGTCCGTGCGTTGACTGGTGGTGGGCCGCAGGATCCCAACGGACGGCCGGTGCCTGCTCGCCGCGCAGGGTTTCCAGCAGCGCGGTGATGTCCTTCATGATGACCTCGGTCATGGCATCCAGCGTGTCCTTGTCCCCGGGCAGGCCGGCGAATCCGCTCAGGTCGACGGGGTCTCCCACCAGGACGCGGACCTTTTTCCGGGGGAAGATCTTGAAGCCCTTGGCATAGCGCGGGAACAGTTCCTGGGCGCCCCAATGCGCTACCGGGACCACCTTGGCGCCGGTGTTCAACGCCAGCCGGGCAGCGCCGGTGCGGCCCTTCATCGGCCACAATCCGGGGTCGCGGGTGAGCGTCCCTTCCGGGTAGATGACCACGGCCCCGCCGGTCTCCAGCACCCTTTTGGCACCGTCGAGCGACTTTCCGGCCCCGGCGCCGCTTCGCTCCACGGGGATCTGGTGGGCGCCGCGCAGCAAGGAGCCCAGGACCGGGACCTTGAACAGGCTGTCCTTGGCGAGGAAGTGCGGCATGGCGTTCTGGCAGTAGAGCATGTGCCCCACCACGATCGGGTCTATTTCCGTGCAGTGGTTGGGGACCACGATGAAGCCTTCGGTGGCGGGCAGCTTCTCCAGCCCGTGCCATTCCTTGCCGGTCAGCACGGACATGGCGGGACGGGCAATGCCGGCCAGGAAGGCAAAGACCAGGCGGGTGCTCCACGCCATGTCCTTTGTCTTGAAGGGGCGCCTGCCGCCTGCCACCCCTAGACCAGCGCCTGGGAGGTCTCGCGGACGTCGAAGTCTGCGCCGAGCCCGTCCAGCTTGGCCGTGAACCGTTCGTAGCCGCGGCTGATGATGTCAATGCCGGTCACAGTCGAGGTGCCCTGGGCCGCCAGGGCAGCGATCAAGTGGCTGAAGCCCCCGCGCAGGTCGGGAATGTCGATGGATGCCCCCTTGAGCGGGGTCGAGCCGGAGATCACGGCCGAGTGGATGAAGTTCCGCTGGCCAAAGCGGCACGGGACGCTGCCCAGGCATTCCCGGTGCAGCTGGATGTTGGCGCCCATCCGGGCCAGTGCCTTCGTGAAGCCGAAGCGGTTTTCGTACACGGTCTCGTGCACGATGGAAACACCCTGTGCCTGGGTCAGGGCGACCACCAGGGGCTGCTGCCAGTCGGTCATGAAGCCGGGGTGGACGTCGGTTTCGAGCACCAGCGGCTTCAGGTCGCCGCCCGGGTGATAGAAGCGGATGCCGTCGTCGTGGATGTCCATGCCGCCGCCAATCTTGCGGAACGTGTTCACGAACGTCATCATGTCCCGCTGGCTGGCGCCCTCAACGTAGATGTCGCCGCCGGTGACCAGGGCTGCAGACGCCCAGGAGGCCGCCTCATTGCGGTCCGGCAGCGCCGTGTGGACATAGCCGGAGAGCTCCTTCACGCCCTCAATGCGGATGGTCCGGTCCGTCTGGACGGAGATGATGGCACCCATTTTTTGCAGGATCGCAATCAGGTCCACAATCTCCGGCTCCGTGGCAGCACCGCTCAGTTCGGTGATGCCCTCCGCCCGGGTGGCCGAGAGCAGCACCTGCTCCGTCGCGCCGACGCTGGGGTAGGGCAGGGAGATCTTGGTGCCCTTGAGTCCGTTCGGTGCGGAGATGAGGATGCCGCTGCCGGTCTTGTCCACCACGGCGCCAAACTTCCGCAGCACCTCCAGGTGGTAGTCGATGGGCCGGTCGCCAATCTTGCAGCCGCCCAGGTCCGGGATGAACGCGTGGCCAATGGAGTGGATCAGCGGGCCGCAGAGCAGGATCGGGATGCGAGAGTCGCCGGCGTGGGTGTTGATTTCGGAGCTGGAGGCCGTCTTGGCGTTGGCCGGGTCCATCGTCAGGTCCCCCGTGATGGCATCCTTGGCCACCGTCACCCCGTGAATCTGCAGCAGCGAGGTGACTACGTCGACGTCCTTGAGTTCAGGGACGTTGCGAAGCGTGGACGGGGCATTGCCGAGCAACGCCGCCACCATGGCCTTGGGCACCAAGTTCTTGGCGCCGCGCACTTGTACGCGTCCCTTGAGCGGGACACCTCCACGGACCGAAAGAATCCTGCTCATGTATACACATCCTTTGTTGCGGCTCAGATTCCCTTCGGGTGCGGGAAGCCTCAGTCAAGCATAGTTTCTTGGGCCGGGGATGCCGAACCGTTGGTGCGGGGACGTCCACAATGACAGGCGGCTCGCTTTTTGCGGCACGGCACCGCTGCACCACGGAATCATGGCCACGTTTGATTTGCCGTTTAATTTGCCGCCGTTCATCTCGGCCGTTCATCTCGGCACCCAACAAATTCGTCAGCGGGAATGGCGGCCGCCGGCTCTCAAAGCGTGCCCCGGCCGGTGGAGACGGCCCGCGACCTGGCGGTGCATTTGCCCCTTCCCCATGCCTTGCCTGCCATGGACAAGCTCCTCCGCCGTGAGAGGCTCCCCGGCAAGGCCCGGCAAAGGCCCGGCAAAAGCGGGTTCTGCGCGTGCCGGCTGTCGCGGACGGCGGCTCGCAGTCACCGGGCGTATCACTGAGCCGTGCCATCATGATCCTCCATGGTTTCCCCCGGCCGGCGCTGCAGGTGCGCTTGTACGACCAGTGGGGCCCGGTGGGATACCCGGACTTCGATTGGGAAGAATACAAGGTTCTCGGCGAATTCAACGGCCACGAGAAATACTCCGCCCAGCGCTTTCTCACGGGCAGAACTCCCTCCGACGTGGTCGTTGACGAGAAAAAGAGGGAGGACCGGCTGAGGGCGCTGGGTTACAACGTTGTGCGGTGGGTCCGGGACGACTTGAAGGATCCGGGTGTTCTCGTGGCAATGCTGCGCAACGCAGGGCTCCCGTCGGCTTGACGTCCGGACTCACGGCCGGCTCCGGGCGCCGCGGTTGTCGAAGCGGACTTTTGCGGCAGATATATCGGGCCCGTTTGACCGTTGCGGCCCCCTGACGGTTCACGGCCCAGGCAGGGCGCCCCACGCCTCCCACAGGGCGGCGTAGCTTCCGCCCCGGGCCAACAGGTCCCGGTGTGTGCCGGACTCGGCGATCTTCCCCCGGGCCAGCACCACAATCCTGTCAGCCGCCCGTGCCGTTTGCAGCCGGTGCGCAATGATCACCGTGGTGCGGCCCCGTGCCAGCCGGTGCATGGCTGCGGTGACCTTGGCCTCCGTCGCCACGTCCAGGTTCGAGGTGGCCTCGTCCAGCAGCAGGATCGCGGGGTCCACCAGTTCGGCCCGGGCGAGTGCGATGAGCTGGCGCTGCCCGGCGGACAACGAGCGGCCTCGTTCGGCCAGTTCGCTCCGGTAGCCGCCGTCGAGCCCGGCGATGAAGTCATGGGCACCGACGGTGCGGGCGGCCGCCTCCACCGCCGCGTCGCTTGCCCCGGGCCGTCCGTAGGCGATGTTGTCACGGATGGGGCCGGTGAACAGGAACGCCTCCTGCGGCACATAACCGATCCGGTGCCGGTAGGCTGCCAGGTCCAGGCTGCGCAGCTCGGTGCCGTCCACGCGGACGCTGCCGGCCTGGGGGTCGTAAAAGCGGAGCAGCAGCTTCATCACCGTCGACTTCCCTGCCCCGGTCTCCCCCACCAGAGCCACCGTCTCGCCCGCGGCAATCCGGAGATCCAGCCCGCGGATGGCTTCGGGCACCTTCGCATGCCCGGCGTAGTCCGGGCTCAGGTTCCGGGGGTCGGCCGGACCGCGCAGCGTCTGGCGCGATCGCGCCGCCGGGACGGGGTAGCTGAAGTGCACGCCGTTCAGGGACAGCTCGCCGACCAGTTCCAGCTCGCCGGCAAATTCCAGCCCGCCGTCATGGGCCGGCGGTCTGTCGGTCCGCCGCACCCGAACGGGCCGGGGGTCCGCAGGTGTCAGGGATTCCAACTGCATGAGCTCGGAAATCCGCAGCACTGACACGCGGGTTTGTTGCCAGGCGTCAAAGACCTGCGACAGCTGCTGGATCGGTGAGAAGAACATGTTGATGTACAGCAGGAACGCGATCAGGGCACCAGTGGTCAGCGTGCCGGCCGCCACCATGCCCGAGCCCACGCCGAGCACGATGGCGTCGGCCACGGCGGAGAGGAAAGCGACAAAGGGGAAGTACACGGCGACCAGCCGCTGTGCCGCCACGCGCGAATCCAGGTAGCGCTCCCCCAGGTCCCGGAACCGCCGTTCCGTGGCGGCTTCGTGGACAAATGCCTGGGATTCGCGCACACCGGCGAGGCTCTCCTGAAAGTCGGCGTTCACCACGGCAATCCGTTCGCGCGCCTGGTCGTACAGCCTGCCGGCCCGCGTCCGGAAAAGGGCAGTGGCAAGGGCCAGCGGCACCACCACGGCAAACACGCACAGCGCCAGCTCGGCGTTGAAGATGACGAGGGCGGTTCCCACCCCGGCAAACGTCACGAACGCCACCAACGCCGAGAGCAGCCCGTTCTGGATCAATGACTCAAACTGGTCAACGTCGGTGGTCATGCGCGTCATGATCCTCCCGGCCATCTCCCGCTCGTAGTAGTCCAGGGACAGCCGTTGCAGCTGGGCCCAAATCCGCAGCCGAAGCGAAAGCATGATCCGTTGGGCGGTCCGGCCGGTAATGAAGGTCTCGCCAATTTCAATGAACAGGTCCGCCAGTGTGGCCACCAGGTAAATCCCGGAGGCCGCCATCAGGACCGCCACGACGCCCTTGCTCACGCCCTGGTCAATGCCTGTCCGCACCAGCACCGGACCCACCAGGGAGGCCATGGCGTCAAGGACCACCAGCACCAGTCCCAGCAACAGCGGCCGACGGAATTCACCCAGCAGCCGCCACAGGCTGAAGCGCGGATCGGGCCTCGTTTCCCGGTCCTGGTCCACTGTGGCCACGTCCCCGACCGGACGCAGTGCGGCCACGCGCGCCAGCAGTTCGGGGGTCGGGGCCAGGCTGCGCCGCCAGCCTCCCCCTCCGCCGCGCCCCAGGCCGCCGCCCAGGCTCGGGGCACCGATCGCCGGGCCGACGCCGGTGCGCGCCCTTGCCGGGGCCGTCCCCCAGGCCGCCGCGGTGACGCCCCGTTTTTCGGGCACGACGCCGGACGGCCCGCCTTTCGCCGGTGCTGCGCCGCCGGACAGGCCCGTCAGCAGTGTGCGGTAGAGGGCGCTGGAGGCCTGTAGTTCCTCATGGGTGCCGGCCGCAGCAATCCGGCCGCCGTCGAACACCACGATCCGCTCGGCCAGGCGCAGGGTCGAGAGCCGGTGGGCCACCAGCAGCACTGTCCGGCCCCGGACCGCAGTTCGCAGTCCGTCATGGATGGCCTCTTCGGTACGCGCGTCAATGGCGCTCGTGGCATCGTCGAGGATCAGGATCCGGGGCCCGGACACCAGGGCGCGGGCCAGGGCGATCCTTTGCCGCTGCCCGCCCGAAAGGACCAGCCCGCGCTCTCCGACCAGGGTGTCGTAGCCGGCGGGCAGCCCCAGGATGAAGTCGTGCGCCTGACAGATGCGGGCCGCCGCCTCAATCTGGGCGTCGGTGGCGCCGGCGTGCCCAAAGGCAATGTTGGCCCGGACGGTATCGGAGAACAGGAAGCTTTCTTCAAAGACCGTGCCAATCCGGCTGCGCAGCGAATCCAGCGTCAGCCCGCGGACGTCCATCCCGTCCACGAGCACCGATCCGGACTGGGGGTCGTAAAAGCGCGGGACCAGCAGCGTCGCCGTGGACTTGCCGCTGCCGCTGGCACCCACCAGGGCCACACGCTCACCGGCCCCGATGCGCAAGGTGACGCCGTCAAGCACGGGGCGCGGGCCGGCGTCGTATGTGAAGACCACATTGCGGAACTCAATGTCACCCCGGAGATCGGGCACGGGCCGGGCAGCCGGGGCGTCGGTGATGCTGGGCTGCAGGTCCAGGAGCTGGAAGATCCGCTCGACGCCGGCGCGCGCCTGCTGGCCGATGGTCAACAGCCCGGCCAGCTGCCGGGCGGGCGCCATGAGTTGGGCCACGTAGGTGGAAAAGGCCAGGAACGTGCCCAGCGTGATCGCGCGGTCCAGCACCATGTAACCGCCGGCCGCCAGCACGGCCACCTGGCCCAGCGACGGGATGGCCTGCAGCAGCGGCTGGTACCGGGCCTGCAGCCGGGTCGCCCGCATTTGGGAGCCGTACAGCACCCCCGCGGCCTGCCCCATGCGGTCAGTTTCGTGCTGTTCCTGGCCGAAGGCCTTGACGACACGGACGCCGTTGACGGCCTCGTCCACGATCTGGGCAACGTCGCCCTCGCGCTGCTGCGCATCCCACGTGGCCGGGAAGATCCGCCAGCGCATGCGGTAGGAGACCACCAGCAGCGCCGGAGCCATGACCAGGCTGATGATCGCCAGCGGGGGCGAGAGGTACAGCATGACGGCCATGGACAGCAGCAGCATCAGCACATTCCCGCTCATGATCGGCAGGAACGCCAAGAGGCCCTGGACCAGTGAGGTGTCCGAGTTGGCGCGGGCCACCAGCTGGCCGGTGGGCATCGTGTCCAGGTGGGCGGCGTCCATGGATTGCAGGTGCGCCTGCATGTCGTTGCGGAGATCGTACTGAACGTTCAGGGCCACCCGCCCGCCGCGGTATCGGCGGATGTAGGAGAACCCGAACGTGGCCGCGGCCAGGGCCAGCAGCAGCACCAGCCAGGGCAGGAGCGGGGAACTTCGTGTCAGGATCACGTTGTCCACGATCTGCCGGGTCACCAGGGGCACCACGGTTTGGCAGGCACTGCCGAGCACGGCGGCGGACACCGCCAGGGACATGTCCAGCTTGTGCCGCAGCAGGTAGCCCCACAGGCGGCGAATCCAGCCCGGACCCGTCGTCCGGCCCTTGTTCGCGCCGCCACCGTGGAGGGCAACCGGAGGCCCGCCGGGTCCGGCCGTTCCGGCTGCCCCTGCCGCTGCCGTGCCGCCGGGGCGTTCGACGCCGTCGCCTGAGTGCCCGCGGTCCCTCACCTGCGTCACGGCGTGTCCGTTCCGCCGGATCCGGGCCCCCGTCGTTCCCCGGCCGGCGGGCCGGCGCGAACCTGCGCCCGGACGGCCGCCACTGCGGCATCCGGCCCACCGCGAAGTTCCGCGTTCCCCGTCACGGTACAAGCGTAGGCCCGTTGTTCGCGGCGTGAATCAGTTCCGGCCCGTGAATTTGGCCGCGGCGCACGGTGTCCGGGGCTGGCCCGCGCCCGGGGAGGCCGGGGGTTTAGGTGCGGGCAGGCAGGGTGGTGGGTTTGAAGGAGGGGCGGGTGGCTTCGAATGCGGTGATGGCCGGTTCGTCGCGGAGTGTCAGGCCGATGTCGTCCAGGCCCTCGAGCAGGCGCCAGCGGGTATAGTCGTCGATCTGGAACGGGGCCACGACGGTGCCGGCCGTGACCATCTTCGATTCCAAATCGACCGTGACCTCGGTGCCGGGCGCGTTTTCCAGGACCTTCCAGATCAGTTCGATGTCATCCTGGGCGACCTCCGCGGCGACCAGGCCCTGCTTGCCGGAGTTGCCGCGGAAGATGTCCGCGAAGCGTGAGGAAAGCACGGCCTTGAAGCCGTAGTCCTTCAGCGCCCAGACCGCATGCTCTCGGGAGGAACCGGTGCCGAAATCAGCCCCGGCCACCAGCACCGAGCCGGCGTTGTACGGTTCCTGGTTGAGGATGAACTCGGGGTTCTTGCGCCAGCTGGAGAACAGGGCGTCCTCGAAACCGGTGCGGGTGATGCGCTTGAGGTACACCGCCGGGATGATCTGGTCGGTGTCGACGTTGCTTTGGCGCAGCGGGACCCCGATGCCGGTGTGGGTGGAGAACTTTTCCATGGGTGAGGCTCCTTACGCTGCGCTGGTGGCGGGTTCGAGGTCAGAGGGTGAGCTGAGGGTCCCGCGCACAGCCGTGGCGGCGGCGACGACGGGCGAGACCAGGTGGGTGCGCCCGCCCTTGCCCTGGCGGCCCTCAAAGTTCCGGTTGGACGTGGACGCACACCGCTCCCCCGGTGCCAGCTGGTCCGGGTTCATGCCCAAACACATGGAGCACCCGGCAAAACGCCATTCGGCACCGAAGTCCAGGAACACCTGGTCCAGGCCTTCCGCCTCGGCTTCCAGGCGGACGCGGGCCGAGCCTGGAACCACCATCATGCGGATGTTCGGGTCCTTGCGCCGGCCGCGGATGATGTCCGCCGCGGCGCGCAGGTCCTCGATGCGCGAGTTCGTGCACGAACCCAAAAACACCGTATCGACCCGGATGTCCTTCATCGCCGTGCCGGCCTCCAAATCCATGTACGCCAGGGCCCGTTCGGCGGCGGCCTTGGCGTTCTCATCCGCGAACGACTCCGGCGAGGGCACCGCATCGTTCAGGGACACGCCCTGGCCCGGGTTGGTGCCCCAGGTGACGAAGGGCTCCAGCGTGTCCGCGTCCAGGAACACCTCGGCGTCGAACTCGGCGTCGTCCTCCGTCGCCAGGGACCTCCAGTACTCCACCGCGGCATCCCACTGCGCACCGACCGGGGCGTGTGCACGGCCCTTCAGGTACGCGAAGGTCGTCTCATCCGGGGCGATCATGCCGGCCCGGGCCCCGGCCTCGATCGACATGTTGCAAATCGTCATGCGGGCGTCCATCGACAGCGCACGGATGGCGGAGCCGCGGTACTCCAGCACGTAGCCCTGCCCGCCGCCGGTGCCGATCTTGGCGATGATGGCCAGGATGATGTCCTTGGAACTGACGCCCGGACGCAGCGTGCCCTCAACGGTGATGGCCATGGTGCGGAATGGCTTCAGCGGCAGTGTCTGGGTGGCCATGACGTGCTCCACCTCGGAGGTGCCGATGCCGAACGCCAGGGCGCCGACGGCGCCGTGCGTGGAGGTGTGGGAGTCGCCGCAGACCACGGTCATGCCCGGCTGGGTCAGGCCCAGCTGCGGGCCCACCACATGGACAATGCCCTGTTCGGCATCGCCGAGGGAATGCAGCCGGACACCGAATTCCGCACAGTTGTTGCGCAGCGTCTGGATCTGGGTCCGGCTCGTCAAATCCGCGATCGGCTTGTCAATGGCCAGCGTCGGGGTGTTGTGGTCCTCCGTGGCAATGGTCAAGTCCGGGCGGCGCAGCGGCCGTCCCGCCAGGCGCAGCCCCTCAAACGCCTGCGGGGACGTCACTTCGTGAATGAGGTGGAGGTCGATGTAAAGGAGGTCCGGCTGGGCGGCGTCGCCGCTGCCCTCGCCCTGCTTGACCACGTGGTCGCGCCAAACTTTTTCGGCCAGCGTCTTCGCTGTCCTGCGAGGGGCCGTCGCGGAAACCGCGGGCACCTGTGCTTGGCCCTGTGCGTCGGGTGTGGTTGCCTCGGTCACGGCCAGCTCCCTTCATCGGTTGAGCCCGGCCCGCGCGTGGAATTGTGGCGGGAACGGTGCTCGGTGGTTTGTATGTCTCCACTGTCCCAGCGTTGTTGGCGCGGAATCCAGCCCGTCGATTTGCATCTCACATAATGAGACGTCAATATCATTACATGGACAATTCTAGTGGCGTTGGCGTCATTGATAAAGCGGCCCTTGTACTTGATGCCCTGGAGGCCGGCCCCACCACCCTGGCGCAACTCGTCGCGGCCACCGGTTTGGCCCGCCCCACGGTGCACCGCCTGGCCCTGGCCCTGGTCCACCACCGGCTGGTCAGCCGCGACATGCAGGGGCGCTTTGTGTTGGGGAGCCGCCTGGTGGAACTGGCGTCCGCCGCGGGCGAGGACCGGCTGATTGCCGCCGCCGGCCCGGTCCTGCTACAGCTGCGAGACTCCACCGGGGAGAGCGCCCAAATTTTCCGCCGCCAGGGCGATTCCCGCGTCTGCGTAGCCTCCGCCGAGCGCCCCATCGGCTTGCGCGACACCATTCCCGTCGGCACCCAGCTGACCATGAAGGCCGGCTCGGCCGCGCAGGTCCTGCTGGCGTGGGAGGACCATGAGCGTCTCCTGGAGGGTCTGCACAATGCGCGCTTCACCCCCACGGTGCTGGCCGGCGTGCGACGCCGGGGCTGGGGCCAGAGCCTGGGCGAACGTGAGCCCGGGGTTGCCTCGGTCTCGGCGCCGGTGCGCGGGCCTTCCGGCCGGGTCATCGCCGCCGTGTCCATTTCGGGCCCGATCGAGCGCCTCACCCGCCAGCCCGGGCGCCTGCACGCGGAAGTCGTGTGCAACGCCTCCCGCATCCTGACCGAGGCACTGCGCAAGTCGGGCGAATAGTTCGGCTGGACTGCGGTGCCCGCCCGGCCCGAAGTCCGTAACGCAGACGTTGGATACAAATTCGCGATTTACGGGGTGTTGCGTATCCGGTTTGTGCAGCCCGGGGCGCCCCGTCCGTGCAGAACCGGGCGCAGGGCAGTGTCCAGCGCCCGGTTCGCTGCGAATCCGGCGCGGAACAGCTCACACGGGAGTTGCCGCGCAAAACAATGCCCCCCGTGGGCGGCAAATTGCCCCTGGAGCAAACCGGATATGCACCGGAGAGGCTTGTCCTGAAGGCGCCCGGCTTCCTCCCGTTGACGGTCACCAGCGGCCGTTGACGCGAATCCCTCCACCATCCGGCCGCAAGCCCGGCACGTGCATCCCAGAGCAAGGCGGGTAGGGTTTTGCCATGGAAAAGTACGCAGTGTTCCTGCGCGGAGTCAACGTCGGCGGCATCACCATCAAGATGGCGGCGCTTCGCGCGGCGCTGGAACGTCTCCCCCTGACCGGCGTCAAGACGCTGCTCGCGTCCGGCAACGTCGTGTGCACGTCCACGAAAGGCCCCGCGGAAGTCAAGGAGCGGGTGGAAGCCTGCCTCCGGGAGAGCTTCGGCTACGACGCCTGGGTGGTGGTCCTGGACCGCGACACCCTGGCCGCCGTCATTGACGCCTCCCCTTACCCTTCGGACAGTGCGGAGCAGCACAGCTATGTCACGCTCTCCTCCGACCCTGCCATCCTCGACGAACTGGCCGCCCTGGGAGGCGCCCTGGACGGCGTCGAATTGGCCAGGCTCAGCCCGGAAGCACTCGCGTGGCCGGTAACTGCGGGCGCCACCCTGGATTCGCCCTTCAGCAAGCTATCCGCCAAAGCCAGGTACAAAAGCACGACGACGACCCGCAACCTGCGCACGCTGATCAAGTGCCGGGATGCCATGCGGTAACGCCGCCGTAACGCCCCAGCGGCTTGACTCGGTTTGAGGCGGAGGCAGCTGGCAGCCGCCCAAGTTGACGGGGGCCGGTCATGGATGATGAACAGTATCAGCGGATGGTGCGCGCGCAGGAGGGTTTTCATGACCGGGCGATGTCCATTCCCGGCGTGCATGGGACGAGCATCGGCAAAAAGTACGTTAACGGCCAGCCAACGGACACTTTCGTCATAGTGGTCCACGTGACCCGGAAAAAGCCGCTGGACCAGGTGCCCGGGGGCGAGCGCATCCCCCGGCAGTTCGAGGGCTTCCCCACGGACGTGGTTGAGCACCGGCCCGGCTACCCGATGGCCGAGAAGTTGATCGGCGGGGCGGACCTGCGGGTCGGCGGCTATGCCGGAACCTTGGGTTGCATGGTGCGGGACAATTCCGACGCCACGACGTGTCTTTTGTCGAACCAGCATGTCATTGAAGACAAGGGCACCACCGTGTACGTGCAGAAGAAGGACGCGTGCCACAAGATCGGGACCACTAAGAGGAGCGCCAACAACGCGGTGGTCGATGCCGCCATCGCCCAAATCGATTCCGGGATCGAATCAAGTCCCAGCATCGCCGAGATCGGCAAAGTGGCAGGCAGCCGGGTCCTGGGCTGGCAGGACATCGAAAAGGAGGTCCGCAAGTACGGCCGCTCGACGACACTGACCTATGGCACCATCACGAACATCAATTACCTGGGGACCGACGCCCTGGGCAACCCTTCCCAAAACCAGGTGCTGATGGAGCCGGTGACAGCCAAAAACAAGGAGTTTCTTGCACCCGGTGATTCCGGCTCGGCGATCGTCGATGCGAATAATTTCGTCGTCGCCCTTCTCTGGGGAAAGTCGATCGGCGCCGAGACCGGCTGGGCCAACAGGATTGAAAATGTTCTTGCGGCGCTGGGCATCACCGTGCTGACGCCCGCCACGGCACATCCCCCGCAACCGCACTCGGAGACTTTTGACGGACAATTGGAGGCCTTGTGCACAGCCAGCCCGCGGGGACAGGGCTACCTGCGGACCTACCGCCAACACCGGGATCGGGTCCAGCACCTTTTTCATGAAAACGCCCGGCTGTACGCCATCTGGCGGATGATCCCCCAGGAGGCGTTCATGGACGCGCTCAGGGCAGCTGTCCGCCATCCGGACAGCACCATCCCGGGCGTGCTGGGCGGACAGGACACCGTGCACGTCCTCAGCCTGCTCCGGGACACCCTGGGCCGGTACGTCGATGACGCGGACTTCAGCGCCCAAATGGAGTCCTTGTTCCAGGACCTCTCCGGCCACATCGGCGCAACCTGGCGCCAGGCGGTCGCCGACCGGGCTGAAGCCGCACCGTCCCCGATCTGACCCGCACCGCGACAGCCCTCCGACGACCCCGCACGGGTCCTTGTACGGAAGGAAACCGAAATACTTTCGCTCCGGCCCAATCCGCATCCGGCAGTGCTCCGAATCACACGTGACGCCCCGACAGGGGTTCGTCATCTAGATGAGGAGAATATTCTGATGTACAAGAAATCTGCTTTCCTGATTGCACCGGCGCTGGCGCTGGCTGCCATTTCGCTTTCCGGCGCCGGGGCCATGGCCGCCGACGGCGGGACCACCACCTACCAGGCCAACCTGGGTGCCGTCAACGGCAGCGGGGCGACCGGCAGCGTCATGATCTCCCTGACGGGCGACCAGGCGACCGTCACCGAGAACGTCAGCGGCCTCGCCGCCACCTTCAACGGCGCACCCTATCCGCACGTCCAGCACATCCACATCGACGGCCAGGGCACCTGCCCCGGCCCGGCGGCGGACACCAGCAAGGACGGGGTCATCAGCACCACCGAGGGCGGGGCCGCCTACGGCAAGATCGGCACCACGCTCTCCAGCAGCGGCGACACCAGCGACAAGGCCGCCCTGGACCTGAAGGTCGGCGGCATGGGCGCCGCCTTCACCTACCAGCGCACGTTCACCATGAATGCGGCGACGGTTTCGGCCCTGAAGGCGGGCACCGGTGTGGTGGTGGTCCACGGACTGGATCCGGCCACCCTGCCGGCAGCCGCGCAGAAGGAAAAGAGCGACCTGGTTCCTTCCCTGCCCCTGGCAGCGACGTCACCGGCGCTGTGCGGCTCCCTTGCCGTGTCCCAAATGGCGGCAATGCCCGGCGGTGCCCCTGACACGGGCGTGACGCAGGCCGTGGCGCAAACCAGCACGGGCACGACGGCCGACTTTGGCCTGATGGCCGGGGCCGGTGCGCTGGTGCTTTCCGCAGGGGCATTTGTTGCCCTGCGCCGCAAGAAGACCGCGTCGAACTGACGGCGGCCTGATTCCCCATGAATAAGCACACCAGCCGCCGCGGGCGCCCCACTGCTTCCGCGGCGGCCGGCGTCCTGCTCGCAAGCATTGCGCTCGGGGCCACGGCTTGCGCCCCGCAAGGCCAGCAGGGGGTGGCGGCCGCACCGCCGGCGACGACGCTGCAGGCGTCCGCGCCTGGCAGCGCAACGCCGATCCGACCCCCGACGCCGACCGTGTCCCCCTCCGCCGTTCCCCCGCCAGCGGCGGCCAAACCGGCCAAGCCGGCAGTGAACGGACCCATCCTGCCGGCGTCCGTTCCGGTCAGCCTGCAGGTGCCGGACATTGGCATCAACACATCGCTGGTGTCGCTGGGCCAGGCGGCCGATGGCAGCATGGACGTCCCCGGAGTGCAACCGGGTGATCCCGGCGGCTGGTACAAGTACTCGCCAACGCCGGGCCAGCTCGGCCCCGCCGTCATACTCGGCCATGTGAACACCGTGGCCGGCCCCGACGGCCTGTTTTACCGGTTGCATGAGATGAAGCCGGGTGAGCAGTTCTCGGTGATGCGGGCGGACCACAGCGTGGCCGTCTTCCGGGTCGACAAGCTCACCAAGGTCAAGAAGGCAACGTTTCCCACGCTCTCCGTCTATGGCAACACGAACCGCGCCGAAATCCGGCTCATCACCTGTGGCGGATATGATCCCGTCTCCGGTGAATTCACCGAAAACACCGTTGTCTACGGACACCTGGTCGCCAGCCACAAGTCGTAGCCACCCCAGGCCCGGGCCCACCGCAATGGAAGTCCTTGGAAGGGACCATCATGAACAAGCAAGGCAGTCTCTTCGCGGCCGTGAGCCTGGCGGCCATGCTGGGCCTTGGCGGCTGCGGCATCGCCGCCTCCACCGGTGCCGCAGCCGGCCAGCCGGTGCCGTCGCCACCGGCCATGACAGCATCGGGGGATGCCATGGCGGGCATGATCCACGTTGATGCCGGCGCCTTCCGCGACGCGGCGCCGGTGGAGGCAGGGGCCATGGTGTCGGTGATGAACATGGCCACGGCCGCCTACACGCTCACATCCGACGACGGCACGAGCTTTTCCGTGACGGTCCCGCCGGGGGCTGTGGTGAGCTTCAAGGCGCCCGGAAAACCCGGCAGCTATGGCTACCACAGCGACGGACCGGGCACGATGCACGGGGTGCTGACCGTACGACAGTCAGCGCAACAGGCCACGGAGCAGGCCATGGCGGCCCCGCCCGCTGCGGCCGCCATGGTCTGCTCCGCAGAGGCCAAGGACAACGTCGCGAAGATCCTGGGCCTGGCCGCTGCCCCCACGACCAGCCAGACCTGGGACGGCAGCGTGTTCTCCTGCAGTTACGCGCTGCCGGACGGCGTCTTTGACATGTCGGTGCAGGTATTCCCCGGTCCGGAGGCCGCCCAGGCGGCGGCGAAGTCCCTGGCAGGCCGCCTGGGCGCCGAAGCCATCACCGGCCTGGCCAACCTGGGGCTGCCAGGCTACCAGTCCGCCGCGGGCACCGTGGTCTTTGCCAAGGACAACATGGCCCTGCACGTGGACGCCGTCAAAATGTCGGCGGGCGTCGGCACCCAGGCTGTGCCGAAGACCGATTTTGCCTACCAGATGGCCACCACCATTCTGGGCTGCTGGACGCACGGCTAAGACTCCTGGTGCAGCGTCGGGCTGTCGCTGCGATGCGGCGCTGCACCAGGCTACCCGGCGGCATCCATGGGCTGCGGCCGCCACGCCTTCGTGCAGGCGCTTGCGGGCCCGCCGCGCACGGCCGCGCGCACCTGCAGCGGCAATGAACCTGCTGGCCACGGCCAGGATTATCCCCACGGCAACGCCGGCCAGGACCATCAGCGTGGGCAGCGGCCAGCCTTCAGCCCGCGGCACCTCAGGCACGGGCATTTGGAAGTAACCCAGCACCGCCAAAACGCCCAGCCACCCCAGCCCGCCCACGACTCCCAGCAGCGCCAGCCACTGGAGGATCGAAAACACCGGCCACCACCAGGCACGCCTGTTGGAGAACAAGTCCGCGGCCGCGATGGCCTGGTCCAGCGCATCGGGCAGCGTGGGGCGGTTGCTGCGCGCGGCCGCCCGGATCGACGCCCGCCACGGCCCGGAAGCGCCCTCGCTGGCGGTGTCGGCAAAGTCGCGCACGGCCGAGTCAAGCCGTGCCGTCTCCGCCGCACCGGCCGGCGGCAGCGACGTCCGGTTCACCTCCGGGGACCCTGCCCGGCGCAGGCTCAACCGGCGCAGCGGGTCCCTCCGGAATCGGGACATCCACCGGGTCACGGGCCAGCCGGTGTGTTTCACCGCCTCCAGCCGGTAGGAGTCCCGCACTGCGGTGACCACGGTTTCCACGTGCGCTGACTCTGCCAGCCCGGCTGCCAGCGCCTTGCGGTCCTGCTGGTGGATCCCGGCCGGGGCGCCCACGCCGGCGGCCGTCCTGAGACGTTCAGCGGCCACGCCAACATCAGCCGCCAATCGGGCTGACTGGGCCTGCCTGGCCTTGGCGACGGCGGCCACCCGACGGCGCAACTCGCCCACACCCTCCCCGGTGACGGCCGAGACGCCCAGCACCGAAACCGTTCCCAGCCCGTCCCTGTCAAGGATCGAGGACAGCGACTCCAGTACCGGCTTCACCTCCGGGAGGGACAGCCTGTCCACCTGGTTGAGCACCACGAAGGTGACGGCAGCGTGGGCGGAGAACGGTCGGATGAACTCGTTGTGGATGGCGGCGTCGGCGTACTTTTGGGGGTCCACAACCCACACGAGCACGTCCACCTGCCCGGCGAGCCGTTCGGCTGTTTCACGGTTGGCGCGCTGGACCGAGTCGAAGTCGGGCAGGTCCAGCAGCACCAGCCCGCTCCCCTGGTCGCCCAGGCCGGGCACCGGCCCGCCTTCATGACGGTCCGCCACTTCCAGCCAATCCAGCAGGGGTGCACTGCCCTCCGGCTGCCAGACCACCGCCAGCGGCTCACTGGTCGTGGGCCGGCGGACGGCCACCCGTGCAACGTCGGTGCCGGCCACGGCGTTCAGCAGCGACGACTTCCCGCTGCCGGTGGCCCCGAAGAAGCCCACCACTGTGTGCTCGGCGCTCAGGGACCGGCGAGAAGTTGCCCGCTCCAAGACGTCGTACACCTGTTGCAGGGAGGCGTCCTCCAGGCGGCCCTCGCCCAGTTCCCGCGCCTCGTTCAGCGCCTCGAGCCTGCGGGCCAGGGCGGATTCCGCGCGGGCGTCCCGATGCCGGCTCATTCGCCCTCCCCCAGCTTCGCCAGCTTCACGGCCAACCCCTCGAGCCTGTCCGCCACCGGAGCAGTGCCCTCGTGCAGCGGGCCGATCCGTTCCAGAAAGCGCTGCTGCTGGCGCTCCAACAAGCCCGCACACCGCCGCTCCAGCGTGCGGCGGGCCTCATGGGCCAGCCGGCGCACGGCATCTTCGCCAAAGATGGCCTCCAGTAGCTTTTGTCCGACGACGGCGGTGCCCCCGGCGATGCCGATCTCGGCTCCCGTCAGTCCCCCGGTGAGCGAAAAGACCACGATCATCAGCACCACGCCGAGGCTGTTCACTCCGAGGGAGAGCCAGCGGGCCTGCGTGCGCTTGGCCATGCGCGGATCTCCGCGGCAACCTCGGCGGGAAAACCCGCCGTCGTGCCGGAAAGGTCGTCCGTGCCCAGCAGCGCCCGTCCGGCGGGGTCGGCCCGCCAGCGTTGGTCGGCGTCCTCCGCGGCATGGGCGGCCTGATCCACGATGACGGCCTGCAGACCGGTTTCAATGGCCGCCTCCACCTTAATGGCCGGCGGCGGCTGCCCCTTGAAAAAGGAACCGATCCGGTCGCGGACGCGGCCAATGCCGCTTTCCAGTGCCCGGAAGAAATCGCCCGTGCCCACAAAGTCCTGCCAGCGGGCCAGCACCTCCCCGCGCAGCAGCGAGCCGTCGCTGGTGGCCTTGGAAACGCGGGCCTGCGCGTCCGTGAAGGCGGCGGTGACGTCATCTGCGAGCTGGCGGCCGGCGTCGTCCTGGTCCCGGGCCGCTTCGGCGAGCAGGGCCACCTTGGCCGAGAGCGAGCGCACGGTGCCGTTGAGGGTGCGGCGGGCGATCTCGGAGCGGCCCGCCGCATCCGCCGCGATCTCCCGCAGCCATCCGGAGATGGCAGCCGTGCTGGCGGCGGGGAGCATGCCCAGCCCGTCCAGGGCGGCCTCGGGCACCACGAAGAGCTTGGAGGCGGCCAGGCCCTCGCGGGTGAGCATGGTGCGCAGGTCCCCGGAGACTTCCTCCTCGGCGCCGGGCGGGACCCGGTCCAGGACGACGGCAACGAGAATGTCACGGGAGGCGGCGTCCACCAGCAGCTTCCACGGTACGGCGTCGGCGTAGCGGTTGGCTGTGGTGACAAACAGCCACAGGTCCGCCGCGGCCAGCAGCTGGGAGGCGAGCCGGCGGTTGTCGGATGAAACGGAGTCCACGTCCGGGGCGTCCAGCACGGCCACGCCCGCCGGGACGGCCGGGTCGGCGACGAGCACCAGGGACTGCATGGCGGAGGCGTCCGGGGCGGTTCCGGCACGGGTGGCGGGCGTGCCGGGGCCGGACGGCTCGCCACGGACCCGGGCCAGTGTCGGCAGTACGCGGGTGGAGGTGAACCAGCCGGCGTCCCCGGGGTGGTGCAGGAGGATGGGCTGGCGCGTGGTGGGTCTGATGACCCCCGTCCGGGTCACGGGGTGACCTGCCAGCGCGTTCACCAGTGTTGACTTCCCTGCCCCCGTGGAGCCGCCGACGACGGCCAGCAGTGGGGCGTCGAGGCTGCGGTACCGGGGCAGGATGTAGTCATCCAGCTGGCCGGCGGACGCTGCGGCGCTCCGGCGGGCCCCGGCGGCGCCGGGCAGTTCGAGCGGCAGCTCCAGCGACACAAGCGCGCCGCGGACCTGCTCCAACAGTGCAACCGCCGCGTCCTGTGCCGGGGCGGCTCCGCCGTCGTCCGCGGGGTTGGCTGAATACGTTGCGCTCACAGCATCATCATGCCAGTTCGCAAGGCATCCCCCTCGCAAGGGGGCCTGCCGCGTCCCGCCGGGCATGAAAAAGGCCGGGAACCTTTTCCGGTTCCCGGCCTTGCCTGTGACCCCAGCGGGATTCGAACCCGCGTTACCGCCGTGAGAGGGCAGCGTACTAGGCCGCTATACGATGGGGCCCTAATACATTCGCTTTTTTGCTCAACGAACTCCTGGAACAATACCGGAAATTTGCCGTGCACACCAACCGAAAAGGCAGCTTTTGCAAGCGCTGGGATACCAGGACTCGAACCTAGAATGTCGGTACCAGAAACCGATGTGTTGCCAATTACACCATATCCCAAAGGCTACGTTCGGGCGCCGCGGAAAGCCGGCCGGCCAAGGCATCCAGCTCCCCCAGCCCGGCCACCACGCGCACGCCCAGGCCCGTCGCGTCCGACGGCGCGCCGTCGCCTTTTCTGTCCAGCCAGACCCCGCGCAGGCCCGCTTTCACCGACCCCACCGCGTCGATGAGGTAGTTGTCCCCGACATACAGCGTTTCCCCCGGATTCGTGCCCAACTGCCGGCAGCCTTCCCAAAAGACGCGCGGTTCCGGCTTGGCGGCGTTCACGGTGTCGATGCCGACCAGGAACTGGATGCGCTGCAACCCGGCATGGTCCAGTTTGGCCCGCTGGTAGTCGTGGACATTGTTGCTGACGGCCCCGTAGGGAATGCCGGCGGCGTCCAGTGCGTCCAAGGCCGGGGGCACGTCCGGGTAGGCCTTGATGGAGCCGGGCTGGGCCCGTTCAAAGTCCCCGATCCATTCCTGTTCGGCTGCAGCGTCAAAGCCGGCGATGCCGAAGTGCGCAAACACCGCCCGCGCCCGCAGCCCCCGCTGTTCGGCGAAGGTGAACTCACCGGCCACGTAGCGGTCGTAGAACTTCTGGGCATCCGCCATGTACAACGCGGCGAATCCGTCCCAGTCTGCCCGCCCGAAGTGCGGCAGCAGGTGCCGGCTGGCCGCAATCATGGCCGCCGTCATGGCCGCGCGCAGGTCCACCAGGGTGTCGTCGATGTCGAACAAGACCCCCCTGATTCGTGCCTCGGTGGCGCCCGGAACCAAAGTGGCGTGCCAAGCCTCCCGTGCCACGTGGTCCTAGCCCCGGAAGGCTTTCAGGCGGGAGAGGGAGGAATCCTTGCCCAGGATCACCATGGACTCGAACAGCGGCGGGGAGATGCGGCGTCCGGAAACGGCCGTGCGTACCGGGCCGAAGGCCAGCCGCGGCTTGACGCCCAGCCCCTCCACGAGGGCCGTCTTGAGCGCCTGCTGGATGTTCTCCGCCGTCCAGTCCTCCACCGGTTCCAGCGCTGCCAGTGCGGCGTCAAGAACCTCATCCAGGTTCTCCGGCAGGCCCTTGCGCGCGTCGTCGGCGACGTCAACGGCGTCGTCCTTCTTGAAAAGGAAGGCCAGCATCTCGGGCGCCTCGCCCAGCAGTGTGATGCGCTCCTGGACCAGGGGGGCTGCCTCGGTGAGGATCTCCCCCTCCCGCTCGGTCAGGGTCTCCCCCACCACGCCGGCGGCCTGCAGGTACGGGACCAGGCGCTCACGGAAGTCGGCGGCCCCCAGCAGGCGCACGTGGGTGCCGTTGATGGACTCGGCCTTCTTCAAGTCAAAGCGCGCGGGGTTGCCCAGGACGTCATGGATGTCAAAGTTCTCCACCAGCTGGGCCACCGTGAAGATGTCCTCGTCGGCGGAGAGCGACCAGCCCAGCAGGGACAGGTAGTTCAGCAGGCCCTCGGGGATGAAGCCGTGGTCCCGGTGCAGGAACAGGCTGGCTTCGGGGTCGCGCTTGGAGAGCTTCTTGTTCCCGGCACCCATGACATAGGGCAGGTGTCCGAACAGCGGCATGTACCGGGCCACGCCCACCGCGTACAGGGCCCGGTAGAGGGCCACCTGGCGGGGCGTGGAGGAGAGCAGGTCCTCGCCGCGCAGCACGTGGGTGACGCCCATGAGCGCATCATCCACCGGGTTGACCAGGGTGTACAACGGCGCACCGTTGGGGCGGACCAGGGCGTAGTCCGGAACTGATCCTGCCTTGAAGGTGATCTCGCCCCGGACCAGGTCCGTGAAGGTGATGTCGGTGTCCGGCATCCGCAACCGCAGCGCAGGCTTTCGGCCTTCTTCCCTGAACGCGGCAATCTGCTCGGCAGTGAGGTCGCGGTCAAAGTTGTCGTACCCGAGCTTGACGTCACGGCCGGCTGCCTTGTGGCGTGCTTCAACCTCTTCCGGGGTGGAGAAGGACTCGTAGACGTGCCCGCCGGCCACCAGCTTTTCAATGACACTGTGATAAATATCGTCGCGCTGCGACTGGCGGTAGGGCGCGTGCGGGCCCCCCACCTCAACGCCTTCGTCCCAGTTGATGCCCAGCCACTTCAGCCCGTCCAGCAGCTGGAGGTAGCTTTCCTCGCTGTCCCGCTTGGCGTCGGTGTCCTCGATGCGGAAGATGAGCTTGCCGCCCGTGTGGCGGGCGTAGGCCCAGTTGAACAGGGCCGTGCGGATCAGTCCAACGTGGGGGGTTCCGGTGGGTGAGGGGCAGAACCGCACCCGGACGGGGGTTTCGTCGGTGACGGTGGGGATTGAGTCAGCGGGAATTGAGTCAGTGTTAGTCATGATGGTTCCCAGTTTAGACGCCGGTGTACATTCATCAGGCACAACCCTGGGCAACCGCGTCCTGTTGCCCACACTGGCCTGCGGTTGGGCGTTGGGGTGTTTCTGCTTCGGCCGGGTCCCACAAGTTCCATCGGCGCCAGCCCCACCAGGGTGACATCCACCCCGCCTTGGCCGTGTGGGGCTGGTGCACTGCGTTCATCGACAGGGGCTGGATCTTTCCGGCGATCGTCAGGATCCGCCTGATCGTGGATCCCTTCACCTTCTCCGACGCGTGCCGAAGCTGACCCGCCGGACGCCGGCCCCGCGCACCGTCACACACTGGTGCCGCCCTGGCCCAAGGACGTGCGACGCCGGCGACCCGCACTTGGGGGGGGTCACCGGCGTCGTACTTTGCCCTTCGGAACCGTTGACACGCCGCCAGCGCCGGCATAACCTACAACCAAATGGTTGCATAAGAGTTTCGTGCAACGGAACTGGACCGCCTGTTCCAGGCATTTTCCGATTCCACCCGCCGGGACATTGTCCGGCGGGTGTGCGGCGACCCGCTGTCCGTTTCCGGGCTGGCGCGGCACTACGCCATGTGTTTCGCCGCGGTCCAGAAACACGTGGCCGCCTTGGAACGTGCGCACCTTGTCGCCAAGGAAAGGCACTGACGGGAGCAGCTGGTGCATGCAAACCGCAACGGTCTGGACAAGGCCCGGCAGCCGCTCGGCGAATATGAGGCGATCTGGCGGCAGCGGGCCGGGCGGATCGCGGACATCCTGGCGGAAGGAACGGCAGGAGATAAGGGAGAGGAAGCACCATGACAGTCATCAGCTCCACCAAAAACCCCGAGGCACCCAGCCTCGCCATCGTCGCGGAGTTCGGCGCCGGCGTCGAACGCGTCTGGCAGATCTGGGCAGATCCGCGCCAGCTCGAACGCTGGTGGGGGCCGCCCACCTGGCCGGCCACGTTTGAACAATTCGACTTCCAGCCCGGCGGCACGGCCAGCTACTACATGACTGGACCGGACGGCACCAAGGCCTGCGGGTGGTGGCGGTTCACCGCCATGGGTGCCCCGGACCGCTTGGAGCTCGACGACGGTTTCGCAAACGACAATGGCGACCCCGTGGGGGAGATGGGTACCGCGCGCATGGCCGTCACACTTGAGGACATCGCCGGCCGCACGCGCATGACCATCACGTCCACCTTCGGAAGCGTCGAGCAGATGGAGAAGATGGTCCAGATGGGGATGGAGGAAGGCATGGGCCTGGCCATGGGCCAGATCGACGACATTCTTGCCGCCCAGCCAGCCACCTGATGCAATTCCGCTGCTCCAGTGGCGGCGATATGCAGGAGCGGCCGCACCGGGGGCAAAAAAGCCGCCGCTTGCGCAAAAAGACACCGGTCTACCGGTGTCTTTTTGCGCAAGCGGCAGCGGAAACCGGCAGGTTAGCTGAACAGTTCATTCGCCGGTTCGTTGTCCTTCACGAACCGCCAGCCGACCCACAGGATCACTGCGAAGACGGGGATGGCGCACAGGGTCCACAGGCCCAGGTGGAATACGGTGCCGTCCGGCCCGGTCATGGTGTCAAAGCCGATCAGCACGGTGATCGCGAGCAGCGCGCCCAGGCCGATCCAGCTGGTCCACGGTGAGCCTGGCATGGGCAGCGAGGAAACCTTGCCCTTCTTGTGCCGGAGCATGATCTGGCTGGCGAAGATGGAACCCCAGGTGAAGATCACGCCGATGGAGGCGGTGTTCAGGGCGAGGTCGAAAGCATGCGAGCCGCCCAGCCAAACGTTCGCGGCAACGCCCACCACGTATACGGCGGCGATGGCAAGAATGGCGGCGTACGGCACGTGGCTTGAGGACATCCTGGTGAGCCACTTGGGCGCATGGCCATTGTTGGCCATGGTGCGGAAGATCCGGCCGATCGAGTACAGGCCGGAGTTGCAGGAGGACAGCGCGGCGGTGATGACCACAAAATTCATGACCGAGCCCACCCAGTCCAGCCCCATCGCGGCGAACACGGTGACGAAGGGGCTCTCCCCGGATTTGTAGTGGTCGCTGGGCATGATCATGGCCAGCAGCGTCACCGAGCCGACATAAAACACCACGATGCGCACCACGACGGCACGGATGGCCCGGGGCACCTCGCGCTCCGGGTTCTCCATCTCCCCGGCCGTGATGCCCACCAGCTCGATGGCGTTGTAGGCAAAGATCACGGCGTTGAGCACCAGGATCATGACGAGCCCGCCCTTGGGGAACATGCCGCCATCGGCGTGGAACAGGTTGCCGACCGTCGCATGCTGGCCGCCGACCTGGGCATTCATGAGCACCATGACGGTTCCCACCACCAGGAACATGACGATGGCGGCAACTTTCAGGCAGGACGCCCAAAACTCAAATTCGCCAAAGGCCTTCACGCTGAGCAGGTTGACAGCCACGAGCAGCACCAGGGCGCACAGCGCGCTGACTTCCACGGGGACGCCGGGGAAGAAGTACTGAAAGTACAGGCCGATCGCGATGAGCTCGGCTACGCCTGTCATGGCCCAGTTGATGAAGTACATCCAGCCGGAAACGTAGGCGCCCTTTTTGCCGAACAGCTCGCCGGCGTAGGAAACGAACGAGCCGGAGGTCTGCCGGTACATGACCAGCTCCCCCAGCGCCCGCATCAGCAGATAGGCGATGACGCCGGCAATGGCGTAGGAGAAAATGAGGGCGGGGCCCGTGCTGGCCAGCCGCCCCCCGGCACCCATGAAGAGACCGACGCCGATGGCCCCGCCCATCGCGATCATGGTGACGTGGCGCCGGGACAGCGTCCGCTGGTAGCCCTCCGCCGTGATGGATCCGGGCGCGGGCGCGGCGGCTATTTCGGTGACGTCGTGTGACATGGAAGAATCCTTAAATCGGCGGCATCCGTTCGGCGAAATCCCCTAAACCATGCAGTTGTGGCAGGTAATTTCGGAAAGGACCTGTCGATTCTACTACGAATCCGGGAGAGGTTTCGTGCCGCTGCTCACAACCGTGGCGGCTCAGAGGTCTTCCCGGACCGCCATAAAGGTGTAGTCCCACGTCTTGACGCCGGATTCCGCGGGATCCCGGTGGAGTTCCCGTGCCTCTGTCACCACTCGTTCAATCCGGCGGAAAAGCTCCAGCGCCTCCGCTGCACTCAACCGTAGGGTGCCAATGGCCAACTCGGCCTTCGGATCGGCGTCCCGCCCGGTGGCAAAGTCCGGGGCCCAGGCCAAGACGCGTGACAATGCGGCATGCTGGTCCAGTTCCATCTGCGTGAGGTAGGCGTGGAGCGAACGTTCCTCGGACGGGCGCAGCGGATCCTCCGGAGATCCGAGCCGGTAGGCATCATCGGCGCCCTGCCACACCCGGTCGCGGTTGTCCCTGGCGAACTGCGGGGCCTCCCGGATCATTCCGGCGTCGGCCAGGATTCGCAGGTGATAGCTGAGCGTGTTCGCCGCCACGCCCAGCTGACCACTCAGGTCCGCGGCCCGGGCATAGTCCTGGGCAGCCAACACCGCCATGATGCGTCGGCGAAGAGGGCTGGCCATTGCCTTGAGCATGGGAGAGGTCATGGTGCGGCCTGTCATGGACGGACTCCCTCCCCCACGGTCCCCTGCCGTTCCGCCACCCGTGTTCGCTGTCATGGCCCCAGTGTACAAAGTCGCCCACAAATTTACGCAAATAATATTGCGCAACTATATTTGTGCGTATATTCTGTCGTCATGGCTTTGACACAACTACAGTCCGCAGCCGCCAGTTCGGCGCCGACGCGGCTCTTGTTAAATTCCAGCTACCGTTGGTGGCTGGCAACAGATACATCCGCGGCATTTGGCTCCTCCCTGCACAGTTTTTCCATCCCCCTGCTGGCCCTGTATGTCACGGCCAGCCCGGCCCAGGCCGGCATCATTGCGGGAATGGGACAAATGGGCCGGGTCTTGGCCGCCCTCCCCGGCGGGGTGGTGGCCGACCGGCACAACCGCCGCACCCTGATGGTCGTTGGCGGTGTGATTGGACTGGTCATTGGCAGCGCCCTGACGGCGTTCCAGCTCGCGGGCCTGCTGGGCTTCTGGCTGCTGATGCTGCTGAACCTCATGATGGGCATGCGCAACGGATTCTTCAGCTCCACCGCAAATGCGGCGCTAAAGTCCGTGGTCCACCCCCGGCAGATCGGCCCGGCCATGGCGGCCAACGAGGGTCGTGACGCGGTCATCGCACTCTCCGGCGGTCCCGCGGGCGGAGCCCTCATGGGCCTTTCAAAGGCACTGCCGTTCGCCGTCGCGGCGGGCGCCCATGCCGTGGGCATCGTGGCCGCGCTGATGATCCGGGCCGACTTGCGGCCGCGCCCACGCTCTGTGGAACGGGCCGCCAAAGCGGCGTCTGAAGGGGCTGCCGGTTCGCAGGCCGGCCAAGGCTCCGACCACGGCAGAAGGGGCGCTGGCGGCGCCCTGGTCCACGACTTCGTCGAGGAGGCGGTCTCCGGCATCAGGTGGCTGCTGCGCCGTTCTGAATTGCGCGGAATCTTGATTTTAGCCACCTTTCTCAACCTGGGTCTCAACTCGGCCATCACGGCGGTGGTCTTCGGGCTTCAGCAGCGCGGAGAGACTCCGGCGGTGATCGGCATGATGTCGGCGGGCATCGGTGCCGGCATGCTGCTTGGCTCCTTCGTGGCAGGTCCCTTGGTTAAGCGTGTGGGGGCTGGTTGGATCATCATCGCAGGCCTCCTGCTGATGACCGGATCGCTGGCCGTGCTGCCGTTCGTCAATTCCGTCCCGTCGATCCTGGCGCTCCAGGGGGTGGGCATCTTCGGCGCGCCGGCCGTCAATTCCGCACTGCTGGGATATTTCATGGTGGCCGTCCCGACGGACATGCTCGGCCGTGCGGGCAGCGCGCTTGACGTGCTGTCCATGGGTGCCATGCCGTTGGCCCCCCTGGTGGCCGGGTTCGGCTACGCACTACTGGGTTGGACCGGAATTCTGCTGGCGTGTGCCGGAATCTGCGCCGTGGCCGCCGTCCTGGCTCTTCTCAATCGTGGTTTGCGGGCCCTGCCGGCCTCCGAGCGATGGGAAGTGCACGCGGCGGCCCTTGCCGCGGCCTCCGTTGAGCGGGTTGGGAACCGGAAACGGTAGGCCCGGCCCGGGCGGACGGCCCGGGCGGACGCTAGCGGCGGACCACCGGGTTGGAGAGTCGGCCGATCCCCTCCACTTCGACGTCGTAGCGGTCCCCGTCGCGCACCACGTCCACGCCGGCGGGCGTGCCGGTCATGATGACGTCGCCGGGCAGCAGCGTGAAGGCGCGGGACACGACGGAGACCAGCTCGCGGACGCCGCGGACCATCTGGTTGGTGTTGCCATCCTGGCGAAGCTCCCCGTTCAGCCAGCCCTGGATGCGCAGCCCGTCCGGGTCCAGCTCCGTTTCGATCCACGGGCCCAGCGGGGCGGAGGTGTCAAAGCCCTTGGCGCGGGCCCACTGCCCGTCGGTCTGCTGGACGTCGCGGGCAGTGAGGTCGTTGCCGCAGGTGTAGCCGAAGATGACTTCGTCCACACGCTCTTCCGGCACGTCCTTGCAGATGCGGCCGATGACCACGCACAGCTCGGCCTCATAGGAAATGTCTTCGGAGAATTCCGGCAGCACGATCGGCTCGCCGGGGCCCACCACGGAGGTGTTCGGCTTCAGGAACAACAGCGGGCTTTCCGGCACCGCGTTGCCCAGCTCGCGGGCATGCTCGGCGAAGTTCCGGCCCACGCCCACCACCTTGCTGCGCGGGATGATCGGGGCCACCAGGCGCACATCCTCCAACGGGTACTTGATGGTGGTTCGCTCGACGCCGTTGAAGAACGGGTCGCCCTTGATGACAGTGACGACTTCACTGCCGGGTCCCCCCTCCACCACGCCGTACATCGGGTCATTGTCTACTACAAAACGGGCGATTCGCATGTGGGGCAGTCTACGGCAAACTCCCGCCGGCTTCAGCGGTGCGCCTGCTTAAATGTCCGACGCCGGGCCCGCCCTGTCGAGGACGGGACCCGGCGCCGGGTGCACGTTGGCTAAGCCTGCGGAGCCGCCGGCGGGTACTGGGGCTCGTAGGGGTAGCGGGCCTCCGAGCCGGGACCGGCATGCGGCTGCCCGCCGCCGGAGAGCCGGACCAGTTCGCCCGTGTTCTCGGCGGTGCGGATGGTGGCGATCAGGGATTCGAGCATGACGCGCGCCAGCACCAGGTACAGGATGGCGACGATCGGGCCGAGGATGATCAGAACGAAAAGCCCCAGCGCGGCATTGGCACGGAACGAGGCGACGACCGCGACCAGGTAGGTCAAGGCGATGACTGCCATGATCAGCACATAGACGATCTTGGCAATGCTGGGTGTAACGAACCGGGTAAACGACAAGTCAAATAAGGCTTTCAAATTTCCCCCTGCTAAGTAGATGAACGGCTTGCGCATCCGAGTCCACCACGGCACTACTTCAGGGGCAACATTTCCCTCGAAGGTTACGGGCAGTTCCGGACGGCGTCAGCGCCCCGCAGCTATCTGGCGGGATCCTGTTCCGTGGCGGGGTCCGCGCGCCGTTCCCTGATGAGCTCCTTGGTGCGCACCAGGCGCAGGGCCGTGACGAGCCCCAGCCCGCCCACCACGTTCAGCAGGGCCGTGTACCAGAACCAGTTCAGCCATTCCAGATAGCCGAACGGGGCACCGGCGTGAATGGCCCCGAAGATCAGCAATGAATCCAGCACCGAGTGGAACAGCGGCAACCCGGCCAGCAGAAAACCTCCCGCCACAGCTGCGACGATCTTGGCAGGCATGGAGTCCGTGCCGTGCTGCATGCGCGTCATGAGGGTAATGGTGCTCCCGCCCAGGACGGCGAGCGCCGCGGTTTGCACCGACAGCGGCGCCAGGGCGTAGTGGGCTGCCGAGTCCACCACCGTGTCCCGCCATTCCGGGAAGGCCTGCATGACCAGCCACATGAAGATCCAGCCGCCGGCCAGATTTGCCGCCAGCGTGCCGCCCCACAACTTCATCAGTTGTCCCAGCCGGGCCTCCTTGGCCGCGACGGCGGCGATGGGCACCAGGAAACCTTCCGTAAAGAGTTCGCTCTTGGCCAGCAGCAGCGCGATGAATCCAATGCCGAAGGCCAGTCCCGCCAACAGCTTGTTGCCGGTTGCATGTTCGACGGCGAGGTACGCCATGACGCCCAGCCCCACCTCAATGCCACCGAAGAATCCCGTCACCAGCACCGACGACCAGGTCCGGTGCAGGCGCTGCGCACCTTCGTCCACGATGCGGTCGAACGATTCCTCGATCTCTTCCTCGACTGGCGCGTCATTGTCACCAAGGTCACGCCGACGTTGCTGGTCATCCATCGTTCCTCCTTGCCGGCGGGGCCCGCGCACCGTCATGCGCGGGCCCCGCAATCGACGCTCGTTTGTGCATTTTATGCGCCAGCCGGCGGTACCGGGGGCATCCGGGGCAACAAATTTCCACGGCGCCCTCCCCCGCCTGCCCGCCGGTGCCCGGTTGGACAGACCCCGGGGGTCCTCTGGGACGATCGATGGATGGCAGACCTTGAAGTGACGATCAAACCCATCCTGGCAGTTGTGGCCGCCGTGGCGTCCGCGCTGCTCCTGACAGTGGCGGCCCGATTCACCGCCAACTACGTTTTCCGCAGGGTCCCGGGTTTCCCGCGGCGCTCCGCAAAGGCCAAGCTCCCGGTTTTCGGGGTGCTTTCGTTTGTGGGCGTGCGTGTTGCCCTGGCGGCCACAGCCTCCGATCAGGGGTGGTTCCCTGCCGTGGACTTTGCGATGGCGGCCGGTCTCATCGCGGCGCTGTGCTGGCTGGCCCTGGTGTCCCTGGGCATCGGTGAGCGGCTGGTGCTTCGTCGCTTTTCCGCCCGGGTCAAGGACAACCGCAGGCTGCGCCGGCTCACCACACAGATCACGCTGGGGCGCCGGGTCATTGCGGCGCTGCTGATCACCCTGGCGGTGGCCGGGCTGCTGCTGACCATCCCGGAGGTCCGCGCCCTGGGTACCGGCCTGCTGGCCTCCGCCGGGCTCATCTCCATTGTGGCCGGTCTGGCCGTCCAAAGCTCCCTCTCCAACGTATTTGCCGGAGTGCAGCTGGCCTTCACCGACGCCATCAGGATCGACGACGTCGTGGTGGTAGAGGGCCTGTGGGGGCGGATCGAGGAAATCACCATGACGTACGTGGTGGTCCGGGTGTGGGATGAGAGGATGCTGATCCTGCCGTCCACGTACTTCACCTCGACCCCATTTGAGAACTGGACCCGCAACAGCCCCAAAATCATGGGCAGCGTGGAACTGGACCTGGACTGGCATACGCCCGTCGCCGAACTGCGGGTCCACCTTGACGGCGTGCTGGCGGCCACCCCCCTGTGGGACGGGCGCACCGGAAAGCTGGAGGTCACCGACGCAGTCGACGGCCGGATCCGGGTGCGCGTGGTGGTCAGCGCCGACGACAGCGGAGCCCTGTGGGATCTTCGCTGCCTGGTGCGGGAGTCGATGATGGCGTTCCTCCAGCACTCGCACAGTTCCTCGCTGCCGCGCCAGCGCTGGGAAATGATCGACGCCGGCACATAGCCGCTCCCCGGCCGGGCCCGGCCGGCCAACGCACGCCGTGCGGAAGGGGCCGGGTGCGGGACGCACCGTCATCACGGTTGTTCCGGGGAAAGGCACCCCGGTTCAGAGGAAGCCGTGATCTTTTAGTTGCTGGGCGAGTCCGGCGCCGTCGGGCGCGGACACCCAGGGAATGGCGCCGTGTTCGGAGCTGGGTGCGTCCTCATGCGCACGGTGTCCGGCCAGCAGGGCCTCCCCTGTGGAAAGCTGGCGGATGGCAATCGCGGCCGTCTGGGGGGCATGGGAGCGGGCGAACTCGGCATAGATCTCCGGGTCGTGTTGGCCGTCGTCGCCCACCAGCAGCCAACGGACGCCGGGGAATTCCTGGGCGATCCGCTGCAGGTTCGTGCGCTTGTGCTCCCGTCCACTGCGGAACCAGCGCTCCCGCGTCGGTCCCCAGTCGGTGAGCAGCAGTACGCCTTCCGGATACAGGTTGCGGGCCAGGAACCGTGCCAGGGCCGGTGCCACGTTCCACGGTCCGGTGGAGAGGTAAAGGATCGGCGCCTCGGGGTGCCGGGCGACGATCCGGTCGAGCAGGACTGCCATGCCCGGGGTGGGGGTCCGGGCCCGCTCGCTGAGGACCAGGGTGTTCCACAGGGCCAGCATCGGCCGGGGCAGCGCGGTCACCATGACGGTGTCGTCAATATCAGAGACGACGCCGAACGTGGCGTCCGGCGCCACGATTAAAATGCGGGCCTCTGCGGGGGCCGAACCCGGGCTGCGCAGGAAGACGGGGTGCCAGCCCGGCGTCAGGGATGCATCCAAAACCACGTCCACGAGGCCGCCGGCGTCGGCGCGGACCGCATGGGTGACGCCGCCGATCTCCACCTCCACCTCGCTGTGCTGGATGGGTACGCCGGTGAAGGCCCGCCAGCCACGCATTTTGCCGCCGGTGGCAGCAGCCGTGCTCATCGAGACGACCCGGGCCAGCACCCGCACCCACGTGATGCTGCCATAGCCCTGGTAGGCCACGATGGTCGGGACGAAACCGGCGGCGTCGGCCACCCGTGCACGGATCCCATGGATGATTTCGGTCACGTGCATGACCGAGGCGAGGACTGCCCGGGCCGGCGGTTTGGGCGAGAGACCGCGATCCTGCTGTGAGGGCGGATCCAGCCGGAGTTTGCGTGAAGTCGGGGCCATGACTCCACTGTCCCACACAACGGGGGCACAACCCGTTTGGCCTTTGATGCCGCTGTTGTTTCCGGGCAGCTTCAGAAAAGGGAATGGATTCGTCCGTTGGGTGACTACCATGCGACGCTCAACACCGCACAAGACGAGTTCGAATACCGACCTGCGCGTTCCAGCCATGACCACTGCCCGGGCATGTGTGGGTGTATGTGGGGTGCCGGCACTGCTGATCCCAGTGGCGGGAGGTATCAGTCCCAAACCCTCCCACACCATGCACCAATCTGCTCGTTCAACCTCCCCAACCTCAGCGAATGTTGCCGCTGCACCCGAGGCGAAAACGACCCTCGACTACGAGATTTTGCAAAGATTGGCGCCGAACCATCTCCCGACGCCACCGTTACGGTATCCGTAGCCCGGGAAGCCAGCAGCCGGGCTGGCATGGTCACGGAAACCGGGCCACCGGCAGGCTGCCTTTCCGCGACATACACAAGCTGGTCCTTGAGGTGAATGCGTTGGCTGCTATCGCCGGGGACGGTTGGGAATGTCGGCGTCCCAAGTCAGGTCTGCGCCTTCAAACAGGGGCAGCGCCTCGATGGCCGGGTCTCCCACCAGCGCCGCAACGAGTTCTTGGCTGCCTGCCACCACCGTGGAGTCGAAGTCGATTTCTGTAACCATGACCCATTTTCTGTCCGCAGGCCACAGAATGTTCGGTGACTGGGGCCATTCTGGCGAATGGTGCCAGGGCACATGGTTCACCCAGTCAGGATCCATGTAAAACTGGGGGGCAGCGTTGAAGAGATAGTAGGCACGCCCCGGCAGGTCAAGTGTTTCTCCATTGACCACGTCGGCTGACAGCAGGCCCGAGCCGGGTCCGCTGCCCAGAGTTGCCGCAGCGACAGTGGTTTCCAGGTGAATACCGTCGTTGGAAAAGGTGAGTTCGGCATAGCCGTCGGAACTTGCCAGGCCTGCCCATCCTTCCCGAATGGCGGACACTCCCTGGCCGGGTGTGGACGTGTGTTCGCAGAGGTGGACGGCGGCTGCCGCCAGTATCTCCGGTGCGAGGTTTCCGGTCATGGGATCCGAATACCGCCAACCTTCGCCATCCAGGACTTCCTGCCCTTCCGGCTGCTCGCCAAGGACGCGGTGGAACTGAGCCAAAGGGTGCATCCTGGTTCCAAACGCCTGAGCCACGGCCAACCACGTGGCCTGTTCCTCGTCGAGCGGGACGACATCCGTTCGGGTCTGACCGTGCCAGGTGCCGGTGTCCTTCGGGCGGTCCCGCCCGGCGGGGTGGAAGATCCTCGCATAGGCGGGGAAGCCTCGTGGCACAACAGCGTGCATGTCATGCCACGCGATATCCAGCAGCGGCTTAAGCCAATCGCCAGGATCAACATTGGTCAAGGATTCCATGAGGCCAGCATAGTGGCCGGACTATTGATTCCGTCTGACCCCCCGTCGCACCATGCCCCGCAGGACGTTGCCTTTGCGTAGGAACTTTCCCGAGGTCCAATTATGGCGTCCCTTTTGGGGGCATCGTTCGTGGCGGCGCAGCGGATTACCGCCAACGCCCGGGGCCGTGTGCTTTGGCTTTCATTTCCGGGCCAGCGGCCTGATGGCGGCTGGCTTTGCCTCTCCGGAGGCCATCATGCCGGCACCGGACGCACTGACTGGACACCGAGGGTGACTTTTCACCGGGTCAGCAGCTTCAAGCCGCCATTTTTGGCCCGGATGAGGTCTCCTGCCGTGGCGGGACGACGGCGGAAGGCGGGGTCCGCCGTCGTGCCCAAAGCCGCCGGCCGGCAGATGGCGCGCGATGGCGCCCGGCAACCCGGGATCTGCCAGGTCCCGTGCGGGACGGTCAGGCCAGGCGGGTGAGCCAGCCGTGCAGGTCCTCCACGGCGCCGGTCTGGATGCCCAGAAGCTGTTCGCGGATGGCCATGGTGACCTCGCCGGCACCGGAACCGGGCGAGGCGATGGTGCCCTCGGCCGTCTTCAGCTCGCCGATGGGCGTGATGACCGCGGCCGTACCGCAGGCGAATGCCTCCGTGATCTCCCCGCTGGCGACGCCGTCGCGCCACTCATCGATCGTGATCTTCCGTTCCTCCACGGCCATGCCGCGGTCGGCGGCCAACTGCATCACGGAGGAGCGGGTGATGCCGTGCAGGATGTGGCCGTTGAGGGCCGGGGTGACCAGGCGGCCGTCCTTGAAGACGAAGAAGATGTTCATGCCGCCCAGCTCTTCGATGGCGTTGTCGTTGAACGGGTCAAGGAAGAGCACCTGCTTGCAGCCCTGGGCCTCGGCCTCCATTTGCGCGGCCAGCGACGCGGCATAATTGCCGCCACACTTGGCCTCCCCGGTTCCACCTTCGCCGGCCCGGGCGTAGGCGGTGGACAGCCAGATGGAGACTGGCTTGAGCTCGCCGCCAAAGTAGTTCCCGGCCGGTGAGGCGATGACCCGGAAGGAGACCTCGCGGGCCGGCCGGACCCCCAGGAACGCCTCGGTGGCGATCATGAAGGGGCGCAGGTACAGGGCTTCGCCGTCGCCGGAGGGCACCCACGCCTGGTCGGCCAGGACCAGCTGGCGCAGCGACTCGATGAACGTTGCCTCGGGCAGTTCCGGCAGGGCCAGGCGTCGGGCGGAGGCATTGAAGCGGGCGGCGTTGGCCTCGGGGCGGAAGCTCCACACGGAGCCGTCGGCGTGGCGGTAGGCCTTCAGGCCCTCGAAGATCTCCTGTCCGTAGTGCAGCACGGCGGCCGCCGGGTCCATGGCGATGGGTCCGTAAGGTTCTATGCGGGCATTGCTCCAGCCGCCGCGGCCGTCGGCGTCAACCTGGAAGTCCACGACAGCGGTGTGGTCCGTAAAGTAGTCACCAAAGCCCGGGTTGGACAGGATGGCCTCGCGTTCGGCGGCCGCCTTCGGGTGCGTGGTCAGGTGCTGGGTGAATGCCAGCTGCGCTGTCTCGGTCATGCTTCCTCCACAGGGTTGCGCCCGTCAGCGGTGGTACCGGCCCGGGCGGGGATGGTGACGAAAATTCGTGCGTTGAATGGTGATGCTGCGCCGAATTTTTCAGTTACGGTGCATTCACTCTAGTGCTTAAGACTACTCCTGCACACCCTGCGCCCCGCCCCGCAGCACGACGCCGTCAGAGCGCCCGGGCGATCGCGTCGCCGATGGCGCCGGTGGTGCGCGGTGACGCCGCGTTACGCGTGGCAATGTCCGCGGCGACGGCGGCCTCAATGCGCCGGGCTGCACCCGCGTGGCCGAGGTGGTGCAGCAGCAACGCGGCCGAAAGGATGGCGGCCGTGGGGTCCGCCTTTTGTTGCCCGGCGATGTCCGGCGCGGAGCCGTGGACGGGCTCAAACATCGACGGGGACGTGCGGTCCATGTTGATGTTGCCGGACGCGGCCAGGCCGATCCCGCCGGTGACGGCCGCGGCCAAGTCCGTGATGATGTCGCCAAAGAGGTTGTCCGTGACGATGACGTCAAAGCGGGCCGGGTCCGTGACCAGGAAGATCATGGCGGCGTCAACGTGCAGGTAGTCCACGGCCACACCGGGGAATTCCTGGGCCACCGCCTCCACGGTGCGCTTCCACAAATGCCCGGCATGGACCAGCACGTTGTGCTTGTGCACGTACGTGAGCTTCTTGCGGGGGCGTTCATTGGCGCGGCGGAAGCCGTCGCGGACCAGGCGCTCCACGCCGTAGGCGGTGTTGACCGAAACTTCGGTTGCCACCTCGTGGGGGGTGCCCTTGCGCAGCACGCCGCCGTTGCCCACATAGGGACCCTCGGTCCCTTCCCGGACCACCACGAAGTCGATGGCGCCGGGGTCCGCCAAGGGTGAGGCCACGCCGTCGTACAGGCGGGACGGGCGAAGATTGACGTAGTGGTCCAGGCTGAAGCGCAGCTTGAGCAGCATCTCGCGCTCGATCAGCCCGGACGGGATGCTGGTGTCGCCCGGGGCGGCACCCACGGCGCCGAACAGGATCGCGTCATGGCCGCGCAGGGATTCGATGGTGGACTCCGGCAGGGTCTCCCCCGTGGCCAGCCAATGCTCGGCACCGAGTTTGTAGTCGGTGAGCCTGAGTCCCACGCCCTCCGACGCGGTAACCTTTTTCAGGACCTTGACGCCCTCCGCGGTGACCTCGGGGCCGATGCCGTCGCCGCCAATAACTGCAATGTCAATCGATGCGCTCATGGCTACACACTAGCGAAACCATCCACATGATGGGCAAATGATCTTGCATTTTGAGACGCGACTAGCGGGTGAGTTCATAGGCGGCCAGGGCCGCCCGCCGCGTTTCCTGCAGGTCCACCAGCGGCTGGGGGTAGTCCGGGGTCAACAGTTCAGGGACCCACCGGTGCACATAGTGTTCATCAGGGTCAAACTTCTTCGCCTGGGTTTCGGGATTAAAGATCCGGAAAAACGGGGAGGCGTCGGCGCCGGAACCGGCCACCCACTGCCAGTTGGCGGGATTGGAGGCCGCATCGGCATCCACCAGCGTGTCCCAGAACCATTCCTCGCCCACGCGCCAGTGCACGCCAAGATTCTTCACCAGAAAACTGGCGGTGACCATGCGGACCCGGTTGTGCATGAAGCCGCTGTGCCACAATTCCCGCTGGCCTGCATCCACCAGCGGAATCCCGGTGCGCCCACGCTGCCAGGCCCGGAGCTGCGTAGCGGCCGCGTCCCCGCCGGAGCCTCCGCCGCCCGGGGGCCGGCGCCACGGATAGGCGTCGAAGCGGGGACGCAGGTTCTCCGTCGCCAGGGCAGGATGGTGGAAGAGCTGGTGCCAGCAGAACTCACGCCACCCCAGCTGGGAGGCGAACACCGCGGGGCCGGGGCCTGCGACGGGCGGGGCCCCTCCGATTCCGTCCCGCCGCGCCCGCGCCAGGGCGTCCCACGCCTGGAACGGGCTCAGCTGCCCCCAACGCAAGTAGGGGGAAAGCCTGCTCGTCCCGGACTGGTCGGGGCGGTCACGCGCATCGGCATAACCGCCCACGGCCCCGCGCAGGAAGCCGGCCAGTGCCTCGGCGCCGCCGGCCGCCGTCGGGCGCCAGGCATTGCGCAGCCCGCCGGCCCAGTCCGGACTGGCCGGCAGCAGGGACCAGTCGTCAAGACTGTCAGAGCCGGGCAGGGCGCCGTCGAATCCGCGGCCGGGCCCCGGGATATCCAGCGGGGCCCGGAAGTTCCGGGCGGAAACAGCACGCCAGAACGGCGTGAACACCTGGTAAGGGTTGCCCTGGCCGGTACGCGCCGTCCACGGCTCGTGCAGCAAGGAGGCCTGAAAGCTTTCGGCGTGGATCCCCTGCCCGGCCGCCCATACCTTGGCCGCGGCGTCCACGGCACGTTCGGGACCGCCGTAGCGCCGGTTCCAATAAACGGCACCCGCCCCCAGTTCGCCGGCCACCGCTGCCAAGACGGCCGCGCCGCAGCCCCGGCGCAGCAGCAGCGGAATGCCCAAGGCCCCGAGGCCGCTGCGAAGGTCCTCCAGCGCATGGTGCAGCCACCAGCGGGCGGCCCCGCCGAGGGGGCGCACCCCGTCCGATTCCCCGTCGAGGATGTACAGTGCCACGGCGCCACCGGCGTTGGCCGCCGCGAGCAGCGCCGGATTGTCGGCCACCCGCAGGTCGTCACGGAACCAGACAAGTGAGGGAATCATGGTGGGGCCTTTCCAGGATCAGGGGTGCGTACCGTGCCGCCGAAGACGGCTAACAGGAGAAATCACGTGCGGCTAGCGGTTGAAATACAGCCAAATCAGCACCATGGTGGCCAGGAATCCGGTCAGGTAATTCAGCCACAGGAAACGCCTCCACGCGATGTTTGCCTGCGCCGAGCCGGCGTCGGTGACGCGCAGGTAAGGGGCAACGTTGGCCATGTAGGGAAGGGCGAGCAACGCGGCCACGGGTACGGCGGTCCCCAGCATCAACAGCCCCGCACCGGCGTAGCCGAGGAAGGCAAACCAGACCGTGAACCGTGCCCCGAGCACCGTGCCGATGGAACCCAGCCCGCCCTCGCGGTCCGGGACGATGTCCTGAACGGCGCCGAAGGCATGGCTGGCCATGCCCCAGAGGAAGAACGCCACGAGGAACGCCCAAACGCCACCGGTGAACGGCGCCTGCGCCAGCGCCAGCCCATAGACGGCCGGTGAAACAAAGTGGGTGCTGGAGGTGATCGAGTCAAGGAAGGGACGCTCCTTGAAACGCAGGCCGGGGGCGCTGTAGGCCACCACGGCGAACAAGGACACCGCCAGGACGGCGTTGGCGCCCGGACCGCCTGCCGCTAGCAGCACCACGACAAACGGGACGGTGGACACCACGGACGCCCAGAGGACAAGGCGGTGGTGCCTGCGCTCCAGAACCGCCCCCTCCACACCGCCCTTGCGGGCGTTGAGCAGGTCTGATTCATAGTCAAAGACATCATTGATCCCGTACATGGCCAGGTTGTAGGGGACCAGGAAGAACAGCGTGCCCACCGCCAGGACCCAGTCGATCCGCCCGGTGGCCAGGAAATAGGCGGCAGCGAAAGGGTACGCCGTGTTGACCCAGGAAATCGGCCTGGAGGTGAGCAGCAGGTTCTTCATTTTTTCCTTCCGCGGGAAAACAGCAGCCACATTCCCGGCAGCAACAACGCCGCGGCCAGCGGATACGCCAGGTCCTCCAGGGGCATCAGCCCGATCCGGGCCCAGCTGAGCGTCGCCCCGCCATAGTCAAACAACCCCGAGCCGATCATCACGTTGTCAAAGACCACCGTCAGGACAAAAAGCACCACGACCGCGCCCCCCACTGCGACCAGTGTTCCGGCCCGGCCGGCACGCAGACCGGAGTCCCTGCTTGCGCCGCGCACCAAGGCGGCGGCCAGCACCAGGGCGGCCACGGCCAAAAAAACCGTGTTCAGCTCCAGGTAGTTCACGGTGCACCGTCCTGCTTCGCCGCCCGCCGGCGGTGCAGCAGGTGCACCGTTGCGGTAAACAGGATCATGGTCTGGTAGCACAGGAACAGCAGGAAGAATGCCTCTTCCAGCGGCAGGGCGGGGGCCAGCATGATGCCCGTCATCAGGGCGGACTCCCGGTGCAGGAATATCCCCGCCGCAATGGCGGACACGTCCCAGAACAGGAAGAACGCCGTCCCCAGGGCCAGGACGGCGGCCGCGGGCACGGGTCGGGCAAAGATGAAAAGCTTCCAGCGTGCGTCCACCAGGGCCATGCACCCCAGCAGCCCCAGCAAAATTAACAGATAGGCCATCAGGCACTGTCCCACCGGGCTGCAGTGCTTCGGGACGCACCCGCGTCCGCGTCCCGGGGAGGCTCTTCCAGCGGACCGCCGGAGTTGTCGCCCCGGACGGCCTTGAGCACGATCTCTGCGCTGATCATGCACAGCGGCACCCCAATTCCGGGACGGACCGAACTGCCGGCGTAAAAAAGCCCGGCGACCTTGGCATTGCGGTTGGAGGGGCGCAGGAAAGCGCTCTGCGGCAGCGTGTGCGCCAGGCCCAGGGCACTGCCCTGCCAGGCGTTGAAATTTTCCTCGAAATCCGCCGGTCCGTAGCTGCGGCGCACCGTGATGCGTTCGGCGAGGTCATCCGCCCCGCTCCACCGGCCCAGCTGGGCTATGGCGGCGTCGGCCACCCTTTCCACCGCCGCCGAGCCTGCGCCGTCAAGCCCGCCCTTGCCCCACTCCGGCAGGGCGGGGGCAGGAATGAGAAGGAACAGGTTTTCGCTGCCCGCCGGTGCCACGGAAGGGTCGGTGGCACTCGGGCGGCAGACATAGATGGAGGTGGTCTCGGCCAGCTGGGTGCCGGTGAGGATGCGGGCAAAATTGTCCTGCCAGTCCGCGGTGAAAAGCAGGTTGTGGTGGGACAGCTGCGGCAGCGTTCCATGCACGCCCAGGCACACCAGAACCGCGCTGATCCCCGGATCCGTCCGCTGCCACTTTTTCACCGGGCGGGTGCGCAGCGTTTCCGGCAGCAGGGACGTTTCCACGTGGTGCAGGTCGGCGGCACCGACCACCAGGCGGGCGGGCGTGCGCTGTTCGGCACCGGCCCCGTCGTGCCAGGCCACGGCCTCGCATCGGGCACGCTTCCCGGCGGGGCCGGTGACAATGGCCGTGGCCGTGGCGCCGGTGGTGATGCGCACACCGGCCCTGCGGATGACCCGCTCCATGGCGTTGACCACCTCAATGAAGCCTCCCTTCGGGTAAAGCACCCCGTCCTGCAGGTCCAGATGGCTCATCAAGTGGTAGATCGAGGGCGCCTTGAAGGGGCTTGTGCCAAGGAACACTGCCGGGTAGCCCAGGATTTTTTGTTGCAGCGGATGGCTGAACCTGGCCGCGACGAAGCTGTGCAGTGAGGTGGTAAGGAGCATGGCGAGGCGCGGGGCGTGGCGCAACACGGCCGGGGACGCCAACTGGCGCAACGTTGCGAACGGGTCGTAGAGAAAATGCTTTTTCGCCAGGCCGTAGGCCAGCTGGGCCGAGTCCAGATACTTGGCGAGGGCGTCCGACGAGCCGGGCTGCTGGGCCTCAAACAGGGCCATGGCCCGGCCCCGGCCCGTGTATACCTCCTGGGCGCTGGTGCCGGAGCAGCCGGGTTCGTTCCACAGCTTGTAGGCCGGGTCCAGGCGGGTCAGCTCCAGTTCAGCGGCAGCGCTCGTGCCCATCATTTTAAACCAGTGGTCAATAATTTCCGGCATCAAATACCAGGAGGGTCCGGTATCAAAGGTGAAGCCCGCGCTCGACCACCGCCCGGCACGCCCGCCGAGAACGTCCTGCTTTTCCAGCACGGTGACGTCGTGGCCGTCCCTGGCCAGCAACCCCGCGGTGGCGAGTCCTGAAATTCCGCCGCCAATGACCACGCAGGGGCCCTGGCTGCCGGCCTGGCTCCTGTTCCGGCCTGCTGCCGGTGCCAGCAGGCGGGTGACCCAGGCGGCGCGGAGCAGGTCCCGCCCCGCCATCCTGTGCCGGCCGCCCTTCGTGGGCCTGCCGGTCATCGGGACACCGCCGCACGGTTTGTACGGGTGCGCCCGCGCCACGCGCCGGCACACGCGCCAACGGCAATGCAGGCCTTTTGGTAGCCGGGCACCCTGACCCGCCTGTTCACCAGCTCCGCGGCAGGCGTGCGCTCCAGCTTGACCACCAGCGCCAGGAAGAGGTTGTGCGCCAGCCGGACGGCAATTCCCGCCCGGGGGGCCAGATACACCATGCCCTGGCGGGCAACGGACAGGTCGTGGCGGATGTCCGCCAGCAGCGCCTGCTTGTGCCCGTCGTTGAATGCCGCCGGATTCAATCCGGGGAAGTACCGCCGGCCCAGCTCCCCGCTGTCGGCGCCCAGGTCGCGCAGGAAGTTGACCTTCTGGAAGGCCGCCCCCAGGCTGCGTGCCGAGCGCGCCAGCTCCTCGGCATGCCCGGGGGCCCCGCCCTCCATGGAGGCAAAGACCTTCAGGCACATCAGGCCCACCACTTCGGCGGAACCGTAGATGTACTCTTTCAAGCTTTCCTGCGAATGGCTGCCCTGCGTCAGGTCGGTTCTCATGGAGGCAAAGAATGGTCTCGTCAGGGAGGTGCCGATGCCGCATTGCCGGGCGGTCCCGGCGAAGGCATGGACCACCATGTTGGTGCTGTAGCCCGTTTGCAGGGCTTGCTCGGTTTCCCGTTCCAGCCCGTCCAGTCGGGCGCGCACCTCCCCGGGCGCCAGGCCCGCCGCCTCGGCGGCGCCGTCCACCACCTCGTCGGCCACCCGGACCAGCGCGTAGATGTTTTCAATGTTCCGCCGGTCTTTCGGACCCAGCAGCCAGCAGGCCAGTCCGAAGGACGTCGAATAGCTGCCAATGACGACGGCGGCGCTGCGTGAGGCGGTTCGTGAGTAATGGTTCAGGGCCTCCGAATCCATGGTCAGTGGCTCCTTGTCAGCACGTAGTCGCAGATCCTGGTCAATTCCGTAAGAAGTACCTCGGGCAGGTCCAGCCCGGCGGCCTTGCCCAGCGCCTGCCCCGCCAGATTGGCCGCCAACGTCAGGGCATACGATTCGGCGCCCAGTTCCTTCAGGGCAGCCCGGACCACGTCCGCGTCGGTATCCCCGCGGCGGAACGCCTCCAGGACGGCCGCGAAGTCTTCCCGGCCGTCGGCAAACGTCGTCAGGATGGTGCGCTTGCCTTCACGGAGGTCCGACTCCACGGACTTGCCGGTCAGTGACGACTCGCCAAAGGTGCCAAGGACGTCGTCGATGACCTGGTAGGCGACGCCGATGTCGCGCCCCACATCGGCGAGCGCGCCCGCCATGTCGGCGGACTGCCCGGCCAGCAGTGCCCCGGCCCGCAGGGGTGCTTCGAAAGAGTAGACGGCGGTTTTCAGCCGTTCCATGCCCAAGACCTCCGGCAGGCCGGGGGAAAGGGCGCGGAGGGAGAACAGGAGATCGTCCAGTTCCCCCGCGGCGGAGGCAAAGATGGCCTCATGGACGGTGGACAGGATCGCTGCGCTGTTCCAGTGGCCTGTGGAAGCAGAGGTGGCCAGGCGGAGTGAGCCGGTAAGCAGCAGGTCCCCGGCAATGATGGCGGCAGAGTAGCCGGCGTGGTCCGAGTCGGCCTGGCCGTGGCCTTCAGCGACGGCCAGGTCCCGGTAGACCGCGCCCAGGGTGTCGCTGCCGCGGCGGACAAAGTCCCGGTCGATGACGTCGTCGTGGACGAGCAGCGCCGTATGGAGCAGTTCAAACGCGGCCGCCAGTTCGCCGCATGACTCCATGTCCCGCCCGCCAAAGGCGCCGTAGGCCAGGTGCACCAGCTTCGGGCGCATCCACTTCCCGCCGGAGGTGCTGGCGGCCATATGCTCCCACAGCACCCCGAAGCTCGGTGAATAGCGGCTGGCGCGGCGGGCCTCTGAGGCAAAATAGGCGTCCAGGACACGCTTCACCTGGACTTGGAAGTCGGCGGGGGCCGGCGGCGCGTTTTGCGTCGCCCTGACAGGTGCTGTGCGGGGGTTTGCCGGTTCATAGCCGTCCGCATACAAAGTGCCGTGTTGGCGGCCTGGTTCGCGTTCATGGACTCCATGCATGGTCTCCACCACTTTCTTCTGGTCTTGACGTCGTCTCGCCTTGCTGCGGGGGTTCCGGCGCCGCGTCTTCCCGTTCCAGGGTTTGGGCACGCTCGTTCATGTAGGCAACAATGCTTTCCAAAAAGTCGACGATCGCGTCCTGGCCGGCGTCGTCGTAATTGCGGACTTTGGTGTCGACCTCCAAGATCATCGGCATGAGCTTTGCCATTGTCTTGCGGATTGACTCTTCGCTGGGACTGACCAGCCAGCGGCGGCGGTCAGTGGGGTGCGGGTCACGGCGAACATGGCCCTTGCGCACCAGCCGGTCTATTACGGTGGTGGTTGCCGCCGCCGTCAGGTGCAGGGACTGTGCCAGCTCCCCCGGGGACATGGTGTGGTTGGTCATCAAGTTCTGCAGGGCCTGGAAGTCAGTGTCGTTGAGGTCCATTTGGCGGCGCATGATGTATTCCATGACCTCATTCAGGACCAGGATCTCGCGGATCAGTACCGTGGCCGGGTGCATCTGCGGCCGCGCCTCGCCCTCTTCGTCCTGCAGGAAGTCCGCCATGAATCGTTCCCATCCATTGATAATAAGAAAATCTAACTACATAATGGTTGACTAAAGCCGATTTGTACAGCGGCGACAGGTTCCGGAGATCGAAAGGTGGCAACCCGCCATGGCACTCATTATCCCAATACCCCCTTCCTGCGGCACGGCCGTGCAGCAGGCGTTTTCTGCCCGCGCGGCGTCTCCCATGCAGGCAGCCTGGATCTGGCCGCCGGCGGAGCCATTCGACCATGTTGCTGCTGGCACGACGGGTTCCGGTCCCAACGCCAGGCCCCGATCAGCCGAGGAGCAGGACCGGAAAGAACTCCCGCCAGGGGGTGCGCAGGGCCGGGAATCCAACTTCTGCCCTTCGGGTGGCCGGTGTGCCCAAGACATGGTCGCAGCTGTGGAGCGCGGGCTGTGAGCGTCATTGCGGTTGCCGGCGCCACGGGCTACATCGGCGGACGGCTGGTCCCGCTCCTGCTGGAGGCCGGCCACACCCTGCGTGTGCTGACCCGCAACCGGGACAGGCTGCGCGACGTTCCGTGGCGCCACGCCGTCGACGTCGTGGAGGGTTCACTGGAGGACCCGGACACGGCACGGCAGCTGTGCCATGGTGCGGACGTCGTCTACTACCTGGTCCATTCGATGTCCGGAGGCACGTCCGGTTCGGGCGACTTCGCACAGGTCGAACGCCGGTGCGCCGTCAACATGGGCAGGGCATGCCGGGAGGCCGGCGTCGGGCGCATCGTCTATCTTTCAGGATTGCACCCGCAGGGTGGGCTGAGCCGGCACCTGTCCTCACGCAAGGAAGTCGGGGAAATCCTGATGGCGTCAGGCACACCCACGGCGGTGCTCCAGGCCGGCCTGGTGATCGGTTCCGGATCCGCCAGCTTCGAGATGGTGCGGCACCTGACGGACGTCCTGCCCGTCATGCCCGCCCCCCGCTGGGTGGAAAACAGGATCCAGCCCATCGCCATTCGTGACGCTTTGCACTATCTCGTCGGGGCCGGCTCACTTCCGGAAGAGGTGAACAGGACCTTTGACATCGGCGGCCCGCAGGTCCTGCGCTACGCCGACATGATGCGCAGCTACGCCGACGCCGCCGGATTCCGGCGTCCCGTGGTGGTGCCGCTGCCGGTGCTCACGCCCTGGCTGGCCGCACAGTGGGTGAACCTGGTGACCCCTGTCCCGCGCAGCCTGGCCGTGCCATTGGTCCAGTCGCTGCAGCACGACTGTGTGGCGGCGGAGACGGACATCGATGCGTACATCCCTCCACCGGAGGGGGGCCTGACCCCGTACCGCCGATCGGTGGAGCTGGCACTGAACAAAATAGAGTCCGACGACGTCGCCACCACATGGGCCACGGCCCACGCCGTCAGTGCGCCCGCCGAACCGCTGCCCAGCGACCCTGACTGGGCCGGTTTGACCGTGTTCACCGACGAACGCACCAAGGAGACCACCGTCCCCGCCAACCAGGTGTGGGATGTCATTGAGGGAATTGGCGGCCAACACGGTTACTACTCCCTGCCGCTGGCGTGGTCCGTCCGGGGCTGGCTGGACAAGCTGGCCGGCGGTGTGGGGCTGGCCCGGGGACGGCGCAGCCCCAGCTCGCTGCAGCTCAATGACACTGTGGACTGGTGGCGGGTGGAAAAGCTGGACCGGGGCCGGCTGCTGCGTCTTCGGGCGGAGATGATTGTGCCGGGACGGGCCTGGCTGGAATTTGAGGTGACGCCGGAAGGGGCGGGAAGCACATTCCGCCAACGGGCCATTTTCTTCCCCCGAGGCCTCTCCGGCCGCCTGTACTGGCTGGCGGTGCTCCCTTTCCACGGCATCATTTTCAAGTCCATGGCCAACCGGATCACCGCAACGGCGGGCCACCCGGACCCGCCGAAGTAGCCGGTCCGCAATCGCCACCCGTGGCAGGAGGCACCCGCCACCACGGTAACCCTTCAGTGGAGGGCGTGATCATGCATTCCATCCACGACTGGTTCCGGCAGCTCCGATTCGCCGTCGACTTCGCCCTCATGATGGTTCTTGTGCTGGCGGCTGTGCCCTTCGGAATCATGACCGCTGACGGTACCGGCCGGCGCCATCATTGCCGCAGTTGCCCTCCTCCGGTGGGGGCTGTCCGTGCCGCCCACTCCCGCGGACCTTGCCATGCCGCTGATCCCCTACGCCCTCGCCGCCTTTGGACCGCGTTGGGCGAGCCTGGGCGGGCTGGTCCTGGAGGCCGGCGCCCCTTGCCGGTGTTGCAGCGGTGACAGGCTCGGCACTGGGAGTGGTGTACGGCTGGGCCTGTGCGCAGGCCGCCTGGGGCGCCTTCGCCACCGTGACTTTGCCACCGTGACGGCTGTCATCCCCTGGAGCCAGGTGCTCCTGGTGGTGACCGTGGCCGCCCTCGCCGGGCTGCTTGCCTCCGTGGTTCCGGCCCGGCGTGCGGACAGGCTCTCCCCCGGCGAAAAGGGACACCGCTTGCGCATTCGGCCACCGGTCTACCGGCAGCCGAATGCGCAAGCGGTGTCCCTTTCGTACCTGGTGAATGACGGGGTCCGCCGCCGGGCCGTGCGGTAGCCGGACCAAAATGCGAGCACCAGCAGCCCTGCCGCCGCAACTGCCACGCCGGCCTTCGCCCACGGACCCAGGAAAATCAGTCCACCGCCGGCAAAAGTTTCATTCGACAACTGGGCCTAGGCTAACCAGCCGAAGCCCGGGTGGACATCCCCGTTCAGTGCCATTGCGAGCCCCACTGCCACGGCGGGCACCGCAAGAACGGGTACGGCTGCGGCCGCCACCTTCCGCGGTCGAGCCGCCGCGTGTTGTCCCCCGAAATCTTCCATGCGGGCGATCCTACGCCGCAGCCTGTGGGGACATCCTCCGGTTATCCACAACTGACCCGACACCCCTTTTGAAGCTCCCGGGCAGGTGGAACGCTGAAGGGCATGAGCCTGCCGCAGCTGATCCAGCCGTCCCACCTTGAAAGCGTCGGAGAAGACCGCCGCAAACTCATCGCGCTGTGCAACAGGGGTCAGCTGACCCGGCTGCGCCGGGGCATCTACGTGGAGACAGGGCCCTGGCAGGCGCTGACCCCCCGGCAGCAGCACGGCCTCCAGGCAGCGGCCTTTCAGCAACTCACACCCCGGCAGCCGGTGCTGTGCCATGCCAGCGCAGCGTTGTTGTGGGGATTGTGGATTGTCGGCACCCCCAGCAAATTGCATGTGGTGACGGAGGTGACGGACGGCGGACGGAGCCGCAATGGTGTGGTCCGGCACCGCGGCTCCCTGACCGGTGGCACTGTCCGCTGCGGGCCGTTCCTGCTCACCGACAAGCTGACCACCACCATGGTACTCATTGGCGCCTTGGAATTCCCCTACGCCGTGGCCGTTTGCGATTCCAGTCTGCGCACCCCCGAAAGGGGCAAACAGTTCAACCGGTTCGTCCCGGCAGGCTCCGGGCCGGATCTTCACGAACCCCTCTGGCAGGGCACCTTCCCGCAGGGCCCGCCGCTGCAGTTAAGGGACCTCCTGGCCGCAGCCGGGACACTGCCCAGCACGGCCGCGAAGCAGCGGGCGCTGGCGGTCATCAACTTCGCCTCGGGACTCTCCGGCTCAGCCGGAGAGTCCCTCAGCAGGGCGAAGATGCACATGTTCGGGTTTCCCCCGCCCACCTTGCAAAAGCACTTTCGTCTGCGCGATGGACGGGACGCATACGTGGATTTTTGGTTCGAGGAACTCAAGCTCGCCGGCGAATTCGACGGCAAGGGGAAGTATCTGCGCGCAGATTGGGGCGGCGGACTGTCCATTCAGGACCGCGTGTTGCGGGAAAAGGCCCGTGAGGACCAGATCCGCGCCCAGGGCGTCGGTTTTGTCCGGTGGGAATGGAAGGAAATGATGAACCGTGAGCGGTTCACTTTCCTGCTGCGCCAGGCCGGACTGCCACAAAAGTAGGCCACCCTTACGAAAGGGATCCCGCTTGCGGTTAAGGCGCCCGGTCTACCGGTGTCCTTAACCGCAAGCGGGATCCGTTTTCGTGTTTGTTGCCGGCGCCTAAGCCTCGGCGGGTTCCTCGTACTTCGGGAAGATCGGGGTGGGAGCCGGCAGAACAGTTCCGGGCAGCAGTGGCGTGCCGATGGCTGCGAATTGGCGCAGTCCGTCCTCAGCGGAAGCGCCCTGTCCCAGGACGTCCAGCAGTTTCGCGGCGGCGCCGGGCATGACCGGCTGGATGAGGATGGAGACAATGCGCAGCACTTCCAGCGTCACGTACAGCACCGTTTCCATGCGGGCCACGTCCGTCTTGCGCAGCACCCACGGGGCCTGGTCGGCGAAGTAGGCGTTGGTGTCACCCAGGACGTGCCAGATCTTCTCCAGCGAGCCGTGGAAGTCCTGCACCTGGTAGGCCGTGCGGGCGTGCTCCAGCAGGGCGCGGGCTGCCGCGAGAATGCTCTCGTCCGCCGCCGTGAACGCACCGGGAGCCGGGATGGTGCCTCCGCAGTTCTTCGCCACCATGGACAGCGAGCGCTGCGCCAGGTTGCCCAGGTTGTTGGCGAGGTCGTGGTTCATGCGGCCCACCACGGCGTCGTGGTTGTAGGAGCCGTCGGCGCCAAAGGGCACCTCGCGCAGCAGGAAAAAGCGCACCTGGTCCAGTCCGTACTGCGCCACCCAGTCGGCCGGGGCCACCACGTTTCCGAGGGACTTGGACATCTTCACGCCGTTGTTGTGCAGGAAGCCGTGGATCATGACGCGCTTGGGCAGCTCCAGCCCGGCCGACATGAGGAACGCAGGCCAGTAGACCGCGTGGAAGCGCGAGATGTCCTTGCCGATGACGTGCACGTCCGCCGGCCAGTACTTGCCGAACGCCTCCGAGCCGGTATCCGGGTAACCGACGCCGGTGAGGTAGTTCGTCAGCGCATCAACCCACACGTACATGACATGCTTGGCATTGCCCGGGACCGGAACGCCCCAGTCGAAGGTGGTGCGGCTGACCGAGAGATCCTCCAGCCCGCCCTTGACGAAGCTGATGACCTCGTTGAAGCGGGTGCGGGGGGCGCCAAATTCCGGCTGGTCGGCATAAAGGGCCAGCAGGCGGTCCTGGTAGTTGGAGAGGCGGAAGAAGTAGCTTTCCTCCTCCGTCCAGGTCAGCTCGGTGTCGGTGACCTTGGAGTAGCGTTTGCCGTCCTCGCGCAGTTCCGTTTCGTCCTCGCCGTAGTAGGCCTCGTCCCGGACCGAGTACCAGCCCTCGTACTTGCCCAGATAGATGTCTCCGGCGTCCTCCATCTTCTTCCAGATGGCCTGCGAGGCGGCGTAGTGGTCTGCGTCGGTGGTGCGGATGAACCGGTCGTAGCTGATGCCCAGCGCCGCGTGCGCCTCCTTGTACACGGCGGCGTTGCGGTCCACGAGCTCCTTGGGTGTGAGGCCTTCCTTCTCGGCTGCCTGCGCAATCTTCATGCCGTGCTCATCGGTGCCCGTCAGGAACATGACGTCGTAACCGTCCAGGCGCTTGAAGCGGGCCATGGCGTCCGTGGCGATGTATTCGTACGCGTGGCCGATGTGCGGAACACCGTTCGGGTACGTGATGGCGGTGGTCAGGTAGAAGGGCGTCTTGCCCGTTTCAGAAAGTGTCACCCTAAGAATTTACCGTGACCGGCACCAATTCACCGCTTCCTGCACTAAACGACGGCGGCACCGGTGAAGGTGCCGCCGTCGTCATTGGCTCGCCGTGCCCGCCGGGGCGGTGGGGAGCCTAGTCCTCCAGGTCCACTTCGCGGGCCATGGTGGCGCCGATCCCGGACTTGATGGCGTCCAGCACGTCCTGGGGCCGAGCAGGCGCCCCAACGTGCCAATCACCCCGGGACGGTCGGCGTAGGAGATGACGAGCAGGTGATCGCTCATCGGAATTTCCAGTTCGTAGCCGTTGACGGAGACGATCTTTTGGATTTGTTTGGGGCCGGTCAGCGTTCCCGCCACGGAGATCTGCGAATCATCGGAGAGCGCCCCGCGGATGGTCAGCACGTTGCGGTAGTCGGCGGACTCCAACGTGGTGATCAGGCGGGTGTTGATGCCGCGCTGCTCAGCCAGGACGGGGGCGTTGACGTAGGAGACCTGCTCCGAGACCACATCCTTGAATACGCCCTTCAACGCCGCCAGCTCCAGCGCCTTCACGTCCAGTGCCGCGATCTCCCCCGCCACCTCGACGTCGATTTGCGTGACGGAGGCGTGGGTCAGTGCGGTGAAGATGCGGCCCAGCTTTTCGATCAGCGGAATGCCCGGGCGGACGTCGGCGGCAATGACTCCGCCGGCGACGTTGACGGCGTCGGGCACCAGCTCACCGGCCAGCGCCAGCCGCACGGACTTGGCCACGGAGACGCCTGCCTTCTCCTGCGCCTCGTCGGTGGAGGCGCCCAGGTGCGGGGTGGCAATGACGTTGTCCAGGCCCAGGAAGTCAACGTCGGCGGCGGGTTCCTTGACGAAAACGTCGATCCCGGCGCCGGCAATTTCGCCCTCACGCAGTGCCGTGTTGAGCGCCGCTTCATCGATCAGCCCACCGCGGGCGACGTTGATGACGTAGGCGCTTTTCTTCATCTTGGCAAACGCCTCGGTGCCGATCATGCCCAGGGTTTCCGGCGTGCGGGGCATGTGGATGGTGACAAAGTCGGACTGTTCGAGCAGTTCGTCCAGGGTCAGCAGCTGCACGCCGAGGCTGGCGGCACGGGCGGAGGTGACGTAGGGGTCGTAGGCGATGACCTCCATGCCGAAGGCTTTGGCCCGTTCGGTGATCAAGGCGCCGATGCGGCCCAGGCCGATGATGCCCAGCTTCTTTTCCAGCAGTTCGGTGCCGGTGTACTTCGAGCGCTTCCATTCCCCGTTCTTCAGGGCGGTGCTGGCGGCGGGGATGTGCCTGGCCAGGGAGAGGATATGGCCGATGGTCAGCTCGGCGGCCGAGACGATGTTCGACGTCGGGGCGTTCACGACCATGACCCCGGCCTGAGTGGCGGCCTTGATGTCCACGTTGTCCAGCCCCACGCCGGCACGGGCAATGACTTTTAACTTCTTGGCGGCGGCAATGGCCTCGGCGTCGACCTGGGTGGCGGAGCGGACCAGGATCGCGTCAACGTCCGTGATCGCGGAGAGCAGCTGGGAGCGGTCGGCCCCGTCCGTCTGGCGGATTTCAAAGTCGGGGCCCAGTGCCTCAACAGTGGCGGGAGATAGTTCCTCTGCGAGGAGTACGACTGGCTTGGTGGCGCTCACCTATGACCTCTTTAGCTCTCGATTATTTTCGTGTGGGGATTTTGGTGAATGGTTCGGCTGCTGTGGTTCCAGCAAAAAAGCCGGACTCCAGTTTATGGGAGTCCGGCTTCCTCGCCGTAACAATGGGCAACGGCGGCGACGCACGCGGTGCGCCTCACGTGCCGTGGGGATCAGCGGGCGACGGAACCTTCGGTGTAGTCGTCATCGGTCTTGATCCAGGAGAAGAGCTTGCGCAGTTCGCGGCCGGTGGCCTCGATCGGGTGGTCCTCACCCTTCTTGCGCAGGGCCTTGAACTCCGGTGCTCCGGCATCCTGGTCGTCGATGAAGCGCTTGGCGAAGGCACCGCTCTGGATGTCCGCGAGGACGGCCTTCATGTTTTCCTTCACGTTGGGGGTGATGACGCGGGGGCCGGAGACGTAGTCGCCGTACTCTGCGGTGTCGGAAACGCTCCAGCGCTGCTTGGCGATGCCGCCTTCGACCATGAGGTCAACGATGAGCTTGAGCTCGTGCAGGACCTCGAAGTAGGCAACCTCGGGCTTGTAGCCTGCCTCGGTCAGGGTTTCGAAGCCGTACTGGACCAGCTGTGAGGCACCGCCGCAGAGTACTGCCTGCTCGCCGAAGAGGTCGGTTTCGGTCTCTTCGGTGAAGGTGGTCTCGATGACGCCGGCACGGGTTCCGCCGATGCCCTTGGCGTAGGAGAGGGCCAGTTCGCGGGCCTTGCCGGACGGGTTCTGCTCGACGGCGATCAGGTCCGGCACGCCGCGGCCGGCCTCGAACTCGCGGCGCACGATGTGGCCCGGTCCCTTGGGGGCAACGAGGGCCACGTCGACGTCGGCCGGCGGCTTGATGTAGCCGTAGCGGATGTTGAAGCCGTGGCCGAAGAACAGCGCGTCTCCGGCCTTCAGGTTCGGGGCGATGTCCTCCGCGTAGACGAAGCGCTGGACCTGGTCCGGGGTCAGGACCATGATCAGGTCGGCTTCCTTGACGGCGTCGGCGACGCTGAGCACGCGCAGGCCCTCGGCCTCTGCCTTGGCGCGGGACTTGGAGCCTTCCTTCAAGCCGACGCGGACGTCAACGCCGGAATCGCGCAGGCTCAGTGCGTGCGCGTGGCCCTGGCTGCCGTAGCCAATGACGGCAACCTTGCGACCCTGGATGATGGAGAGGTCCGCGTCGTCGTCGTAGAACATGTCGGTCACTGTGTAACTCCTTGAATGATTGATGTGTACTGCCAGTTGTCAAAACGAATGCCATGCGGCCGGGAACGGCAGCGGCGAAGCTAGGAAGCGCGCAGTGCCCGGTCGCTCATGGAACGGGGTCCGCGCCCGATCGCCAAGGTGCCGGATTGAACGATCTCGCGGATGCCGAACGGTTCGAGCACGTTCAGCAGTGCCGCAAGCTTGTCCGGATGGCCGGTGGCCTCAATGGTCAGCGAGTCGGTGGACACGTCGACGACTGAGGCGCGGAAGAGGTCTGCGGCTTGGGTGACCTGCAGCCTTGTGGCGGCATCCGCGCGCACCTTGACCAGGATGTGGTCACGTTGCACGGAGTTCTCGGAAACAAGTTCAACAATCTTAATGACGTTGACCAGTTTATTCAGCTGCTTGGTGACTTGTTCAATCAGCTCGCCGTCGGCGTCGACGACGACGGTCATCCGGGATACGCCGGGGACCTCCGTGGGGCCGACCGCCAGGGAGTTGATGTTGAAGGCGCGGCGGGCGAACATGCTCGCCACGCGGGTCAGGACGCCGGGCTTGTCCTCCACCAGGACCGAAAGGGTGTGACGTGTCATTTCTAGTCCTCTTCTTCCCACACCGGGGTCATGTTGCGGGCAACCTGGATCTGGTCGTTGCTGACGCCGGAGGGGACCATCGGCCACACCATGGAGTCGGGGCTGACCACAAAGTCGATGACGACGGGGCGGTCGTTGATCGCCAGTGCCGCTTCGATGGTGGCATCGATGTCCTCGACGCGTTCACAGCGCAGGCCCACGCAGCCGTAGGCGTCGGCAAGCTTGACGAAGTCGGGGACGCGGATGGTGTCGTGGCCGGTGTTCAGGTCGGTGTTGGAGTAGCGGCTGTTGTAGAACAGCGTCTGCCACTGGCGCACCATGCCGAGCGAGGAGTTGTTGATGACGGCTACCTTGATCGGAATGTTGTTGATCCGGCAGGTGGCCAGTTCCTGATTGGTCATTTGGAAGCAGCCGTCGCCGTCGATGGCCCAGACCACGCGGTCCGGGTTGCCCACCTTGGCACCCATGGCCGCGGGCACGGAGTAGCCCATGGTGCCGGCGCACGCCGGCCACGTAGACCGCTTCCGGACCGGTCAGTGCGCCAATGCGGGAGATCACGCGCTGCGGGGACACGAGCCCGTCCTCCGGTTCCGTCCACCCCAGCGGATAGGTGTCGCGCAGGTTGCCCAGGAAGGCCCACCAGTCGCCGAGGTCCGGGGCGCCGTTGGCTTCGAATTCGGCCTTCACGGCAGTGGTGAGGTCGGGGATGATCTCCTTCACCGAACCCACGATCGGCACATCGGCCGTGCGGTTCTTGGAAATTTCCGCCGGGTCGATGTCCGCGTGGATGACCTTGGCGTGTGGCGCGAAGCTGGAGAGCACGCCGGTGACGCGGTCGTCGAAGCGGGCGCCCAGGGTGATGAGCAGGTCCGACTGCTGCAGTGCGGTGACGGCGGAGACGGTTCCGTGCATGCCGGGCATGCCCACGTGCAGGTGGTGTGAATCAGGGAACGCGCCACGGGCCATCAGGGTGGTGACGACGGGCGCACCCGTCAGCTCCGCAAGTTCCATGAGTTCGGCGGATGCGTGCGCCTTGACGACGCCGCCGCCGACGTACAACACGGGCTTGCGCGCCTCGCGGATCAGCTTGGCGGCCTCGCGCAGCTGCTTGGAATGGCCGCGGAAAACGGGGCGGTAGCCGGGCAGGTCAATGACCGGCGGCCACGAGAATGTCATCTGGCCCTGCTGGGCGTCCTTGGACACGTCCACCAGGACGGGACCGGGGCGTCCGGTGGAGGCAAGGTAAAAGGCTTCAGCCAGGATACGCGGAATGTCCTGGGCATCGGTCACGAGGTAGGAGTGCTTGGTCACCGGCATGGTGATCCCCACAATGTCCGCTTCCTGGAAGGCATCGGTGCCGATGACGGCACTGGACACCTGCCCGGTAATGGCCACCATGGGCACGGAGTCCATGTGCGCGTCCATGATGGGGGTGACAAGGTTCGTGGCTCCGGGGCCGGAGGTGACGATGCACACGCCCACCTCGCCGGTGACCATGGCGTAACCTTGGGCCGCATGTCCGGCGCCCTGTTCGTGGCGGACCAAAATGTGGTTGAGGGAGGAGGCCATGAGGGGGTCGTACGTGGGCAGGATCGCCCCGCCGGGAAGCCCGAAGACGTCCTTGACGCCAAGCTCTTCAAGTGAACGGACAAGTGCCTCGGAACCGGTCATGCGTACGGGCGCCACAACGTTATTGGGGCCTGCGACGGCGGTGGCCGGGCTGGCGGGGGTGACTGCGCCGGAGCTGCTGCCTGCGTGGCCGCCCTGTCCAAGGGACCTGGTGGCCATCAGCGCAGGGCTGGCTGGCTTTCCTTTACTCATCGGTTCTTCCTTTGCCGAACTCGTGCTGTTGGATACTTCCATGGGTGCGCCTGTTGGTTCTCCGGACGCAGTGTTACGAGTTGCCTTAGGGTGGTGGAAACAAAAAAACCCCCCAGCCGTCAGGCTCTCATCGAGGGGTTTGCACGTGTTGCGCCGTTCTCTTCACTGGTCGTTAGAGGGCCATGGCCGGTGGTGGGGCCACTTCGCGTCACGCGCTAGCTAATGACGACTACGAGCAACATGTACATGAGTGTAGTCTCCCGTTTTCCGTGCCGGAGTGTCAAACAGCCAACTCCCGGATCTCATTATTTGGACAAGGTGTCCATTCCGTGGTCACACGGCCGGCCGGCAGCCGCGGCCGGCCGGGCCACGGAGGCCTCAGGTCAGCCGCAATAGGCGCCGGTTGAGGCGCTGTTGACCAGCTTCGCGTACTTGGCCAGGACACCGGAGGTGAACTTCGCCGGCAGCGGTTTCCAGCCCGCCCTCCGGGTTTCGAGCTCGGCGTCATCCACCAGCAGGTCAAAGGTGCGGGCATCGATGTCCACGCGGATCCTGTCTCCGTCGCGCACGAAGGCGATGGGGCCGCCGTCGACCGCTTCCGGGGCCACATGGCCGATGCACAGGCCGGTGGTGCCGCCGGAGAAGCGTCCGTCGGTCAGCAGCAGGACGTCCTTGCCCAGGCCGGCACCCTTGATGGCGCCGGTGATGGCGAGCATCTCGCGCATGCCGGGACCGCCCTTGGGCCCCTCGTAGCGGATGACGACGACGTCGCCGGCATGAATTTCACCGTTGTCCAGGGCGTCGAGGGCCCCTTGTTCGCGCTCAAACACGCGGGCCGTGCCCTCAAAGACGTCCAGGTCGAAGCCGGCGCTCTTCACGACGGCGCCTTCCGGGGCCATGGTGCCGTGCAGGATGGTGATGCCGCCGGTCTTGTGGATCGGGTTGTCCAGGGCGCGCAGCACCTTTCCGTCCGGGTCCGGCGGATTGATCTCGGCCAGGTTCTGCGCAACCGTCTTGCCGGTGACGGTGAGGCAGTCGCCGTGGAGAAGCCCGGCATCGAGCAGTGCCTTCATGATGACCGGCACGCCGCCGATCTTGTCGACGTCGAACATCACGTAGCGGCCGAAGGGCTTCAGATCGCCCAGGTGCGGTATTTTGTCACCGATCCGGTTGAAGTCATGGAGCGTCAGGTCCACGCCCGCCTCATGCGCAATGGCCAGGAGGTGCAGCACGGCGTTGGTGGAACCGCCAAACGCCATGGTCACGGCGATGGCGTTCTCGAAGGCCTCCTTGGTCAAAATGTCGCGGGCGCGGATGCCCAGCCGCAGCAGGTTCACCACCGCCTCACCGGACTTGCGGGCATACATGTCGCGGCGGCGGTCCGCGCTGGGCGGGGCGGCCGAGCCCGGCAGCGACATGCCCAACGCCTCGCCGATGCAGGCCATGGTGTTGGCCGTGTACATGCCCCCGCACGCGCCTTCGCCGGGGCAGATGGCCCGCTCAATGCTGTCCAGGTCCTTCATGCTCATCTTGCCGGCGGCACACGCCCCCACCGCTTCGAAAGCGTCAATCAGCGTGACTTCCTTTTCCGTGCCGTCCTCCAGCTTGGCGAAACCGGGCATGATGGAGCCGGCGTAGAGGAACACGCTGGCCAGGTTCAGCCGGGCGGCGGCCATGAGCATGCCGGGCAGGGACTTGTCGCAGCCGGCCAGCAGCACGGAACCGTCAAGCCGCTCGGCCATCATGACCGTTTCGACGGAGTCGGCAATGACCTCGCGGGAAACGAGGGAGAAGTGCATGCCCTCATGTCCCATGGAAATGCCGTCCGAGACGGAGATGGTGCCGAACTGCATCGGGAAGCCGTCGGCGGCGAACACGCCTTCCTTGGCCCCCTGGGCCAGCCTGTTCAGGGACAGGTTGCAGGGGGTGATTTCATTCCAGGAACTCGCCACGCCAATCTGCGGCTTGCGGAAGTCGTCGTCGCCCATGCCTACGGCCCGGAACATGCCGCGCGCCGGGGCGGCGTGGATGCCGTCCGTGACGACGCGGCTGCGCGGTTTGATGTCCGGCTTGCCGTCTGCGGTCCGGACAACTGCGTCTTCTGAATTGGTTTCGACACTCATGGGGGCAGTCTATGTCGCCCGCGGCGGCCCGGCCACCAAATCCTCGATATTCCGCGGGCTTCGGGCATCCCCGCTGTGATCTGCGCCGCAAACACACTTGTGGATTTCACAGCCACCCGAAAACCATGTAATGTTTCATGTCGTTGCGGGGAACACAACGGACACAATCCGGAGCGATCCCCGACAGCGACAAGATGCACCTCTAGCTCAATTGGCAGAGCAATTGACTCTTAATCAATGGGTTTCGGGTTCAAGTCCCGAGGGGTGCACTGCCAAGGAACAGCCTCCGATTCGCCAAAGCGAATCGGAGGCTGTTCTGTTGTGCGGCCGGCAACCCTGGATTGAGCCGCGGCCGGGAACTGGCCTAGGCTGAAGCCACCATCAAATCCATGCCCCTGCCCGGCAGCGCCACCAAGCGGCAGCGCCCCTGAGGAGTTTCCATGCCCGAACGCCTTGTCCCCGGCGACACCGCCCCCTCCTTCACCCTGCCCAATGCCGGCGGCGGCACCACCTCGCTGGCGGACTTCGCCGGCCGGAACGTGGTGGTTTATTTTTACCCGGCGGCGTCTACTCCCGGCTGCACCAAGCAGGCCTGCGACTTCCGCGACAACCTGGCGTCGCTGGCGGCGGCCGGCTACCAGGTGGTGGGCATCTCGCCCGATCCCGCCGCCAAGCTGGCCACGTTTGCCGCGGCGGAAGGGCTCACTTTCCCGCTGCTGGCCGACAACGACCACACGGTCGCCGAGGCCTATGCGGCCTGGGGCGAGAAGAAGAACTACGGCAAGAGCTACCAGGGCCTGGTCCGCTCCACGATCGTGGTGGGCGGGGACGGGAAGGTGGCGGCGGCCCAGTACAACGTCCGGGCCACCGGCCACGTCGCCAAGCTGCGCCGGGACTTGAAGATCGACTCCGCCTGACCAGCCTGACGCAGAGGGGGCGCTTCGGCCCTGCGCAAGATTCGACTCCGACTGTGCGCGCAGGCGTTTCTGCGCACCATGGCAGGCGCATATGGCGCATGCGGGATCCACTAAGTAACTTTGTGCGCAAGAGGGGACTTGAACCCCTACGCCCGAAGGCACAGGTACCTAAAACCTGCGTGTCTACCAATTCCACCACTCGCGCCGGCAGCTGCCGCTGGTAAAGACGTCCACCATACTACCCGCCAATGCGTCCGGCAGGTGACGGGAAGCGGCAACCGGCAACAGCCACGGCCGGGATCCAGCCGCCGGCGGCGTTCAGCCACTAGGATGAGTGGCTGACGGACGTCCCCCGCCGCAAGGAGAACCCACGTGCCAACCCAGGCAGGCCCACGACGCAAGGCGCGCCTGCGTGCAGCCGCGCTTGCCGCCGTCGTACTTCTGGGTGCCACGGCCTGCACGGGGTCCCCGGGACCGGGCCCGTCCGGCACAGCGACGGCCGGCACGGCACCGGTGACCTTCAACTTCGGCACCGGTGCCGACCCGGCCGGCTTTGATCCGGCACTCGTCGCAGACACGGAGTCGTACCGGGTGACCCGGCAGGTCCTGGAGGGGCTCGTCACGGTCGACCCGGTCACCGGAGCGCCGTCCCCGAGCCTGGCCACGTCGTGGAAAGCGCTCAGTGACGGGCTGGCGTACCAATTCAAGCTCCGGCCCGGCGTGACCTTTCAGGACGGCACGGCGTTTGATGCAAAGGCCGTCTGCGCCAACTTTGAGCGCTGGTACACCATGCCGCGGGCGACCCGAGGCGACGGTTCGGGGTCCATGTTCAAACAGGTGTTCCGCGCCTTTTCCGACCGTGCGCCGGATTCACTCTACGGCGGCTGCACGGCGGAAGGCTCCTTGGGAGTGACCCTGCGCCTGAAAATGCGGCTGACCGGCTTCCTGCAGGCGCTGACGCAGCCGGCCTTTGCCATCTCCTCCCCCACGGCGCTGGCGGCAGGCACCGCCAACACGCTGGACAGGACGTTTTACGGCAACAAGGTCTCCAGGTACGCGCTGCATCCGGTGGGCACGGGCCCGTTCAGCTTTGGCTCCTCCGCGCCGGGCACGGTGACCATGACCGCCAACCCCCGGTACTGGGGCGAGAAGGGGCAGATCCACACCCTCGTCTTCACCACCTACGGCGAGCCGGAGACCCGCGTGGCCGCACTGGAGGACGGCACCTTGGACGGTTTCGACCCCGTGACGCCGGGCAACTTTGACAAGCTGATCAAGGCCGGCCAGCAGGTCCTCCAGCGCGACCCCTTCTCCGTCATGTACGTGGGGCTCAACCAGGCCGTGCCCGTCCTGAAAGACCTGCAAGTGCGCGAGGCCATCGCCGCCGGCATCGACAAGACCACGCTGGTCAATGACTTCTTCATCGCCGGCACAGCCACCGCCGGCCAGTTCATCCCGCCCAAGCTCAGCGGCTTCAACAACGCCGTGGCCGGCATCCCCTACGATCCGGCCAAGGCCAAGGCCTTGCTCAAAGCCTCCGGCTACAAGGGCCAGGAGCTGAAGTTCTACTACCCCACCAACGCCACGCGCACCTACCTGCCAACCCCTGAAAAGGTGTATGCCGAAATTGCCCGGGGGCTGACGGCCATCGGCCTGAACATCAAGCCCGTGCCGATCGCCTGGAACGACGGGTACATCAAGGCGGTGACCAGCCCCGGCGACCATGCGCTGAGCCTGATGGGCTGGAACGGCAGCTATGCGGATCCGGACAACTTTGTGGGACCCCTTTTTGGCGCCCCCAATGGCGAGCTGGGCCTGGAGGACCCGCAGCTGGTTTCCAAGATCACCCGGGCGCGCAGCATCCCCAACGGACCGGACCGCGTAGCCGCCTACGACGCCGTCAACAAGCTCATCGCCGCCACCGTGCCCGCCGTGCCCATCGCCTTCCCGATCTCCGCGATCGCCCTCTCGGACAAGGTCGCCACCTACCCGCTGAGCCCGGTCCTCAACGAGGTGTTCAACCACGTCACCCTGACCCCCGCCAGGTAGCCGCAGCGGTCAAGCGCGTCGCCGGGGGCCAGGGGTGTGACCCAGCTCCCGGATTTAGGCAACCGGCACCTGCCGCGATACGCTTCTACAGCTAGGAAGAGCCTCTATCCGGAGTTGACTGTGACCTTCATTTCGACCACCAAAGACGCTGACGTCGTACTCATCGGAGGCGGCATCATGAGCGCCACGCTGGGTGCAATGCTCAAGCAGCTCGAGCCAAGCTGGAAGATTGTTCTCTTCGAACGGCTCGGACAGCCCGGCCTGGAATCCTCCAGCCCCTGGAACAACGCCGGTACAGGCCACTCCGCGCTTTGTGAGCTCAACTATTCCCCGATGGCCAAGGACGGCACCGTTGACCCGGCGAAGGCGCTGAACATCAACGAACAGTTCCAGCTTTCCCGCCAGTTCTGGGCCCACATGGTGGCAAACTCCATGATCGGCTCCCCCAAGGGGTTCATCAACACCGTCCCGCACATGAGCCTGGTGCTCGGCGAGACGCAGCGCAAGTTCCTGAAGGCCCGCCATGAGGCACTGAGCGCCCACCCGCTGTTCGCCTCCATGGAATACACCGAAGATCCGGCCCGGATCGCCAAGTGGGCCCCGCTGGTCATGAAGGGGCGCGACCCCCAGCAGGCGGTGACTGCCACGCGCGCAGCCGAAGGCACCGACGTCGACTTTGGCGCCTTGAGCCGCGAACTCATCGACTACATGGGCAACAACGGCGTCGAGGTCAACTACAGGACCTCCGCCACCGACGTCCAGCGCACCGGCGACGGTGGCTGGGATGTGTCAACCAAACATGCCTCCTCCGGGGAACGCGGCCGCATCAAGGCCAAGTTTGTGTTCATTGGCGGCGGCGGCGGCGCCCTGCACCTGCTCCAAAAGTCAGGCATCCCCGAAGGCAAGGGCTTTGGCGGCTTCCCGGTCTCCGGCCAGTTCTTCCGCTGCACGGATGAGACGATCGCCTCCCAGCACAGCGCCAAGGTGTACGGCCAGGCATCCGTGGGGGCCCCGCCCATGTCCGTCCCGCACCTGGACACCCGCTTTGTGTCCGGCCGGCGCTCCCTCCTGTTTGGCCCGTATGGCGGCTTCTCCACCAAGTACCTGAAGACCGGCAGTTACCTTGACCTGCCCGCGTCCATCCGTCCCGGCAACATCATCCCGATGCTGGCTGTGGGCAAGGACAATCTGGACCTGGTGAAGTATCTGGTCTCCGAAGTCACCAAGTCCCATGCCGGCAAGGTGGAGGCGCTCCACGAGTACTTCCCCGGCGCCGACGGCAAGGACTGGGACCTCATCACGGCCGGCCAGCGCGTGCAAATCATCAAGAAGGACGCCAAGAAGGGCGGGATCCTACAGTTCGGCACCGAGGTCATCACCTCGGCCGACGGCACCATCTCCGCCCTGCTCGGCGCGTCCCCGGGAGCCTCCACGGCCGTGCCGATCATGCTGCAGCTGCTCCAGCGCTGCTTCCCGCGCCAGTTCAAACTTCAGTGGCAGGATTCGCTGCGCGCCATGATGCCCACCTACGGCACCAAGCTGAACGAAAACGCGGACCTGTTCGCCCGGTCGCTGGCCGCGACGGCGGAAACCTTGCAGCTGGAGACGGACCCGGCCTAGCGTTGCTTTCAGCCAAGCCCGACGGAACCGCCATGACGCAGTGGGAGATTATTGATGTTTCGTTTGGCACGGATGTCCCTGGGCAACAGGGCGCTGATTGCGCTGATCACCGTTTTCGCGGTGGTGTTTGGCGTGATCACGCTTGGTTCGCTGAAGCAGGAACTGATCCCCTCGATCGAGTTCCCGCAGATCACGGTGGTCTCTGCCATGCCCGGTGCCTCACCGGAGGTGATCGACAAGCAGGTCGGTGAACCCCTGGAAGCGGCGCTGAACGCCGTCGAAGGACTCGAGACCAGCACGTCGACCTCCCGCAGCGGCGTCTCCACCATTAACCTCTCCTTCACCTACGGCACCAATCTGGACCGTGCCCGGAACCAAATTGACCGAGCCATTTCCAACATTTCCGCGACATTGCCGGACGGTGTGCAGCCGCAGCCCATCGCCGGCAGCATCGACGACTTCCCGATCGTCTTCCTCGCCGTGTCCTCCAACCAGGGCCTGGCTGCGCTGAACACGAATCTGCAGCGGCTCGCCGTCCCGGCGCTGTTGAAGATCGACGGCGTCCGCAGTGCCGACATCACGGGCGCCAACTCCCAGCACATCGCCATTTTGCCGGACCAGGCGAAGATGGCTGCCGCCGGCCTCAATGCCGGCGCCATCACGAATGCGCTGAAGAACAACGGCACGCTGGTGCCCGTCGGCTCGCTGGGCGAGAACGGGCTCACGCTGTCCATCCAGGCCGGCAGCCCGGTTGATTCGCTGGCTGCCGTCAAGGCACTGCCACTGGCCGGAAGCAGCACCCCCACCGCCCCGACCATCGGCTCTGTGGCCGGCGTTGCCCTGGCGGACGACCCCACCACCTCGATCACCCGCACCAACGGCGTGCCGACGCTGGCGCTGTCCATCACCAAGACGCCCGCCGCGGACACCGTTTCCCTGTCCCACGAGATCAACGCCGCGCTGCCCCGGATCGCCGCTTCCCTGGGCCACGACACCAAGTTCACCACGGTCCTGGACCAGGCCCCCTTCATTGAAAAGTCCATCCATGATCTGACGGTGGAGGGGCTGCTGGGGCTCGGCTTCGCCGTCCTGGTGATCCTGGTTTTCCTGCTCTCCGTCCGTTCCACCCTGGTCACCGCCATCTCCATCCCGTTGTCGCTGCTGGTGACGTTCATCGGGCTGTGGTCCACCGGTTATTCGTTGAACATCCTGACCCTGGGTGCGCTCACCATCGCCATCGGCCGGGTGGTTGACGACTCCATTGTGGTCATCGAAAACATCAAGCGCCACATGGGCTACGGGGAGGAGAAAAAGTCCGCCATCCTCTCCGCCATCCGCGAGGTGGCCGGCGCCGTGACGGCCTCCACCCTGACCACGGTCGCCGTGTTCCTTCCCATCGCGTTTGTGGGGAGCCTGGCCGGGGAGCTGTTCCGCCCGTTCGCGCTCACCGTCACGTTTGCGCTGCTGGCCTCCCTGCTGGTGTCGCTGAGCATTGTGCCCGTCCTGGCCTACTGGTTCCTGAAGGCTCCCGCCCTTTCCGGCACCACGGACGACGCCGGAACCCCCTTGAGCGGGAAGGCGCTGCTTCGCGTCGTGGAAGAGAAGGAGCGCGGCTCCTGGCTGCAGCGCGGCTACCTGCCCGTCCTGGCCAAGACGCAAAAGCATCCCGTGTACACGCTGGTGGCGGGTGGCATCATCCTGGGCGCCACGCTGGCCATGACCCCGCTGCTGCCAACCAACCTGCTGGGGGACACCGGACAGAACAGCATGACCGTGACCCAGAAGATGCCTCCGGGCACCAGCCTGGATGTCACGAATACCGCGGCCAGGAAAGTCGAATCGGCGCTGAAGGGCATCACCGGCATCCGGGATGTGCAGGTCACCATCGGCAACAGTTCCGGCGGTTTCTCCGCCCTGCTGTCCGCCGGCGCGTCCTCCGCTTCATTCCAGGTCATCACCGATCCCGGTGCCGACCAGACCAAGCTGCAGGACACGGTGCGGGACGCGGTGTCCGGAATCAAGGGAGCCGGCACCATCGCACTCGGCGGCTCCGGCGGCGGCTTTGGCACCTCCAACACGGTGGACGTCACGGTCAAGGCCGGCACCGGCGTCGAACTTCAAAAGGCCTCCGACACGCTCGTGAAAGCCATGACCGGACTGCCCGGGGCGCAGTCCGTGGCCAGCAACCTCGCCGGCGCCCAGCCCGTGGTGCAGGTCAGCGTTGACCGTGCCAAGGCCGTGGCGGCGGGGCTGGACGAATCGCAAATCACCGGGCTGCTGGCCGCCACCGTCAGCCCCATCCCGGCCGGCACCGTACGCATCGACACCACCGACTACAAGGTCCAGGTGGGCGTTGGCAAGACCTTTGACTCCGTGGCCGCCCTCGCCGCCGCCCGGATTCCCACCGCCGCCGGACCGGTCCCGCTGAGCGCGGTGGCCACGGTGAAGCAGGTGGACACGCCGCTGACCATCACCTCCTCCAACGGCCAGCGCACGGCCACCGTGTCACTTACGCCGGATGCAAACTCGCTGGGCTCGCTCAGCTCCGAGGTGCAGAAGAAGCTCGATTCCACGACCCTGCCGGCTGGCGCGATTGCCACAATCGGCGGGGCAGCCACCCAACAGGCGGAGTCCTTCCGGCAGCTGGGCCTGGCCATGCTGGCGGCCATCGCCATTGTCTACGTGATCATGGTGGCCACGTTCAAGTCGCTCATCCAGCCCCTGATCCTGCTGGTCTCCATCCCGTTCGCGGCCACGGGGGCCATCGGACTGCTGCTGATCACGCGGGTGCCGCTGGGCCTGGCCTCGCTGATCGGCATGCTGATGCTGGTGGGCATTGTGGTCACTAACGCGATTGTGCTCATAGACCTGATCAACCAGTACCGGCGGCCCTCCGGGGACCGACCTGCCATGAACGTCGCCGACGCCATTGAACACGGTGCCCGGCAGCGCCTGCGTCCCATCCTCATGACGGCGCTGGCCACCATTTTTGCCCTGACTCCCATGGCGCTGGGCGTGACGGGCGGCGGCGGGTTCATCTCCCAGCCGCTGGCCATCGTGGTGGTGGGCGGGCTGGTGTCCTCCACGTTCCTGACACTCGTCCTGGTCCCTGTGCTGTACCGGCTCGTGGAGGGCCGCAAGGAGCGGCGGGAACTGGTCAAGGCGCTGAAGGCGGTCCACACCCCGCTCCCCGGCAAGGCTGGCGCGTTCGGGGAAGCTGAAGCGTCCGGGGACTGGACCACGGGTGCGATTCCCACGGTCCACGGCCGCCGCTCCGCCGATTAGGCCCGGACCCTCACCGCCCGCAACAACACCCGCCAACCCGCGAAGCTCATGCTGGGCGTTGCCCGAATATATTGCGGGGCACGCGACCATGCGATGCCTTCCCCAACCCCGGCCATGGCTATTGGTCACTTCGGCAAGCCGCGTCACAACACACCGCCCCCCACATGCCCGCCCCCTCTGCCGGCTTGATGGGGGTGGGCTGACCGCGGATTGGGGCCCATGGTCCGACCACAATCGAGGGCAAGCCACCACCACCGGGCTGGGTTCAGGCCTGTGCGAGAACCAGGTGGGCCGGCGCATCGAATACCATCGTCCCATCCGGGCAGACATGGTCGCTAAGTGCTGCCTCGGCTTCGGCCAAGACAGATTCAATCAACGCCTCATCAAGAAACACCCCCATGATGGGCAGCCAGCCGCGAAGGTCCGCCTCGACCATCGAGCGAACACTGGGAAACGTTGCAGTGCCGTGCTGGGTGGTGAGCGAAATGGTGGTGGCACCGGCCTGCCCGAACAGGCCTCGGAGCTTTCCGACACCGCCCATCGCAAAGGGGGCACGGAGCGCCGCAGCAGCGGCCGATCCGGCTCGCCGCTCCAAGAGGTTGACGGTCACCGGGTAGGCCTGTGAGCGTTCCAGCGCGTCCCACACGGCCACCACTATTCGCCCGCCGGGCTTCACACAGCGGAGCATCTCACGGATCGCCTGCACCGGTTCGGGAAAGCACATCAGGCCAAACTGGCTGACCACGGCGTCGAAGGTGCCGCCACCGAAAGGCAGCTGGCCGGCGTCGCCCTTGATTCAACGCACACCCGTCTCGATGCTCATCGAGCACACTGTTTCCCCTGGCCACGGCAGCAGCATCAAGCACGGGCTCCGCCCACTGCCGGAACAACGCGGTGACGTGCAACCGCCCTTCCATTTTACTCGTGGGCTGGGCTGCTGTCGGTGGACGGCTGCTGTCGGTGGACGGCGGAGATCCGTCCTTTTCCGCACTGCCAATGACGCGCATTCTGGAACTGGCAAATCACCCCACTCGAAGGGATCGCGATGAGCAGTTCGAGCAGTGACGTCCCACGCCACCCGCCCGAGGTGCGGCACGTCCATGAGCGACTGCTGGCCCAGGCCGATCTGTCGGCCTCGATGGTGCAGACGGCCGATGGGGCAGCCGTGCACGTCATCGAGAAGGGAACCGGACCTCCCGTAGTGCTCATCCACGGTTCGGGCAGCCCAGGATTGTTTTGGCTTCCGCTGTTGGCGCACCTCAAGGGCATGCGGGCGATCGTGGCGGACCGGCCCGGCTTCGGCCTCAGCGATCCCGTCCCCGTTGGCCGCACTCCGCAGGAGACCGCTGTCGGGTGGATCGGCCGCCTTCTTGACGCCCTCGGCCTTCCCTCTTCGATCCTGGTCGGCCACTCCATGGGTGGGCTCTGGTCGCTG